>WNFV01009997.1_pt1 | contig 14562 bp, 12 predicted proteins | sample 5400101 | NCBI WGS metagenome assembly WNFV01 (sample SAMN13153361, study PRJNA577476) | soil metagenome | isolation source: 115 cm soil or saprolite under grassland replicate 1 | place: USA:California | collected 2016-06-15 | reverse complement strand
AGGATCACGTCCGCGGCGGCGAGGGCGTCCAGCACACCCGGCGCCGGCTTTGCATCGTCCGCGCCGACCGACACGAACGAGTGCGCCGGCAGCGCCGCCCCGTACCGGATCCACCACTCCTGGAAGTGGATCGCCCGCCGGCCACCGCCGTCGGGCAGGTCCACCACGACGTGCGTCTCGACCCGATCGTCCGACATGGGAAGCAGCATCACGCCCGGCCGCCACCGCTCGCACAGCGCCTCGGTCACCGCCGACAGCGGGTAGCCGGCGTCCAGCATCTGGGTGCGCACCAGGTGCGTGGCCACGTCCCGGTCGCCCAGCCCGAACCAGTCCGGCTGCACCCCGTACGCGGCCAGCTCCTCCTTGACCGCCCAGGTCTCACCCGCCCGGCCCCAGCCGCGCCCGGCGTCGATCCCGTCGCCCAGCGTGTACATCACGGTGTCCAGATCGGGGCAGATCCGCAGCCCATGCAGGGTGATGTCGTCCCCGGTGTTGCCGATCACCGTGATCCGGGCGTCCGGCTCGTCGGCCAGCGCCGCCTTCACCCCGCGCAGGAATCGGGCCCCGCCGATGCCACCCGCCAGCGTCACCACATCCACGCCAGCCATCGTGTCACGCCGGTCCGACCGGCCTCGCCACCGGGAGTTGCCGGAGGCGGACGGCACCTCACACCCAGGAAGAGTGGTCAGCCGGACGGAGCGCGGACGCCGGGCGGCGGCACCCACCGGCTGCCGGTCTTGCCGCGCTGCTTGACCCGGTACATCTCGCCGTCCGCCTGGGCAAGCACAGCCTCCGGGTCGGCGCCCGCCCCGGCCACCGCCACACCGACGCTCACGCCGATGGTGGCGCCACCAGCGGTCAGCCCGTACGGAGCGGCGACCGCCTTGCGGATCCGGTCCGCGAGCCGGTGCGCCGCGATCTCGTCCAGCCCCGGGCAGAGCACCACGAACTCGTCGCCGCCCAGCCGGGCCACCACGTCGTGCCGCCGCACCTGGCGCCGCAGCCGCTTGGCCACCGCGATCAGCAACTCGTCCCCGGCCGCGTGCCCGAGCGAGTCGTTCACCGCCTTGAACCCGTCCAGGTCGCAGAACAGCAGCGCCGCGCCGCGCCCGTCGTCCCGGTCCAGCGCAATGCACAACGTGTTCTGGAACGTGGTGCGGTTGACCAGCCCGGTCAGCGGGTCGGTGGTGGCCAGTTGCAGCAGGTGCTCGTGGTTGCGGCGCTGCTCGGTGACGTCCACCCCGGTGGCCACGAAGTAGTCCACCTCGCCGAGCACGTTCAGCAGCACGGTGATGGTGAATGCGATCCGGTGCCGGTCGCCGCTCTGGTCCCGCCAGGTCACCTCGGCCCGCTGCGCCACGTCCGCCCGCACCCGCACCCGGCCGGCGTCCAGCGCCTCCATCGCGGCCTGCATGGCCCGGCCGTCCGCCGGCTCCAGCACGTGCCACACCGGCCGGCCGACCATGTCGCCCTCGAGGTACCCGGTCAGCCGCTCGCACGCGTCGTTGAAGCGGACGATGCGCCCGGTCCGGTCGAACACCATGACCAGCGCACCGGCGGTGTCCAGCACGGTCTCGGTGAAGTCACGCTCCCGGCGCAGCGCCTCGGCCATGGCGTGCTTCTCGGCCGCGGTCCGGCCGCCCTCGTCGTGCACCGCGAGGAGTTGCCGCACCAGCCGCTTCCGGGACCGGGCCAGCAGGCCGGTGGAGAGCACCAGCGCGGCCGCACAGCCCCACAGCGCGAACCTGGCCCGTGGGCTCTCGGCCACCACCAGCGGCAGCGCCGCGCAGGTGCCGGCGGCGAAGGTGGACAGGGCGAGCCCGACGAACAGGGCGGCCGAGCCCGCGGGGCGGACAGTCTTGGGACCCGCCGCGTCGCGAGCGTGACGTGACACCTGGATCGATCCCCCAGATCCCTCCCGGCCGCCGATACCGGTCCTTGAAGCCGTTTCCGCTAACCACTGTGTCAGACGCCACATAGTTCCCGGTAGGGCTCAATGCGGTGTCGTGGCTCACCCAATCGTGCGCCTCCCCCAGGTTTCAGGCGCGCAATCCGCCATTTGCCAGAACCGATCCCGCAGACGGTCGAATGCGGCGCCCGGCCCGGCAAAAAGTAGGCTCGGGTTGTGCCGGTGCATTCGCAAGTACCCAGTCCGACGTCCTCGCCGGCCTCGCTGCGCCGGGCCCTGCGGCGGGCCCGCGACGGGGTGACGCTGGACGCCACCGAGGCCACCGTGCTGCTGGCCGCCCGCGGCGCCGGGTTGGCCGACCTGATGGCCTCCGCGGCCCGGGTCCGGGACGCGGGGCTGGCCAGCGCAGGCCGGCCGGGCGTGATCACGTACTCCCGGAAGGTCTTCATCCCGTTGACCAGGCTGTGCCGGGACCGCTGCCACTACTGCACCTTCGCCACCACCCCGAACCGGGTGCACGCCGCCTTCTGCGAACGGGACGAGGTGCTGGACATCGCCCGCCGCGGTGCCGCGCTGGGCTGCAAGGAGGCGCTGTTCACCCTCGGCGACCGCCCCGAGGAGCGCTGGCCGGCCGCCCGCGAGTGGCTGGAGGCGCGCGGCTACGCATCCACCCTGGACTACCTGCGCTCGGTGGCCGTCGCGGTGCTGGAGGAGACCGGGCTGCTGCCGCACCTGAACCCGGGCGTGCTGAGCTGGGCGGAGTTGCAGCGGCTCAAGCCGGTGGCCCCGTCGATGGGCATGATGCTGGAGACCACCGCGACCAGGCTCTGGTCCGAGCCCGGCGGCGCGCACTACGGCAGCCCGGACAAGGAGCCCGCGGTCCGGCTGCGGGTGCTCGAGGACGCCGGCCGGATCGGCGTGCCGTTCACCACCGGGATCCTGGTCGGCATCGGCGAGACGCCGGCCGAGCGGGTGGAGTCGCTGCTGGCGATCCGCCGGATCGCCCGCGAGTACGGCTCGGTCCAGGAAGTGATCGTGCAGAACTTCCGCGCCAAGCCGGACACCGCGATGCGCCACGACGCGGACCTGCCGCTGGAGGAGTTCCTGGCAGCGATCGCGGTCGCCCGACTGCTGCTCGGCCCGTCGATGCGGCTCCAGGCGCCGCCGAACCTGGTCGACCTGGCCGAGTGCCGGCAGGTGCTGGACGCCGGCATCGACGACTGGGGCGGGGTGTCCCCGCTGACCCCCGACCACGTGAACCCCGAGCGACCGTGGCCGCAGACCGACGCGCTGGCCGCGGTGACGGCCGATGCCGGGTACACCCTGCGGGAGCGGCTGACCGCGTACCCGCCGTACGTGCTGGGCGGCGTGCCGTGGCTGGACCCGCGGGTGCTCGGCCACGTCCGCGCACTGTCCGATGTGGACGGTCTGGCACGCGAGGGCGCCAGGCCGGAGGGCCGCCCGTGGCAGGAGCCGGACGGCGGCTGGGCCTCGACCGGACGTACCGACCTGGAGACCACCATCGACACCGCCGGCCGGACCGGCGACCGGCGCGGCGACTTCGACGACGTGTACGGCGACTGGGCCGCGGTCGGTGAGAGGGTGGGGGCCCGCGCCCGGGCCGGGCATTCCGCGCCGGTGCGCCTGGACGCCGACGTGCACGCCGCGCTGCGGTCCGCCGAGCGCGACCCGGCCGGGCTGTCCGACGCCGACGCGCTGGCACTGCTGCACGCCGACGGCCCGGAACTGGACGCGCTGGCCGCGCTGGCCGACACGGTACGCCGGGACGTCGTGGGCGACGAGGTGACCTACGTGGTCAACCGGAACCTCAACTTCACCAACGTCTGCTACACCGGCTGCCGGTTCTGCGCGTTCGCCCAGCGGGCCGGCGACGCCGACGCCTACACCCTGTCGTTGGACGAGGTCGGCCAGCGGGCCGAGCAGGCCTGGGCGCTGGGCGCGACCGAGATCTGCATGCAGGGCGGCATCCACCCGGACCTGCCGGGTACCGCGTACTTCGACCTGGCGGCGGAGATCAAGCGCCGGGTGCCGGACATCCACCTGCACGCCTACAGCCCGATGGAGGTGGCGAACGGGGTCGCCCGCACCGGACTGTCCATTGTGGACTGGCTTGTCCGGGCCAAGGAGTCCGGCGTGGACACCATCCCGGGCACCGCGGCCGAGATCCTGGACGACGACGTGCGCTGGGTGCTCACCAAGGGCAAGCTGCCGACCGCGGCCTGGCCCTACCCCGCGGGAGAACCGGGCGGTGCACGCCATGGCCCGACTGCTGCTGCACGGCCGGATCGACAACATCCAGACCTCGTGGGTGAAGCTCGGTGTGGACGGCACCCGGAGCATGCTGGTCGGCGGCTCGAACGACCTCGGCGGCACCCTGATGGAGGAGACGATCAGCCGGATGGCCGGCAGCCGGCACGGCTCCGCCAAGACGGTCGAGCAACTCCAGGAGATCGCCGCCGGCGTCGGCCGGCCGACCCGGCAGCGCAGCACCACCTACGGCGATGTGTCCGCGGAGCGGCGGGCGGCGGCGGCCGGCCGGGTGTTCCTGCCGGTGATCTCGGCCACCGACGCCGCCGGGTAGGCGCGCGGAACCACACCTCCGGCCGGCGCGTCCGCCCTGGTGGGGCGCCCGGTCTCGCGGTCTGACCTGGTCTATCACCCGGTCGGGTGATGCCCCTGCGTGATCCAGAACCTTCGGTGTCTAGCAGATCCGGAGTTGACTTCGCGGTAACGACACGTGTGTAATCACAACGGTGTCATTCCTCACCGGAGGTAATCACGGGGCGGGTCGAGGTAAGGAGGGCCCCACGATGAGTGAGCCCGCAGGCCACACCATGGTCGAAGATCGCGATGATCTGTACGGGCGTGGTGACGAAGAGCAGTCCTGGCAGGAGCGCGCGCTGTGTGCCCAGACCGATCCCGAGGCGTTCTTCCCGGAGAAGGGCGGTTCGACCCGGGAGGCGAAGAAGATCTGCGGCGGCTGCGAGGTCCGCTCCGAGTGCCTGGAGTACGCGCTCGCGCACGATGAGCGCTTCGGCATCTGGGGCGGGATGTCCGAACGGGAACGTCGCCGGCTGCGTCGCCGGGCGGTCTAGCCGCCTGGTGGGCCTCCTGCGACGATCACCGGGATCCGGGGCCGGCCCCGCGGGCGGGTCCCGGCTGGCGGCGGTGTGCGTCGGTTTGCCGTCAGTCTGTTGCCGTCAGTCGGGGTCCACCTCATCCGGGTCGAGGCCCAGGAGGTTGGCGACCTGCTCCACGACGACGTCGTGCACCAGGTCCGCCAGGTCGAGCCGGTCCAGTGCGCGCGCCTCCAGCGGCCGGCGGTACAGCACGATGCGCGGCGGCACGGCCGCTCCGCCCTCGTCCCGCCCGGCCCGGATGAGCCTGGCCAGCGGGACGTTTCCGTCCTCCACCACGTCGCTGCCGTAGACCACCTCGTCCGCCGAGGTGTGCTCGATGTACGGCACGTCCTCCACGGCGAACTCCACCTCGGCCAGCGCGCTCTCCCAGCGGCCCTCGAGGTGCTCGACCGCGTCCAGCACCAACTCGTCGAACTGCTCGGCTCGGCTCTTGGCCAGCGGCACGTTCGGCGGCACGAGCCGGCCGCGCAGGCCGCGGCCGCGACGGTCCCGCCGGCGGCGGGAGTTCCCCGGCCTGGCCGGCCCGGTCGGTCGGCTGGACATGACCGGCACTGTACCTGCGACGACACGGTGCGCGGCTCCCGCGCCGGACCCGGGAGGAGGGCTAACGTACGCCGGGTGAGGCATGTCCGGCGCTGCTCCCGTACCGGTTGCGGCAACTCCGCGGTCGCGACGTTGACGTACGTGTACGCCGACTCGACCGCGGTGGTCGGCCCGCTGGCCACGTACGCCGAGCCGCACAGCTACGACCTGTGCGAGGCGCACGCGATGCGGCTGACCGCGCCCAAGGGGTGGGACGTGGTGCGCCACGAGGGCGAGTTCACGCTGCCGGCGCCGACCACGGACGACCTCGAGGCGCTGGCCAACGCGGTCCGGGAGGCCGCCCGGTCCGAGCCGCGCACCGAACCGGCGACCGGCCACGGCACCGGCCGCCGCGGCCACCTGCGGGCGCTGCCCTCTCCTGAATAACTGTATTCCTCGACTGGCCCGGGCAGGGCAATGTGCAGCGAATTCCCGTTTCATGGTATTGTGCTTCGTCCCCGGTGTATCGAATCAGGAGAAGTCCCCGTTGAATCTCGAATCCTTGGGCGTGGGCGGTGACGTCCGCGTGATGGCGTTCGACCTCGATGACACGCTAGCCATTTCGAAATCCCAGATCGACCCCGAAATGGCGGCGCTGCTCGGCCGTCTGTTGGAGAGGCTCGAGGTCTGCATCATTTCCGGCGGCCGGTTCGAGCAGTTCGACAACCAGGTGCTGAAGCACCTCGACGTCGCCGACGAGCTGAAGGTGAAGCTGCACCTCATGCCGACCTGCGGCACCCGGTACTACCGCTGGCAGGACGGCGGGTGGGCGCAGATCTACGCCGAGGACTTCCGCGAGGAGGACAAGGCCGAGATCGCAGACTCGCTCACCGACGGCGCCAGGCAGTTGGGCCTTTGGCAGGAGCAGACCTGGGGCCCGATCATCGAGGACCGCGGCAGCCAGATCACCTTTTCCGCGCTGGGGCAGAGCGCGCCGCCAGCCGAGAAATATGCCTGGGACCCGGACGGCAGCAAGCGCGCCGCACTCCGTGAATTCGTGGCGAAGCGACTTCCGCAGTGGGAGGTCCGCGGCGGCGGTTCCACCTCGATCGACGTCACGAAGAAGGGCGTCGATAAAGCGTACGGAATGCGCAAGCTGATGGAGGCGCTCGACCTCAAGATGGAGAACATCGTCTTCGTCGGGGACCGTCTCGACGAGGGCGGGAACGACTATCCGGTGCGTGAGATGGGCATCGCCAGCGTGCCGGTCGAGGGCTGGCCGGACACCGCGCGATACGTGGCGAGCGTTCTGGCGGCGACCGACACATCCGCACAGAGAGGGCTATGCCGTGACACACCCCCGCGCCGGCAAGCCGGCCGAGCTCGCCGATCTCATCGACGTCCCTGAGTTGGTGGCCGCGTACTACACGCTCAGTCCAGATCCGTCGGTGAGCGGCCAGCGGGTCGCGTTCGGCACCTCCGGGCACCGCGGGTCGAGCCTGGACTCGACGTTCAACGAGGACCACATCGCGGCCACGTGCCACGCGGTCGTCGAGTACCGGCGCGGGCAGGGCATCGACGGGCCGCTGTTCCTCGGTCGGGACACGCACGCGCTGTCGATGCCGGCGCTGATCACCGCGATCGAGGTGTTCGCGGCCAACGACGTGCCGGTGCTGATCGACAGCCGGCACGGCTACACGCCTACCCCGGCGCTGTCGCGTGCGATTGTCCGCTACAACACGTCCGGGCCGGCCCGCCGCGCGGACGGCGTGGTGATCACCCCGTCGCACAACCCGCCGCGGGACGGCGGCATCAAGTACAACGCGCTGCACGGCGGCCCGGCCGGCTCCGATATCACCGGCTGGATCCAGGGCCGGGCCAACGAGCTGCTGGAGTCCGGCCTGGCCGGCGTCGAGCGGATCGGCTACGCCAAGGCGCTGTCCGGCGACCTGGTCGGCAGGTACGACTACCTCGACCACTACGTCGGTGACCTGCCGCTGGTCATCGACCTGGATGCGATCCGGGGCGCCGGCCTGCACGTCGGGGTGGACCCGCTCGGCGGCGCCTCGGTGGCGTACTGGCCGGAGATCGCCGATCGGCACAAGCTGAGTTTCGAGGTGCTGAATGAGGTCGTCGACCCGACCTGGCGACCGGCAACGACGCGGACGCCGACCGGCATGGCATCGTCACCGCCGACGGCCTGATGAACCCCAACCACTACCTCGCGGTAGCCATCGACCACCTGTACCGGCACCGGCCGGACTGGCCCGGCGACGCCGCCGTCGGCAAGACAGTCGTGTCCTCCTCGATCATCGACCGGGTGGTGGCCGACCTGGGCCGGCGGCTGGTCGAGGTCCCGGTCGGGTTCAAGTGGTTCGTGCCCGGGCTCAGCGACGGCTCGATCGCCTTCGGCGGCGAGGAGAGCGCCGGTGCGTCGTTCCTGTGCAAGGACGGCAGCGTGTGGTGCACCGAGAAGGACGGGATCCTGCTCGACCTGCTCGCGGTGGAGATCATGAGCGTCACCGGGAAGTCGCCCAGCCAGTTGTACGCGGGGCTGGTGGAACGCTTCGGCGAGCACACCTTCGCCCGGGTGGACGCGCCCGCGTCGCCGCAGCAGAAGGCGGTGCTGTCCAAGCTGTCCCGGGAGCAGATCACCGCCACCGAGCTGGCCGGCGAGCCGATCGTGGACGTCTACACCCGCGCCCCCGGCAACGACGAGCCGATCGGCGGGGTCAAGGTGGTCGCCGAGTCGGGCTGGTTCGCCGCCCGGCCGTCCGGCACGGAGGACCTCTACAAGATCTACGCCGAGTCCCGGCGCGGCCCGGACCACCTCGCCCAGCTCCAACAGGACGCCCGGGATGTCGTCAACGCGGCGCTCGACCAGCGGCCAGGGCGCTCCTCCTGAGCAGGTCTACTACAGTAGAGTCGGAGGTGCAGGTATAAAGTGAGTTCTGGATACGGCGAAGAGTTGGCTCGAGCCGTTCAGCTGGCCGATCTCGCGGATGAGATCACGCGGATGAGATCACCATGCGACGCTTTCTCTCCGACGATCTGTCGGTTGATACGAAGCCTGACGACACCCCTGTGACGCAGGCCGATCTCGAGGTCGAACAGGCTTTGAGCAATGTCGTCACGGCACAGTTCGGTGACGCCTATATCGGTGAGGAAGGCGTACGGCGCGAAGACGCGGACCGTCGCTGGATCGTTGACCCTGTCGACGGAACCAAGAACTACCTGCGGGGCATGCCCATCTGGGGAACGCTTATTGCGTTGTCCGATGATTCAGGCCCTCTCGCCAGCGTCGTGAGCGCTCCTGCACTCAATCGGCGCTGGTGGGCGACCCGTGGCGGTGTATGCTAACCGAGGAGATGGTGTCGCTCTGGAGGGCGGAGGCCAAGGCGGGGAGATATCCCCTTACCATCGGGTTTCCGGCGCTGCCCGGGATTCGGGTGAATCCGGATCTGTTTGACAGCGACACAGATCTGCTTACCTTCCGGTGGACCGCAAAATAGATGTGGGGCGCAGCTTCAACGAGCGTGGATCGGCGTTCGGGTCGCGAGGCCGTATTGTTGAGCTGACGCCCTCGATCCGGGCAGTGCACGTATCGACCTTCGGGGTTGACGCATGCCGGCGTGCGGCGTCACTGTTGGGATGTGGGTGTTCGCGCCTGCGGTGCCTGGCGATCGAGGGCCGTGGGGCGGCGACGCCTGTTCTGCCGGCTGCGGTGCGCGGCGGTAGGCTCGGCCACCTGTACGCACGGTCGACGAAGGATGAGCTGTGAACCTCGACCCAGCCCTGCTGGAGATCCTCGCCTGCCCCGAGTGCCACGCCGCGCTGCGCCCGGACGAGGCGGCGAGCGAGCTGGTCTGCACCGGCTGCGGGCTGGCCTATCCGGTGCGCGACGACATCCCGGTCCTGCTGGTGGACGAGGCCCGCCGGCCGGGCGCCTAGCCGTGAGCGGGCGTGCGAGCGGGCCGATGGGCACGGCGGTGGTGCCGCGAGCGCGGCGGCCGAGCGCCGGCGAGGCCGGCTGATGAGTGGTACTGCGTTCGACGAGTCGCGGCTGGACGACCAGGCCCTGCTGTTCGAGGCCGACGGCGGCGAGATGCTGCGCGCGGTCGCCAGGGCCGGCGCCCAGGTCCGGGAGAGCCGGCAGCTAGCCTACGAGGCCGGGGTGGCGGACCTGTCCCGCGGCGGCCAGCCGCGGGCCGCGGTGGTGCTGGTGGACGGGCCGGTGGCGGCCGTGCTCGGCGAACTGCTGCGCGCGCTGGCCGGTCCGGAGGCGGTGGCCCCGATAACCACCGTGTGCGGCGGCCCGCTGCCGCCGTGGGTCGGCCCGGCGGACGTGGCGTTCGTCGTGTCGTACAAGGGGATCGACGCGGCCACCCTCGGCGCGGTGGAGGTGGCCGCCCGGCGCGGCGTGCCGCTGTTCGGCGCCGGTCCGGCGGACACCCCGCTGGCCGAGGCGGTGATCTCCCGGGGGCGGTCGCCGTACGTCGGGCTGCCGCTGCGCGAGCCGCGCCGGGCCTCGTTCTGGAGCCTGGTCGCGCCGGTTCTGGTCGCGGCCGCCCGGTCCGGGCTGATCCGGCTGCCGGACGCCGACCTCACCCTGGCCGCCGACCAGCTCGACGAGGTGGCCGAGCGCTGCCGGCCGGCCAGCGAGACCTTCGTCAACCCGGGCAAGGCGCTGGCGGTGGAGCTCGCCGACGGGATCCCGGTGGTGTGGGGCTCGTCGCCGGTCGCAGGGGTCGCGGCCCGCCGGCTGGCCGGCCAGCTTGCCGGGAACGCGGCCCGGGTGGCGAGCTGGGGCACGCTGCCGGCGGGTGCGCGGGAGTTCGGCGGGGCGATCGACGTGCCCCGCGAGGCCTCTGACGACATCTTCCGCGACCGGGTGGACGAGCCGGTCCCGCCGCGGCCGCGGCTGGTCCTGCTGCGGGACGAGGCCGGCGAGGACGACGAGGTGCGGCGCTACGTGGAGCTGGCCCGCCGGCAGGCGACCGACCGCGGGCTGCGGGTGACCGAGTTGCTGGCGGAGGGGGAGCGGCCGCTGCAGCGGTTCGCCTCGCTGACCGCGCTGGCCGACTTTGCGACTGTCTACTGTGGACTTGCGTTGGGCATCGACCCCGGCGGCGTCCGTCCTGGCGAGTGGTAAGGGGACGAACAATGAGCGCCGGCGGGGGTACCAAGGCGATCGTGGCTGCGCTGGGAGCCAACCTGGGCATCGCGGTGTCGAAGTTCGTCGCGTTCGCGATCACCGGGTCGTCGTCGATGCTGGCCGAGGCGGTGCACTCGGTGGCCGACTCCGGAAACCAGGCGCTGCTGCTGGTCGGCCATCGCCGGGCCCGCCGCGAGGCCACCGAGGAGCACCCGTTCGGCTACGGCAGCGACCGGTACTTCTACGCCTTCATGGTGGCCCTGGTCATCTTCTCCGTCGGCGCGCTGTTCGCGCTGTACGAGGGTGTCGAGAAGCTGCTGCACCCGCACGACGTGGACAAGCCGGTCGTCGCGCTGACCGTGCTCGTCGTCGCGATCGGCCTGGAGAGCTTCTCGTTCCGGACCGCGATCGTCGAGTCCAACCTGGTGCGCGGCAAGGCGTCCTGGGTGGAGTTCATCCGGCGGGCCAAGGCGCCGGAGCTGCCGGTGGTGCTGCTGGAGGACCTCGCCGCGCTGATCGGCCTGCTGCTCGCGCTGCTCGGCGTGGGCCTGACCTGGATCACCGGGGATCCGGTCTGGGACGGCATCGGCACCGTCTGCATCGGCCTGCTGCTCGCCGTGGTCGCGGCCGTGCTGATCATGGAGACCAAGAGCCTGCTGATCGGCGAGTCGGCGGCGCCCGAGGCGCTGGTCGCGATCCGGAACGCCCTGGTGGGCGGCAAGGTGGACCGGCTGATCCACCTGCGCACCATGCACCTCGGGCCGGACGAGCTGCTGGTGGCGGCCAAGATCGCCTTCTCCGGCACGCCGAACGTGGCGGAGGTGGCCGCCGAGATCGACGCCGCGGAGCGGCGCGTCCGGGATGTCGAGCCGACCGCCACGGTGATCTACCTGGAGCCGGACCTGTACCGCGCCGAGCTGGCCGGGCAGCGGTCGGCGCACGCACAGGAAGGCAATGCATGACGGTGCCGGCGTACCGGCTGGACAACCCCGTCCGGGACTACGACTGGGGCTCGCCAACGGCGATCCCCGAGCTGCTCGGTGTCCCGCCCACCGGCCGGCCGCAGGCGGAGCTGTGGATGGGCGCACACCCGTCGGCGCCGTCCCGGCTGGCCGGCGACGGGACCCTGGCGGACCGGATCGCGGCCGACCCGGAGGGCGAGCTCGGCGCCCCGGTGCTGGCTGAGTTCGGGCCGCGGCTGCCGTTCCTGTTCAAGGTGCTGGCCGCGGCGAAACCGCTGTCGCTGCAGGCGCACCCGACGCTCGAGGCGGCCCGTGCGGGGTACGCAAGGGAGGATGCGCGCGGCATCCCGCCGGACGCCCCGGAGCGCAACTACGCCGACCGCAGCCACAAGCCCGAGGTGCTCTGCGCGCTGACGCCGTTCCACGCGCTCGGCGGGTTCCGCGCGGTGCCGGAGACCGTACGGCTGCTCGACGGGCTGTGTGTCCCGGAGCTTGCCCCGTACCGGGCGATGCTGGCCGCGGCGGACGGCCTGCGCCGGGTGGTGACCACGCTGCTCACCCTGCCGGCCGAGCGCCGGGCCGGGCTGGTGGGTGCGGTGGCGGCGGCCTGCCGGGCCGACCCGGGCGGCGAGTTCGGCGCCGAACGGCGGGTGGCGGCGGACCTCGCCGTGCGGTACCCGGCCGACCCCGGGGTGGTCATCGCGCTGCTGCTCAACCACGTCGAGCTTGCCCCCGGCGAGGCGCTGTTCATGCCGGCCGGCAACCTGCACGCCTACCTGTCCGGCACCGGCGTGGAGATCATGGCCAACTCCGACAACGTGCTGCGCGGCGGGCTCACGAGCAAGCACATCGACGTGCCGGAGCTGCTCGGCGTGCTGGACTTCGCCGGCGGGCCACCGCCGCTGGTCACCCCGCGGCCGGGGCCGGACGGCGGGACGCAGTACCCGGTGCCCGTCCGCGAGTTCCGGCTCACCCGGTACGAGGTCGGCGACCGTCCGTCCACCGTGGACGGTGGTGCGCCGCAGATCCTGCTCTGTACGGCGGGTTCGGTGGAACTGTCCGGAGTGGACGGTGACCCGGAGCCGTTGCCGCGGGGAGCGTCCGCGTACCTGCCGGCCAGCCGGAAGGCGGTCACGTTGACCGGCCGCGGCGTGGTGTTCGGGGCCGGCACGAACCTGGGCTGGGGCCTGGACTGATGTCTGGGCTGAGGTCTGGACTGAGGTCTGGGCTGAGGTCTGGACTGTGGCCGGTCAGGTCAGCCGGCGGCGCAGCGCGTCGTCCACCCGGCGGGCCACCTCGTCGTCGGTGAGCTCGGCCGGCCCCAGGATCTCCACCTCGCTGCGCGGCTGGCCGTCGAAGTCGTTCCAGTCCAGGTACGCCTGCCAGTCGCCGTTGCCGGTCAGCCGGAGCTGCTGCAGCACGATGCGGGCGCGGTACCCCGGGCCGGCCACGTTCGCCTGCGGCTGCCCGTCCAGGGTGGAGCCGACGGCGGCGTCGTACCCGAGCGCGGCGAGGATCCGGGTGGCTCCGGGCACTGTGGCCGGCGCGGTGCTGATCTCCGGCGGCGCCAGCTCGATCTGCTGCCACGGCAGCGAGCAGCAGAACCGGGCCTCGCCGGGCAGCGCCCGGTCGCCGGAGTCCGGGTCGAGCGCGTCGCGCAACGCGTCCGCGGCGGTGGTCACCGTTGACAGCGACCGCTCGACCAGGGCCAGCATGGACACGTCGCCGTCGGCGCCCAGCGCCTCGCGCAGGGTGAGCAGCGCGGCGTGCAGGTGCCGGCGGGCCCCCTCGACCTGGCGGACCGCCGTGGCGAGCTGCACCGGGTCCGGTTCGGGGAACGGCCCGGTCGGCCGGACGAACGCGGCCGGTGGCGGCTCGGTGGCCGCGGGCGGCACGTACGGCGGGTACGGGTCGGGTGCTCCGTAGGGTTCGGGGGCGTACGGCGCCGCCGGCTCAGGCTCCGGCCATGCGTGCGCGGCGGGCGGCTCGGCGGCCGGGTACGGCGTGGGTGGCCCGGGGGGCGGCGGGTAGGCGGCGCTCGGCGGCGCCGTCGGGAAGGTCAGCGGCAGCCGCACCGGCTCGGCCTCTCGGGTGTGCGTCGGATAGGCCGGCGGGCTCTCGGCCGGCTGGGGGTCCCGCGTCGGCAGCTCGGGCGGGGCGAAGGTGGTCATGATGGGCGGCCGGCCCAGGTCGGCACCGTACACCGAGCGCGGCCCCGGGATGTTCTCCCGGGCGGACGGGTCCTCCGGCGGCGGCACCGCATGCCGGCCGGCCTCCACGTCGCTGCGTAACCAGGTGCCGGTGTCGTCGCGGGCGTGGCGGCCGCGGCCGCGCTCCAGCACGGGGGCGGCCGAGCCGCCGCTGGATGGCGTGGAGCCGCCGTACGCGGGCGCCCAGCCGGCGCCCACCGGCTCGCGCTCGCCCGGTGGGGCAGCGGTCGGCGGCCAGCCGGCCGGCTCCTCCGGCTCCGGCTCGCGCGGACCCGGCTCCGCCGCCGACGGCACTGCGGGCTCCGGGGTCGGCTCCGGCTCCGGGGTCGGCTGCGGCTCGGGGGTCGGCTCCCGCTCCGGCGGCACCGACGGCTCGACCGGCGTGATCTGCGCCGGCGCGGTCTCGGCTGCGGCGGTCTCGGCCGGCGCGGTCCCGGCCGCCGCGGCGGTCTCGGCTGGCGCGGTCTCGGCTGGGGTGGTCTCGACCGGCGCGGTCCCGGCCGGCGCGACGGTCTCGGCTGGCGCGGTCTCGGCTGGGGTGGTCTCGACCGGCACGGTCCCGGCCGGGGCGGCGGTCTCGGCTGCGGCGGTCTCGACCGGCACGGTCTCGGCCGCCGCGGCGGTCTCGGCTGCGGCGGTCTCG
>WNFV01006384.1_pt1 | contig 14564 bp, 14 predicted proteins | sample 5400101 | NCBI WGS metagenome assembly WNFV01 (sample SAMN13153361, study PRJNA577476) | soil metagenome | isolation source: 115 cm soil or saprolite under grassland replicate 1 | place: USA:California | collected 2016-06-15 | reverse complement strand
AGCGGCCCCCGGCCGGCCCCGGCGCGGCGAGCCCCGGTTCGTCCGGTTCGGACCCCGGATCGACGTCCTCGGGCCCGGCCGGTCCCACGGCGGCGGGGCCGTCGGGCGGGAGCATCGCGGAATCGGAGCGGTCCGCCGCAGTGGCCACCGACACCAGGGCCGGGGCCCCCGAGCTGCCGGATCTCCCCGAGCCGCCCGGCGAGCTCAGGGCACCCCTGGACAGCTCCGCGCTGTTCCGGGAGCGCCCGGAGCCGGTGGCGGTCGTCCCCGAAGCGGAGCCGGCGACCCCGGACGCGGCCAAGCCGGACGCGGTGACCCCGGACGCCGAGGCCGACACGCCGGCGGCCGGTGCGGCCACCCGGGCGGCGGAGGAGGAAGCCCGAACGCCCCCCGGAGCCGCCGAGGGCGGAGGCGAAGGCGACGCCGGGTCGACCGAACAGGAGGAGTCGCTCCGCGAGCTGTTCTGGGGCGAGGACTAGGGCTTCGAGCCGTCCCCGGGGCGGTCGTCCCCGGTCGCCCGCGAGAGCCTGATCCGAACCGGGACCCCGTCCACCGCGCCCTCCGCCACGTGACCGGCGCCGTCCGCGGCGGCGGCGTCGAGTGACAGGTCCGCGGCCAGCGTCTCCTCCATCACGTAGCGCGAATGCGCGTCCACGGCGGCGGCCACCTCGGCCTCCGTCTGCACCGACAGCGAGATCCGGTCGGTGACGTCCAGCCCCGCCGCCTTCCGGGCGTCCTGGACCAGCCGGACCACCTCGCGCGCGGTGCCCTCCCGGCGGAGGTCCTCGGTGAGGTCGAGGTCGAGCGCCACCGTGGTCCCGCCCTCGGCGGCCACGCCCCACCCCTCCCGGACCTCCTGCGACAGCTCCACCTCGGAGGGCTCCAGCCGGACGGCCTCGCCGTCCCCCATGACCTCCACGGCCTCCCCCCGGGCCAGGGCCGCGGCGAGCTCACCGCCGTCCGAGGCCAGTGCGGCGGCAACGTCCTTCACCCTCGGCCCCAGCCGGGGGCCCAGGACCCGGAAGTTCGGCTTGACCCGCCACCCGGCGAGCTGCTCGGCGGACTCGGCGAACTCCATCGCCTTCACGTTCAGCTCGTCGGTCACCAGGGACAGGAGCGGCCGCAGCGCGGCGTGGTCCCCGGCATAGTGGACCACCGCGCGGGCCAACGGCTGGCGGACCTTGACCTTGGTGTCGTTCCGCACCGTTCGCCCGAGCGTCACGATCTGACGGGCCGCGGCCATGGCCTCCTCCAGGGCCCGGTCCACAAGCGCCGGGTCGGCCACAGGGTAGTCGGCCAGATGGACCGACTCACCCCGTCCCGCCCGGCCCGCCGCCAGATTCCGCCACAGCTCCTCGGCCAGGAAGGGCGTGAACGGAGCGAGCAGCATTGCGGCCGTGACCAGACATTCGTGCAGGGTCAGGTACGCGGCCGCCTTGTCCCGGGCCTCCGCGGACGCGCCGCCCCGCTCCGCCGACCAGAACCGGCGCCGCGACAGCCGGACGTACCAGTTCGACAGGTCGTCCAGCAACGCCGTGAGATCCCGCGCGGCGCCGGTCGCGTCGAACCGGTCCATCTGCGACCGCGCGTCGGCGGCGGTCCGGTGCAGACGCGACAGGATCCATCGGTCGAGCGGCGGCCGGTCGGCGACCGGAACCGCCGCGGCACCGGAGGCATCCGGATCGAACCCGTCGGCGTTCGCGTAGAGGACGTAGAACGCGTACACGTTCCACAGGGTGAGCAGGAACTGCCGGACCACGTCCTCGAATGTCTCCGCGGAGGCCCGCCGGGCCGCCCACGGCGAGCCGCTCGCGATCATGAACCACCGCACGGCGTCGGCCCCGAACCGGTCCAGCAGCGCGAACGGGTCCAGGACGTTCCCGAGGGACTTCGACATCTTCCGGCCCTCGCGGTCCATGACCAGCCCGTGGCACACCACGTCCCGATACGCGGTGGAGTCGAACAGCAGGACGCCCTCCGCCATCAGCGAGTAGAACCACCCCCGCGTCTGGTCGATCCCCTCCGCGATGAAGTCGGCCGGGAACCGCCGGCCGAACTCCGGCGCTCCGCGGCCGAGGTCGGGATGGTACCCCCACTGCGCGTACGGCATCGCGCCGGAGTCGTACCAGGCGTCGATGACCTCGGGGACCCGGCGGGCCTCCTCGCCGCACTCCGGACAGGCGAACGCCACCTCATCGATGTACGGGCGGTGCGGATCCAGATCCGCCAGGTCCCGCCCGGCCCGTTCGCCCAGCTCGGCCAGGGACCCGATCGCGGTGACGTGGCCCTGGCCGCACCGCCACAGCGGCAGCGGCGTCCCCCAGTACCGCTCGCGCGACAGCGCCCAGTCCACGTTGTTCTCCAGCCAGTTCCCGTACCGCCCGTGCTGGATGTGGTCGGGGTGCCAGCGCACGCCCTCGTTCACCTCGAGGAGGCGCTCCTTCCGGGCGGTGGTCCGCACGTACCAGGACGTCCGGGCCATGTACAGCAGCGGCGTCTGGCATCGCCAGCACAGCGGGTACGTGTGCTCGTAGCTCTCGGCGCGAAGGAGCAGGCCGCGCCGCCGGAGGTCCTCCGTGATCGGCGGATCGGCGTCCTTCACGAACATCCCCCGGACGAACTCCGGGGCCCGGTCGTTGAACCGGCCGAAGTCGTCCACGGGGTTGAACGTGGGCCAGCCCTCCCGCCGGCCCAGCTCGAGGTCGTCGGCGCCGAACCCGGGGGCGATGTGCACCACGCCCGTTCCCTCGTTCATCACCACGAAGTCGGCCGCCACCACGCGTTGGGCGTCCCCATCCACGTTCGGGTACAGGGGCTCGTACCGCGTCCCCACCAGGGCCCGCCCGGGGAGGGTCTCGACGACGGGTGCGTCCGGACCGAGGACGGCCTCCTTCAGCGCGGCGGCCACCACCAGCCGCTCCCCGTCGTGGTCGACCACCACGTAGGACTCGCCCTCGTCCACGGCCAGGCCCTCGTTCGATGGGAGGGTCCAGGGCGTGGTGGTCCACGCGAGGATCGCGGCGCCCCCAACCGCCGGCGTGGACGGCTCGGTGACCCGGAACTTCACGAACACGCTGGGGTCGACCACCTTCTCGTAACCGAGGGCCACCTCGTGGTCGGAGAGCCCCGTTCCGCACCGGGGGCAGTACGCCACCGACTTGTCGTCCTGGAACAGCAGCCCCTGTTCGAACAGCGTCTTCAGCGACCACCACACGCTCTCGACGTAGTCCGTGGACATCGTCCAGTACGGGTCGTCCATGTCGATCCAGTGGCCGATCCGCTCGACGAGCTCCTTCCAGTCGTCCACGTACCGAACCACGGACTCCCGGCACCGCCGGTTGAACTCCGCGATCCCGAAGGCCTCGATGTCGCGCTTGTTCCTGGTGCCGATCTCCTTCTCCACCTCGAGCTCGACCGGGAGGCCGTGGCAGTCCCACCCGGCCTTGCGGAGCACATAGTGCCCCGTCATGGTCCGGTACCGCGGGTACAGGTCCTTGAAGGTCCGGGCTTCGGCGTGGCCGATGTGGGGGCGGCCGTTCGCGGTGGGGGGCCCGTCGTAGAACACCCACTCCGGCGACCCCTCGCGCTGCTCCATCGAGCGCTCGAACACCCGGCGGTCCCGCCAGAACTCCAGGATCCGGCGGTCCAGCGCGGGGAGGTCCACCTTGGTGTCGACCGGCTCGTAGATCGTCATTCGTCCTCGTCGCCCTGTCCCTTCGGGCACCAAAAAGCCCCGTCCCTCGTTCGTTGCAGGGACGAGGCCTGAACGCGCCCCGCGGTACCACCCCGCGTTGCCGGCCCCTCGCGGTGGCCGGCCCCTCATGAGGTGCGAATACACCCCTTCCGCTGTCACGGGCGGACCCGGCCGCGTCTACCGGGGAGTCGGCAGCCTCCCGTTCGGGCGGCGGCTCGGGGAGGATGTTCGAAGGGTCCGGCCGCCGGGCTCGCACCGTCCCCGGCTCGCTTCGGCCGAACGGGTCCTCCTACTCGTTCCCGTCGTCGCCTCTTCCGCCATGCTACCGGATGCGATGGGCACGATCACGGTCCGGGTGGTGCCCCGGTCGGCGAAGCCGGGGGTGGAGGTCAGGCAGGGGCGGGTGGTGGTGCGGGTCCTGGCCCCGCCGGTGGAGGGCCGGGCCACCGAGGAGGCAAGGACGGCGCTGGCCGCGGCCCTCGGCGTCCCCCGCGGTGCCGTCCGGTTGCGCTCGGGGGCTACCGCCAGGGACAAGGCGTTCGAAGTGGACGCGGTGACTCCGGAGGAGGCCATCCGGCGGTTGGGCCCGCAGGGGTGAGGACTCCTGTCCGTTGCCGGTTCGCGGGAGGCGGTGCTACGGTCCCTCGACCATGCCGAGGGAATCCCTGACCGCCAAGGAGCTCGAGGAGCTGCGGGCCAGCCTGGAACGGGAGCGATCCGAGCTGCAGTCGCAGCTGAACGAGATCGAGACGTCCACGTTCTCCCAGAACCAGTCCGACCTCTCGGGCGAGACGGCGTTCGACGACGAGTACGCGGACGCCGGGACGGCCACCTTCGAGCGCGAACGGGACCTTTCGCTCGAGAACAACGTCCGGGATCTCCTGGGCAAGATCGAGAAGGCCCTCACCCGCATGGACGAGGGCACGTACGGGACGTGCGAGCGGTGCGGCAAGCCCATCGAGAAGGCCCGGTTGAAGGCCCTGCCGTACGCCAACCTGTGCATCGCGGACGCGCAGGCGGCGAGCCGCCCGCGCTGATGTCCTCACCGGACCGCGGCGCCCCCGGCCCGGCACGGCCGGCGGCCCCCCCGGCCACGACGGACCGTTCGACTCGCGACCGGGCCAGGCTGGCCGTCATGCTGTTCTCGACCGCGGGCGCCCTGTACGGGCTCGACCGGCTCACGAAGTACCTGGCCGAGCACCACCTCCAGGGCCGGAACCGCTCGCTGATCCCGGGCGTCCTCCAGCTCCAGTACACGACGAACCCCGGCGGCGCGTTCGGGCTGTTCGGCGGCGCGACGTGGCTGTTCCTGACCGCCACGCTGGCGGTGTCGGCGGTGATCCTGTTCGCGGCGTTCAACCTGCCGAACCGGACCCTCGCCGTGGCCCTCGGCCTGGTCCTCGGCGGGGCCATGGGGAACCTCACCGACCGGTTCGTGAACGGCCCCGGGGCCTCCGGCGAGGTGGTGGACTTCCTGGCGTTCGCCAAGAATCCCGACGCGACCCCGGTGTGGCCGGTGTTCAACCTGGCCGACTCGGCGATCGTGGCCGGGGCCGCGCTGATCCTGCTGGCCAGCCTCCGCCGCACCGTCCAGCGATGACCGAGCAACGCCTGGCGGCGCCGGGGCCGGGACGCCTGGACGTCGTGCTGACCGAGGCCCTGGGGGTGCCCAGGGCGGACGTGCAGCGGGCCATCGAGGCCGGCCGGGTCCGCGTGGAGGGCCGGCCGCGGCCGAAGTCGTTCCGGCTGGAGGGCGGGGAGCAGCTGGCGATCGACCTCGAGGCCGCCCGGGAGCTCCCGGCGGAGGGGGATCCCGTTCCCGTCCGCTACCGGGACGAGCACCTGTACGTGGTGTCGAAGCCTCCCGGGGTCCCCACCCACCCCACCGCGTCGCGCCGGAGCGGAACCCTCGTGAACCGGCTGAAGGCCATGGGGGTGCCGCTGGCGGCCGGATGGGAGCCCGACCGGCCGGGGATCGTGCACCGACTGGATGCGGGGACCTCGGGTCTGATGGTGGTGGCCGCCGACGACCGGACCCACGAGCTGCTGGCGGCCATGTTCAAGGAGCACACCGTGGACCGGCGGTACATGGCGCTGGTCCGGGGCCGGGTGGAGCACGACCGGTTCGCGGTGGATGCGGCGCTGGAGCGGCAGGGTGCCCGGGTCCGGGTCACCGCCGAGGGGGGGCGGGAGGCCGAGACCCGGTTCGAGGTCAGGGAGCGGCTGCCCCGGACCACGCTGCTGGAGGCGGCCCCCCGGACCGGGCGGACCCACCAGATCCGGGTGCACCTGTCGGCCATCGGGCACCCCGTGATGGGGGACCGGCGCTACGGCGGGGCCGGCGACGAGGCGAAGGCACTGGGCCTGGACCGCACGTTCCTGCACTCGTGGCGGATCTCGTTCGAACACCCGGTCACCGGAAGGCTGATCGAGCTGGAGGAGCCCCTGCCGGACGACCTGGAGCGGGCTCTCCAGCGCGCCCGGCGCCGATAGCCCTGCCGTTGTCAATCCGCCGCCCCGTCCTATGCGAACATCTGCACGACGCGCTCGGGGGAGCGCGGTCTCATCGAGCGGGAGGAGGGTCGGGATGGGCGAGGCCAGGGAACTCGGCGAGCGCTGGTTCGAGACGGTGCGGGGCGGCGACGTCGACGCGATCGCCGCGCTGCTGACCGATGACGTGGACTTCACCACGCCGGTGGAGCCAATTTCCGGTCCCCGCGAGGCGGCGGCGTTCGTGACGGGATACTCGACGGCGTTCCCCGACTCCGCGTTCGTCATCGAACGGTGGATCGAGGAGGGCGACATGGTCGTGGCCGAGGGCCGCTACACGGGGACGAACACGGGTCCCATGGTGGGACCGATGGGGGAGATGCCGGCAACCGGGAAGTCGGTGGACCTCCCGTTCACGACGGTGATGCAGGTCCGTGACGGCAAGCTCGCAGCGCAGCGGGCCTACTGGGACAACACGACGTTCATGATGCAGCTCGGCCTGATGCCGGGACCCGGAGCCTGACCCTCGGGTCCAACCAGGCCGATCACGGCGCGGCGGCGGGCCGGGGGGGAGGGTTGGCCCGCCGCTCGGGGCCTCGGCGCGAGGGGGGCTAACGCCGGGCCCGGGCCCTGTCCTGGGTGAGGTACAGGGCGTGTTGCGTGCGGACCTCCTCGCGGGAGGCCAGCACGGCATCCTCGACGTCCGGGGGGAGGGTGCGGCCCTCCACCAGATCCGAGACCTTCCGGGGGTCCACGGACAGGACCCGGTCCCACAGGCCGAGGGGTTCGAGCACCTCACGGAGCTTGCGCTCGTCGGGTGCGGTGACGTGCTGCGGCCGCCGGTCGATGACCGAGCCGTCCGAGGCGAACAGCCGCCGGTAGCCGTGCTCCTCGCAGAACGCGTTGATGAGGGCGGCCAGCTCGTCGAGCCGCCGGTAGACGTCGCGGCCCTGCTGCTTGCGGGCCACCCATTCGTCCACGACGTCGCTCATGCGGGGCGCGGGGTCGCCGCCGGCCTTCTCGTACTTGTGGCGGTACAGGGGGCACATGGCCTGGTAGTCGCACCAGTCGCACAGCGGGTTCTGCTTCGGTTCGAACTTCCCCGCGGCGATGCGCTCGGCGACGGTGGCGATGCGTCGGCGGAGCTCATCGGCGTGTTCCCGGGTGCGGGTGGTGGTCATCCGCTGGCCGGGGAGGAGGAAGTACAGCGTGAGCCGTTCGGGCTCGATGCCCCAGACCTGTTGCGCCGCAAGCCAGTAGATCGAGAGCTGGAGGTCCTGTTCGACCCGTGACATGGGGGGGAGGCGGCGGTTGGTCTTGTAGTCGATGATCTCGTAGCCGCCGCCGGGGATGCGGTCCAGGCGGTCGATCGTGCCGTTGATCGGGATGCCCTCGATCTCGACCGTGAACCGGAACTCCAGCGCGGCGGGGATCCGGAACGAGCCGGAGTTCTCGCGGTGGTACTGGGCCAGGACCGAGCCGGCGTGTTCGCGATAGGTCAGCTCCTCGGCCTCCGAGGAGTAGCCGTCGGAGACCCACACGGAGTCCAGGATCTCCTGGAGCTCCTCGAGCGGCGGCGGGACCGGCACCGGCCGGTTGTGCCAGTGGTACAGCGCCTGATGCAGTGAGTCCCCGAAGGACAGGGCGGGGGACGGCTTCTGGGGGAGCCGCTGCTCGTACTGGAAGCGGAACTTCGCCGGGCACGTCTCGTACGTGCTGATCGACGAGTACGAGAGTCGACTGGGAACCGCGGCTGCCACCGGCATGCACGGAGTCGTAGCACAACATGCCGGGAATTACAACCCTGTAGTTATCAACATGTGTGGATATGCGTGCGGCATGCTACGCATGCTCGCTGCATGTATGCTTGGGTCGTGGCGAACGTCCAGATACGCGACGTCCCGGAGGGCATCCATCGGGAGTTGAAGCGACGAGCCGCGGCAGAGGGACTTTCCCTGTCCGACTACCTTCGCGGTGAGGTCGAGCGAATCGCCTCCCGACCCGCACTGGCGGAGGTCTTCGCGCGGGCCGACACGCGCGAAAGCGGGGCGTCGATCGACGACATCGTGGCTGCGGTGCGAGCCGGCCGCGACCGCGAGTGATCGTCGTCGACACGTCGGCCCTGATCGCGCGCCTCGCCGGGCGCCCGGTCCGCGACTCCCTGCGATCTCGGCTCGACGCCGAGCGCGAGCTGCATGTCCCTCATCTCATCGACGTCGAGTACCTCAATGCGCTCCGGGGCCTCGTCCTGGGCGGGAAACTGTCCGCTGACCGGGCGGCCGAGTCGAGGCGCGACTACGCGGATCTCTCGCTGATCCGGTACGCCCACACCCCTCTGGCGAACCGCATCTGGGAGCTCCGCAACACGATGACCGCGTACGACGCCTCGTTCATCGCGCTCGCCGAAGCCCTGGACGCGTCCCTCGTCACCTGCGACGCGAAGCTGGCTTCCACGTCCGGCCATCAGGCAACTCTCGAGCTCTTCACGCCTCACTCCTGAATCGTCCTTCCCGACCTACCGCCTGGTGACAGCACGCTGGCGTGCATCAGCGTGCGTCAATCCCTTCAGGTTTTGAGCTCCCCACGCTCTATACAAGTGAGTGCATGATCGAAGCGTGCGGACGAGCGACGTGCTCGCGCAGGAGCGCTTGTACGGGGAGGAAGGCCCGAAGCTCCAGCGCGCCCTTCTGCTCTTCAGTGGGGACCGTGACATCGCCGACGACGCGACAGCAGAGGCCTTCGTCCAAGCCCTAGCGAGGTGGGAAGGGATCAGGGACCCGAGACGGTGGATATGGAAGACGGCCTTTCGCTTCGCGACGAAGGACCTAAGGGACCGTCGACGAACAGCCGCTCAGATGCCTGAACGCAGCTACGCGATGGATGAGCCGCTGATCGACCTGGTTCGAGCCCTTCAGCGGTTGACCCCCATGCAGCGATCGGCGGTGCTCCTGCACCACTACGCCGGCTTCTCAGCGAGGGAAGTGGCGCGCTCGCTGGACTCGACAACGGGAGCGGTGTTCGTGCACCTTGCGCAAGGGCGCAAGCGACTCCGCAGATTGATGAGGGATTCAGATGGATGACGTTGACGAACTCCTCAGGCGTGTGGACCGCATAGAGGTCGATGACCTGTGGCCCCGGATCGATGTGTCCCAACCCTCCCGGCCGGTCCCGCCTGCCCGCCGGCGAATCGCCACGGTCACGGTCGCACTCGCGGTAGCTATCGGGGGAGTCGCTGCGGCCGCCTACGCGTTTTCCTTCGGACGCGCGGCTGAGCCAAACGTGCCTCGTGCGACCGAGTCTGCCGGGAGCTTGGGTCGACTCTGGAGCGAGCTCGGCGCCCGGCCGTTGAGTCTGCCTTCGGTGGCCCCCGGTGCTGAGTGCCCCACGACGGGACCTGCGTCTCCGACGGAGTTCAGCTTCCTGCCGGGCCACAAATGGCGTGGAGTAGATCCCGTGTACGTCGGCGGATATCTCGACTTGAGCGAGGGTGCCGGGAGCGTGCGTTACGAGAGCACGTCGGTTCGTGGCTGGCACCCTATCGAGGTGCTGTGGCTGACTGCCCCGAGGACAGGTCCAGTTCTCGTGCGTGGAGGTCAGGTGGACGGAGAACATGGCGTGCGCTTCGGCAGAGAGGTGCCGGGTCACCCGTACAAGGGGATACCTGTGGCGGCTGACGCCCGTCTCATTCCGACCGCTAGCAACGCTGAGGAGCAGCCAGACGCGATGGGGTGGCATCTCATCGCCGACACCATGTTCTTCCGTGCGCCCGGCTGTTATGCCATGCAGATGGATGGTCGAGGCATACATGAGGTTATCGTCTTCATGGTCGGCCCGTTACACCGGTCATAACGGGCAACCGAGATCGAGTGTCATTCCCGCGCGCTGGCGTGGCCGGGTCCTCTGATCCTAGGCGTTGCATCGCCCCTGCCTTGTGGTGGCCGCCGGGGACCGACGCTTGGCGGACTAGTGCCGGTACTGCGTCGTCTGGTCGATGACTCGCGCAGTGTTGGCGTCGAGGAAGTACCAGAACGTGCACGTCCCGAACGACTCTGTCGGCGGCGACACGGTCGAGTTCGGTGCGGGGACCGGGTGTGTCCTTGGTCCGCAGATCGGCGCACTGAACCCGTACACCAGGAGATTCTTCGCGTGGTACTCCATCGAACCGCCGGGGCCGATCGGGCCGATCGGGAACGTGAGCAAGCCGAGTCGCACGGTGACGTTCGCCGGGATGGTCGTAACGTGCGAGTGAATCCGACGTGCGAACAGCGCCCACGCCTCCTCGGCGCTCAGGCGGGGTCGCGCCGTGGCGGGCGCAGGTGCGAACACTTCGTGGGCGGCTGGATCGATGACCTCCGTCCCAGGGATCGGTGACGCCTCCACCTGCGTCGCGCTGGGTGATGGTGTCGGGCTGTGTCCCGGCGCTCGGCCTCCCCCTTCGAATGCGATGAAGAGCGCAACCGACCCGGCGACGGCCACGGCCACCCCCAGGACGGCCGACCCGATCCGGCGGCGACGGCGCCTCCGCCTGGCGAGCGAGACCACCTGCTCCAAGGCATCTCCCCGCGCGTGGATCGGCTCGACCCGTTGATCGAGTTCGGACTTCAGATCAGTCATCGTCGTTCCCCTTCTGCGGCTCACGTCGCAGCGCCTTTCGAGCCCGAGACAGGCGAACCCGGACCGCCCCAGGTGTGATGCCGAGCACGTCCGCGGCTTCGACGTCCGTCATCTCCAACCACTCCACCAGGACCAGCGCTGCTCGCTGGCCCCACGGCAGGTTGGCCAACGCGATCCGAAGCTCGTCGCGGGCTTCCACCGCATCGAGCGGATCGGACGGCTGTGGCTGCACAATGCGCCGAGCGGCCAGACGCAGCCTCCGCGACCTGCTCCGGTGGACGTTCAGCGCCACTCGGTATGCGTATCCCGCGGGGTTGGGCCGATCCCGTATAGCCTCCCACCGTTCGTACACCCGGACGAACGCCTCCTGAGTGACCTCTTCCGCCTCAAGCCGACCACCAGCAACCAGGAACATTGCTCGCAGTACCGGCTCGTACGAGCGGTCGAAGAAACCCTCGAAGGTCTCTGGCTCGCCCACTCGCCCGCCGATCTCGACCGCGGCTCCGGTCCGTTTGGACATGTCTCTCCATACACGTCTGACGACGCGCCATTGTTACGCGGCGGACCGGTCCTCCACGCCGGAGATGCCTGGCCCAGAGTCTCCGACTGGCCTCGACGGCGATGAGGCCTCCGGACTCGGATGACATTGGGAGACGCTGGCGTGCCGCGGAGCTGCGTCATCTGTGGGGAGCCGCTTGGCCGACCCGGAACCCCTGAACAACTCTGTCGGCGCGGCGTCGATCGGCTACGAACGCGGCGATGGCGGCCACCAGCGCAGAACCCACGAGAAGTGCGGCATTTCGCCCGGTCCGTGGAAGAGTCTTCGATTCGACGCCGTACTGGAGAGACCCGAACGCCGCAAGCACCCAGAAGAGCGCTACGCCCCCGGCTGCCATAGCCCCGCGCCCTCGAGCCACCCCCGACGTGAACCACCCGGCCAAGCCGAAAGAGAGGATGTACATGGGGACCTGGGGTGCGAACGACCACGATGTGGGGACCAGCTGGGCAACGAAGAGGAGTTGGAGCAAGAAGCACGCGAACCCAGCAAGCACTGTACGAACCGCGCTCGGAGGTCGCCCTGCCCCGTTCTCGACACCCGGATCAGTCATTGTTGCTTCTCGAACATCATCCCCCCAACCCCCGTGTCGGACCAGCGGGTGATCGCCTCGACATTCGCGAACGCTGAGACCCCGGTTTCAGGTGACATCGCTGAACAACTGGCATGCTCCGGGGCGCTGTGTCCTGACGCCAGGGAGATCGAGATCAGGGCCCGCTGTGATCGATCGGTGGAGCGGCCGGAAGTCCTCTCGTCCGACGGTAGAGAACTAGGCTCAGCGTCAAAAGGGCGATGCCGCCGATGCCTGACCACAGAACTTCGGCCCAGGTCGTCGAGGCGAAGAGGGACTTGAAGAGGAGCTCCGTTCCGATGAGCGCGGCCACGAGACCGATCGTCTGCAGAACTACGCGATCGAAGGTCTCCATGTGTCTCATCATAGTGTGTGTCATCGTGGGCCGAGTGACATCACCGGGCACTGGGGTGGCCCGGTGCGTTACCGCCTGTCCATCTCAGGGAGGGGCGAAGCCGGCACGCGTGATCTCCTGCCTTTCAGATCCCAGGACAACGAGAACTCCCGGGACGACATGCGGAACCGCAAACTTGTACACGACGAAAGGCGCAGGGAGTTGGGGCACCGCATAGATGCGAGCGTGGAGCTGACGCCCGTCTTCTAGACGAAGGATCACCTTGTCCGCAGTGGAAGGCACGGCCCCGACCACGACCTGATCGGTTCGGACGTGGGCATCGGGAAGCCAGAGGCCGTCGCCATCCCGCCAAGAGCTCACGCTGCACGCACCCCAACCGCCCACATCGCCAACGAGTTGCACGCACCACCCGTTGTTTTGGTCCCATGACGCAGTGATCTTCCACGGCTTGCCGAAGTCGGCACCCTCCGCCACCGTGACCGACCCTGGGGACGGCATTGGCCTCGGCATGACCTGTAACCGATGGTGGAGCCCAGGTCCGCCGGTCGCTGCAGCAACGCATGCCGCACTGAGGACGCCAAGTACGAGGGCTGCGTATCGCAGACGCTTCATCCTGGACGATCATGGGCCGACGGATCTTCCGTGTCCATATCCGCAGCTGTGCTCATGTCGGATCAACCGCCTGCCCTCCATGTCATTCGTGAACGCTGGGGTGGCCTGCAGATACGACACCGAGGCTCTCGTGGCTCGCGTGAGCAGTCCAGCTAGGCGATGCACGAACCAGTCGGCACCGCGACGAGCGCGATCCCGACGATCAAAAGGACAGAAGACGCGGCCATCGCCATGACCCGGAGGCGTCCAGAGACTAGGTAGGCCAAGACGACTCCGGTAGCGACGAATGCCCCGACGAACACGAGGAGGAGCGGTGACCAGTGCTCGTATCCGACCCCGCCGCTCCGCGATGGATAGCACGGATGCCATAGGCCGGTCGTCCGGCCGAATCGCTCCCTCTGAGGGTCGAGGCTGAGAACGACCAGAGCCAGAGCCAACAGCGCGTTCACCACGACTGCACCGATCGCCACTCGCCGTGTCATTCTCGGCAGACTAGCTGACAGACCGCAGGACATCGTTCCGCTGGAAACCGCAGGACATCGTTCCGGCCGTGCAGGTCACCTGACCGCAGGACATCGTTCCGCTTGAAGGCGCCGACGCCGCCCTTCGGTGTGTGCTTCCTCGTTCGCTCGAGCGAGGAGGTCAGGGTGTCCGAGGAGGATCTGCGCAAGGAGGCTGTCCGTCGACGCCGTGGCGGCGAGGGCGCCGAAGAGATCGCACAGGCGCTGGGCCGGAGCACCCGGTGGTGGGAGCTACGCCGCGTGGGCGTGGATCCCATCCCGAACCGATGGACGATCGAGCGCGAGATCGCCCGTGCCGGCTTGGCCAAGCCGCGGAGGCGGGCGTCGGGCTATGTGCCGACAGGCGTCCCCTACCCGAGCCCTCCCCCACCGGAGCCGGGGGAGCTCCACCAGGTCGACGTGGTGGGTCCCCGGCACCTACAGGGAGGTGTGCAGCTCCACGCACTGAACCTGCTCGACGTGGGCTCCCACGAGGCGGCGAGCGAGATCCTGCAAGCACCGCGCCCGAACGTCCTGGCAGACGGGTTGATGGGGATGTGGTCGAGGGTGGGGATCCCCCTCACCGCCCAGTTCGACAACCACTCCAACTTCCGGGGCGCCATCCCGCCGGCGTCGGCGACCTTCGGCCCCGTGGTGGCGGCCTGCCTTGACCTGGGCGTGGTGCCGCGGTTCATCCCTCTGCGCGAGCCGTGGCGCAACGGCGTCATCGAACGCTTCAACGACGTGTGGGACAAGAGCTTCTTCCGTACCGAGCGCTTCACCGACCTGGACCATCTCCGCAGGGAGAACGGTGCCTTCGTGGCGTTCCACAACGTCCAGCACCGCTACGCCGCCCACGGCGGGAAGAGCCCGGCCGAGATCTGGCACGGCCGGGCCCGCGACCTGCTCGACCCCGGGTACCGTGCGCCGACCAGGCTCCCGGCGAAGGGATGGATCGAGGCCGTCCGCTACGTGCGCTCCAGCGGCCTGGTGGAGTTGTGGGGGAGACGCGTCACCCTCGCCGAGACCCACCGCCACGCCTACGTCACCGCCGTGATCCGTGTGCGTGCCAAGCAGGTCACCATCGTCACCGCCAACGGCGAGGTGGCGTACGAGGGTCCGTTCCCCGTCAGCCGGATCCTGCGGTGATGTTCGCCGGAACGATGTCCTGC
>WNFV01005987.1_pt1 | contig 14572 bp, 16 predicted proteins | sample 5400101 | NCBI WGS metagenome assembly WNFV01 (sample SAMN13153361, study PRJNA577476) | soil metagenome | isolation source: 115 cm soil or saprolite under grassland replicate 1 | place: USA:California | collected 2016-06-15 | reverse complement strand
CGGCTGAACGTCCCGAGGCTCGTGAAGCCAACGTCGAAGCAGATCTCGGTCACGCTGTGACTTCAGTCGGTCCGCATTGTGGCGAGCGCGGCTCCGGAGCACACCACGGTCCGGGTTGCGTCAAGGTCTGGAACCCGGCGCAGCGACTCGCCCGCCTCCCAAATCGAGCCGTTGCCGCTGCTGACCGGCTCGGCGAGAGCATCGACAGGAGGCCGTGTGTAGCATCCGCCGTCAGTTCGACGAGCAGCGGTGCGGTCGGGCACGTAGTCCAGCTTGCCCGATGACACCGTCGTCGCCGCGGTACCGATTAGTTGTGGGGCGCCGGCCGGTCTGAACGAACAGAACAATCGAACGACCCTCAGACGAGGCGCCGGCTTGTTGCGTACGTTCAGCCGCTCGCAGACGAGGAAACGAGACGCCGTGTCCGCAACCGTTCTCTACATGTCGATGTCCCTCGACGGATTCATCGCCGGGCCGAACGAGGGGCCGGGCAACGGGCTCGGCGACGGCGGGCACCGTCTGCATGAGTGGGCGACGACGGGCGGCGAGGTCGACCTCGAGGCCGCCCGCCGGTCGGGCGGTGTCAACGGCCAGGTCGTTGAAGAGTTCATGGCCACTGGCGCGGTCGTCGCCGGGCGGCGGACGTTCGAGCCTGCCGGCGGCTGGGGCGGCGACCATCACGAGGGCGTGCCGATCTGGGTCTTCAGCCGTCACGAGCCCGGCATCGACGTGAGTAAATGGCCGCTGGTCACGTACGTGAACGACGTGACGAGCGCGATGACTCGAGCCAAGGAGGCGGCGGGCGACAAGAACGTGTTGGTCCACGGTCGCCGCCACCGCGCAGCTCGCACTCGCCGCGGGCGTTCTCGACGAGCTCGAGCTCCATGTCGTCCCGGTGCTCTTCGGCCAAGGGCGCCGTCTGTTCGAGGGCCTCGCCGCCGAGCAGATCGAGCTGGAGCGCACCCGGATCCTTGAGGGGGAGGGCGGTGTCACCCACCTGCACTACCGGGTCCTGCGCTGAGCGCATGCAACTGGGCGCGATCACCCATCTGTTCGCCGGGGTTCCGGTATCCGATCTCGACACGAGCATCGATTGGTATACGCGGTTCTTCGGCCGACCCCCAGACAGTCGCGTCGGGGACGAGGTGCTCTGGGAGATCGACGAGCACGCCTGGCTATTCATCGAGCCGAACGCGGCCCGGGCGGGCGCGGGCCGGATCACGCTCGCCGTCGGCGGGCTCGACGCGCTCCTCCAGCGCCTCGCTGCCCAGGGCATCGAGCACGAATCGATCGAGACCTACTCGAACGGCGTACGCCACGTGAACGTCCCCGATCCGGACGGGAACGCGATCGCGTTCGCCGAGCCGCCCGACGCCGCGAGCGCGTCACCTCGGCCGGTCGGAACTGATCCCCCGAAGCGGGCGGAAGCGTGACAGTGGCCGAGCGTGTGATCCAGGCGAACGGCCTCGAGCTCTGTACGGAATCGTTCGGCCGCTCTGCCGACCCTCCCATCCTGCTGATCATGGGGATCGGTGCATCGATGCTCTGATGGGAGGAGGGCTTCTGCCGGCTTCTGGTCGAGGGAGGGCGTTTCGTGATCCGCTACGACCACCGGGACACGGGCCGATCGGTCACCTATGAGCCGGGGCGCCCGGAATACACAGGCGCCGACCTGATCGCCGACTCTGTCGGCGTCCTCGACGCGTACGGGATCGCGGCTGCGCACGTGGTCGGCGTCTCGGCCGGCGGTGCCTTCGCGCAGCTGCTCGCACTCGACTACCCCGGTCGCGTCCTCTCGCTGGTCCTCATCAGCACGTCGCCCGCGACGCCGGGCGAACGTGGGCTTCCGCCGGCCACGGAGCGGTACCAGCGGTTCGTGACGAGCGCGACCGTGGACTGGTCGGATGAGAGGTCGGTGATCGAGTATCTGGTGGACTACGCGCGCGTGCTCGCAGGAGGCGCGCGCCCGTTCGACGAGGCTGCGGCGCACGAGCTTGTCCGCCGCGACGTGCAGCGCGCGCGCAACATCGCGGCCTCCGAGAACCACGGCCTGGCCGCGGAGGGTGAGCTGCCGCGCGAGCCGCTGTCCTCGATCGCCGTCCCCATTCTGGTGATCCACGGCAGGGAGGATCCGATGTTCCCGCTCGAGCACGGAGAGGCGCTGGCCCGGGAGATCCCCGGTGCACGGCTGCTCACGCTCGAGGGAACCGGACACGGGGTCGAGCGAGCCGACTGGGAGACCATCGCCCGCGCGATTCTCGCGCATACCGCCGTCGGCGATCACGGTAGGTGACGATGGCGGAGCTCGGGGGAGTGGCTAGTCGAGGCTGAATGGGTGGGGCGCGCCGTGGCTCGCTGAGTCGAATGGTCGGAACCAGGCGTTGAACCTGAGACCGACGACGGCATGTTGACGTGCCCACTCGGTCTCTTCGATTCCGTCGAGTTCGGGTTGAAGAGGAAGAGGAAGTCTTCGTCCTCGAAGACGAGGTCGCGCAAGTCGCTCCACGCCTGTTCGTCGTTGTCGAGTTCGCGGAGGTCGAGGAGCATCTGTGCATGGCGGATGAGCGTGAACAGGGCGAGTTCCTCCGTGACGCAGGCGAGCGCGATATCGCCGGGCTGGGCGAGCTTCCAGCCGACCACGGCGATGGTGGTCGCCCAGTCGCGCGCGAAGCAGCCGTCGTAGTAGTGCTCGTACCGGCGAGGCAGGTAGCTGCCGATCGGGGTGTCCGCGTAGCTCTGCCCCGGTTCACCCTCGGCGATCGCAGAGAAGCACTCGTCCAGGCAGGCGATCGCCGCGTCGCGCAGTGCGTCACGGTGGAACTCTGGGAGCACATCGCCGTACGCGGCCGCGTACGGCGGCGGCTTCCCAACCTCCTTCGCCGGTGGCCGTCGGAGCTTCGACCTCGGGTCCTCCTCGTTACGATCGGCACCGGTCGAGCGGTCGATGGCGGGTGCCCACCGTTGTGTCGCCGCGGGAGCCCACCAACCGCTGACCTCGAAGCGGGCAGCCGCATCGACGAGCTGCTGGGCGCGGTCAAATACCTCGTCGGGTTGGTCCGTCTCGCTCTCGAGACCTGTCCCCAGGACGCCTCGATCGAGGCCCTGCGTTCGTGGCCATCGGGCGATTGCGACCCCTCGACCCGCTACGCGACCACCTTCACTCCGGTTCGTGGCTCCGAGGCCAGGAAACGCTCGATCTCGGCTACGACGGTCTCCGGGTCGTCAATCCACGCATTGTGACCTGCCCCGGGAACTCGAACGAGGCGAAGATTCCGATTCTTCGCGACGAGAGCCTCACCCTCCTCGGGCGATCCCCAGGCGTCATGTTCGGGCCAGACGAGAAGCGTCGGCATCGTCAACCCTCGCCAGCGCTCGCCGAGGATCAGCTCGCGTCGGTACCCGAGGCGGCGCCAATCGGCGATACACGCAATCAAGCTGACCATGCTCTCGACGTTTCGTCGCGTGTGCGCGACGTCGACGTCGAGTAGCCGGTCGTCGACTCGCTCGGGATGCTTGACGATGAGCTGCCCCCAGAACTTCCGGCCGGCGTCTCGCGTCGCATTCGAAAAGAAGTACCTGCCAAGCCGCTGCCCGATGAGCGGGAATCCGAGCGGAAGCATTTGAAGAGGCGGCCGTCGTGAGATCCCGAACGGCGCGCCGACGAGCACAAGGTGCGACACGCGACTGGGAGCGTCGAGCGCGAAGGCGACGGACAAGAGCGCGCCCAGCGAGTTGGCGACCACATCGACGGCCGGAAGCTCGAGCCCCTCCACGACGTCCCCCAGAAACGTTCGACCGTGGTCGAGCAGGTCGACGCCGCCGTAGTCGAACGGATCGGCCAGCCCGTGACCCGGCCGATCGACTGCGAGCACGCGGTGGTTCTTCGCGAGAGCCGCGAGGATCGGCACCAGCTCGTAGGCGCCGCCCAACCCACCGTGGACGTACAGAAGCGGCGACCCGCTGCCGAGCTCGAAGACTTGTGTCTCGCCCTGGGACCAGCGAATCCGTCGGACACGAGTCTCTGGCGCGAACCGGGCGAGCAGCGCGGCCTGCGCCCGCTCCAGTTCCCGATCCGGCTCTGTTTCCATGAGAGCTGAGGATCGCTGCGCGCGAGGCGCGCAGCATCGGTGGGAATACCCATCCTGCTACGGATTCTTGATCTGCTCGCGCAGCGAGTACGCGGCCGCCTCCGCTCGGTTCCGGAGGCCAAGCTTCGCCAGGATCCGCGCGACGTGATGCTCGGCCGTTCGCCGGCTGATGTAGAGGCGCTGCGCGATCGCGGCATTCGAGCATCCTTCTGCCAGGAGCGACAAGACCTCCGTCTCGCGCCTGGTCAGCGGCCCGTACGCTTTCGGGAACGTCCGCGCCGAGGACCCGAGCTCTCGGAGCAGGGCGGCGGCCGCGTCAGCGTCCCGGATCGCGCCGAGACGCTCGAACGTCTCCAGCGCGTGCCGCGCCCCCACCACCGCCGCCGCGGGCGCATACGAGGCGAGCACCCGTGCGAGCCCGACCCGTGCCTGCGCGGCTTCGAAGACAAGACCGAGTTCTGAGAACAACTCCAGGGCCACCTGGAAGTCCGCCCGTGCTTGCTGGTCTCCTCGAGCGACTCGGACCGTGCCCCCGACGAGCTTCGCGACGGCGCGCGTCCGGTCGTCTTCGCGGTCGACCGCAAGAACGGCCAGCTGGTCAAGCGTCTCTTCCGCGGCGGCGAGGTCGCCGCATGCGAGCTGCACCTCGACGAGCAAGGCGAGCACGGCTGGGCAATCCGGATCGGACGGCGGCGTACTCTCGAGGCACAAGCGGCCGAGGTCTCCTGCCAGAGCGAAGTCGCCGCGTGCCAACGCGATCCTCGCGAGTGACCGCCTGGCGCTCGTGTGCCAGTCGAAGCCTTCCAGCAGACGCTCGGCCTCCTCGAATCGTCCCTGCCGAACGCGCAGGTCCGCGAGCCGAAGCAGCGCGAAGAGCTGGGACGCCCAGTAGCCCGTCTCGAACGTCCGGATCGCGGCGAGCAGCTCGCGCTCCGCCTCTTCCCAGCGGCCGAGTGCGATCAGAATCCCGCCGTAATGCGTCCGGCACGTCGGCGGCACGAAGTCGCCCCACGCCTTGAAGCGACTCGCGGCACCGAGCCACTGTTCAGCGCGTCTGACGTCGGTTGCCCGTTCGCAGGCGCTCAACAACCTGCAGTAAATCTCGCCGGCGGGGCCGACACCGACCACCTCTCCCGATGCGACCGCGGCCATCGCCTGGTCGAGTAGCGTCATCCCTTCGGTGACGCGCCCCGCGGCGACGTGGGCCTCGCCGAGCAGCGCCATTGCATCGAACTCGAGGTCCCTGTCGCCATACCGCCTGGCGATCGCGATCGCTGCCGTCGCGCACTGCTCGCGCTCGGCTGCATCGGAGGTCCACGGAGCGCGATCGAGAATGAGCCACCCGTGCGCCGCAGACTCTTCGACCCCCTCCAGCACAGTCTCGGCCCGTGCCATCCAGCCATTGGCCGCTGCCACGTTGCCATGTACGGAGACGTACAAGAACGCCAGCCAGCGCGCCAGCTCGGCGGCCTCCGCCCGCAGGCCACGCCGCTCGCATTCGGCAAACGCGCGCTCCTTCACCTCGATCGCCCGCGCATGCTCGCCCCCGAACTGCAGCGCCTCTCCCAGGCCGTCGAGAATCTCCGCGGTTTCCCCGAACTCCGCGGCCTGCTCGAAGAAGGCGCGGGCGCGCTCCCAGTCCGCGGCGGCAAGGGCCTCGCGGCCGAGGCGTAGGAACTCGTCAGCCGTGGCGACACCCATCGCCGAGAATGATCCCACGAGAAAGCTGACAGCTGCTCTCGGCGGTTCCGAACACTTCGGCCCCGGCACCTCGACTGGTGACCCCCTCCTTCGCAAGGAGGTGGTCTGTCGTTTCGGGATAGGCAACAAAAAACCGCCCATTTGCGGGCAGTTCTTCTAGTCAAACAAGCTCTCTAACGGACTCGAACCGTTGACCCCCTCCTTGACCATGCGCTGCGAAACGGTTGCCGTGGGTTGCCACCGGATGCCGATCGGCCCGTTTGAGCCCGTTTTCGCGGCCGTTCGGATTTGCGACCGGTTGCCACCGGTTGCGCCCGCTTGGCTCCATAAATGCTCCATACCTCGGCGTGAGCGAGGGCGGGCGGCGGTGGCGATGCTTTATGGGCCGGTCAACCCGCGGCGCAGCGTCTCTTGTTCTAGCGCGCTCGAGTAAGCGGATCGCTCTTATGAACTCTGGCTGCCCGATCTCGAAGTGCGAGACCACCCATCAGCCGCGTTCACAACGTCCGTGGGTAGGTAAATTGGGCCTCGCGACGTTAGCGCGCGTCGCCTTCGGTTGGAGGTGCGACAGAGACCTCGGTCCGGCGCGCGCTCCAGCCGGCTACTCCGGCAGCCCGCCGACTCCCGCATCGGTGGCGGAGTGGCGGAGTACAACGAAGCGTCTCATCCTCGACCGGGGACTCCCTGAGCCAGGATTAAGATCCCGCGATGGACGAGCGCGACGTACGCGTACGGGCAAGCACCTATCGTCTGTTCGTCGAGCTCGGCCGCGCGCCGACCGTGGACGAAGTGGCCGACGAGTCGGGCCTCGCAACTGATGAGGCCGAGTCGAGTTGGCGACGCCTTCACGATCAACACGCGCTCGTACTCAAACCGGCAACAGCGGAGCTACGGATGGCGAATCCGTTCTCGGCGGTACCGACGGCCTATCGTGTACACGCGCGCGGACGGTGGTGGTACGCGAACTGCGCCTGGGACGCGTTCGGGATCTGCGCCGCCCTCCACAGCGACGGAGGCATCGAGACGTCGTGTCCCGACTGCGGCGAGCCTTTGGCGGTGTCCGTGTGCGACGAGCGGCCAGATGACGAGGGTCTGCTCTTCCATTGCCTGGTTCCGGCCGCACACTGGTGGGACGACATCGTGTTCACCTGAAGCACGATGAATCTCTTCCGGTCGGAAGAACACATCGCGCGATGGCTCGGCCGACGGAAACCCGGTGCCACGATCCCGATTACTAAGCTGAGCGAGCTTGCCCACGCGTGGTGGAGTGATCGCCTTCCACCCGAGTGGAGACCACACACGCGCGAGCAGAACATGGGCGTCCTCAAGCAGCTCGACTTGACCGGCGAGTTCTGGCAACTTCCCTAACCCCAGGCGTCACCAACGCCGTCGTCTTTGGTGGAAACGCGACTGCCCCCGTGTCGCGTTGATACAGAGCACGGCGACGAAGGCGCGAGGCTCAGTAGAGCCAGGGCACAAACCGGCGCGGCGTGCGTGCCCGGTAGAGCGCGTATTCGGGGAAGCGTTCGCTCAACCACGTCTCCTCGCGCCGCGCCTTGAGGTCGATGAGCACGGCGAGGAGCGCTGTCGGGATGAGGCCGAGCGGGGCGTCGGCAAGCGACCAGCCAAGTGCAAGCAAGATCGTGCCCCCGTACACGGGGTGACGCACGAGCCTGAAGATTCCACTTTGGCGCAGGCGCGTGCGGGCGCGCGGTCGCGGCATGGGCGTGAACGACCTTCCCAGCGAGAGTACGCCGAGGACGACGAGGAACACACCCACGACGGCAAGGAGCAACCCGAGAACGCCGACGAACGATTCCACCGACCCTGGCCAGTAGACGCCGACGAAGCCGCCCCCGGCGATTGCCGCGCCAAGCAGCAGCTGGAGCACGAGCCAGCCCTCGCCGTGCGGGCCGAGTTCAGGAAGCCGAGATGCGCCGGGCATCGGCACGATCGAGTCTCTGACCGAAGTATCAGCCGACATTCTGGCGGCAAGGGCCAGGCGACGCACGCCGGGGCACGTACGTAGCAGTGCAGCTGCCGCCCGGACACCTCCGCGCCGTGCTCGTCCCGCAGGCGCTCCCAGATGCGCGGCGGGCGCGAGCAGGCGGAGTCCGCCACGTTCGCCGCCTCCGCCTGCGACAAGCCGAACGCCAAGCGACAGCGAAGGCGCAAGCCTTCCCCAGTACTCTCGCAATCAGCGCAGTGATCTACGCCAAGGGAACAAAGCGGTCGTGCGTGTCGCCTTTCGGCTCATTCGCGACAACCACCGGCCACCTCCGGCGACGGGACGACGCGGAACGGCCACTGCTCCGCTGATACTTCGGATGCGCTCACAGCCCCTGAGGACGAACATGAACTCGGGAGGCAAGGCCGCGGATTGCCTCTTCTTGCCGGTCCTTCAAGCCCGAGTTTACGCACCCCACAACTCGCGCACGCCGAGCAGCAGCAGAGCGGAGAAGTTGCACACCGCCGCGACCGCGATCGCGACGACCCAGTGCGACGGCCAGCTCGCCGCCTTGCCGAGCGCGATCACGGCCGCAGCCAGAATCGCACGTCACACGGCGATCCAGCCCACGCCGACCACGGCTCATGGCACGTTGTGAACTTCAGCAGCCTTGCCCCACGCCGTCAACCCGCGTCGACCAGCCAAACGCTGACAAATGCGGACTCGCTGCCTGCCTCGATGATGGCCGCAGGACACCGCTCCGCTTGTGTTCTCCGTGCGGCGCGGCACGCGAGTGCGCCGGCTCCGCCGGCGCTGTTGAGGGGTTCGGTCCGCGACCTCAGGGGCATATCACGACGGTAGTCCCAAGCGCATGTTGCAAAGGAGGAGCCGCATGAAGAAGTTTCTGCCTCCAATCGCACTCGCCGGGATGATCCTGTTCCTTGCGGTCGGAATCGCGGGTGCAAACACCTACACGGTCACGGGACCGACGCTCGCCAGCGGAGGCGCGGACCCGTTCGCGCCGGGTTGCGGTGGCCCCGGCGAGGGGTTCCACAGCTCGTCGGAGGTCGCCGGTGTCAACTTCTCGAACACCGAGGTCGAGCCGTGGTTCGTGGTCAACCCGCAGAACCCGCTCGACCTGGCCGGTTTCTTCCAGCAGGACCGCTGGTCGGACGGAGGGGCCCACGGTCTTGTGGCGGGCGTCTCTGACAACGGCGGCACAAGCTGGTCGAAGAGCTGGCCTGCGTTCAGCAACTGCGCCGGCGGCACGCCGACCAACGGCGGCGGCTACGAACGGTCTTCAGATCCGTGGCTGTCGTGGTCACCGACGCCGAAGAACGGTCTGGGGACGCTGCACGCGATCAGCATCTCCTTCGACCGCTCCACGGCGCACAACGCCGTGCTTACGAGTAGGTCGCTCGACGGCGGCAAGAGCTGGAGCAGCCCGATCACGCTCCGGGAGGACAACTCCAACTCCGGGCCGCTGGCGAACCTGTTCAACGACAAGGAGTCGATAACCGCCGATCCGGTCACTCCGAACTATGTCTACGCTGTGTGGGATCGCATCGAGTCGCCTAACAACAATCCGCTGACGCCGCCGCAGGCATACGCGCACGCGCCCGCCTTCCGCGGCCCGGCCTGGTTCGCCCGCAGCACAGACAACGGCGCCAGCTGGGAGACGGCGCACCCGATCTTCGCGCCGCAGGCCGGCCGGACACAGACGATCGGCAACCAAATCGTTGTGCTGCCTGACGGGACGCTCGTTGACGGCTTCACCTATATCCGCGGGTCGAACGGCCAAGGCATCGAGAAGGGCGACAACGCCGCCGTCATCTTCTCGACGGACCACGGCACGACATGGTCGTCGGAGGCGACGATCATCGCCAACATGCACGACGACGGCGTCCGTGACCCGGAGCCCGTCAACTGTCTCGGCGACAACACGCCGTCGACACCGTGCCTGCTAGTGCGCACGGGCAATGGCATCCCCGACTTCGCCGTCGACCCGCACTCGGGTTCGCCGGGCACGATCTACGCCGTCTGGCAGTCGCACACCTCGGCGACCGTAAACGGCGCCCCGGTCGACGACACGATCTTCATCTCACGCTCGACCAACGGCGGCCATAGTTGGTCGGAGCCCGTGAAGGTGAACCACACGCCGGCTGGCGTGCAGGCATTCACCCCATCGGTCCACGTGGCGGCAAACGGCGACGTTGCGGTGACGTACTACGACTTCCGCAACGACTCGCCCGGCGACACGGCGCTCTCGACCGACTACTGGATCGTCCACCACCACGCCGCCGACCCGTTCGACACTACGCACTTCAGCAACGAGAACCGGCTCACGCCGACCTCGTTCAACATGCGGACGGCGCCCTACGCCTTCGGCTACTTCCTCGGCGACTACGAGGGCCTCGACAGCTTCGACAACACCTTCACGCCCTTCTTCGTTCAGGCGACCGGGACGGATCCGTTCCATCAACTGACCGACGCCTTCTACTCCACCGCCGGCAGCTGAATCGACTCTCGGTAGGGCCGGGTTGCCCGGCCCTACCGACCGTCGCACTCGGATGAAGGTGGGTTGTGGTAACTCGTCCTTTAGCGGGGGTCAGGGACTCCGGCCGGATCGAGGACTCCGACAGCGACAGGCTCATCCTGCAGGGGGTGGGGTCTAGCCAGCTGGCTGAAGATGAAGAGCCCGAGGCCTGGCACGCGCAACGTTCACCGCCAGTCACCACAAGCTCGCCACGGGCCACGGCATCTCGCACGGCATGAGCGGTTGAGCCGCGACCGCCCGCTCGGCTGTTAGGAAGTCGACCGAAGTAGCCTGCAGCGCGCTTCCCCCGTTCGTCAGGACAGCATTGCGTGTCCGGCCAGAGCGTTCCTTATTCTCGCTGGATGGACCGACGATTGGATGACCGCTCAGCCGAATCGATCGCGTCTTTCGAATTAAGCACCAGCCGCGGGGGCTGGTGCCGCGTGGCAAGAATGGCAAGGATCGGCGTTCGTTCGCGTTCGCTCAAGCGTTCGGTCGCGACACGGATTCTGCTCAACCATGCTGCTTCAGCGCACCCGAGCGAACTGTCGACAAGCTGGGGGTCACTGGTTCGAGCCCAGTACCGCCCATATTTCTTCCTGCAAGGAAGCAACATCCGTTGCCTCTTTCGCTAACGAAATCCGTTAGTCAAGTTTTGGTCAAGTAGAGGCGGCGCTCAGAAGCGCGGTGCGGGGCGCAACGGTGGTGCCGTTGAGGCCTGTTGTGACGCGTTCGCGGCACTGCGGCGCGGGTAGAGCGGAGGTGCTCGGCGGCCGGCAGACGCGGCCTGACCCTGGCTTCGAGCAGGTTGGCGAAGTTGCTCTTCGCGAGCTGGGCACGGATGTTGGCCTCGTGCCGTGCTTCCTCGAAGAGGTGCGTGTAGGTGTCCAGCGTCATGCTCGTTCGGGCGTGGCCGAGGATGGCGCTGACCTGGGCGACGTCGAGTCGGATGTCAATGATCAGATGGCTGGCAAAGGTGTGGCGCAGATCGTGGAAGCGCACCCGCCGACCTGGCCGGTCGAGGCCGGCGCCGGTGGCAGCCCGGCGGAGCACGCGCTTGGAGACGTTGTGATGCAGGAAGGGCGTGCCGCGCACGGTCGCGAACACGTAGGTCCGATTCGGCAGTGAAGCGTGAGCCTCGCTTGTGCTCGCGCAGAACCGCGGCGAGCTGGGGGAGGAGCGGGATCTCACGGACGGAGGCGCGGGTCCTCCTCCATTTCTCCGACGAGCCAGGGAAGGATTCCGCGGCTCGTCACCGCGATGAACCTGTGCCCGCGCGTGGTGCGGTATGTGCGGCGGCTCGAGTGTCGTATCTCGTGCGCGAAGTGCGGGTTCTTCGTGGGATGCCTTCGCACCCGAGCGGAGCCCGCGGTCGCGGCGCGGCCGCTGTGGGAATGTCGCTAGGAGCCGACTCGGCGGCCGCTGACGATCGCGTAGCCGCCGTCGTACAACGTGCTCACGCTGATGTCCGCGAAGCCTGCGGTGCGGAGCATCGCGGCCAGTTCGTTGCTGCGGTACAGACGTATGTGACTGCGGTCGAGGCGGCGCAGGAGCGCATCGGCGACGCGCGCGGCCAGACGATCCGCTGTGCCATCGGCGATCACGATCCGTCCGTCGAGATCGAGGACGCGCGCCATTTCGGCCAGCGCCCTCGCCGGACTCGGGTAGTGATGGAACGACGCCGTGCAGAGGACAGCTGTGAAGGCCGCGTCCGGGAATGGCAGCGCCTCGCTGTCGGCGACGACGAACTCGACGTTCGGGAGTCCGGATGCCGGCTCAGCTGCGCGGCGGATCATTTCCGGCGAGATGTCTGCGCCGACGGCACGGTCTGCGACGGCCGCCGCCTCGCGAACGGCGGCCCCCGTTCCGCAGCCGACGTCGAGCAGCAGATCCCCACGGTGCAACTCGAGCGCCGCGAGCGCGTCCCGCTGCACGCGCGCGTTAAAGCGAGAGCGGCGATCGCGTTCGTAGCCGGCCGCCCACCGGTCGAACCGGCGTCTCGCGGCGTCCTTGCGGCGACCGCTCACTTGGTCGTCTGCGCACCTGCCCACGTCCCGACGCTACCAGGGGCCGAACGCTCCAGACATTCCTAAAGCCTGGCCCGGGGCGACTCCGCTGACGCTCCGTCTCCTGGCTGCGCGAGTCCGGGCTTAGCAAGCAAGAATCCCTGGGTGGAAGCGGCGATCGGCTACGCGAGGAGCGGTGAGGTCAACATTGCGTATCAGGTGACCGGCGAGGGGGCGTTCGACCTGGTGCTCGTTTCCGGGTTCGTGTCGCATCTCGACGACGACTGGCAGCATCCGTCCTCAGCGCGGCTGCTTGCGCGGCTGGGGTCGTTCGCGCGGTTGATTCGATTCGACAAGCGTGGCACCGGTCTTTCCGATCGCGCCGTTGGGCTGCCTGACTTTGAGACGCGAATGGATGACGTGCGTGCCGTGATGGACGCCGTCGGCAGTGAGCGCGCGGCTTTGTTCGGCTATTCGGAGGGTGGACCGCTCGCGGTTCTGTTCGCCGCATCGTATCCGCAGCGGGTGCGGGCGCTTGCGCTGTACGGGACCTACGCGAAGCGGAGCGGGCCTGACGACGACTACCCGTGGTGCGAGACGGCGGAGGAACGGGCCGACTACGCGGCCGCGGTTGAGCGCGAATGGGGCGTCGAAGCCGACCTCACCCGTATGGCGCCGAGCGCCGACGAGTCGTTCGCGAGGTGGTGGATGGCGCGCGCGCGTGCCGCTGCGAGTCCCGGCTCGGCGCGCGACCTTGTGGTGATGAACTCGCAGGCCGACATCCGCGATGTCTTGCCGGCTGTGCAGGCGCCGACGCTGGTCATCCATCGCGTCGGCGACCGGGATGCGCGCGTCGAGGAGGGCCGCTACATCGCCGCGCACATCCCCGGCGCGCGGTTCGTCGAGCTCCCGGGCGACACGCACGTGCCGTTCTGGCAGCCCGACGATGTCGTCGACGAAGTCGAGGAGTTCTTTACGGGCCTGCGCCCCACCCGCGTCGCTGACCGAGTGCTCGCCACGATCCTCTTCACCGATCTGGTCGGATCGACTGAGCGCGCGGGCGCGCTCGGCGATCACGCATGGGCGGAGCTGCTCGAGCGGCACCACCAACTCGTGCGACGCGAGCTCGCGCGGTTCGGCGGCGAAGAGATCGATACCGCCGGCGACGGGTTCCTCGCGCTGTTTGACGGACCCGCGCGAGCAATTCGTTGCGCGCTCGCGATCCACGACGCTCTCGCCGAGCTCGGCCTCGAGGTGCGCGCGGGCGTTCACACCGGAGAGATCGAGCGGCCCCGCGGCGGTGCGCCACGTGGGATCTCTGTACACACCGGTGCACGGATCGCTGCCGCAGCAGCCGCCGGCGACGTCCTGGTGTCGATGACGACGCGCGACCTCGTCGCCGGGTCGGGCCTCGCGTTTGCGGACCGCGGCGAAATCGAGCTGAAGGGCATCGGCGCGCGCCGGCTCTACTCCGCGACGGCGTGACTCAACGCACTCAGCTCTGTCGCGCCACGAAACCGCAAGCCTGCGCCATGGCCCGAGCGCGGTCCCTCGTGCGCCGCATCGCAGGAGCGCACTGGCGCACGGCCTAGCCGGCATCCTCGCTTACCGAGCCGGATCGCGGGCAGGGGCCGGCGCACCGAGACGGCGCGGATCACGGGTGTCGCAGAATGCGGGAAGTACGACGACGCCCGGATTCTGGCCTGCGCGGAACGACACCAGCAGCTACTGGCTATATCGCCAGATCAGACGGACGGGCCGACGTCGATCCTGCACGCGCAGATGTCCTCCTTCTTTGACCTGCCGATTCCGTCTGCCGTCCGCTCCTAGCCGGAACGGCAGCTCGCGTCTAGATATGCAGTCGACGGGGGTCGGCGGTACTCCTCGGGGCCGCGGCACACCGGCCCACCGGCCGGCACTCGCCCCCGAGCGCCGCTTCGTTGCCTGCTCGCGCGCGGTTCGCAGCGGGCCGCGGCAGCGAATCCGAGGAATGCGGCCGGAGGTTCTCACGCGTCGTCGTGGAGTTTGCGGAAGGCGAGGACGGCGTTGTGGCCGCCGAACCCGAAGCTGTTGCTGAGAGCGACGTCGATGGAGAGTTCCCGGGCGTGGTTGGGGATGCAGTCGAGGTCGCATTGCGGGTCGGCCGTTTCGTAGTTGATCGTCGGCGGCGCGAGGTTGTCGCGCATGGCGAGCATGGTGGCGGCGGCTTCGACGGCGCCGGCCGCGCCGAGGCAGTGGCCGGTCGATCCCTTGATCGATGAGACCGGGGTCGCATACGCCGCTTCCTCGCCGA
>WNFV01016699.1_pt1 | contig 14575 bp, 10 predicted proteins | sample 5400101 | NCBI WGS metagenome assembly WNFV01 (sample SAMN13153361, study PRJNA577476) | soil metagenome | isolation source: 115 cm soil or saprolite under grassland replicate 1 | place: USA:California | collected 2016-06-15 | reverse complement strand
TGGCGATCTACACCCGCTCGCTCGGCGCCGACACCGCACAGATCGGCCTGGTGCTGGCGACCTTCCAGGCCACCAACCTGGCGTCGCAGTACTGGTGGGGCCGGCTCTCCGATCGGCTGGGGCGCCGTCGACCGCTGCTGCTGCTCGGCACGGCCGGGCTGAGCGCGGCCTACCTGGGCATTGCCAGCGCCGGCCGCTACGAGTGGCTGTTCGCCGCCCGCGCGCTCGAAGGGGTGGCCCTGGCAGCCTATAGCACCGGCAGCCTGGCGCTGATCGGCGACCTGCTGGAGGATCAGGCCGGGCGCGGCCGGCTGATGGGCACCTACCGAACCTTTGGCTCGTTGGCATTTGCGATCGCGGCCCTGTCCGGCGGCTGGCTGGCCGATAGCTTCAGCCTGCGCGTGCCGTTTGCGATCGCCGCGCTGTGCTATTCGCTGGCCTTTGTGCTGGGCACGCGCATCAACGAGCGCCCGACCGGAGTTTCTCTCAGCCCGGCCGATGAAGGACCAAAGACCAAAGACGAAATCTCAGCGCCCTCGAACGTTGGTCTTTCGTCTTTGGTCCTTGGTCAACGGAGTCGCGCGCTCTGGTCGTTCCTGGCGCTGCTCTGCACCTGGATGTTTGCGATGAACGCGGTTGTTCCGCTGTGGCCGGTGTTCATGGCCAATATTGGCTATAGCAAGACGGCGATCGGCGGCCTGTGGGCGCTCGCGGCACTGGGTGAGGCGCCGTACATGATTCTCGCAGGCCATTTGTCCGATCGTTGGGGCCGCAAAAGAGTGATGTTGACCGGATTCGTCGGTATGAGCGGAGTGTATCTCGCTTACACGCTGTCGCCGGCGCTGGCGTGGATCGTGGGCGTGCAGCTGGTGCGAGCGTTCGCGTATGCGTCGATGGAGGCTCCGGCGCTGCTGTACGCGACCGAGCTCGGGCTGCGACGGCAGCGCGGGCGGCTGGCCGGCCTGTTCTACTCGGCCGGTAGCCTGGGTGCGATCGCCGGCTCGATCGCGGGCGGCGCGATCGCGCAGTGGGTCGGCCTGCCGAGCATGTTCCGCATGGTCGTCGCGCTAATGCTGGCGGTGGCGCTGGTGATTGGCAAACTGATGCCGCGGCTACGGTCGGCTCAGCCTGATCTGGCCGATCTATCGCTGGGGGCGCCTGGCGCTCGGCACGAGGTATGACGTGGAAAATGCTCTCATCCATTGCGTACTGAGAACGAGTATTCGACAGCAACTGCGTGATTGTTCGCAGCGGTACTGAATCTAATGTTGTGCGTGATTTGTGCGTTCGCCGCGCGCGGCGAACGCACAAATCACGCACAGATAAATGGAATGTACCATGCTGCCGTACATCCTGAGCCTGCCGGCCCTGAGCTTGTCGAAGGGTCGAAAGGCAGCTAACGGCATATAGAAGGAAAACCATGGAAAAGCTTGGAGTGGCCATCCTCGGCCTCGATCACTGGTATTCCGCCGATCATATCGCACCGGCGGTGATCGATAGCGCCAGCACCCGGCTCGTCGCAGTGTCACACGACGACCTAGCGAAAGGCCGGCAGCTCATTCGCGATGCCGAGGGCGCGTTTTGGACGAGCGACTACCGCGCTGCGCTCGACCGCAAGGATGTGGATATTGTGGTGGTGCTGTACAGCAGCGAGCGCAACGTGGCGATCTGCCAGGAGGCCGCCGCGTTGGGCAAGCATATTGTCAGTGTCAAGCCAATGGCGCTGGATCTGGCCGGCGCCGGCGCGATCGTAGGCGCTGTGCATGCAGCCGGCGTGCAGTTCTTCCCGCTGGAAAGCCAGCGCCGCCTGAGTCCCGACGGCCGTCGACTCAAGCAATGGATTGACGAGGGCCGGATCGGTAGGCCGCTACGCTTCACCCAGATGCTGCATGGCAGCCTGCCGATGGCCTGGCCGGGTAGCCTGGAGACGGGCTGGTGGACTGATCCTGATCGCGTGCCTGGCGGCGCCTGGCTCGATCATGCGATCTATGCGGTCGACAGTGCGCGCTGGCTGCTGGGCAGCGAGATGGCGCAGGTCTGCGGCGTAGCCGCCAATCAGCGCTATACCGAGCTGGCGGTGGAGGATTTCGGCATCGCGACCTACAGTATGGACGATGGCGCGGTCGCGCTGATCGAGGATACATGGACAGCCGATCGCGGCTATGGGTTCAGCCGCAGCGAGCTGTTTGGCAGCGCCGGCACGATCACCGAGGATTCAAACCTGCGCGGCGCGGTCGCGCTACGCGGCGACTTTGGCCTGGAAGGTACGCTGAGCCTGGATCTGCGGCGCGAGCAGCGCTCGCTGGTGGTCGATCATCTGGCGGCGGTTGTGCGTGGCGAAACGGCGCCGGTCGCGACGGTTGATGATGGTCGCGCGAATTTGGCGGCCTGTCTGGCCTTCTACGAAGCGGCGCGGACTGGGGCAAGGGTTGAGATTAGCGATTAGGTATTGGGTATTGGGTATTGGCGATCGGGGATTGGGAGACGTTTGCTTTTTGATCCCCAGTCCCTAATCCCCAGTCCCCAGCCCCCCATACGATTAGGACTTTCGCTTGCTCGTCATGTTTCATTCCTTGTGTGTCATTTTTTCGCCCTGCGGGGCGAAAAAATGACACACAATAACGATAAAGTACCATGCTGCCGCAGGCTAAAGCGCCGTGAGCGAAAGTCCTAACGATATAAGGAGCAACCATGGCACAGATCATATTTCCAGACAACTTCATCTGGGGCGCGGCGACTGCTGCCTACCAGATCGAGGGCGCCTGGGACGAGGACGGCAAGGGCGAGTCGATCTGGGATCGCTTCAGCCATACGCCCGGCAAGGTCCATAACAACGATAACGGCGATGTTGCCTGCGACCACTACCACCGCTGGCGCGACGACATTGCCCTGATGCGCGAGCTGGGCTTGCAGGCGTACCGCTTTTCGATCGCCTGGCCGCGGGTGTTGCCCGAGGGGACAGGCGCTATCAATCAGGCCGGGCTGGATTTCTACGACCGGCTGGTCGATGGATTGCTCGAAGCCGGCATCACACCCTTTGCCACGCTGTACCATTGGGATCTGCCGCAGGCGTTGCAGGATGAGAATGGCTGGGCCAATCGTGCGATTGTCGGGGCGTTCGCCAACTACACCGATATCGTCTCGCGCCGGCTGGGCGACCGGGTGAAGCACTGGATCACCCATAACGAGCCGTGGTGTACCGCGTTTCTCGGCAACCACCTGGGCGTTCACGCGCCTGGATTGCAGGCGGGGCCAACGCTGGCGGTGGCGCATCACGTCCTGCTGTCGCACGGTGCGGCGGTGCCGGTGTTGCGCGCTAATAGCCCCGGCGCGGAGGTCGGCATTACCCTAAACTTCTCGCCGGCCTACCCAGCCAGCGACAGCGCCGAAGATCAGGCGGCGGCGCAGCGCTATGATGGCTTCTTTAATCGCTGGTTCCTCGATCCGCTCTACGGCTGCGGCTACCCAGAAGATATGGTGGCGCTATATGGACAGATGCTACCCGCGATTCCCGCTGGCGACCTAGAGAAGATCGCGGTGCCGACTGATTTCCTAGGCGTCAATTACTACAATCGCGCAGTCATCAACGATGACCCAACAGCATTGCCGCTGCGCTTCGGTCAGGTGCGGCCGGAGGGCGAGTATACCGCGATGGATTGGGAAGTCTACCCCGATGCGCTGCGGGCGCTCCTGGTGCGGTTGGCGCGTGATTACGCGCCCCCCAAGCTCTACATCACTGAAAACGGCGCGGCCTATGATGATGCGCTTGCGCCGGATGGCACCATCCACGATGAGGCGCGCACGCGCTATTTGGCCAGCCACCTGGCAGCTGTCCATGCGGCGATCGGCGATGGCGTACCGCTAGCCGGCTATTTCGCCTGGTCGCTGATGGACAACTTCGAGTGGGCCGAAGGCTACAACAAGCGCTTCGGGATTGTGTATGTCGATTACCCGACTCAGCGCCGGACTGTGAAGGACAGCGCGCTGTTTTTTAGCGCGGCAATTGGGCGAAATGGGCTTGATGAAATCGAGAATTGAGAATTGAGAATGTGCGTTCGGCGGATATTTTCTCAATTCTGGGGATCGTAAGCTCGGAACAGGCTCCTTTGTACTTCATTTCGGCCCTCTGCGAGGGCCGAAATGAAGTACATCAAAATGGGAAGTACCTTGCTGCCGCAGGCTTGAATCTGTTTCGCGAGCAACTGCGTACGTCCGAACGTTAGAGAGGAGTGATGTATGGCCGGCAAACTCCGGATCGGTGCGCTCGGTCTGAGCCACGATCATATCTGGGAGAACCTCAAGGTGCTGAACGAGTCGTCGGATGGCGTGCTGGTGGCAGCGGCCGACCCGCACCCCGAGCTTCAGGAGCAGGTTCGATCCTATGGCTGCGAGCAGGTCTTCGCCGACTACGGCGAGCTGCTCGACAGCGTGCCGCTCGACGCGGTATACATCTACGCCGACAATCGCCAGGGCGTCGATCTGGCGCTCCAGGCGGCGGCGCGCGGCCTGCACATCATGGTCGAAAAGCCCATGGCATCGACATTGGCTGGTGCCGACCGTATGCGCGGCGCGGCGCATGCGGCGGGGGTGCAGCTGATGGTGAACTGGCCGATCGCCTGGTGGCCGCATCTTCAGTATGCCCTACAGCTGATCGACGAAGGGCGAATCGGCGACATATTCCAGGTCAACTATCGTTCCGCGCACGCCGGGCCGCGTGAGCTGGGCTGCTCGCCGTATTTCTCGGAATGGCTGTACGACCCGCAGCGCAACGGTGCCGGCGCGCTGATGGACTACTGCTGCTATGGCGCGGCGCTGACGTGCCGTCTGCTTGGCCTACCCGCGCGTGTCACTGCCGTGAGCGGTCGGCTGCGCAAGGTCGATCTGCCGGCCGAGGATAACGCCGTGCTAATAATGCAGCACGCCCGCGCGATCAGCACGAGCACGGCATCGTGGACGCAGATTGGCCATATGAGCAGCTATATTCCCATGATCTATGGCAGCGCTGGCACGCTGATCTTACAGCATGGCCAGGTCTGGCTGGCCGATGCTGAGCACGAGGATGGTGTGAAGCTGGATCTGCCGCCGCCGATCGCCGGCCAGGCGAACAGCGCCGAGTACTTTCTGGGCCATATCCGCTCGGGTGAGCCGATCACCGGCCTGTGCGGCGCGGATGTCGGCCTGATGGCGCAGGAGGTGCTGGAGGCCGGCCTGCGCTCGGCCGCCGATGGTCGCACGGTGTCGCTGCCGCTGCCTATGAGAAGTTATGAGTTATGAGTTAAGAGTTATGAGTTAGGGCATGGTTTCTCGGTGCATGCATTGCTTTACAGTGATGTAGAACATATGCAAAACACGGATTTTACGCTTTGTAGTTATTTTTCGCCCGCAGGGCGAAAAATAACTACAAAACAGTAAAGTACCATATTCTTAACTTTGAACTCTTAACTTCGAACTTTCGGAGGAGCGAATGCTACGAATTGGTATCGTCGGCTGCGGGCGGATTCTGAACGCCCATTTGCAGGGCTACAAGCAGCTGCGTGAGCTGGGGATCGACACCTTTCGGATCACCGCACTGTGCGCGCGGCGCGAGGAAGATGCGCTCATGTTCCGCCGGCGCGGCGCAGGGCCACCGCCGCGCCCGCCCGTGCTCGACCCGGCCACCGGCGACCCGCTGGCCGCGCCGCATACTTACGTAAGCGATTTTCAGAACGATGTCGAGGTGGCGGTCTATACCGATTACCGCGAGCTGATCGCCAGCGGCCAGGTCGATGCGATTAATGATTTCACCACTCTGGCCATGCACCACGAGGTTGGCACGACAGCGCTCAACGCCGGCATGCACCTGCTGACCCAAAAGCCGCTGGCGATCTCGGTGCGCGCCGGGCGGCAGCTGGTGGAATTGGCGCGCACGCGCGGGCTGACGCTGGGCGTGTTCGAGAATGTGCGCCAGTCGCCGGCGGTGCGGGCGGCTGCCTGGGCGGTGCACGCGGGGCTGATCGGCGAAGTGCAGATGGCGGTGATGGGTGGCCTAGGTGGCCTGTGGTCGCCGGATCGCGTGGTGGCCGAGACCCCCTGGCGGTACCAGAAGCTGCTGGGCGGCGGCGGCGGCAGCATCGATATCGGTGTCCACCAGATGCACTGGATGCGCTATGTCGTCGGCGAGGTGGCGGCGATCGGCGCGGTGGCGCGCACCTTCGAGCCGCTGCGCTACCTGCGCGACGCGCAGGGCCATGTCACGCAGCAGGTGCGCGCCGAGGTGGACGACACCTACCTGGCGACGCTGCTGTTCGAGCGCGGGGCGCTGGGCCAGCTATGGTGGTCGTGGGCCATGCGCGGCGAGCCGCTCGACATCCCCGGCGCGCCGGCGCTGATGGGCAGCCGGGGCAGCCTGCGCGGCGGCGAGATCCAGCTTGAGGATGGCCGGCGGCTACCACTGCAGGAGGAGTTCGAGCGCGCCCTGAGCGATGCCGACCGCGCGCGCTTCTTCCCGCGCGGCCTGCGCGACCCCTACGCCATCCAGCAGCTCGACTGGCTCCAGGCGATCGAGCGCGGGGATGATCCCGAGACCAGCGGCGAAGAGGGCCTGCGCGACCTGGCCTGCGCCTTCGCGATCATTGAGTCCTCGGCGTTGGGCCGCCAGGTCACGCTCGAAGAGCTGCTCGATGGGCGGGTCGATGGCTATCAGCGCGAGATCGATCAGCATTACGGGCTGGTGTAATGGTACTTCCCTTCTTTTGCAGGTCATTTTCGTCCTGCGGGGCGAAAATGACCTACAAAGGTAAGAAATCCGTTGCGACGAGTGACCTATGACCTGCGACTTGTATAAGGTTCAGCATGCTTGTGATCGGCCTGGTCTCCGGCACCTCGCTCGACGCGATCGACGCCGCGGTCGTCGAGATCGCGCAGGACGCGGACACGCTCGTGCTCGGCCTGCGCGCCTGTGTCGAGCGGCCCTAACCGCCGCGCCTGCACGAGCGGCTGCGCGCGATCCTGCCGCCTTTGCCGGGCAGCGTCGCTGAGGTGTGCGAGCTGAACGTGCTGGTTGGTGAAGCCTTCGCCGAAGCCGCGCGCGCCACCGCGGAGGCGGCTGGGCTGGCGCTTGGCCAGGTCGATCTGATTGCCTCGCATGGGCAGACGATCTATCATCAGGTCGCGCCTGGCCACGCGCGCTCGACGCTCCAGCTTGGCGCGCCGGCGGCGATCGTCGCGGCGACCGGGCTGGTCCCGTACCTGGATCTGCTGCTGTGGTCGCACCCCACCCGCACCCGCGCGCTTCAGAATATCGGAGGGATTGGCAATGTGACCTACCTGCCCGCCACCGACGACCGACCACCGACCATCGACCACGGAGGAACCGATAACCGAGAACCGAGAACCGATCAGGACCGGGAGCCGCTCACCCACGCATCAGGCGAATTGTCGGTCGTCGGTCGTCCGTCGCCTGCCCTGAGCGGCGTCGAAGGGTCGGTCGTCGCCTTCGACACTGGCCCCGGCAATGTGCTGATCGACGAGGCCGCGCTGGCGCTCTCGTCCGGCGCGCTTGAGTGCGATCGCGATGGCGCCTGGGCGGCGCGCGGGCACGCCGACGAGCGGCTGCTGGCGGAGTGGCTCGCCGATCGCTACTTTCTCCAGCCGCCGCCGAAATCGACCGGTCGCGAGTATTTCAGCCGCGGCTATGCCCAGCGCTGCATCGACGAAGCGCGCCGGCGCCAGCTGAGTGAGGCTGATATCTTAGCGACGCTGACCGCGCTGACCGCCCGCTCGATCGCCGCGGCGTACGCGCGCTTCTTGCCGGTGGCTCCCGACGATGTGATCGTCAGCGGCGGCGGCGTGCGCAACCCAACGCTGCTGCGCATGCTGGCCCAGGCGCTGCCGACAATCGCCGTTCGGCGATCGGATGAATTTGGATTGGCGGCTGACGCGAAAGAGGCGCTGGCGTTCGCGGCGCTGGGCTATGCGACGCTGCACGGCTGGCCAGGCAATATCCCCGCCTGCACCGGTGCGCGCCACCACGCGGTGCTTGGCAGCCTGACGCCGGGCGACAACTACCTGGATCTGTTGCGCCGCGTCGCCGCGGCGCCGCGTATCCGGCCGGTGCGCGCTGTACTTGTATGAGATACAGCGCTATGGGCCGCGCACGCTGTACTTGCAGAAATGTTGCGCATCCGGCCGGTGCGCGCCGCACCTCAACGAAATCTAGTCTCTTTGCTCTTCGATTTCCGCTCGCAGAGCGGAAAATCGAAGAGCAAAATAAAAAGTAAAGTACCATCAAAACGGAACGCCACTTCCGTTTTAGAGCAAGAAGTGGTATACTAGCGAGGCCTGTGGCGCCGTTCGCGCCATTCAGAGGCTGCAAATGATCATGAGGAATGACCAGCCATGGACGCAATCCCGCCGAATGAGCGCCGTGAGCGCAAAGACGCCCAGCGCAACCTCGAGCGCGTATTGAGCGCGGCCCACGAGCTGCTGGCCGAACGCGGCGCGGATGCGACGATGGAGGAGGTTGCGCGGCGCGCCGGTGTGGGCGTTGGCACGATCTACCGCCGCTTTCCGAGCAAAGAGCTCTTGTTCGAGGCCGTCAGCCATGCCGCCTGCGCCGACACGCGCCACTGCCTCCAGGAAGCCGCCCAGGCCGAGCGCGACCCGCTGCTGAAGCTGCGCGCGCTGGTGCTGGTGCAATATCACCGTTGCGAGGGCCAAGCTGCGCTGCTCGATCTGCGGCCGCCGGCCGAGGCGCCCAGCGGCGGGACGGTGTTCGATCAACAGCTCTACAATGCTTTTCATGCTTTGCTGCGCCAGGTGATTGTCGAGGGCCAGCGTCAGGGCGCTATTCGCCAGGGCGACCCGGCGGTGCTGGCGGCGCTGTGCCTCGAGGTGCTCAGCCCGCATGCGTTCAACAACCTCGCCCGCGTCGTTGACGGCCGGGTCGAAGATATCGCCGAACATGCGGTGCGCTTTGTGCTGGGCGGGCTGGGGGCGTAGTAGCGGCGCCGCGCGGCACCCTTGCGAGCGACAGCCAGCCATCTCATCCAGGGATTATCTGCTAGCCTGGCGCTAATCCCAGTTGTACGAACAAAGCTTGGCAAGGAGAAGCAGCATGCGCGAGTGGCTTCGCGAGCAATTAGCGCCACCCACTTTTGCGGGCGATGAAGATAAAACGCGCATCGCCAGGTGGCTCTATATCATACTGCTGCTAGCAGCGGCGGTAGCGTTTGTGTATAGCCTCCTGTCCCCATTCATCGACCCAAAACCCGCTCAGGCCGTCGCGGCCAACTGCGTCATGTTGGCAATCTATGGCGGTATGCTGGTGCTACTGCGAAAGGGATATGTGGCGCTGGCCAGCACGATCTTTTCGTCGCTCGTATGGCTGGTTGTAACGCTGTCGGTAGCTGCGTACGGCAGTGTGCTCAGCCCAGGCCTGCTCAACTACTTTGGCGCAATCGCTATCGCGGGGCTGCTCCTGGGCGGGCGCGCCGCGCTGGGCTTTGCAGGGCTGACGATCCTGGCAACGTTTGGCGCTGTCTATGCTGAGTATACGAATCGGCTGCCGGCGCCGATTTTCCCCACCTCGCCCCTGATTATGGCATGGGTCGCCGGATCCAACTTTGCAGTAACCGCCCTCACCACCCACCTGGCGCTGCGCAGCGTCACCGTGGCGCTGGCGCGCGCGCGCACGGAGCTGGCCGAACGCAGGCGAGCCGAGGAAAATCTCCGCGCCAGCGAAGAGCGGTTCCGAGCCATGATCGAGAACATCTCGGACGCGATCGCGCTGGTGGACGTCGATGGCACGGTGCAGTATCTTAGCCCGGCGGCCGAACGGATCTTGGGCTATGCCACTGCCGAGCGGATCGGGCTCTCGGCATTCGACAACATCGTATCGTCCGACCACGTCGCCGCCGTGCGGCAGGTCTTTAGCGAACTGCGGGCCAAACCACGTGCGAGCAGGTCGTTCGAGCTTCAGGCCCGACACAAGGACGGCTCCTTGCGCTGGCTCGAAATCACCGCTACGAACCTGCTGGACCTGGACAGCGTGCGGGCGCTGGTTGTCAACTACCGCGACATCACCGCGCGCAAACAGGCGGAGCAGGCGCTGCGCGAGAGCGAAGAGCTCACCAGGCGCCTCAAGGAGTATCTGAAAACACTCCATAGCGTCAGTATTGAGCTGAGCAGGACTGAATCATTGGACGACTTCTTCTGCATGGCGGTGGAGTTGGGGCGAAGCCAATTAGGGTTTGATCGAACGGGTCTCTGGCTTTTTGATAGGGAAACTATGACTGAGATCGGGACATTTGGGACTGATCGAACCGGACAGACGATTGATGAACGCGATCTCCGTTTTCCCTTAGCTGAATCCTCTGAGTTTGAACGAATCCTTTCTGGCAAACAACAATTGGTGCTTCATAATCCGATCAAGATTGTGACGTTTTCCGGCGACGAACTGGCGATCGGATGGATCGCACAGGTAGCCTTATGGGATGGAGATCACGTCATCGGCTACATCTCAACAGACAATGCGCTTCACCATCAGCCGGTCCAGCCTTATCAGATGGAGCTTCTGACGATGTTTGGCTCAACGATGAGCCATCTCTACACGCGCAAGCAAGCCGAGATTGCCCTACGAGAAAGTGAAGAACGCTTCCGTGCGATTGCCGAAAGCAGCCCGATCGCGATCACGATCAGCCAGTTGTCGCCCGAAGGTCGCCTGCTCTATGCCAACCCATGCTGTGCTGAATTGTATGGCTATACACCTGACAAGCTCGGCGAGCTGACCGTCCATGATCTGTATTTCGATTCAGCCGACCGCGCCCCGCTGCTGGCCGAGCTACATCGGCAGGGCGGGCTGAAAAACTACGACCTGCAAGGCAAACGGGCCGACGGCACGCCTATCTGGCTGAGCGTGACCTTGGTTCCCATCCAATATGCGGGCCAGCAAGCGCTCATTACAGCTCTGCTGGACATCACCGAGCGCCGCAAAGCCGAGGAGATGCGCGTCAAGCTCGAAGCCCAGCTGCACCAGGCCCAGAAAATGGAGAGCATCGGCCGACTGGCCGGTGGCATCGCACACGATTTTAACAACCTACTCACCGTGATCCACGGCTACTGTGATATCATCCAAGATCAGCTTGCGATTGCGGATCCCCTGCTCGTGGAGCTGAAGCAGATCCAGCAGGCGAGCGCGCGCGCTGCGGCTCTCACTCGTCAGCTGCTCGCATTCAGCCGCAAGCAAATTCTGGCTCCCACCGTACTCGATCTCAATAGCCTGGTGACGAACCTGCGGGCTATGCTCGCGCGCCTGATCGGCGAGGATATCACGCTGGACACGGTTCTTGCAGTCGGACTGCGCCCGATCACCGCCGACCCAAGCCAGATCGAACAGGTGATCATGAACCTGGTCGTCAATGCGCGCGATGCGATGCCCACCGGCGGCAGGCTGACTATCGAGACCGGCAATATTGATCTCGATCGCAATTATGCCAGCATACACCCTGAGGCTCCGGTGGGTTCGTGTGTGATGCTGGCGGTTACCGATACTGGCTGCGGCATGGATGCGCAGACGAGAGCGCGGATCTTTGAGCCGTTCTTCACCACCAAAGAGCCCAGCAAGGGCACCGGGCTCGGGCTGGCGACTGTCTACGGCATTATTAAGCAAAGCGATGGTGAGATCACGGTCTCCAGCGAGCCAGGTCAAGGCGCCAGCTTTAAGATCTTTTTGCGGGCCAGCGCAGTCGCTCCCAGCGCGCGGTCGGCGCCCCAGGCGCGCTCGGCCACCCGCGGCGGCAGCGAGACGATCCTGCTGGCCGAGGACGAAGAGACCGTGCGCAGGATGGCGAGCAGGGCGCTACAAGCCCAGGGCTACACCGTTCTGGAGGCGCGCCACGTCGCCGAGGCACTGGCTCTTTCGGAGCGGTATCAGCAGCCGATTGACCTCCTGGTAACCGATGTGGTGATGCCCCAGATGAGCGGCCGTGTGTTGGCCGAGCGACTCACGCTGCTCCGTCCAGAACTGAAGGTGTTGTTCATGTCGGGCTACATGGATGACGCAGTCGTTCGGCACGGGCTGCTGGCGGCCGAGGTGCATTTTCTGCCCAAACCATTTTCGCTGAGCATGCTGGTGGCAAAAGTGCGCGAGGTTCTTGACACTGCCAACGACCTATCGAGGAGCAACCTATGATCCGCGCGATCGATCACATCGTCATTCTGGTCAACAACCTCGCCGCCACCATCGCGGATTACACCGCGCTCGGCTTCACCGTGACGCCTGGCGGCGAGCATACCGGCGGGGCGACCCACAACGCGCTGGTGATTTTCGCCGACGACACCTACCTGGAGCTGATCGCTTTCAAGCGGCCGGCGCCCGAGCATCACTGGTATCACTACCGCGCGCTTGGCGAAGGCCTGATCGATTTCGCGCTGCTGCCGACGCTGATCGAGGCCGATCTTGAGGCCGCGCGCGAGCGTGGCCTGGCGATCGAGGGGCCGTTTCCGGGTGGGCGGCTGCGCCCCGATGGCCAACAGGTCGCCTGGCAGTCTGGCCGCGCGCTCACGCCCGATCTGCCATTTCTATGCGCTGACGTCACGCCGCGTGCGCTGCGCGTGCCCGATGGCGCCGCGCGCACACATGCCAACCGCGTGACCGGGATCGCGGGCCTGACGGTGGCGGTGGCCGATCTGGGGGCAAGCGTCTCGCGCTACCGCGCACTGCTGGGCGCCGCCGAGCGTGAAGGTACGCGATCCAGCTCACTATCGGCCGCGCGGACCGCGACATTCGCACTTGGCGACACGGCGATCACACTCGCGACGCCAGCCGACGACAGCGGCACACCGCTGAGCGCGCGCCTGGCGTCGCGCGGCGAGGGGCCGTTCGCCCTGGCGCTGCGTGGTGTGGGTCAGAGCGCAACCTTCGATCTTAGCCTGGCGCATGGCGCGCGGCTGGAGCTGCTAGCCGAGTAGCGGAAAATGGATGTACATTCTCTAATTGACAGATGGTGCTTGCCATTTTATCTGTGTTTCGTTTTTGCGCTCGCAGAGCGCAAAAACGAAACACAAAAAGAAGATAAAGTACCGCTGCGAAAGATTACGTCTGAGCCACCGCGTACGTCTTGTAATTTAGGGCATTCCACCCCGGCCCCAGCCAGTGCCTCAGGCTATCGTCGCGCGCTACCGCCGCACCAGTGGCATGTAGATGGCGGCAGTGTTCGTCAGTACGAAGGTCGCGGCTGTCGTCAGCGACGGGTTGCTCGTGTTAGCGGTGATAGCGTACAATCCTACCGCGCTGTTGGCGCGAACTACTACACTGGCCCGCCCCATAGAATCGGTGACCGCAAGGTTGCCGTCTGGAAAAGTCGCGCCTGGACCACTCGTCGGCGCGCTGAACATCACGCCGACCCCTGGCACCGGGTTGCCGTCCTGGTCGCGCACGATCGCCTGGATCTGAGCGCTGAACGCCGCACCTGTGGTCGCACTCTGCCCGCTGCCCGCCGTCGCTGTGATGCTCGCAGGTTGGATCGGCACGCTGGTGAAGAAAACTTGCGGGCTGTTGCTCCCGCCGCCGCCGTAGGTGGCGGTGATCTTGAAGTTCAGCATCGTGCCGCACGCCGCCGTCGGCGCCAGCGAGACGACGAACGGGCTAGTGGTATTGGTGAAGCCGCCGCCACTCGCGGCCAGTGTACCATAGCTCGCCGGGCGAGGCGTGATCACCTGCGCGCCCGGCGCTGGGCCGAGTTGGAACAGTGACTCCTGGAAATAGCTAATATCGTCCACAATAATATCGCAATGGACCGTGTGCTATACTACGCCCATGCCCAACGCGATCTACTTTGACTGCTTCTCCGGCATCAGCGGCGATATGGCGCTTGGCGCGCTGCTGGATGCTGGACTGTCGCTCGATGCGTTGCGCGTCGAGCTGGGCAAGCTCCAGCTCGACGGCTGGTCGATCGACGCCGAGCGCGGAATGCGACGTTACCTGTCTGGCACGCGCGCGCTGGTACATGCGCCTGAGCAAGCCACCCACCGCCACCTATCCGATGTTCACTCGATCATTGACTCCAGTGCGCTCGCGCCTGAACTGAAACAGCGCGCGACCTATATCTTCACGCTGCTGGCCGAAGCCGAGGGCCAGGTGCATGGCATCCCCGCCGGCCAGGTGCATTTCCACGAGGTCGGCGCGCTCGATGCGATCGTGGATATCGTCGGCGTGGTCGCCGGCCTGGCGCTGCTGGGCATCAGTGAAGTCTATGCCTCGGCGCTGCCGCTTGGAACTGGCTGGACGCGCGCGACCCACGGCGCGCTGCCGCTGCCCGCCCCGGCAGTGCTAGCGCTGCTAGCCCGCGCGCACGCGCCCACCATCCCCGACGACACACCATTCGAGCTGGTCACGCCCACCGGCGCGGCGGTATTAGCCGGCCTGGCCGAGTTCCGCCGCCCGCCGCTGCGCATCGATCGCATCGGCTACGGCCTGGGCGCGCGCGACCTTGAGCGGCCGAATGTGCTGCGAGTATGGCTTGGGGAGACGGCGACAGGTGATCAGGGACTAGGGACTGGGAGTTTATCGGCGCGCAACTCCCAATCCCCAATCCCC
>WNFV01007484.1_pt1 | contig 14584 bp, 14 predicted proteins | sample 5400101 | NCBI WGS metagenome assembly WNFV01 (sample SAMN13153361, study PRJNA577476) | soil metagenome | isolation source: 115 cm soil or saprolite under grassland replicate 1 | place: USA:California | collected 2016-06-15 | reverse complement strand
CGCTTGCTTCTCCCACTGCCTCGGCAGCAACTGCAAAACCAACTGCCAATCTTCGTCTAAGATTGAATAGGACTCCATTCAGAGCCATGATAACTGCAAAATTCGGGTTTGCAAGCCTTAAGTTAGCGCTTATGGGGCTTCCCCCAGTCGTCGTTACCCCCTAAACGTTAACCATCACTACATACGAGCGGTTAATTCTAATTAGAAAGTAAAGCGCTTTTGAGGCACTGACCTCAAGAGAAAAGGTTCCGGAATCAGTTAGTAGCTGACGACGGAACCTACGTAGTAAACACAACCTCTGCAACGCTGTGCAAAGGATGCATCCTAGGCAGGAAGTATTCTAGCTCACAGTCGGCAGAGACTCAACTCTTCAAAGAAGAGCTCTGCAATGTCACGACGCTTTGCTGCTTGCCGTCCCGCGCTGAGAAACTTACTCGCCATCTCAATTTGCTGCGCATTGCTCGTTCTTCCCTTTACACCGTTGGCGCTAAGAAGCAAGGCTTCGAGCCAAGCACGCGTAGGACATCCGGAACCGAATGTACCGCCGTATCAGCTTCCGAATCTTGATGAGGCGCGGAGACGTTCGTATCCTGCACCTCGCGCAGCTGAGCCCATCCCCTCGACCATTCGCTCGCGGCACAATCCGCAACCCCGATTAAATGAAATTCAGCCGTTCACGATTGTAACGGCTGACTTCGCCAAGCATTCTGTTGCTGGTTGGACTACAACGGTACGAATGCCCGACGAAAAAAACCAAAAGGAGTCCTTCCATGAAGACACTAATCGCTTCCGTCTTACTGCTATCGCTCTTGTTCGTCCAACGCTCGACCTCCAATTTTGCGCCGTTAGGCACATCAGTTGGCTTAGGCAGCCAGAACCGCGCACGAACTCAGGAAGACCCACGAACTCAGGAAGATCGGAGGCGTGAAGACTTTGAGAAGGGGAAAAGTCTTCTCGTTGACAAGAATGTCCCATTCGATCCCGAGATACTGCTTACGCCACATTGGCGCGAGACATTGAAGTCTACCTTCAATCAGATGCCTGAGTTACAGGAGGTGAGACGCGGCACCAACCGCTTGAAGGGGGTTCAGATCGCTCACACACTCTATCTCCCCGAAAAAGTTCAGTTGGAAGGTGACACGGTAATTCTCGCCCGAAATCTAATCTTCGATGGACATGAGGCGGTGATCCGCGGACCCTTCAATATTTATGTCTATCCAATCGATGAATGCGGCCTCTTGGGTACTTCTTTCGAGGTGGCTTTGGCGCGCGCGCGCCCAAAGACTGACGTTCGGTTCATAACTGCTAGTTGGGTCGGTAATCGAGCCTTGCCTGTCATGCCTATTATTGGTGACGGCACGATCAGGATTAATACGAGCGGGCTCGGACGAGCCGATTGGCTGGAAAGCCAGCAAGCCATGGCAGGCGGTGGCGGCAGGATGATAAAAGCCGGATTCTTTCAGCAAGGTCAAAACCATAATGGCGCATATACCGGTGACGGGGGTTATGGCGTTGAAGGTAATCAGGGTGTGGCGGGTACCCAGGGTAATACCGGCGCAGATGGCACGTGCGGTAGCAGTTCGTCTGTCAATGGCAAAATCGGCTTTATTGGAACTGTTGGGCTGATTGGCCAGCCAGGAGAATCGTCAGCGAATACTACGCGACTCAATGGCGGGGACGGCGGACCCGCTAGTCGAATCGACTTTAGCATTCCAGATAATCCCAGCGGCAACTATATCTTTGAGGCGAGGGGGGGTGATGGAGGAATTCCCGGGCCCGGTGGAAAAGGGGGGAAGGGCGGCACTGGTGGAAAAGGCGGTACTGGCGGGATGGGCGCCAACTGCAATTGTAACCAGGGAGGTGTTGGTTACGGCGGACAAGGTGGCCCCGGCAACACTGGCGGTCCAGGTGGCCCAGGCGGTGTTGGCGGCAGGGGCGGAACCGGCGGTCCCGGTGCCGACATTACCGTCAGCTACCCCGAATGTTATGGTACCAGCTACATCTCTTGCTATCCGTATCCCGGACAGGGCAAACCGGGTGCTCCCGGTGGCTTACCTGGAGACCCAGGAGAGCGCGGACCGGGCGGAGAGGGTGGTTCGGACGGGGGCGCATCAGAATGTAATCTGGCCTTTTTCGGCCCAACCGGTGACCCTGGTAGTCCCGGTACAAGCGGCACCCAGGGCGCGACTGGTCAGAACGGAACTGACGGCACCGTCACTGGCACGGTGACGCTAAACGCACGCCCCTGTCCTTGTATTGGCAACTACGGCTCCTGTGCGAACGCGCAGGGCGCACAGTGCTGTGGCTATCCGAATTGGCAGTGTAATGGGAACTACTGTGCTCCTAACCAATGTCCAGACTTCTGCAATAGCTATTCTGATTGCGATTCCTGTCCCCCAGATCATGTATGGGATTGCGTCCAATCACTGTATTCCTGCCAAATGGCTACGCCGATCTTAGTTGATGTCGCAGGTAATGGCTTCAATCTAACGGATTGGGCGGGCGGTGTTTGGTTCGATTTGAGCGGACACGGCACAAAACGCCTCGTATCCTGGACATCCCCGGGTTCCGATGATGCATTTCTGGTCCTCGATCGAGATAACGACGGAGAGATTCATGACGGCACGGAGCTGTTTGGGACCTTTACGCCACAACCTGTGCCGCCTGCTGGCATTGAGCCAAACGGTTTCCTCGCTCTCGCTGAGTACGACAAGCCACAGAACGGGGGTAATGGCGACCGAAAAATTAGCCGCCAAGATACAGTCTTCAGTTTGCTGCGTCTGTGGCAAGACATTAACCATAATGGTCTTTCAGAGGCCAGTGAGTTACACGCTCTCGAAGAATTAAGCCTACAGTCCATTGACCTCGACTACAGGGAATCAAGACGACAAGACCAATATGGGAATCAGTTTCGATATCGAGCCAAAGTTACAGATATGCAGGATGCGCAACTCGGGCGCTGGGCTTGGGACGTGATTCCCGTCCGTGGTCCAAGGTCACTACCCCAAGCCAATGTTGGGCCGCTCTCGTTCCTGCAATTGGTCCGGAATGAACCAACCTCAGTATCGTCATGGTTTTTCCAAGCGGCCCAGGTGTCAGCACCGCCAGCGAAGGAAGGATCGTTGCTTGGTTCTTCCCTCTCGATCTCTGATGTCGACTGGCGGCTGCGCAAACAAACACTTGTGCTGGTGCTGCGAGAGGGTTGCCACTTCTGTACCGACAGCGCTGAGTTCTATCGCCGACTAGCCAAGGAAAGTCGTCAAACGAACACCAAGCTTGTGACCGTGCTGCCTGGTAGTATCGAAGCCAGTCGCAGGTATCTCAACGACCTAAGGGTGCCAATCATCGAGGTCAGGCAGTCTTCTCTCAATAAGGTCAATGTCAGAGGCACGCCGACTTTGCTTTTGGTGAACGATAAAGGAGTGGTCACAAAATCTTGGATTGGCCAACTATCACCTGACAAGGAAACTGAAGTCATTGAAGCTGTTCGGAATGTCGGCAACTAGGTTAAGCACAATCGGCTCTAAGCGTCAGAGGCCGCTGGGACAATCGACTTTAGCATTCCAGATAATCCCAGCGGCAGCTATATCTTTGGGGCGAGAGGGAAAAATCTGAGAAGTACGGAAATCAGTTCAAATACCGTGCTATAGTCAAGGTCGCGCACGACGCACAACTGAGTCGCTGGGCTTGAGATGTGTTTCTTGTCAGCGAGCCGTGACTCTGAAAATACCAGGACACTAACCGGACGGTATCCTGGGTCATCGTTCTTTGTCGGAAAGGAGAAGCTATGAAAAGGATCATACTGGCGTTGACCTTCTTGTTAGCGACTAGCAGCGTGGCGTCGGCCCAATTCGCCCCGGGCAAGGAAAACTTGCGTGGACTAAGAGGTGTCCGACTTATAGTCATGTTCGATCGCCCCACTCGCGCTGAAGCGTTTGATGAAGTGAAACGACCGGGGGTATTAAGGATGCTCGAAGATGACACGAAGGCCAAACTTCAAGAAGCCGGCATACCCTTCTCTCGGTCTCGATTCGCCGACGACAGACTCGCCTACGAGATTGGAAAGGCTGGTAATCCTCGACTCATAGTATTGGCCAAGTTGGACAAGCCCAACGGTTTTGAGACTGAGGTGAAGCTATTGCAAAGCGTTCGTCTCACGCGCGACCCGTCTATTGAATTTGATGCTGTGACTTGGAGTCTCGCCGGCGGGGGAAATATGCATGAAATACCGATAGTTCGAAGCCAAATCGCCGGCTTAATTGACCGATTTATCGAGGATTACCTGTCCGTAAATCCGAAGCAATCGGCTAGCTCAGGCAAGAACAAATTCAGTGACACCAAACACTAAGTGCCGCTGGGTTGTTCGTTAGTTCTTAAAGATTCTTTACAGCATCTTCGTCGTCCCCGCTCGTTTCACTTCCGCGCGCAGTCGGCCCTCCTCTTGAGGTGGCATCAGGTCGCAACCTCTAAGCGGAGATCCGTCAGTCGTGAACGTCGTCCGCGTTCCTCTTGACTCAATGTCTCAACGAAGATCGTTGGCTAAAAACCCCTTCAAATCCGCCTCTTCTGAGAGTCCGCAGTCTTGGAGGAAGCTAGAGACGAGCTGGCCCGAGAACTAGATGATCTATGGGACACTATTTGGAAAGAAACCGAGCCCAAGCTCGAAAAATTGGCACAATCGTACGATCGTACCGTTCACCTGTTTAGGGTGGAGGCGGAAAAAGGAAAATACGTGATAAAACACATTGCCGAAAGGCGCCATCAAAACCACCAAAGGAAATGTTAAGACCGACGGTAAGGGTGATAAGAGGCTAAGAATCTTTATAAGTGATCCTCGCCGGTCCGAAACCCCAGGCAGTTACGATGTCAAGCTAAGGCTCACTCTGATTGTCCAGCCCGGAATTAAGAAACAATTCCCCGCCGCTCCAGATAGATAAAGGAACTGATCGCAAACAACGGATTGAAAGGACCCTTTAAGTGGGGTTCAGGAACGCTTTGGTCCACGTCCATATCCGTAGATCCTGACAATCTCGATAAGACCGCATCGGAGATAACTAGCACCGTTCACCGATTGTTTTGCGTCATTGCCGAGTTCGAAAAATGGCAAGCGAAAGCCGTTACGTCTCACTGACACCGACGCTAACTGATGCTGATATTCTGATCATCAGCTTCACTGAACAACCGAGCATCCAAACATTGGTCAACGTCAATGCGCTGGATAAACAACTCCGCGAGGGAGACTTTCACTCCCAAGCTGTCGAACATGCTCCACCCGAAAGCCCGCAAGACGCGGGCTCTCAAGGTCGGCGCGAGACGCTCAGCCTCGGATGTCACTGTCCTCACCGCAGCGACATTTCGCCAGTTGCGCGCAAGCAAACAGTTATTAGAGTCAAATCAAAAACTTCTCAATGTTTTATTAGCCGGTTCTTCTTCAGCCCCATGTTTCGATTCGCTTTTGCATCGTCATCTTTCCGGCGACCGTCTTGACCTTCAACCAGTCACGGCAACGCGAAAATGCGTAGACGCTATCCTTCCGCTTCATCACCATGCCTTCGACATTGAGAGCTTCGAGTTTCTCGAATAGTCCTTGTCCATTGCCGGCAATGTGATCGGTAAACCGTATACGACCAGTGTTGTCCTTCGGCAGGATGCGCTTCAATAGCGCCTTTCGCTTTATCAATGGACAAGCGGTGAGGTCAAATCCGTCAAGGTGCAGCAGATCGAAAGCGTAAAATACTATGGAACACTTGCGACCGCGCTTGAATCGCAGAGCGTCGAATTGCGGCAGGCCGTCTTCACCTAAGGCGACGATTTCGCCGTCGACCAAAGCCGCCTTTGCTTTGACGGCTTTACCGATTTCCCTGAGTTCGGGAAAGCGCTCATTCAAACTGTTTTTCCTGCGCGAGACCAAATGCACCTTTCCATCGCGTATAAAACATAGCGTCCTCCACCCATCCCACTTCGGCTCGAAAAGCCAAGCTTTATCTGAGAACGGTTTTGCTGTGAGCGTAGGCCGCATAGGTTCTACCGATGCTGGCATGGCTGAGCGTTTAGCTTCGGCGTGAAACCGATTTCGTTTTCTCTGGGCTGCGGACATGTGAGAGTCTTATTTTGCCGCGCGCTTTAGGTTTCGGTCAAATACCGCTAAGTCGACGGCTGAAACGTCACGACCCATACAAATACATTGCGAGGTTAGCGTGATACCGACGACGAACACTAGTCCGCGGAGTTCGTGGAGCTGGGACAATCTTTGACCATCTTCTCCGAAGACGCGAGACAGCCTTAGGTCGCGCCCGCATCAGGCGCCGAAACCAGTCCTGGTTAAACTGAGCCCGAGCTTCTCGTAAGTCTCGATCCAGACAAATTAACAACATCATTGCCTCTGCAGCCAGAAGCCGGTCGCCAGTGAGAATCTGGCGCGGCGCATCTGTCCGAAACGACTGAGAGCGACCATCAGAGCAAACTTCTGCCGTGGGTGCCGTCGGCTCGATAACGACCTTTGTTTGGGGCGAAATTGACATCGGCCTCCAGACGAGTCTTGAATGACGGGAGGCAGCGCGAGTGCCACAGCATCGCGCTGCCGTTTGCGTTTTAGTTAATACTCCGACGGCAAGAGAATAGTCGTGGCGCTGCGATCCGCTTCCGTGATGATCCAGATTATGTGGAATAAAAAGTCAACAGGAAGGCTTTCGGTGAGTTTTGCAAACTCACGATCTGGAGAGGTTCCGAAGCAGTCCAGCGTCGCTATCGGCGAAGGCGGCCTAGGAGAACTTCGCGGTCATTGAAGAGCGACGGCGAACGCTAAGGCTGCTGGCGACAAGGATGACCAAAGAGTTTTGGCGTGATTTTTTTCTTTGCATACCTTGGACTCATTGCAGCGTTGAGCGCCATCTTTCGTACTTATCTTTTTCCTTTTGTAGCCACGTGAGGAACGGGACGGCTGGCTCCTCTTTTCCGGGTCGTTCAAACTTCACGAGATCATGCAGCAGGTCCCGCTTGACCCGATCCATCCCGGCCCGCGCATGGTCCACGAGACCGCTTTCAGGCAATTTGAGAGATGGGAAGGCTGCATTCAAACCTTGGAAGGAGCCAGGAGGAATAATCTCGTCTAATGCGAGAGCACTCTCCTTGAACTGATTGAGTGTCCGAAGCCCGTCGAGTTTTGGGGCTACCAGAGCATCGTGTATGAGAGCCAGAACCTTCCCGACTTGTAAGCTGCTGCCGATTGCCATAGCCTTCTGTAACGCTGGCCAAACCGGTGTGCCCTCGTAACTGCCGTCGGAAAAGACAACGCTACTAAACTTAATTAACTGGGATTGATCGGAAGCGCAGGGATCTTTAGGCAAGTTGCCGACGAATTCGCTAGGGAAAGAGACTCTGCCCGTGCCGTGCGCTTTGATAAGGGGTCGGTCCCATGTGCCGGAGGGTGCTCCCTGTGCGCCGAGAGCATCTCCCTTGAAGCTATGGATTTCGATTGATTGAATGTCCTTGCTCGATAAATTCTCGATTGTAATGACGTAGGGTGCTGGGACTTCGCTGAGCTGAACGTCTAATACTTTGATTGAAGCCAGAGCGTTCACCACTTCAGGCTTCACTGCCGCGGCGTGAGCCATCGCTACGATTGAAACTTCGAAGGGTATGACGCCAAACTGTGCCAGTTCCTCAATCGGCGTGCTTTCTCCGATACGAATGCGACGGGTGGCAATCCGTTTTTTCCCTTGATTGTACAAGCCATCGAAGACTACCCAGACTCGTACTGCCCAGTCGTTGCTTTCAGGGGCAGCTGAGACGAGTATGGTCGTTACTTGCTCTTCCGGATTAGTCTTGGTGTTAATTCTCATTGTCGGCGAAACAGACTGCCTTATTGCTCCTTTGTATGGCTTGTAGATCGGAGCACAAATACCCACGTTCCCATGATTATAAGTAATCTTGACGGCATACCAGGCGGATGAGTTGTCAAGCTTCGTTTGAGAAAACAGCGCCACACCCAGTGAGATGGTAAGGAACGCTGCAACTAGGAGTAATTTGATCACAATACGTTCTCGCTTCGAGATCGCGGTGAGTTTATAAGGTTTCCGCGCTCCATTCCAGAGTCGAGTGAATCGCGAGAAGGCGTTAGATGTTTGAGCTCGCGATACTAAAAGAAGAGAGAACCTAATAAAAGGAGTGAACGCAGAAGAATCACTGTTGATCTTGAGGCAGTGTTGCGCGCGGAAGTAAGACTTTGGCGCATGACTGCCTAATTTTCGCTGTGTCTGGTACAGATAACTCGCGAGATTGGCGATCTGGAGCGGTTCCGAAGCAGTCAAAGACCGCTATCGGCGAAAGCGGCGCAAGAGACCTTCGAGCTCAACCTGGACCAACTGCGAATGCTAGAACAAGCCTGTGATGGCAGGAGACGAAATTATCCTAGACCGAGCCTTACTACTTGCCACTTATGACAAAGGTCAGTACTACGCTGGTCGCCGTTGTTTGGTCGGTACGGATCTCAATAACAGCATCGGGCTGATTATTTGAGGCAAGCACATTCCTGATGATTCTGATAGCTCGTTTTACCTTAGCCGGGTCATAAACTCCACCCATTCGCACATCAATTTCTTCTTTCCGCAAGGCTTCAAATATGACCGACTCGTCAACACCTTTCAGCCCTTCAAACTTTATCTCGCTAATCAGAGGTAGCTCTTGCACCTCAAAGATGATTACGACTCCGCCACTTGCTAGTCTTTCCGTTTGTATGCGGGTGCCTCTGCTATCGAAGTACCCGGTCGCGAGTATCCTTGCGAGATCCTTCTTCATCTGCTGCACGCTGCAAAGATCTCCGGGACGAGTCTGAATCAAACTTATTATCTCATTGTCTGTGATCCGGCGATTGCCGACTATTTCGATTGACTCAACGTTTCGTCCCTCGGCATCTTGCGCGTCGATTGGATCAACACCCCTATCATTAAAATGAAACTCAAACCGGATCCTTTGAGAAACGGTGTGCCAATCCTTCTCGGCTGGAATGAACTTCATTTGGCGAACTGCCTCAACAGCCTTCTCAGTCATCCCATAAGGCAAGCTCACCAGGACCTGCAAATCAGTAACGCGGCTCGTGCGACACAACACAGCCTCCAGCACGACTCGGCCGTGCACGCCGTGCTCCAGCGCCTCTTTGGTCATTTCGGGATTCGGCCGTGCTGTAATTGTAGCCCGCCGCGACACTTCTCGACTGGAAAAAACCGGTCCCTCACATGCCTCCTCACGATTCTGATTTAGGATCTGCGCTTTCGCAGGCACAAGAAAGAGAGGTATCAGGAGGATCTTGAAGTATGTTGAGTAACGCGATTTCTTCACGGGACCTCCTTGACCAGGTTTGTAAGTCTACGCCGAGCTAATCACCGCCGCTGCTTATATGAAGAATAAGATGCGCTTGCTCGAGCCGTGTCCTTTCAGCGACTTGGTCGGTGTCTGCATCACCTAATCGGCCCGTTCTGAATGTTCTCAATCGCCCGTTGTGCAAAGTCCCGCACATCTTTGCTCGGATCGTTAAGAGCCTCCCGTAATGCAGGCAGCGCTTCCTTGGCGGCTGTGCCAATGCGACCCAACGCAATACAGCTGGTGTTGCGAGGGCCTTCTTCAGGATCCTTGAGCAACCTGATAAGAACGGGTATGGCTTCCCAGGCATCTGGTCCTACTTCAGCAAGCGCGAGGGCTGCCCAGGCCCTTACCGTGCTATCCGTGTCCTCAGTGGCAACAATCAGCGAGGGTATCGCTTCTCGAATATCCACCTTTAGTTCCGGGTCCATAGAGTGTGAATACGCTCCGCCCAATTCAATTAAGACAAGCTCGGCGTTGCGTCTCATTTGTACGTTGGGATCTGCGAGAGCCTGAACCAATGCCGGTACAGCTTGTTTCCCAAGGCGGCGTAGCTTTTCGGTAATCTCTTGTCTGCGCCGCTCTCTAGGGTCGATCGTTCCATCCGATCGCGGGCCTGCTGCTCGCTGCATTGAGAATTCTCGCATTTGCTCAACGAGTCGCCCAGCCTCGGTCTGTACTATGGTTTTGTCGCCGGTCTGGCTAAGGCTGACTCCGAAAGCAGAAAAAACAAGAGCAATCACGACCAATGAAGTGAGCTTATTCACTTACATCTCCTTCTTACAGATATGATTACGGCGACCAAACCTTCGTGTTAGACCAGCATGGAGCCGCCGGACATCTGGATGCCATTGCGATGCGCCATCAGTTGAGGGCTTCGGTCTGGAGCCGAGAATTCTACCACTGAACTACCCCGGATTAGATTGCGCATGCGCTTCAGCGGCGGGCGCTGCTTATGCCGCTGGTGGCAGACAATTCAACTTTAATTTGGGGATTTATCCTCAACCTCAACGCGAGTGGTACCGGGATTGGTGCTTCATCACTCATCTGATAGCCGAATAATCCCCTGAATTCCAAAGCCTCGTTACCATTCCTATCTATGACATATTTCGCGCTGGACAAGCAACAATTTGCGTTTCAAAAATAGGCTCCTGGAATCCGTCTCGATAAAGCTCGACCCGGACATCTCCTTCGTATTGGAAGACCGCGAGGACCAGTCGCAATCCATCCTTCACAACACGAAAGACATGCGACGTCTCGTCTGCCCCCACTTCGGGAAGAAATCTCAGGGTTCGGTACAAGCTTCCACGTGATCGTGAAACTGTCGGCGTGCTTGAGTTCCTCGACGCGGAAGAGCGCGTCTCGGCTCGAATGGAGCGAAGCGGATTGAAGGCTCAGGCTTTATTGAGATTACGTGCGCGTGAGCACGCGCAACCACGCGTCACGTCTTAGGAGGTTTTGGTATTCATTTTACTTAATCGCACCCGGATAATATGGTCTTTGAGAATCGCGGGGAGGAGCGCAAGGCTCGGCGGTCAATTGATCTCGAAGATGTGTGAGCTCCTTCTCCTTTTGCAAAAGCACCTTGAGCTGCGATCCACTCGTCGCGCGAGACGACCTCGTGGTTTGTCAGAATTCCTTCGATAGTTGGTGTATGAGATAACCGCCACTCAAATCAGCGTCAAGCGTCATAACGCCACGACTCATACTAAGACTTGGCCATAAGTATCCAGCAATGAGACTTCAGGCACGCTCGAACGGTTATTGACATTTATAGTTTGGGAGGAATGAGTCATGCACAAGAACGAAGCATCTCCTAACAGCCGCAAACGCGAGAATCATCTACCCCTTCTACTCTGTTCTGTGACCCTGGTGGTTGTTGTTGCAACACTTTCTGTGACTGGCAGAGGGATGCAGGGAAATAGCAAGGAGAGTTTATCGGTGAATGATCTGTGACCGGTAAAGCTCGCGGCAGAAACGCTCGAAAAAAAATATGGCTGGATCATCACTTACGAAGATCCACCTTACGCCCACGAGAGCGAATTGGTTGATGTCACTGAAAAGGTGCGCAGGGATCTGGATAAGTTCAAACCTGGCCAGGCTCCGAAAGTATTCATTCCTAAAGGTGGGGATTTGACTTTCGAGTACGATATCGAACCCGACACAAAAAAACCTGCCGATTCCGCTGCGGTCGTTCAACAACTTCTCGACACATACGCCATTGCCGGCAACCCCGGGGTCTTTCGTTTGGAAAGAGACGGACAGCGACTCCACATCGTCGTTGCTGCCAGTAAGAATGAGGATGGTGTTTTGGTTTCTCGTCAATCGGTACTTGATACCGTAATAACAGTACCGGCGCAGAAACGAAATGGACTGGAGCTACTTGATGCTATTTGTGCAGCCATCAGTGATGCGAGAGGAATACGAGTGGTGGTCGGAGGGGCTCCGCTGAATCGGTTTTATCAGCATCAAACAGAATCTGGGGCAAAGAACCAGAGGGCGCGGGACTTTCTCACTAGTGAACTCGACCGAATAACCGGTCAGGCGAAGTGGTCCTGGCAACTACTCTATTCTCCCGGTATGAAGACTTACTTTCTGAATATTCATGCGGTTAGCACGCGCAGCGTCTAACCAAAACCCTTCTCATCGCTGTCCCAAAGCGACGCGGTGGATCTGGCTGATAGTATTATGGGAACAATTAAGAGTGAAAGATAGAGAAAATTGGCTGCGAGAGAGGAGACTTGTTGCCGATGTTCAGGCGGAACGATGCTTTAGCACCTGATTTCTCTAATTCCGCGAGACTGGTACATATATCTCGCGAGATTAGCGTGATACCGCCTCCGAAGATTGCCCAAGGGAATTGTCGGAGGTGGGTAGATCTTTCCCCAGCGTCTTCGAAGGCGTGACGCGGCCTTTGAACGGACGCGCATCACCCGCCGAAACCAATCCTGATTGAATTGAGCGCGAGCCTCCATTAGATCCTCGTCGAGACGCATTAACAATCGCATTGCCTGGGCGACCAGGAGTTTTTCGAACGTTATTACTTGCCGTGCCTCTGCCCCAAGCGTTTCCAAGTCACCGAGAGTATTTGCGGCAGTTGTGGAACTGGACTCGGTGACCGCTATCATTTGTGGGAAAGAGACTGACATAGCCGTTTCATCCGTTTTCAGAACGTTACCCTCTAGACTTGAGAGTCGGCGCAGCGCGAGTGTGGCGCACTCGCGCTGCGTCATGGCGTTCCACTTAGTACTCGCTGGGTAAAAGAATCGTCGTGGCGCTACGATCGGCTTCGGTAATGATCCATATTGCCTTTTGATCCTTTGCGGTTCTAAACGCGCTGAGCAGGCGAAAGCCCTCTCTCAGTGAAAGCTCATTCTCCCGCGCGTCTTCCTCCGAAACCTCGCCCCAGTCGCCCGATACATGCCGACGCAAAAACTGGATCGGCATCTCTCCAGAGATTTCAAGTGCTTCCTGCGCGCCTGACGTTATAAAGATTTGGCCCAGTGCGAATCGTGCACCGATGTTTGGTCGCGTTGTGTTAGAGTTCTGTCTCAGCATCGAATCTTCTCCTCTGTGGTGAAAGTTTGGTGTGTAGGTCAGGCGAGCGTTACCGCGCTTGCCTGACCGTTTCTTTTGTCGAGCGAATCTCATTGCTCGCTCTCATCTTCTTGATGGTCTACTCGCCCCTGCTCTCAAGATCTGATCTGCAGCGCGAAAGATTTTCTGTGCGCTCTTCTCGGGAATAGCATCGCCGTTATAACCAACTGCCGGGCACAGCCAGTGTTGGACATAACCCCTGCAGAACTCAGCCCCTTCAAGATTCAGTGCTTCGCAACACAGCAAAGCGACCGCTTCAGCCTCGACCTCTCGGAGGTTCCGTGGAGTCCGTTCTGTGTCGGTAGAATCGGCTTCGCTGACGTGCCCAGCCAGAATGTGGGCCAGCTCGTTCGATCCCACCCAATATGCTTTGCAAGTCCAAAAGAAGATTGAAGAGGCTACGCGATGGGTCGAGACTGTGAAGCACTACGCCATTATGGTCGATAAGACAATCCAGCAGCTTACGACCATGCAAGGGATACTCCGAAACGTTGATGAGCAGCTAGCTCGTAACGTAAGACTGGCGAGGTTGCTTGCCAGTGTGGGCCAAGTGGTCCGCGGCTCTTATCGCCTCAAACGACAGCTCGAAGGAATGGTTACTTATCGTATTGCCATGCTCAAGAATATTGATGATCGGTTGCGCAATGGGATATTCAATCCCGAGGCCGACCTGAATGATCTGGAGAACTACTTTAAATATACGATTGGCCGCTCGGCGCAGGATACCGTCGCCCGCTTGGACAAACAGGCTCGGAACGATAGCCAACTCGAAAGCTGGTGCGTCCGCCTGGAACAGGTTCGAAACGAGCTGATTATTGCTCAGAAAACTCTGACCCAGTCCATGGAACAACTCGAGGCGGAAAGCAGCAAACCCGACGCTGATAAGTCGAACGTGAACCATCTCAATGATGTGATTCTTCAACAGCAGAGTTTGATTGTTGCCCTCCAGAAAGAACACGCGGACCTTCAAGACAAGATCACCGAACGGATGGCCAGGTATGGTCTCCGGCTTCAAGACATGGAGAACTTTGCCTTCTCGATCATAACGGTCAATGACGCGTGGACTAGCTTGCAACAGACTAAGGACCAGATCGAACGTACGCTGACGGATCTGATCATCAATGCCCAACGACAGCCCTGAAACTGTCGGATCGCGAAGATTTTGGAGTGCGGGGACTTGTCACCGCTTTAGCCACGAGACAGCAAGGGCCCGCAAACATCCAGAATCCTGCAAGCCAAAGTTTTCAGCACCGGTCAGGCGAAAAGAGAAAGAAATGAGTACAAAACTTTTGTTGCGGCTCTTCTCTCTATTAAGCGCAGTCACGTTGCTACTGTGCGGGTCGCTGACTGTTCACGCGCAGAGCACTGGTCCGACGTTGTCTGATCACATCGCGCGGCTTAGTATCAGAGCCTCACAACTCCTTCCTTATCTCCAATACGAGGTACTTAGCCGAATTCAGGATTGGGTCTACGGAATTGCAGTGGCTCTCGCCGTGTTGGTTCTCCTCTTCAGTTTTCTCCGCCTCTGGCGTGAAAACGCCGGAGGCAACTCCAACCTGATCTTCTTTTTTGTGCGCTCGCTCTTCTTCTTTGGTTTAGTTGGATCGAGCGTCTGGCTCATTGGTCAAAT
>WNFV01018672.1_pt1 | contig 14585 bp, 14 predicted proteins | sample 5400101 | NCBI WGS metagenome assembly WNFV01 (sample SAMN13153361, study PRJNA577476) | soil metagenome | isolation source: 115 cm soil or saprolite under grassland replicate 1 | place: USA:California | collected 2016-06-15 | reverse complement strand
TAACGTTGATCGGGCTTCAGGTTCGGTTCATTTCACGGCCGATCTGCGAAATCTGCTTCAACTGTGCGCGTTGCTCGACATTGAAATGAGGAACGGTGATCACCATCGGCGGATGCGGTGGCTCGGGAGCCTGAGCATGGATCTCCACCGATTCGACGAGAGGGGCGACATCGCCCATGGTCATCAACACATTTCCCTGCGACAGGTTCGGAAGCGCGGAGACTTCGGCGAGACGCTGCTCCAGCTCTTCGCGGATCGTGGTCAGCCTCCGGTCCATCTGCGCAGTCAACTTCGCTCCCTCGGTCTGATACGCAGAGTGCAACGCGCGTCGCGACGCGTAGTACGAATAGACGACGATTGCTCCGAGCGGAACCACAGAGAGCAGAAAAAATGCGAGCACCAGGGACGTGCGGATCTTCATGCGGGCTTCAGGTAAGACGAAAATTTATGTAGAAAGTTTTCTGGTGATAGGCTGACCGCTAAACGTCCCGCCGGCCGAGTCGAAAGGAAACCATCATGCGTCGCTCTCTCTTTGCGTCGTTCGTCTTCCTTTTCGTCGTATCCGCTGCAGTCGCCGCGCCATCCAATCTGGAGAATCAGGTGCTCTCGACGATGCTCGCTGCGCATTTCGATGCGGTCATCGATTATGGCCCGTACAACGAAGCATGTCCCGGGAGGTCATTCTGTCCGTTCCCGGCGCTGACCGTCGCGCACATGCCGAACATCGATGTGGCCATCATTCAACTCGACTCCGCCGGTCACATGCTCGATCGGGCCAACGTGATGCTGTCGCGCGATTACTCGAGCGGCCTTGTTGTCCCGCTCGATCCGGATGCTGGAGCGAGCTCCGTTCGTTTCATTCGCTGGGACATTGCACGATGGGACGGCGGCACGTTTTCCGACAGCAGCGGGAAACAGTTGACCGTCAAAGGATGGACGGACAACCCCGATCTCACTGCGGACGACGACATCGTACCCGGTCGCCAAAACGCGCCGTATCACTTCATGGCCCCCTACCCAGCATCGCTTTTCAAGTTGATGGTCGCCTACCGCGTGATGCGAATGGTCGACATGGGTCTGATCACTCTCGACACGGCGTATCTCTACCAGCCCGACAAGAAGGACAAGAAAAAGGATGAAGTGCGGTTGGTACGCGATTGGATGGATCCGATGATCACGTATTCGGACAATCACTCCGCGCGCGCGATGGTGAAAATGCTGTGGGACTTCAACCAGATCGACGCGATGCACGCCGAGTTCCGCGCCCTTGGACTCGGCACCCTGCAGCTCAACGGAACCAATCCCGACACCGGAGGGTATTGGGCACCGGGATTGATCCACATGACGGCGTATGACACCGCGCGGCTGCTGTGGATCATCGCCGCCGACGAAGGATTCGTGTTGTGGCACAAGCAGGACGGATCCGACGTTACCGCCGCGGAGCTGTCCGCAAGTTCGCGCGCCTATTTGAAATCGCTCTTGGGCGACCAGGGATTCAATGAGGCGCTCACGACCTCGAATTTGTGCGGTGCAGTGAACACGCAGCCCGGAATCCCGTCGCTCGTTCCTTCACGCTGGATCAATCCTGCAGATGGGATCGTCACCGTCGGTGGCATCAACTACGGCGCAGATGTCCGCCCCTGCAACGCCAATGCGACGGTGACCTTCGCTCACAAGACGGGACTGACGTTCAATTACGGCTCGGATGCCGGCCTCGTGGAATCGCGAACCGGCCAGCCGTATCGCCGATACATCATCGCCTTCCTCGCAAACCTCGGATACCGGTACACCGATTCGGTGTTTGCCACGCGATTAACGCTGCCGTGCTATGACGCCGTCGGGCCGATTTGCTATACGCAGACGATCCCGGCGTTGGGGAAGGCGAACGACGACGCGCTGACGCACTAGGATGTCATCCTGAGCGCAGCGAAGGATCTCGAGCTGCGCGACTTGAGATCCTTCGCCGTCTGCGCGGCTCAGGATGACGCGGCGGCGGTTACCGGACACTAGGTCCATTCTTCCCGGCCGGTACGACCGGTGCCGGGAGTGCGCGAGCCGGTGCGGCGGTCGGCGTCCGGAGTGACGATGTCGCGCGCGTGCCGCGTTTTTTGGAACACGTCCACGAATCTCGAAGCTTCATCGATCAGATCGTCAAATCTCGATACCGGCGGCAGGCCGTCGCGCCGAAGATAGTCAATATGTTGACTATGTTGGCCAACGCGCATCGAAGCCTCCTCCACACGCGCCCGGAATCCGCTGTCCTCTTTCATTTTCGTGCCGAGGAAGCGCTGGATATCGGGAACACGCTCGATGTGACTGCAGAACATGACCACGTCGTTTCCGGCGAGCAGAGCGCGCTCGGCGATGTTCTCGTACGATCCATAGTCGGAGACCGCGTGCATCTCCATGTCGTCGGTGATCGCCAGCCCGTCGAAGCCAGCAATATCGCGCAGCAGCTCCGTGGTCACAAGATCGCGATTGCGTAGCTGTTCGAGCGAGACGTCGATCACGGTGGCGCCGTAGTGCGGATCCGCCGATCCGATGCCGATGCCCGGAAAATGTTTGAGGCAAGCGGCCGTTCCTGCGCGTTGCAAACCGTCGATGAACGCGCCGCCGAGCTCGATCACCGTTTCGGGATCGCGTCCGAACGTACGGCGTTCCAGACCCTTCGGCGACATCTCGCCGCGAATATCGACCACCGGCGCGAGATCGACTTCAATATCGAAATAGCGCAAGGCCATGCCGATGACTTTTCCGAGCCAGCACGAAAGCTCGACCCCTCTGTCGCCTTCGCCAAAGGACTCCGCACTCGGAAATCCGGGAATCAACTGGCGCAGGCGGTCGACGCGCCCACCTTCCTCGTCGATCGTGAAAATCGGAGGACGGCGGGCGATCGATTTCACTTCACGAACGAGCTCGCGAATCTGCTTCGGATCGGCGACGTTGCGCCCGAAGAGGATGACCGCGTATGGACTGGTCTCGCTGATGATTCTACGCTCGAGATCCGTCAGCGATTTTCCTGTGAGGCCGATGCCTAACACGTTATTGTGCATTTCGCGGTGATCGTAGCAGGGTTGTCAGTTATCAGTTGTCGGTTGTCCCCGCCCTTCCGACAACCGACAACCGACAACCTACTTCTCCAGTTTCTCCTTGAGCCGCTGTAGCTCATTCAGTGCCTGAATCGGCGTCATCGCTTCGGGTTGCATCACTTGCAGCGCATCGAGGACGTCGCGCTCGCGCGAATCGAAGAGCGAAAGCTGCCGCGAGGGAACGCGTCCGCGGGTCTCTTCGACGACATCGCGCTCTTTGCGTTCCAGGGTGCCGAGGATTTCCCGGGCCCGGTCGATCACGGACGACGGAATTCCGGCGAGCTTCGCCACCTGGATGCCGTAGCTCTTGTCCGCGGCACCGGGAACGACTTTGCGCAGGAAGACGATCTGATCGTTCCACTCTTTGACTGCGACGTTGAAGTTTGCCACTCGCGATTTCGTTTTTGCCAGGTCGGTGACCTCGTGATAGTGCGTCGCAAAAAGCGTGATGCCGCTCCGTGTCGGATGGTCGTGCAGGAATTCGATGATCGCCCACGCGAGCGAAAGGCCATCGAACGTCGCCGTTCCTCGCCCCACTTCATCCAGGATGATCAGCGAGCGATCGGTGGCGTTGTTGAGGATGTTCGCCGTCTCGTGCATCTCGACCATGAACGTCGACTCGCCGCGCGCGAGCTGATCCGAGGCGCCGACGCGCGTAAAAATGCGATCGAAGATGCCGAGCCGTGCCGACGCAGCGGGAACGAAACTGCCGGCCTGATTGAGCAGAACGATCAGTGCAACCTGTCGCAGATACGTCGACTTGCCGCCCATGTTCGGTCCGGTGATGATCTGAATGCCGTTGCGATCGCGAACGATTTCGGTGTGGTTGGGAATGAAGCGCTCGCTGGCGATCGACTCGATGACCGGATGACGCCCCTCATCGATCACGATCTCCGCTTCGTCGCTCAGCGCTGGCCGGACGTAGCGATTGCGGCCGGCGATCGTGGCAAATGAGCAGAGGGCGTCGACCTGGCCGACCGCGCCCGCTGTAGCCAGAATCTTCGCCGCGGATTGAGCGATTGCCTCCAGCAGCTCGTCGTAAAGTCGCAGCTCGATGGCCATCGACTTCTCTTCCGCTCCAGTGATCTTTTCCTCGAGCTCTTTCAGATCGGGCGTGATGAAGCGCTCCGCGTTGACGAGCGTCTGCTTGCGAATGTAATCGGGGGGGACACGCCCGAAGTTCGCTTTGGAAACCTCGATGTAGTAACCGAAGACGTTGTTGAAGCGGACCTTCAGCGAATGGATGCCGGTGCGCTCTCGCTCGCGTGCCTCGATGTCCATGAGAATGGACTTCGAGTCGCGAGCGATGGCGCGCAAGGAGTCGAGCTCCGCGTTGACGCTGCTCTTGATCACCCCTCCTTCACGTGTGCTGAGCGGCGCGTTGTCGGCGATGGTGGTGGCGATCCGACTGACGGCGTCGCTCACCGGGTCGAGGCGATCGCGAAGGGATGCGAGCAGCGGCCCGCGCAACGGCGCCATGACATTGCCGAGATCGTCGACGGCCAGGAGCGAGTCGGCAAGCGTGAGGCACTCGCGTGGGTTGGCGCTGCGCAGCGTAACCCGTGCCGCCAGGCGTTCGAGATCGGCGATCGACGCGAGCCGCTGCGACATCGGCTCGAGGATCGCTCGCGAGCGCGTCAACTCGTCGACCGCATCGTGCCGATCGAAAATCGCGTCGCGCGATTTCAGCGGACGGGTGATCCAGCTGCGCAGGGTGCGCGCCCCCATCGCGGAACGCGTCGCATTGATCACGCTCCATAGCGCGGCGCGCGGCTGGGCCGCATCGCGCGACTGCAGCACCTCGAGATTCGCGAGCGTGGCCGCGTCGAGCTGGAGAAAATCGCTTTCCCTGTCCACGCGCAGCGCGCGCACGTGATCGAGCGGCTTCTTGTGACTCGCGGTTGCATAGCGAAGCGCCGCGCCGGCCGCGCCGATGCGGGGATCGTCTCCTTCCAGTCCGAAGCCGCGCAGCGACTGCGTCGCGAAATGACGCGTGAGCGTTTCGCGGGCGCCGGCCGTCTCGAACATCGACGGCTCGATCGCGGTGGTCGGCAACGCCAGCGGCAGTTGCGTGCCGTGCGGAACGATCGCCTCTCGCGGGCCGAATCTCGCCACATCGTCGTGAAGCCTCGGATCGGTTGTGCCGCTGTACGTGGTGACAAAGAAATCGCCGGTGGAGACGTCGAGATAGGCCGCGCCCATCGCCTCACCGTTCGGCACGAGAGAAAGCAGGTAGCAGCTCTCGCGCTCCACGATTGCGCTCTCGGTCGCCGTGCCCGGGGTAAAAACGCGCACGATTTCGCGCTTGACGATTCCCTTCGCCACCGCGGGATCTTCGACCTGATCGCAGAGCGCCACGCGGAAGCCCTGTTTGATCAGTTTGGCGATGTAGACGTCGGCGGCGTGATACGGCACCCCGCACATCGGCGCTTCGTGCTCCTGCCCCTTGCCGCGCGCGGGGAGGACGAGATCGAGGAGCGGGGCCGCTTTTTTGGCGTCCTCGAAGAACATCTCGTAGAAGTCGCCGAGGCGGTAGAAGAGGATGGCGTCGGGGACTTGCCGCTTGATCTCGAAGTACTGCTCGAGCATGGGGGTGAGTTTCATATTGGTTGTCAGTTGTCGGTTGTCAGTTGTCGGCGGCATTCTGGACAACCGACAACTGACAACTGACAACCGCCTCATCTTACCGGCTTTCGGATGGTGAGCAGCGTGCCGTCGCGGGCGTCGAGCTCGACGACGACCGCATCGCGGAGCGCGGTATGCGGAACGCGATCGCACAGCACCACCCACCGCGCCGCCCGCCCGCCCTCCCCCCGCCCGGCAAAGGCGACGTGGACGGCTTCGTAGCCGCTGTAACGCGGGCGGTCGATTTGGCGGAGGACCGTGAGCGCGCGCACAGCCGCTTCATTGCTGAGAATACGGTCGTGACGCCGCGAGGGATCGTCGCTGTTCCGCAGCGCAAAGAGCAGCACGGCGCAAATCGCGATCCACAGCGGGTAGAGCACCCAAAAGCGCCGGCGCACGCACGTTATGATAGCCGCGCGATGACGCGCGACGAGATCCAGCAGCACCTGATGGACATTGTGCGCAAGGAAAAAGACATCCCTGACGACAAGCTCTCGCTGGAGACCCCGCTTGCCGACGCCGGCATCGATTCGCTCGACGCGCTGACGATCCTCTTCGCCATCGAAGAGCAATTCCACATTTCCATTCCGGACGACAAGGCGCGGGCTATCAAAACGTTTGGGGACATGGTCGCGGTAGTGGAACAACTCACATCATGAGAACGGGAATGTTCAATGTTGAATGTTGAATGTTGAATGAAAAGTTCAGCCGCCGCATTTAACATTCAACATTGAACATTCAACATTCCCAAAGGGTCGCGATCACCGGCCTCGGCATCATTTCCCCCTTCGGCCGCGGGCGTGAGGCCGCGTGCGATGCGCTGCGCAACGCGCGCAGCGGCATTCGGCGCATCGAGAGCATCGACACGTCAGAATTGCATTGCCGCATGGGCGGCGAAGTGCCGGCGGAGGCGCATCAGGGGGCGTTCCGCGGATTCGATCGCTTCAGCCGTTTTGCGCTGATTGCCGCCGAGGAAGCGGTCGAGCAGGCCAACGTGCGCGGTGCCGTCGATCCCGATCGCTTCGGCGTCATCATCGGCACGGGCCTCGGCGGCTGCGAAACGCTCGATGCCGGATTCCGGCGCGTGTACAAAGACGGCCAGTCGCGCGTTCCGCCGACGACCATTCCGTCGTCGATGTACAACGCGGCAGCGAGTGCAGTTTCAACGCGCTTTGGAGCGAAAGGCCCCGCGTACACACCGGTGTCGGCGTGCGCCTCGAGTGCACACGCCATTGGGCAGGCCTTTCAAACCATTCAGGCCGGACAGGCGGATGTCGTCCTCGCCGGCGGCGCCGATGCGCCGCTCACGTTCGGAATCATCCTGGCGTGGGAGTCGATGCGCGTGCTCGCCGTCGACAATGAACATCCGGAAGCGGCGTGCCGCCCGTTCAGCGCCGATCGCAAAGGCCTCGTGCTCGCCGAAGGAGCCGCGGTGCTGGTGCTGGAGTCGTTCGACCACGCCAAGCAGCGAGGCCAGGCGATCCTCGGCGAGATCGTCGGCTTCGGCATCACCAGCGACGCCGGTCACCTCACCGATCCATCAGCCGATGGCGCCGCCCGCGCCATGCGCATGGCATTGGGCAATCTCAAAGGCACGGAAGTCGGCTACATCAACGCGCACGGCACCGCCACTCGGGCGAACGATGCGACGGAGACGGCGGCGATCAAGTCCGTGTTCGGTGAGTACGCGTACCGCATCCCGGTCAGCTCGACGAAATCGATGCACGGCCACGCGATGGGAGCCAGCGGGGCAATCGAGATCGTGTCGTCGATTGTCGCGCTGAACGACGGCTTCATCCCGCCGACGATCAATCTGCAGACGGCCGATCCGGCGTGCGATCTCGACTATGTTCCCAACGCAGCGCGGAGCGCCCGTGTGCCGCTGTTTCTGTCGAATTCGTTCGGTTTTGGCGGAATGAACGGGGTGGTCGCCATACGCACGATCCATGGCCTCTGATTTGCTAACATCGGCCTGAGCAAATGATTGTCGAGAAGAAGCACACCGAGAATTTCACGATCCTCTACGTCGAAGGTCTGATCAAACTCGGCGAAAGCGCAGAGTTCTTCTCTTCCGCGTTGGAGAACGTGCTGAAGAACGAGAGCTCCAACGTGATCATCGACTTCACGAAGATCGATTACATCGACTCCACCGGCATCGGTGAGCTGGTGGGTTATCTGGGCAAATTCACCACCCAAAATCGAAAGCTGATTCTCGTCAATCCCTCCGAACGCATCATGAAGCTGCTCAAGCTGGCGAAGCTCGACACGGTGTTCAAGATCTACAGCACCGAAGAAGAGGCCATCGCCGCGGAGAGCGGCAGCACGGCGACACCGGCGTAACGTGTAGCGCCGCGGCCCTCCGCGGCGGCGCGGCGGCCGCCGAGGGCGGCGGCCCTACAGTTCGATAGACTGCGCTCATGGGGCAGCCTCTCGCCAACGTTTACCGCGGCAATCACCTCGAGTCGTTTCACAGCGGCTCGATTGCTGTCGTCGACTCGCTTGGCCGGCTACTCGCGTTTGCCGGCGATCCAGGATTCGTCACCTCTCTTCGCTCGGCGGCTAAGCCGTTTCAGGCCCTGCCGCTACTCGAATATGGCGGCGCCGAGGAGTACGAACTGGCCGGAGAAGAGATCGCCATCACGTGCGCGTCGCACGGCGGCGAGCCGGTGCACGTCTCGACGGCGGCGGCGTTGTTGCGCAAAGGAGATTTCGACGAGGAGGACCTCCTCTGCGGCGCGCACGCGCCGTACGACGAGAAAGCGGCGGCGGAGCTTCGCGCGTCGGGCGAAGCGCCCTCGCCGCTGCACAACAACTGTTCCGGAAAGCACGCGGGCATGCTGCTGGCCACGAAAGTCATGGACGCGCCGAGCGCCGGATACATCGATCCCGCTCACTCTCTGCAGGGAATCATCCACGCGACGGTGGCCGATTTCGCCGCACTCGGAACCAATGAAATCCCGACCGCCATCGACGGCTGCGGCGTGCCGGCCTTCTTCGTTTCCTTGCAGCGTGCTGCGTATGCCTACGCGCGTCTGATGGCCACGAGCGAAGGATCCGTGCCGGGCGCGCTGGAACGGTACGCGAGCAGCGCCGCGAACGTGGTCGAGGCGATGACCGCGTTTCCGTACTTCGTCGCCGGAGCCTGGAGCATTACCACACCGCTGATCGAAGCATTCGGCGGTGACCTGTTGGCAAAGGAGGGAGCGGAGGGTTTTTATTCGATGGCGGTGACGCCTTCGTTCGCTTCGACATTGACCAATCGCCTGAAGCTCGACGATGATTGCGCGCTGGGTATCGCTCTGAAGATCGACGACGGCTCGATGACACGCGGTCGCTCATCCTTCATCCTTGTGAGGTATTCATGCAGAACAAAATCACACTGGTACTGATCGTGTTTGCGGCTCTCGGTTGCCACACCATCGGCGTCTCGCGAAGCAGCTCCGGTTTTTCGGAGGTGGCGCCGACCGTCGCGGCGGAGATGATTCTGGATAGCCAGCAGGTGGTGGTGCTCGATGTGCGCCCGCCGGCGGTGTATCGCGGGCCGGAGGGGCATATCGCCGGTTCGCTCAACGCGCCGTTCGACAGCATCGAGCGGCAGTTGCCCGAGCTGCTGCCGTATCAGAATCAGACGGTGCTCGTGTACGGCGAGACGTCGACCGACGGCGAGGTGGCGGCGAAGCTTCTCGCAGTTGCCGGCTTCCGTAATGTCGTGCACATCGCCGGCGGATTGAAAGGATGGATTGATCGCGGCTATCGGACGGTTAACTCGCAGGAATGATCAAGAACACGGCCCTCCTCGCGCTCCTTCTCCTCGTTGTTGTTCCCGCCGGCGCAGCCCCTCCAGCAAATCTCGCGGCGCTGCAGATGTACGCGGCAAAGACACTGCCGAGATGTCCCGATGCGCGAATGAGCATCGAGCCGATCAACCAGCCGGGACCCACAGGTTTCGTCCCCTTTGTGCTGAAGCAAACGTCGAGCGATACCACGTGCGGCAGACAAACCTATCTGCTGTTTTCGCCGGCGACGAGTCAGGTGCTCATTGGAAACGTGTTACCGCTGCCGCTGGACAACCGCAGCGCGGAAATGCGCATCGCCGAATCGACGTCAGCGGCGCTGAAGCAGAATGTCACGATCACTGTGGCGGCCTTCCCCCTGCCCGACGGGCTTCGCGCCGTGTCGATGACCAAGCCCACGCCGTGGGGTGCGTTCTCGTATCACGGATTTCTGGACGCGTCGCAGCGATTTCTGATGGTGGCCTCACGCGGCAATCTGTATGTCGACCCCGCCACCACTCTCGTCGAGTCCCTCGGACTGGAACATGCGGTGCGCCGAGGAAATCCGAAGGCGCCGGTGAAGATCATCGAGCTGTCCGACTTCGAATGCCCGACCTGTGGCCGCGCGCACAAGGAGATCGAGCCGCTGATCGCGAAGAATTTATCGAAGGTCGATTACTACCGCCTCGACCTGCCGCTGTTCGAACATCACGAATGGGCTCTTCCCGCCGCGCTCGGTGCCCGGGCCATCCAAAAGGTCGCACCGGCGAAGTACTGGGCGTACGTGAATTTCGTTTTCCAGAATCAGGAGACGATCGGGAAAGCAGGCTCGTTCGACAAGACGCTGCAGAATTTTTGCGAGGATCATGACATCGAGTGGAAGCGCGTCGAGGCGATCTACCGCTCGCCGGCGGAACGCTCATCGCTCCTCGATCAGGTCAGCCGGGCCTTCGACAACGGCGTGAGCTCGACGCCCACCTACATCATCAACGGTCAGATGATCGGATATGGTCCCGAGGGAAGTTTCACGATGGCGGCGATCAAGAAGGCCATCGGTCTGCCAGCGGTCGCTTCTAAAACCCCACGCTGATCTTGGCCGCGTAGCTGCGCTGCTCCGCCTGCGTCGCCTCGACCACAAACTTCGGGACGAACAGGGATAGTCGCACGCCGAGCGTATAGCGATTGATGTCGCTCTGATCGCGGAGCGTGATCGTCGGTGTGACGATTCCTCGCGAATTGGTACGCATGCGACCGTATGCCGCGTAGGGCATCACCGGGCCGAATCCTTTGCTGAGAAACGCTTCCACTCCGTACGTTTTCAATTTCAGAACGTCGACGCCGGTCACGGTCGCGTAAGAGCCGCGCACCGCGAGCTCGGGCGTGACGAGCGAGCCGCGGACAATGGGGAGATCGAGTGCGCCGCCGTACGTCTTGACGCCGCTGCTGGAGAATTTTGCGTACGAGCCGGAGATCGTGCCCGCTCCAAACCCTTTGGCCACAACGATGCGTGGCACTGCGGCGTAGCTGCCGTGGACGAAGTCCGATCCCGCCGGAACGGAGTGAAGCCAGTACGACGCGCTCGTATCGATTTTCAGCGCAGTGGCGGCGATGCCGATGTCGAATCCGAGAAGGCCGGTGACGCGGGCGGGCTGCACGGGCGTGGCGAAGATGCCCTGTCCGATGAGGCGCGAGAACTTCGCGAACTCCGCCTGGGTGATCACCGGATTGAACGAAATGTCCGACGCGCAGAGCGGAAGCGTGATCAGAAGAGCTGCGAGATGAGCTCCGAGCTGACGAGAAAGCCGGCCGGCGTGAACGCAACGCGCGGGCCCTCGCGCCGCAGCCATCCTTCGCTCACGCCTTGTTCGATCCATTCAACAACCTCCTCGCCGCAGAGTCGCCGCAGGTCTTCATAGTCTATGCCCGCGGTTTGACGCAGCCGAAGAAAAACGAGCTCATGCCGCCGCTCGCTGTCGGTGAGATCTTCGGTGAAGTCGCCAGTGGTGCCGCCGATGTAGCGATGAATGTCGCGCGTGTTCGCGAACCGGCGCTCACCGATGAACGAGTGCGCGCCGATGCCGAAGCCGTGATATTGCAGCCGCCGCCAGTAGCGAAGATTGTGTTGCGACTCCTCGCCGGGTCGCGCGAAGTTGCTGATCTCATATTGCGCGAACCCCGCGTCGCGTAAACGGCTGACCATGTCGAGGTACAAATTGGCAGTCGAGTCTTCGTCCGGCAGGCGCACCACTCCGCTCTCGACGCGTCGCCGCAGCGCTGTGTCTTCATCGACATCCAGCATGTAAACCGACAAATGCCCGACGCCGCTGGCGATCGCCTCATCGAGCGACGCGCGGAACGAATCTGCTGTCTGATCCGGGAGACCGAGGATCAGGTCGATGCTGGTGCGGAGGCCGGAGGAAACCGCGTCGCGAACGGCTTCGCGCGCGCGAGCTGCACCGTGGATGCGTCCGATCGCTTGCAGCTCGGCGTCATTGAACGATTGAACGCCGATGCTCGAGCGGTTGATGCCGAGCGACCGCCAGAATTCAATGGACTCGGAGGTGACGTCCTCCGGATTCGCTTCGATCGAGAATTCACCCCCAGGATCGACTCGGAATCCGCTGCGAATCGCGGCGACGACACGTGCGAGATGCTCCGGCGCCGTTCGCGAAGGCGTTCCGCCGCCGAGGAACAACGTGTCCACCGCCTCGCCGTTCGCACGCGCCTCGATCTCGCCAATCAGCGCATCGATATAGGTGGCCTGCAGCGACAGGTCGGTGCTGACCGCGAATGGACAATACGCGCAATGGACGCGGCAGAATGGCAGGTGAATGTAAGCTCCAACGGACATGACGAATGCAGAATGCAAAATGCAGAATGCAAAAGGACTTCGCCACATTTCTGCATTCTGCATTCTGCATTCTGCATTCACTTATAATTAGCTGATGTCCGAAGTCGTTCCCGAAACCTCGTCGCGACGGCCGCGCCTTCTCTGGACCCTTCTCGGAGCCATGGTGCTGGTCGGCCTGTTGCCGCTCGTGGTGTCGCACTATTTCCTGATCGGCATCAACCGCGACTCGCTGGAGACGCTGGAGAAAAAGTACCTGACGCGCGCGGCGGTGAGCATCGCCACCGACGTGCAGAATCTTCTGGCCAGCAACACGCAGCAGCTCAACACGATTGCTTCGAGCGTGCTGGTCATGAAGCGCGCCCTCCCCTCGAGCACTGATCCGTTCGCCTACATCGACAACCGCGGCGTCGTCGCTTCGTACATTCCGCCCGACAGCGATCTCCTCGCCCTTCGCATCATCAACAATGCCGGCGAAGGCGCCGAGGCGAAGCCCACCGGACTGGAGGCTGCGGTCCTTCAGGAGCTCGACCTGGTGCGTGTCGCGGCGATGAAGGGCCAGGTGGTCACCGGCACGTACCAATACCTTTCCGCGTTGAATCAGCCGGCGGTGGTGATCGCGGTGCCGGTCATCGATGGCGGCAAGGTCATCGGCGTCACCGAGGGCCTCGTCAGCCTGAAGCGGATCACGAATCACATCCGCGAAGTCGGCCGCGGCGATGTCACCGCATTTCTCGTCGACCGCAACGGACGGGTGCTGATCCACAGCGAACCGAGCATCGATGTACAACGTCCAGATTTCTCATCACTAAAAATCGTACAAGAATTCGCCAAGGCGCCCGTGCGCATCACGGAGTCCTACGACGAGCTGCGCAACGGAGAGCGCGTGCGAATGCTCGGCACCGTGGCGCCGATCGGCCGCCCCGAGTGGGGGGTGGTCGTCGAGAAACCTCAGTCGATGGCCTTCGCCTCAGTAACCAAAATGGTTCGGGCGACGGTCGAATGGGGATCGATCGCCCTGGCGCTGGCGATTCTCGCGGCGATCATGTTTGCGTCCGGCATCTCCCATCCCATTCGCGTTCTGGCGCACCGCACGCGTGAGATCGCCAAAGGAAACTACCAGCAGCGCGTCGAGCTGAGGACGCATAACGAGATCGGCGAGCTGGCCGACAATTTCAACTCGATGTCCGAGGCGATCGAGGGAGCGATCGAGCGTCTGAAGAGGGCGGCGCACGAGAACAACCTCCTGTTCATCAACAGCGTGCGCATGCTCGCGGCGGCGATCGACGCGAAAGATCCGTACACGCGCGGCCATTCGGAACGAGTGGCGCGCTACTCGATGGCCATCGGCAAAAACCTCAGCCTGTCGGAAAAAGACATGCGCGACCTGCGCATCAGCGCGTTGCTGCACGACGTCGGCAAGATCGGAATCGACGATCGCATCCTGCGCAAACCGGGAGCGCTCAGCGACGACGAATTCGAAGTGATGAAGCAACATCCGGTGAAAGGCGCGGCGATCATGAGCGGCGTCGCGCAATTGATCGACATCATTCCCGGCATGAAGTACCACCACGAGAAGTGGAGCGGTGGCGGCTATCCCGACAGCCTCCAGGGCGACCAGATCCCGATGCAGGCGCGAATCATCTCGATTGCCGATACGTTCGATGCAATGACCACCAATCGCCCGTATCAGAAGGCGATGGAGATTTCCTACGTCGTCGAGAAGGTGAAGAGCTTCGCCGGTTCACGCTTTGATCCTCGCGTCGTCGACGCGTTCGTGCAGGCGGTCAAGCGCGGCGACATCGTGATCGAAGAGCAGGTGCGCGGCGCTGCCTAAGTGACCTTCCAGGACATTCTGCGTCAGTTGCTGCAAAGCACTCCCGGTGCGATCGGCGCCGTGTTTCTCGATCAGGAGGGAGAGGCGGTGGAGCTTCGGGCGGAGAACGTTTTCGACATCGGTCCGGAAGGCCTCCGCGCGATTGGCGCGTATGAGGGCATTTTCCTTTCGGATCTCACGCGAGCCTGCGAACGCATTTCGGCGGGAACTCCGCAGCGGCTGACCATCGATTTCGAGCACGCGAAAGTGCTCAGTTGCGCTTTGAAAGATGGGTACTATCTCGTCCTGGTGATCAGCGGCGATGCAAGCGAGGGAATCGCCTGGCAACGCCTTCGGGCCTGCCGCGAACGGCTGCGAGCCGAGATTTAATGGAACGGCGTCTGCAGAGATCGTCACGGCAATGAAACGTCTCG
>WNFV01012523.1_pt1 | contig 14585 bp, 7 predicted proteins | sample 5400101 | NCBI WGS metagenome assembly WNFV01 (sample SAMN13153361, study PRJNA577476) | soil metagenome | isolation source: 115 cm soil or saprolite under grassland replicate 1 | place: USA:California | collected 2016-06-15 | reverse complement strand
TTCGATCCCTCACGCACGAGGCGAATCAGCGTCCGGCTCATGAACTTGTCCCTTTCCTCACTCTTGACCTGGTCAACTTTGGCGAACAGTTCCTTGGCGCGCTCCAGGTTGCCTTTCTTACGGTGGGCCTGCGCGAGTTGATAGAGAGAAGAAGTCTCCTGAGGGTCGAGTTCGAGAGCCTTTTCAAGCTCTGTGATCGCGCGGTCGACTTCGTTGCGGCGAAGGAGCAGTTTGCCTAAGACGGCGCGCGAAGCGGCGAAGTCGGGATTGAGGCGAACCGATTTCTCCAGCGACTGAATCGCTTCGTTCTCTTCGGGACTTTTGATCGCAGGCCCGCTGCGATTCAACGCCTCGCCAAGAACGTATTGAACCATGTAGTCGTCAGGGCTGGCGGACGCCCTCTGACGAAGGAGAGCGATCGCTTTGGACGTCTCTCCCAATTCCAGCAACACAATTCCCCTTGCCGCGTAAGGCAGGCTCTTGTTCGGCGCAAGTTTACTCGCGGCCTCGAAATCCCCCACGGCCTGTGCCGACTGCCCTTTCATCGCCAGGAGCGCGCCGCGTTGAAAATAGAGGCGATCTGATTGGGAGACATTGCTGATGCCGATGCCGACGATCTCCAAGCCGAGATCGTAATTGGCATGGTCAACACACAACGTCGCCAGATCCAGATAGTTGTTCTCGTCCTTCGGGTCTATCTGTGTGGCCGCGCGCAGGGCGTCGTAGGCTTCGACGGTCTGTCCGTTCCCTTCGTAAGCCTGGGAGAGCAGATTATAAAGCTCGGCTTTTTTGTGGCCTTGTGACAGGTATTCCCGCGCGGCGCGGACGGCCTCGGCGTAGCGCCGGCTCTTGACGTAGGCCAAAGTCAGATTGAAGGCGACTTCGTAAGGGTCGGGATGATCCTTACGCGCCAGCTCAAATTGGCGCGCGGCGCCGTCATATTTCTCCAGGCGAGCCAGGATGATCCCGGCCTCGAAGCGATTAACCGCGTCGGTTTCGGGCGGAAGTTTTTCCAGCAAGCCAACCGCCCTTTCCGTCTGGTTCGATTCGAGGAGGCTCGTGGCGTAGTTCAACACCACGCGGGGATCGCGGAATGGCAGATCGCCGCTCTTGTCGTAGTGTTTCACCGCTTCCGCGAACTGCTTTCCCTGCCAGTGAATCTCACCCAGCGCCAGATGAGCCACCGGATCATCCGGCCCGACTTCTAGCGCCCGGATGAAGTGAGACTTGGCTTCTTCCGTCCGATTTAGCTTCATCTCGTTGATCGCGAGATTTTTCAGGGCAGGATAAAACCGCGGGTTCAGCTCGATCGCTTTCCTAAAATGGGTGTTGGCCTCTTCGATCTTTTCGGCGGTCGTGAGGGCAATGCCCAACAGGTTATGCGCCTTGACGTCATTCGGCGACTGCTCCAGGATTTTTCGCAGCAAGGCAATGCCCGGCTCGATCTGTTGGCGCCGGATCAATGACAGCGCTTCCTCGTATGAAGACTGCGAGGCGGTAGGCTGCGCAGCCGCAGAGAATTCGAGCGATGAAAGAATCGCAATAATGAAGCAAGTTTTGAGGAGTAGTGATCTCACAGACTCAGGATACTTCACAGTACGGGGAGCGTGAGCGCAATGGCATTAAGTTAACTGAAGACTGTGCATAAATCAGACCGGCGTAGCCTTTGGAGTGCGGCGCCTCGGCGCCGCTTTGGTAGTCCATTTCGATACGTGGGCAATGATTGAAAGGAGCCTACTCGGGTCTTTCGCCCCGGGAGTCTGTAGAATCCAGAGATGACTACCAAAGCGGCGCCGAGGCAAGGCGCTCCAAAGGCTGACGCCAGTTCATGGCGCAAAGAAAACTACTGATAGATTTGTGCTTTTTGCGTCTCTTCCTTTGAGCTTTTTGCGTTCCCTGTCTTCATCATCCTCTTAACTTAATGCCGCCGCGCTCACGCTCCCCGTACTGTGCCGGAGGTCGCTCACGCCCCCCATACTGTACCGCCTTCAGAATTCTATCTTCAATCCGAATTGAATGTTCCTCGCGCCGAAGGCTTGAGTAGAAGTTCCGAAGGCGGTGTTAGACCAGTCGCCCACAGGCCGGTCCAGGTTCACTCGGTTGAAGAGGTTGAAGAATTCCGCTCGGAAGAGGAGGTTTGCGCCTTCCTTGCCGAGGAACCAGGGAATCTTGGTCTTCTTCGCGAGGGTGAAATCTGTGTTGGCGTAGCCTGGACTCGGGAAGGTGTTGCGACCCACGTTCCCGACTTGCCCAAGCGCTGGTGTGGGAAAATCTAACTTCTTGAAGATACGATTGGGGGACATGTAGTCCGACCGTTTAAGTCCGCTCAAGGTATTGCCGAAAGCCGGCGTATCCAGTGGGTCGCCGGTGCGCCCGTCGGCGTTGAAATCACATCCGCCCTGGAAGGACCGGCTGCAGAAAACCGAGAAGGGAGGCCCTGATTGTAGAATCGTGATGGCCCCGAGTTGCCATCCTCCCAACAGCCTGTCCAGGAACCTCGGCGCCGGAATGTCGTAGACGATGCTCGAAGCGATCTTGTGCCGAACGTCGAAGTCGGCCCGACCGCGATTCAGGTGGAGGCGCAAGGGATCGAAGATATTCAGCCCCCGGCCGAAACTGCTGGCGGTATCAATCGCTTTGCCGAAAGTGTAGCCCACCTGGAAATCCAGCCCATGAGTGAATCGCTTCTTCACGCTCACCGTTCCGCCGTGATAGGACGAACTTCCGTTGGCTTGCGCGTAACCGATCACGCCGAAGTTCGGATTCAGACGATCCAGTTTACCGTCGAGCAGATCGCCGTTGAAACGATTCACATCGTACTCCTGATAAAGTTTGCGACCGACCGATCCGATGTAAGCCGTCTCAATCACGTAGTCTCTGGCGAACGCATACTGAATCGCCAACGACCAGTTGATCGAGTACTGCGTCTTCATATCGGGGTCCGCGTTCGAGAGTTCGTCGGGGACGCCGAGCAGTCCGCCCTTCGGGTCCAATCCGACTCGCAAATTCGGGATGACCGGGAACTTCCATGGGCTTTGTTTGGTCGCGCTCAAACCGTAGACGGGCACGACGGGAGGGGTGTCCTTGCGGGCCGTCGCCAGTCCGAATACCGGAGCGAAGGTTTGCGCGTCGTGAAAGAACTGCCCCGCAAAACGATCGTAGAATACGCCCACTCCGGCGCGGATCGACATCTTTCCTTTGCGAGTCGGGTCCCAGGCGATGCCGACGCGGGGGGCGAAGTTGTTGAGGTCCGTGCCGTTGAGCGGGGGCGCGTTAATACTGGCGGCGTTGGCGATACGCTCCTGGAAAGTATTGCCACCCCGAAATTCCATCTTGGTGAAGAAATTGTCGTAATCGCCTGGCGCGTAGAACGCCTCCCATCGCAGTCCCAAGGTGATCGTCAGGTTCGGGCGAGCTTTCCAGTCGTCGTTGAAGAAGATTCCCAGGCTAGGGAAGTAGGGGCGGAAGTCCACGCCCTTATTCTCGCCGGTCTGCGGATTGAAGCCGATGTTGGATTCCTGGAACGGATCGTCGGCCGCGAAATCGAAGAGGTTGTTGAAATTGAACTGGGGGCGCGTGAAGACGTTGGCGAATTTCGCCCCTCCCTTCCAGGCGTCATCTTTTGCGTAGCGGAACCCGAATTTGAAGCTGTGGCTGCCACGGTTGTAGCTCATCATATCGCGCCACTCGAAGTTGTTCTGGATGAAGGTCGCGTCTGAAAAGCCCGTGCCGTATGCCGCGATGCCCGGAACATTGAGCAGCGGAATCTCTCCGTGGGCGAGCGGCGCTTCTCCATAGGCGCGTGTCGCGCCGAAGGCCATCTCGTTTAGCAGGTTCGGGCTGAAGATGTGCGTGTGGCTCAGGTTCCCGTAGTTGGTGTATTGAGGTTGAATCGTGGTGAAGTCCGGATAGACCGAAGGCGTTCCGAAGGTCACCAGTTGATTGGTCGTGCGGTAGAAGTTCCCGTAGATTCGATCTTTGCCGTCGTTGAACTGATGATCAACGCGGGCGTTCCATTGTATTCCGTCGCGAGGCAATGTCTGTTCAAACGACCCTACCTTGGTGATCGGGAAATTGCAGGGCATCTGACCCAATCGTGTAGTGACCGGCTCGCTGCCGCAATTGATATCCCTCCCGGCCAGCACATCACCCGCCGTTTGCTCCACCGTGGTGGCTTGCAACTGATCCCGGAAGGTCGACATGACGAAGGTCGAAATGTTGTTGGGAAACCTCTGCTTCATAAAGTTTATGAAATCCTGGGTCACCACCCTGTTCTGGTTACCTGTGGCGACGCCTGAGCGCAGAATGTCCATCCCGGCGAAGAAGTGGGTCTTGTTCTTGACGATCGGCCCCCCGAACGTCCAATTCACTTCATTGCGACGGAACACAGGAACTTGGGTTTGCGTGAAGGTGCGGGATTGCAGACGATTGTTGGTGTGGAACCAGCCGAGGGTTCCGTGATAGTCGTTGGTCCCGTTCTTGGTAACGACATTGACCAGCACCGAGCTGTTGCGCCCGTTTTCAGCGGAGTAATTGTTGACCGAGACGCGCAGTTCCTGCACCGTGTCGGCGGCCGGGTTGACGTTGGTGACGCCTCCGCGCGGAGTGGCGCCGACGTTGGCCGAATCCACCAGGAACCCGTTCGACTCCGCGCGCTGCCCGTTGCCATTGAGATTCACGCCATATTCAGCGGAGAAGATGTCGCCGGTCGCCTGCGCGTAAGCCTGTCCGCCGCCTGAAGGCAGCCCCGTCACGCCTGGCGTGAGCACCACCAGCGTATAAAAGTTTCTCCCCACCAGTGGCAGATCGGCCACCCGCCTCTTATCAATCTGGTTGGAGACCGACGCCTGGGCGGATTCGATCTGAGGCGCTTCGGTCGTCACGATAACTTCCGCCGTTTGCGCTCCCAACTCCAGCGCGAGATTCAAGGTCTTGATCTGGGCAACTTCCAGTGTGACCTCCTTCTGTGTGGTCTTAAAACCGCCGGCCCTGATGGTGATGGTGAAGGTCGCCGCCGGCAGCGACGAAATTCGGAAATAGCCGGAGTCGGATGTTTCGACCGTTCGCTCGATGCCGGTGCTCGAGCTCTTGATCGTCACTACGGCTTTATTCACGACGGCCCCGTTCGGGTCGGTGACCGTCCCCTCGATAGCGCTGGTGAACTGGGCCAGCGCCACCGAGCAGACGGCGGTCAGCGCAAACATCAAGCCGGCTGACCTCGATAGCAATTTTACTAGGCTTGGCTTCATAAGGCGCTCCTTGCTGTGGTTACAATCGCCGATTTCAATCATTGAAATCACTCGTTTCGGCTGGAAACAAACATCGGCGTCGAGTTGAGCACCGGATGCGGCAATCCGTCTAGGAGAAGTTTAGGATGGCTTGTATTGGATTAGGGCCGGGTTTGCTGCCGTATTAAGACGCCACGGCCTTCATCCAGCGTGACGATCTGGTTGGCTTTCAGATTTTCGAAGGCTTCCTTTCTCCCGCTCGGCCAGAGGACTTCGACACGCTCGACTTTCGTCGCGGCGCCGATTCCGAAATGCAGGCGCATATCATTTTGGGAGATGTAACTGTCGCCGCTGCGCACCTCGTTCATTTGCTTCAACCCGGCGGCCACCACGGTGACGCGGGCGCCGACGCCGTCGCGGTTCGATTTTCTTCCGACGGTCTTGATCAGAATCCAGTTCTGCTTCTCCCCGTAGTTCTTCAACAGGCTCGGCGTATCGTTCATATTGTTGACGACGATCTCCAGACTGCCGTCATTGTCTAGGTCGCCGAGGGCCGAACCTCGTGATGATCTCCGATCAGCGATCCCCGCGCCCGCCCGAGACGAGACGTCCAGAAAAGTTCCGTTGCGCAGGTTCCAGAAGAGCAGCCGCTGCTGCTTGTAAGGGCTGTTTGCGTTTTGCGCCTCAACTTCCGGATAGACGTGACCGTTGACCATGTATATGTCTTTCCATCCGTCATGGTCAAAGTCGAAGAAACCCGTCCCCCATCCCAGAAATCGCGTATTGACGCCCAACTGCGCGGTGTAGGTCACGTCCGTAAACGCCCCGTCCCCGCTGTTGCGATAGAGCGTCGGAGTGTCGTCGGCGAAGTTGGTCTTGACCAGGTCGAAGAAACCGTCCAGGTCATAATCGGCGGCCGAGACTCCCATCCCGGCCTGCTCTTGTCCGTCTTCATTCACCGCTGTTCCGGAGATGAATCCGATGTCGGTGAAAGTTCCGTTCCCTTCGTTGTGGTATAGGATGTTTGGCGTGGAATCACAGGCCACGTAGATGTCCGGCCAACCGTCGTTGTCGTAATCCGAAACGATCGAGGTGAAAGCGTAACGCCCATCGGGCTTGGCGACGCCGCTCTTTTCGGAGACGTCGGTGAAGGTCCCGTCTCCGTTATTCTGATAGAGGATATTTCTGCCTGCCGGCAATCCGCGCGGCCCGCACATCACCGGAACGCCTTTCCACAGGCAATATTGGTTGCTCCCTTTGGCGGGCGTCTTGCTGATGTCGAAATCCACGTAATTGGCGACGAACAGGTCGAGGTCGCCGTCCTTGTCATAATCCAGGAATGAACACCCCGTGCTCCATCTCGCCGTTTTGTGTAGGAGACCTGCTTTTTCGGTGACGTCGGTGAAGCCGGATTTGCCGGCATTGCGATAGAGCGCGTTCTGTCCCCAATAGGTCACGAACAGGTCATCGTAGCCGTCATTATCGAAATCGCCCACGCACGCGCCTTGCCCCCAACCGCTCCGCGCCAGATTGGTCTTTTCAGTAACATCGGTAAATGTTCCGTTCTTGTTGTTGCGGTAGAGATGATTGGTAGGCTCCTGGCCCTTGGGAAATCCTTCAAGCGTGGTTCCGTTGACGAGGAAAATGTCGAGCCAGCCGTCGTTGTCGTAATCGAACAAGGCGACGCCGCTCCCCGTGGTCTCGATGATGTATTTCTTCTCGGACTGAGCGCCCGTCACGTGCCGCGCAGTCAGACCTGCTTTGGCCGCGATATCCTGAAACTCGACCTTCGTCGGCGAAGCGTTGAGCTTGACGTCGGGTTGAGGCTTGGCGGGCCGTTTGGGGACAGCCACTCCCTGACTGAACACCTCAACGGATATTTGCCTACTCAAGACAATGAACAAAAGAAAACAGATAGTCCAGCGCAAGCGATTCATAGTAACCTGACGTAGGGGCGGGTTTTCCCCGCCCCATCGCCTTGATCACGGAGATGGGCGGGGAAAACCCGCCCCTACGTTGTTGTATCTACTTTCAAAGGCTATAAACCCACGACTACATTCAAACGCCGCCAACGCGGCGAAAAATCCGAACCGCCCGTTTCGTATTCAGGGCGCCTTGAGCGAGGGGTTGAGTTGTTGAGCCGCGCGCAATTCGCCTTCGGCTTCCTCGGTCTGGCCCAAAGCTCTCAAGGCTCGGCTCAATTGATGATGCGCCGCAGCGTCTTTAGGCTCCCAGGCGATGACGCCGCGAAACTGCGCCGCCGCCGTCTCCCAATCTTTGATCTCCATCGCCGCTTTGCCCAATGCGTGGCGGGCTTCAATGAAACCCGGCGCCAGCTCGACGGCGATTCGAAATTCGGCCATCGCTTCAAGCCTCTTCCCCTGGCTCTCGAGCGCTATCCCCAACTGATGATGCGCGGGAGCGTGCCTGGGATTCAATTCCAGGACTCGCCTGAGCGTTTTTGTCACCTCGACCGGATCTGCTGAAGACTGCCGCAGCGTCGAAGCCAGCAGGAAGTAAGCTCCCGGCGATTCCGGATCGAGCGAGACAGCCTCGCGGAGTTCGGCGATGGCCGTTTTCAGATCGCCGGCCTTCAAGCGATGGACCGCCGATTCGGACAGAACCAATGCCCGGCCGGCGTTCGCCTTCTGAGCCATAATCCTCTGCGACTCCTCCATCTCTTTGCGAGCCTCTTCCGCCCGTCCGGCCTTGCGCAAAGCTTGAGCGAGATTGACGCGGGCTTCGGAGAGGCGCGGGTCCAGGCGTGTGGCTTGACTCAACTCGCTGATGGCGGCGTCCAGATCGTTCAACTTAAAAAGAGCCGTTCCCAAGTTATGCCGGGCTTCAGCGTCGTCGGGACGATCGGCTACGGCGGCGCGCAGTTCTACGATCGCCGCCGGAAGCTCTCCTTTCTGACGAAGCGCGAGGCCCAGCGCGCGGCGGGCCGGCGTGAATCCGGGATTTTGTTTGAGCGCTTCGCGAAACTCTTTTTCGGCGGCAGGCAAATCGTCCTTCTGTTTGAGCGCGATCCCCAGGTTATATCGGTATTCCGGGTCGCCGGGCGCGAGTTCAACAGCTCTCTGAAGCGCTTCTACCGCCTCCGCCATTTTGCTCTTCTCCGCCAACGCCTGACCGAGAGCGAGATAGGACCGGGCCAGAGTGGGCTGCGACCGAATGACGACCTGCAACTCGTTGATCGCTTCGTCCAAAGCGCCTTTCTGCTTCAAGCCGAGCGCGAGGTTGAAACGGGCCTCGGCGAAACCCGGGTTGACTGAAATGATCTCTTGGAGCAGCCGGATCGCGCCATCCAGATCGCCCTGCTTCCAGCAGGCGGCGCTCAAGGCGTAGCGGGCGTCCTGGAATTCCGGCTTCAGCCGCAGCGCTTCCTGATATTCGACAATCGCTTCGGCAGTCCGTCCCGTGCGGTCGAAGGCCAGCGCCAGATAATAATGACCAAGGTGGAGCTTGCGGTTCAGCTCGATGGCTTTTTGTAACGCTTTCTGGGCTTCACGTTTCTGAAGATAACGAACCCCTTCCTGGCGATGCTGAGCGGCGGAGGTCGCGGCGCCAGGCTCTTGCGCGACCGACGGCGTGATAATACTCACAAGCCAGAGCGGGATAGCGAGCGCAAGCCACAGTCGGCGGCAATCAGACGCGGAGACCGATTCTCGGAGTGATGGTTCCAGGTTGATCTTCATCGAGGCCCAATCGATATCACCGCCCGGCGGCGCAGACAAGCCTTTTGTTTCCATCTCGCCGTCTCGCAGAACACGCGTCTGGTTGATTTCTACCGCTCCGGGCGAAACATGCGGATTGGTAAAAGTCTTATAGCTCGCGGCATTGAAAAGTTCTGGCGCAAACGGATTTTGTGGCGCCGGCATGTAATATCGAAGCCAGCGCATAAATCAGGGGCGCCAAATGTCCGACAAACTTCAGTTTGTCGCGGTCTGATAAGGAGATCCCCTCGTTTCTTCCAAGGGCTTGCCGATCCGACCGCGACAAACTGAAGTTTGTCGGACATTTGGCGCGCATTTCCTTTTACCCGCGCGCCAACCACAAAAACCGTTAGCGCCAGGAAAAGTTAAATCGTACCAGCCGACATTGGTACAGTACCGGGAGCGGTAGCGACCGGGCGCCTCGCGGAGAGGGCGTTTCGATAGGCGCCCGGTCGCTACCGCTCCCGGTACTGTACCACCGCGTGTCCCAGTGTTGTCTGGTTCGATTTAACATTTCAATGTCGCGAGCCATAACTGGCCGGGCGTCCCAACCATTTTTGGAGGCGGCTTTTCTGTTCCGCCGAAGCGTCTGCGCGAATTTCAAGCTGCCAGGCGTTGGCGGGGCGCCGCTCCGTAGCCTCCGCAAAATGTAATCCGAACCAGTCGAGCGCTTCGGCGTAATCGAGTTCTTCCACCGAGGAAATGGCGTTCCTGAACCACTCCTTGAGATCAACGCCAGCCACGTCTTCCGCCGTTTTGCGAAATTGCTCCGGCGTGAAGCCGCGCGCGCCCGAATAACGTTTGTAGGCGAGCCGCATCACGTCATCCAGACTCTTCCTGCCGCCCGTCACTCGTTGAATCCTCGCGTCCAGCAGGAAGCCCGCGACCGGCCCTTTGACGTAATAGCTGATCAGATTTTTCGCGTCGCGGCCTACGCCCGATGTCCCGGAGTTCCACACATCGATTGAAGCCTGTTCGAGCGTTTGTTTGAGCCGGCCGGGCGAGTTTTGCAAGGACGAGATGTTGGCCGAGAGCATTGAGAGAAATTCTTGTATGTCGCACAGCCCGGCGCGCGCAACGATCAAATCAGCGCCGTAAGTCGTCAGTCCTTCCGAAATCCACAAACTGCCCGTTGACGGCGGGCGCTCGTAATCGAACGGCCCAAGTTCGACCGGGCGCAGCCGTTTGACGTTGAAGGCGTGGAAGTATTCGTGGCTGACGAACGAGAGCCAGCGCAGGGTCGGCGCCGTCATATTCGGCGAACTCGTGAGCAGTGTGGAGGCGCCGTGCTCGAGGCCGCCGCCGCCCTGTCGAAACACGTTCAGGAAGACGTAACGCTTGAACGGTAAGAAACTCCAATACGCCCTGGTCTCGCGCACGATCTTTTCCAGGTCTTGCGCGCCGCGCTGGCCGTCCCATTTTTTGAAATCGCCAGCGTCCACCAGTTGATGTTTGCTGCCTTCGACTTCGAATTCGCGCACGGACAAGGCGCCAGCGACAATCGGCGAATCAACGAGCGTGTCATAATCGGCGGCGCGAAAGTGATTGGGCCGGCCGTCAGGCGCGGCGTCCAACCCGCTCATCGCGCGTTTCCATTGCGGAGGCAATTCAAGTCGGACTTCGTGCGGGCGGCGCGCCCGCTCGACCAGCGTGACGAAGGCCGCCGCGCCGTTCAGCACAAGCAAATCCTCGCCGACCCAATTGGTCGTGACCGAGCGACCGTTGCAAAGCAGTTGGTACGACACAATCACGTTTGCCGCGCCCATCGTTTCGATGCGCCAACGGTTCTTTTGCGGCTGCGTTACGGCCAGCGTCTTGCCGTCCGACGCGCGCGCCGACAGGCCTTGCACGCGGCTGGCATAATCTTCGACGCGATAAAAACCGGGCGACCAGACAGGCATCATCAATTCGATCGTCGCCCGCCTGCCCGTCGGAAAGGCCGCTTCAACCTCGGCGATGCGTGTGTCAGGCGCAGGGAATTTGACGGTGTAGATAATTGGCTCAGCGGCATCCGCCGGCGGGGCTGCGCACAACAGCCCTGACAGCGTTAGCGCCGCGAACAGAGAACGTAGGCTGAATCGGTGTGCTTTGCGCCAATGTTTCATCGCTTTTGAAAGTCAGACGGTAGTTAGGTTAGGCGTGGATCAGCGCGAAGCTTTGGAGTGCGGTTGCTTGGAACCGCTTTGGTAGTCCACTTCGATACTCTGGCAATGATGGAAAGTAAGCCCACTGCATCACTTGTCCCTTGAGTCTGAAGAATCTGGAGATGACTACCAAAGCGGTTCCAAGCAACCGCACTCCAAAGGCTGCCGCGGATCTTGGTGTCTAAACTTAACGCCATTGCGCTACCGCCCCTGCGCCGTACCGAATTTGCTCAATTGCCGGTCGCCGCCGCGGCTTTATTCTGCTCCACTTTGTTCCAATCAGGCGGTTCGACGCCTTGCAGATGGTGGACGAAGAAGTCTTGCAGCAGCCGTTGATAATACGCGCCGCCCGCCCCGTGCCCGCCGCCGGGAACGAAGAGCAGATCGAATTTCTTGTTGGCTTTGATCAGCGCGTTGACGACCTGCCAGGTCGAAGCCGGGTCCGGCTCGCGTTCTCCACGTTGGACGAGGCCGCGTAATGCGGGCCCAGGGGCCAGCCCATCCACTGTTCATTCCACCAGATCTTGTCCATGCGGTTGTCGTGACAGCCACTGTTGGAAACGGCGGCTTTGTAAAATTCAGGATGAAACAACACCGCGCCGGTCGAGTTCTGCCCGCCCGCCGACGTGCCATAAACGCCGACGCGCGTGATGTCGTACCAGGGATATTTCGCCGCGACGGCTTTGTGCCAGAGGATGCGGTCGGGGAAACCGGCGTCGCCCAGGTTCCGCCATGCGACATCGTGAAATGCTTTCGAGCGGTTGTTGGTTCCCATGCCGTCAATCTGTACGGCGACGAAACCGAGTTCGGCCAGCGTCTGTCCGGCGGCGCTGAATGACTTCTGCACGAATGAACCTTGCGGCCCGGCGTAGATGGCTTCGATGACCGGGTACTTCTTCGACGGGTCGAAGTTCGCCGGCAGGTGAATAACGCCCCAGATTTCGGTCTTCCCATCGCGGCCCAGAGCCGTGAAGACCTGGGGCGCGCGCCAGCCCGCCCCCAGCAGCGCGGAAATGTCGCCCTTCTCCAATTCCAGAAGCAGCTTTCTGTCTTCCGTGCGGCGCAGTTCCGAAATGGGCGCGAGATCAACGCGCGACCACATGTCAACATAGTATTTCCTGTCCGGAGAAAAGACCACAGTGTGATCGCCGTCGGCTTCGGTCAGCGCCGTCAAACCTGCGCCGTCGAAATTGATGCGGTAGTAGTGAATGAAGTACGGGTCTTTGCCCGGATACATGCCGCTGGCCTGAAACCAGATTTGGCGCTTCTCTTCGTCCACCTTCTCGACGCCGCGCACAACCCAATCGCCTTTGGTGATCTGATTCTTCAACTTGCCGGTCGCGCCGTCGTAGAGGTAAAGGCGCCGCCAGCCGTCGCGTTCCGACATCCAGATGATCTCTCGACCGTCGTTCACGTCGTAACGGTACTTGCTGCCGCTCTCGCGTTGATTGGCCTGCAAGGGGCGGTAAGAGAAGAAGGTTTTCGCTTCTTCGGAGATCAAAGCGCGCGCCTTGCCGGTCGCCGCCTCGACTTCGATCACGCGATAGACCTGATGGCCGCGCTGGTTGTATTCGAATGTGAAAGCTCGGCCGTCCTGGCGCCAGACGGGCGGCGATAGGCTGAAAGGATTCGGGAACAGGCTGTTGTCAACGACGACCTGCTTCTTCGTCTCGACCTCGAAGAGCGCAGGCTGCGCGACGTCCAGCGCGTCGCCCGGCTTGGCGTATTCCCGCGTCGAATGTTTCGGCTGAAGCCGATCCGCCGGCGACGATTCGATGTAATGAACCTCGCGGCGATAACCGGGCCGCACGCGATAAGCCGCCAGCCGCCTGGAATCCGGCGACCATGCGATTGAAGCCAGCGTGTAGTAATTGCCCTCCGAGCCGTCCCAACTGAGCGGAGTAGCGTCAGTCTTGCCTTTGGGGCGAATGAAGACATTGAAATTCTGAATGAGCGCTTCCCATTTACCGTCGGGTGAAGCCTTGAAATTTTGTTCCTGCTCCTCCCGTCCTGGACCCCGGAAGCCGCCGCGCGCTTGTCCGCCTTGTCGTTGGCCTTGCTGCGGCGCAGCATCAACAATCCCGTCGTAAACATCATTGCCGAATTCCTGCGGAGGTTCTTCAGGATTATCTTCAGGCCCGCCGCCGCGCCGCCCGAATCCGAATTGATTTGGCGGCGCCGCGCCGGTCTTTTTGCAGGCATAGTCTGAAAGATTGCAGCGCCACATCGAACCGGCGGCGGCGAACTCCAGCGCGCGTTCGTTGTCTACAAACGTGATTGACTGGAATGGCAGCTTCAACGCCTCGTACTTCTCATTCGCGGCGGCGGAAAGCGCCGCCGCCAGTTTTTCGTGATCGAAGGCCGGCCCTTTGGCGAGCGTCTCGGCGTCTACCAGCATGAACTCGGCGCCGCCCTTGATCGATTTGCGATACCAGAAGCGGCTGGTCTGGCCAATCCAGTTGGCGCGTTCGGGCACGTTGACGGCCATCCCCTGCAACTTGTCGCGCAGCTTGGCCGCGCGTTCGTAATCGGCCTGCGTGACCTGGGCGTAAATGATCGTGGGCGCCAGCAGCAGGCTCCACAAGAGAGCTATGATCCGGCTTGGTCGTGCGCGCCGCATAGATGCGGTAAGCGCCAAAACTGTCCTGAGCAGCCCTAACAGAAGCGATCTCTTCGCGGTCCTTATCATGGTTTCCTCCCTTGTTGGCCTGATCAATGACTTCAGCGACCTCACAGATCGAAAAGCTATCCAAATCGGATTCTCTACAGGATAGGTCCTGGAACTGCGGTGTCTTGGATGAATGTAAGGCGGCTTGAACCAGATTAGCGGCGCGTCGACCTGGCGTAACGCCCGCGACCTTGGCGCCTCCCGCCTACCGGGCTAGGATGGCAATCTGCTTTAAAGGGGAATTCCGATAATTCACTGTCATTGAACCGAAGGAGACAAAATTGATGAAACGCCTGACCAATCTTTTGAGTAGCGCGCTGGTCGCCCTTTTAGCCGTCGGCGCGACGGCCCAGACGAGGCCAGACTTCTCCGGTCGTTGGATGAGTGAACCGTCGCCGGCTGGCGACGGACAGCGAAACGCCAGTGGAGAGCGCATTGGTGATATGGGAAGCGGTTGGGGGCCTAACATCACCATCACCCAAACGGCGGAACGGATGACTGTTGAATACATGTTTTTCGCGCGCGGCGATATGCAGCCGCCGCTGAGGTTCGTCTTCGCGCTCGACGGAGCGGAGACAAGGAACTCGGTAATGATGGGGCGCGGCATTCAGGCGCAAACATCCAAGACCGCGTGGGAAGGCGACAAGCTGGTCATCACGACTACGCATAGCTTCGGGGGCCCCGAAACCGGCCAGCCGCTGACGAGCGAAGTCAAACAGACGCTCGCGCTCGAATCGCCAACATCGTTGATCATCGAAACGACGCGGAGCGGCGTGTTGGGCGGCCCTTCCTCAACGACGCGGACTGTGTTCAAGAAACTCTAAACCGA
>WNFV01005976.1_pt1 | contig 14587 bp, 17 predicted proteins | sample 5400101 | NCBI WGS metagenome assembly WNFV01 (sample SAMN13153361, study PRJNA577476) | soil metagenome | isolation source: 115 cm soil or saprolite under grassland replicate 1 | place: USA:California | collected 2016-06-15 | reverse complement strand
GTTCGGCTCCATCCTCACCGTCCGGCCCTCCGATGTGTGGCTGGTGGCGGGCCTGGGCCTGGGGATCGTGGGAGCGATCGTGGTCTCGGGCCGGGCGCTCTTCGCGATGGTGGTGGACGAGGAGGCGGCCCGGGTGGCCGGCATCCCGGTGGACCGACTCAACACCCTGCTGGCCGTCCTGACCGCCGTCGTCATCGTCACCGCCATGCGCGTGGTCGGCGTGCTGTTGATCGCTTCACTGATGGTGCTACCCGTCGGGGCCAGCCAGCAGCTCGCCCGGTCGTTCGTCGGAACCGTCGCCGTGGCCGTCGCGATCGGCATCGGCTCCGTGGTCCTGGGGCTCGTCGCGGCGAGGGTTTGGGGGCTCGCCGCAGGAGGGGCCATCGTGCTGGTCGCGGCCGTCGGGTTCGGGGCTGCCTCGGCCGTGGGAGCTATCCTCCGGCGGAGCGGACGGTCCCGGCAGGGACTCGAGCTGCCGCATCTTCATTGAGGAGGTTGTGACCGTGAGCTTGATCGGCAGTGACATCGACGAGGTCGTGGAGCGCCGGCTGCGCGCCCGAGCACAGCGGTACACGTCGCAGCGCGCGGCCCTGGTTCGGATCCTTCGATCATCGGGGCAGCCCATGGCGATCCACGAAATCCTCGGCTCGGGCGGCCGCCGCCTGTCGCAGAGCTCGGTCTACCGCAACCTCGTCGTCCTCGAGCAGGCCGGCGTGGTGCGGCGGCTCGCCGCCGGCACGGGATTCGCCAGGTACGAGCTGGCCGAGGACCTGACCGCGCATCACCATCACCTGATCTGCACGTCCTGTGGCGCCGTCGAGGACCTGCCGGCCTCGGCGGGCCTGGAACGGACCGTCCAGCAGGCGACCGCGTCGCTGGCCTCCAAGCGAGGGTTCCGGATCCGGGCCCACCGGGTGGACATGCTGGGGCTGTGCAGGCGCTGCGCCTGAGGGGCCACCTCAGAGTGCCCGCATCGACCCCCGGATACCATCGTGGCGTGCCCATCCCGAGGGCGGTCGCCCGGTTCAATCGCCTCGTCACCAACCCCCTGGCCCGGCTGGTGGCGGGCTGGCTGCCGCCGTTCGCGATCATCCAGCACCGGGGTCGGGTCTCCGGGCACCTCTACCGCACGCCGGTCTGGGCATTCCGGGCCGCGGATGGGTTCGCCGTCGCCCTGACCTACGGCGCGGGCTCGGAGTGGGTGCGCAACGTTCGAACGCACGGGGGCTGCAGGATCCGGAGGGTCGGGAGGACGTTCGACCTCAGTGATCCCCGTGTGGTGACCGGGCGGGAGGGTCGGAGGCTCGTCCCGGGCCTGGTCCGACCCCCGCTCTGGATCCTCGGGGTGTCCGAGTTCCTCCACCTTTCGTGCGATCGGGACGGGTGAGCCGGATCCGAGGTCTTCCCCCGTGGGAGTGGGCGTTCAGCCTCTTCGACCTTCTGGTGTACCCGGGCACGGCCCCGAACGTGCAGAGCGGGACCGGAGTAGGTGGACAGCGGCCCCCGCGACGGCCATGGAACCACAAGGACGTTGGCCGCGCCTGAGTGGGAGCGATCCCCCTCCGGCGGCAGGGCGGTGGTCCCTCGAGGACCGGAAGCCGTCGCCGGGGCCGCTCGCGTCTCGCCAGTCAGGAGGCCGCTCGGACGGCCGGGATCACCTCGCGAGCCAGACGCTCGGCCTGCTCGTGCTCCCCCGGCCCCATCGCGATGAAGTTGAACGCGGTGAAGCCGATCTCGGCGAAGCCGACCAACCGCTGGGCCACGTGTTCGGGGGGACCCGAGACGACCCCCGGGTCATCGTCGGCTCGCTCATCGACCCGAATCTGCATGTTGTACACGCAGGTGATGTCGAAGGGGTCCCGCCCGGCGGCGCGGGCGGCCGCGAGGATCCGATCCCGCCTCTCCCTCGCACGTTCAGGTGGCGCCAGGTCGAACGATGGGATCCATCCGTCCGCCAGCCGCCCCGTCAAGGCCAGCGCGCGGTTGCCCAGCGTGCCGAGCCAGATGGGGATGGCATGGTCCGGCTTCGGCTCCACCTCCGCGTTCTCCGTTCGGTGCAGCCGGCCCTCGTAGGTCAGGCTCGGCTCGCTCCACAGCCCACGGATGATCCGGATCGCGTCCTCCAGGCCATCGACCTTCTCCCGAGGGGTCGGCGCGTCGAGCCCGAACGCCCTGAACTCCGCGTCGACCGCGCCTCCGCCCAGGCCAAGGATGAGCCGGCCGCCGGACAGCCGGTCGAAGGTCTCGGCCATCTTGGCCAGGACGCCGGGGTTCCGAAAGGGGACGCCGAGGACGCGGGTGGCCACCCGGATCCTCGACGTTCGCGCGGCGATCCAGGACAGCATGGTCCATGTCTCGTGCCTCGGCCCCACGCCGTTCAGGTGGTCGTTCGCCGACACGAAATCGAAGCCGAGGTCCTCGGCTCTCCTCGCGTCGCCGACCGGGTCCGAACCCGATTCGGTCGAGGGGGAGACGTTGATCCCGAACTGCAGGTCACCCATGTTCGCCACCTCCGATCGAGGGCCGGTTCACGGCATCAGGCTTCGGATGATCAACCAGACACCGAGGCCGGCCAGCAGCACCGCCAGGGCTCGATGGACCCAGAGGACGGCTCGTTCCCCGGAACGTCGCAGCCCGACCCCGCCCAGCACGATCACGCCGACGTCACCGAGCCCCGCGCCGGCCAGGAGCGCGAGGGCCGCGAGGAGGGCCGTCCATCTGCCGCCCACCTCGTTGGCCGTCCCGAACAGCGGGGACGCGACCGCGCCGAGGAACAGCCATGCGCCGGGATTCAACAGGATGGCCAGGACGCCGCGGGCGGCCGGCGGCATGCTCCGCCGCGCGACCGAGCCGGGATCGATTCGATGGCCGGATCGGACTCCCTCGACCGCAAGCCAGACCAGGAGGATGCCGCCCGCCACCTCGAGGACCCGGAGCACGGCGCCGCTCGGCGTGGTGAGGGATAGCCCCAGGGCCAGGGCGACCAGCAGGGAGCCGAACGTGAGGCTCACGCCGGCCAGGGCCCGGAGTCCTCGACGGATCCCGCCCCGGACCGCCTCGGAGAGGAGCACCGCCTGCACCGGACCGGGAGCGCTGGCGAGAGCCACTCCCAGGCCGAGAGCCGCGAGGACCGGAGAGAGCGCCTCACCGGCCACGGCCGCGCTCCGGTTGGCCCGCGTGCTCCACCACGTGCATGCTCCTTCGCAACGCAAATATTGCAGAGTGAAGGATATCACCCCTGAGTGCTTGCATATGCAAATAGTTCCTCTTTACACTTGGGCCGATGGATGACGAGCTCGGTCCGGAGGAGATGCGAGCGTGGCAGGCGCTCCTGCACGCCCACCACGACGTGACCCGAGCTCTCGATGCGGAGCTCCGGGACGAGCACGGCCTGTCCATGGGCACGTACGACGTGCTGCTCCGGCTGGCTCGGGCGCCGGCTCGAACCCTTCGGATGACCGACCTGGCGGCGCGGGTCATGCTCTCGCCGAGCGGGCTGACCAGGGTGGTCGACCAGCTCGTCGAAGCGGGGCTCGTCGAGCGTGACCGGTTCGAGGGCGATGCCAGGGTCATGCTGGTTCGGCTGACCGACCGGGGCCGCCGGGTCCTCCGACAGGCCGCGCGGACCCACCTCCGGGGGATCCGGGAACACTTCACCGGGCGGTTGAGCCCGGCTCAGCTCCGCAACGTCGCCTCGGCCCTGGAGGCCATCGCCGGCCCGCACCAGCCGCACTGATCCGGCGCCGGTCTCGGACCGCCCTGGCCGAGGTTGGTTCGGTGCTCGCCGGTATGATGCCCGCCCATGGAGCGCGCCGTCGGCTATGCGCGGCTCGGCTCGCAGCGAGTCGCCTACGAGGTGGTCGGATCCGGCCCCATCGACCTGGTCATGACGGCGGGGAGCTTCAGCGCGTTCGATGTCGACTGGGAGGATCCGGTCGCCGAGCTCTTCCTGCGCCGGCTTGCCTCGTTCGCCCGCCTGATCCGATTCGACCGGCGAGGGGCAGGGGCGTCCGATCCCCTGCCCCTCGACGCACTGCCTCCCTGGGAGTCGTTCGTGGAGGAGCTGGATTGCGTGATGCGGACGGTCGGCTCGAAACGGGCGGCGATCATGGCCGCCTACGACGCGGGGCCCATGGGGATGCTCTTCGCAGCCACGAAGCCCGAGTGCACGGCGGCGCTGATCCTGGTGAACAGCAGCGTCCGGTACGTGGCAGACGACGAGTATCCGATCGGCCTGCCCGCCGATCTCGCGGAGGAGCTGAATCGAACGATGGGGGACCGGTGGGGGAGCGAGGACCACGTCATCTTGCAGGTTCCCAGCCGGGCGGATGATCCGCGATTCCGGACCTGGTACGCGAAGAAGACCCGGAGCATCGCGGGTCCCGCCGCCGCCGCCGCCTACTTCCGTTCCATGTTCAAGGCCGACGCGAGGTCGATCCTTCCGGCCATTCACGTCCCCACGCTCGTCATGCATCGGACGGCATACCGGTTCATGCCGATCGAGCACGGCCGCTACCTGGCCGACCACATCGCCGGGGCCACCCTCGTCGAGCTCCCGGGTTCGGACGGGCCCCTGTACTGGGAACACGCCGATCTGGCCCTGGATGTGCTGGAGCGGTTCCTGACGGGGGTCGCCCCGACGCCTCCTTCGACCCGCGTCCTGGCCACGGTCCTGTACACCGACATCGTCGATTCGACCCAGTTGCTCGAGCAGATGGGAGACACGCGGTGGCGCGAGGTGCTCGACATGCACGACGACCTGGCCCGAAATCTGGTCGGCGCGCTCGCGGGTCGGCTCATCAAGACGACCGGGGACGGCGTGCTCGCGACGTTCGACGGACCGGGACGCGCGATCCGCTTCGCCACCGCCTTCCGGGACCGTCTCGAGCCGTTGGGTCTGCGGGTCCGAACGGGCATCCATACCGGCGAGGTGGAGGTGCGCGTTGACGACGTGGGCGGGATCGCCGTGCACCTGGCCGCGCGGATCCTGGGCGCCGCCGCCAGCGGCGAGGTCCTGGTCTCGAGGACCGTGCGGGATCTGGTCGTGGGGTCGGACATCACGTTCGAGGACCGGGGCACGCACCGGCTCAAGGGCATCGACGGCGAATGGCCGCTGCTGGCCGTCCGGTCCGGCTGACGGGACCGCTGACGTCGGTCGCTCTCGACCGGCCCGGTCGGCTGAGCCGCTCCCGACGAAGGGGCGGGGGATCCCCGCCGACTGACAGGCCGCGAGGAGAAAGCTCATCGCGGCTGTTGCGCCGGGCGCCCTTCGGCGATGTCGTAGTGTGGGAGGGTCCGTTCGAACCGAAAGGGGCATCCCTGAGTGGCTGAGCCGTCCGCGGCTCACGACGGCGCCGGGAGGGCGACCGCGCTTGCCGGTGAGCGCATCGAGCTCCAGCTGGAGCGATATCGCCCTGAGCTCACCGCCCACGCCTACCGGATGCTGGGGTCCGCGTACGAGGCGGAGGACGCGGTGCAGGAGACGCTGCTCCGCGCGTGGCGCGGCTTCGATCGGTTCCAGGGCCGGTCGTCGCTGCGCTCGTGGCTCTACCAGATCGCGACGAACGTGTGCCTCGACATGCTGAGCGGGAAGGAGCGCCGGGCCCGGCCCATGGACCTGGCGCCGGCCAGGGCGGCAGATAGTCCTCTCGGCGGGCCGCTTCCCGAGGCGAGGTGGGTCCTTCCGATCCCGGACGAGCGAGTCACCCCGGCCGGAGGTGACCCGGCCGAGGTGGCCGAGCATCGCGAGGAGATCAAGCTGGCGTTCGTGGCCGCCCTCCAGCTCCTGCCGCCCCGTCAGCGGGCGGTGCTGATCCTGCGGGAGGTCCTGCGCTGGAAGGCGAGCGAGGTCGCGGAGCTGCTCGACACCTCCGTCGCGTCGGTGAACAGCGCCCTCCAGCGAGCCCGCTCGACGCTGGCGGCCGCCGACCTCGAGTCCGGCGACGCCTACCGGCCCATGGACGAGGCGCAGCGCGCCCTCCTGGCCAGGTACGTCGACGCCTTCGAGCGCTACGACATGGACGCCCTCACGTCTCTGCTCCACCAGGACGCGTCATGGTCGATGCCGCCGTACGAGCTGTGGCTTCGGACCCACGACGACATCCGTCGGTGGTGCCTCGGGCCGGGCATCGGCTGCCGTGGGTCGCGCCTGGTCCCCGTTGTCGCGAGCGGCTCCCCCGCGTTCGGGCAGTACAAGCCGAGCGACACGCACGGCGTTCTCGAGCCGTGGTCGCTTCAGGTCCTCGAGATCTCAGAGGGGCGGATCTCGGGGATCAGCTTCTTCCTGGACACCGCGAGCCTGTTCCCGCTGTTCGGCCTGCCTCCCCGGCTCGAGATCTGAGACGTCCCCGCACGGCAGGACCTCGCTCAGCCCCATCATGGCGAGGAGGGCCTGAAGGTCCTGGCACGCCCACCGAAGCTGGAGCCTGCGTCCGAGGCGCCGGGCGGTGAGCTGGAGCCTGGCCAGGGCGTCGACCGTGGCAGCGTCGGGGTCGACGAGCGCCGCGACGTCGCACACGACCTGTTCGCCATCGGCGAGCCGAATCGCCTCACCCGCCCGTCCGCAGAAGGCCGGGATGGCGGGAGGAGCGATCGGGCCACTGAGGATCAGCACGATGGAGGCCGTGCCGAGAGGAGAGCTCGGGGCCCCCGACGAGCTCCCCACGGTGACCGTCGACGCCTCCGTCGCGGCCGGCCCGGCCTCCTCGTTCGGCATCATCCGTGGGGACAGACGCCTTGCCGGGGGAAAAGTCATCGGCGCCCTCGCCGCGCGCAACGACGAGTGTGCGGATGGCAGTCGGTCTCACGGGTGATCGGTCCGTGCGTGGAGGGAGAGCCATGAGAAAGCTCATCGTCAGCGAATTCCTGACCCTGAGCGGGGTCATGCAGGCCCCCGGTGACCCCCGACGAGGACCGGAGCGGAGGGTTCGAGCACGGTGGCTGGCAGATGCCGCACGTCGACGAGTCCGCGGGGAAGGTCGTCTCGGAGGGCATGGCCGCGACCGGCGGCTTCTTGCTCGGGCGGGTGACCTACGAGATCTTCAACGGGCTACTGGCCTCCGCGCCCACGGACGACCCCCTGGCAGAGCGGGAAGCGGTTGTTCCGAGAGGGCAACCCGAGAACTCCGCTCCGGCTCGCCACAGGCACGACCTCGAGCACGGGCGTCCTGATCGCGACCTATGAGCGGGCGGCGGGCCGACCGGGCTACGACCACTCGTTCCTGTTCGCCATCAAGACCGCCTGACTCCGGGGCACCGCTCCGGGTCGTCGGCCGGCCCGATCAGCCCGGGCTTTCCAGATCCGCCGCAACGCGAAGTTCGCTCAGCTGGCGTTCGACCTCGGGGAAGGCCTCATTCTGCAGCTCTGCCCGGATCCTGGGGGCCGCCTCGGTGTCGCTCTGGCGACCAGGAGCAGGGACTTCTCGTCGGCGTCGGCAAATGCCGTGGCCACGTGCACCAACACCTGGGAGCTGGCCAGCGAGTCTTCGTAGACGGCGTCGACCTCGGCCTTCAGAACGGTCATGCCCCGGCCGCCCACCCATGAGACGGCCAGGAGGCATGGAACGACGACCGCAAGGAGATGGAAGCACTTCCGTGCGATCGGCACTCGATAGGTACGCCGCTGGCCTCGTCTCGTGCTCATTCCTCCGGGCGAGCCGATGTGATCCGGACGAGACGGCCTCGTCGTGGTGAATCATCGACATCGCGCCAGGGGCCCTTGAGAGCGACGGAGGCGACCGTGCGGGCCGAGTCAGAGCCCCAGTCGCCGGTCCGTCTGGGTCCGTTCGCGCTCTATGAGGCGTTCTGGTCGTTGGTGAACAGGCCAATCTGGTTGCCCTCGGTGTCCTCGCAGGTTGCGAACCAGCCCATGCCCGGGATGGGGGTCTTGTCCTGGAGGACCTTGCCGCCCTCCGCGGTGATGTTCGCGACCGTGTCCTCGATCGAGTCCACGGACATTGGTCAGCGAGGTCACGGTGCTGTCTCCCCGCTGGAAGAGCGCGCCGTTGATGCCTGGCTGGGTCTCGCCGGTGGTGGCCATCCCGTAGTACTGGGGCGCGCCGGGGTATCGGTCGAACGTCCAGCCGAACACGGCGCCGTAGAACTTCTCCGCGCGGTCCGGGTCGTCGACCGGGATCTCGAAGTGCGTGGGTCTCGATGGCATGCCGCCCTCCTGTCCTCGAAGCGGGAGCGGCTAGCCTACCGCGCCCCGTCGGAAGCTTGCTCCGAGCGTCAAGGTCACCCGAGGACGGCCTCACCGACGACGATGCCCTGGTGGGGCGCCAGGACGACGTGAGTCGAGGACGCCTCCGTCGCCGGTCCGATCGTCGACAGCAGGGTCCGGCTTCTCCCTGGAAGGCCGACCTCCCGGGCCGCATCGTCGAAGTTGAGATGGATCTGGACCGCGCCATCCGCATGCTCGCGCTCGAAGGAGAACACGCCTGGTGGGGCCGGGAGAGAGCGGTAGGTCCCGATCGACAGCGCCGGCGTCCTCCTGCGTAGGTGGATCAACGCCCGAACGACGTTGAGCACGCTGTCGGGATCGCCGAGTTGACGCTCGACGGTGAGATCCGGATCGTCTGCGGCGAGGGGCAGCCAGGGATCGGCCTCGGAGAATCGGGCGTGGAGCCCCGGCGACCATTGCATCGGCGTCCGCGCGACCAGTCGATCGCGCTCGGGAGCCGTGGAGGCCTGCGGGTCGATCGAGGTCACCGCCGCCCCGGTGAACGTCCCGTTGGGGAGCCCGAGTTCGTCGCCGTAATACCACGTCGGGGTGCCCCGGAGCGTCAGCAGCAGCATGTGGGCCAGTCGGGTGCGCGCGTGCCCGACCCGAGACGCGATGCGCGAGAAGTCGTGATCCCCGAGGAGCCAGTTCGGCCAGGCTCCCGGCGGGAGCAGGCCTTCGTAGCCCTCGACGGTCGACCGGACCTCGTCGGCGCTCCAGTCCCGCAGCTCGGCCATGGCGAAGTTGTGGGGCAGGTGCGCCTCGTCCAGGCGCTCCCCGTGATAGGCGACCGCCCGCGCGGGCGGCAGGACGACCTCGCCGATCATCACGCGGTCGGGGTACTCGTCGATGACGGAGCGGAGTGAGCGTGCGTACTCGTGAGCCTTCGGCCCATCCTCGGAGTTCGTGCGGAGGAAGTGGAGCCAGGAGGGATCCCCTTCCTCCCAGTCCGGGTTGACAGGGTTGTCCCGAAGTTCGGGGTCCTTCCCGAGGAGCCACAGGACGTCCACCCGGAACCCGTCGACCCCACGCTCGAGCCAGAACCGCATGACCTCCCGAATGGCCTCGCGCACGTCGGGGTTCTCCCAGTTCAGATCGGGCTGTCCGCGGTGGAACGAGTGGAGGTACCAGGCGCCGGGAGGGTCGAGGTACGTCCAGGCTTGGCCGCCGAAGTAGCTCTCCCAGTTGTTCGGTGGGGAGCCGTCCGGCCGTGGTTGCCGCCACACGTACCACTCGTGCCTCGGACTCCTCGGCCCCTGGCGGCTCTCGACGAACCACGGGTGCCGGTCCGATGTGTGGTTCGGGACCAGATCCAGGATGAGCCGGATGCCGCGTGCGTGGAGGGCCGCGAGCATCGAGTCGAACTCTTCGAGCGATCCGAACCGTGGGTCGACCGAACGATAGTCGGAGATGTCGTAGCCGAGGTCGGCGTCCGGGGTCGGGTAGATCGGCGAGAGCCAGACTGCCCCGATCCCCAGCCAGGCGAGGTAGTCGGCCTTCTCTCGGATGCCGGGCAGGTCGCCGATCCCATCTCCGGATGCATCGAAGAAGCTCCGGGGGTAGATCTGGTAGATCACCTCCCGCTGCCACCACGCAGGGTGTTCCGGGACGTGATGTGCCCGATGGCCTGGTTCGCTCAGTGCCGGACTCCTCCCGCTCCTCCCGCCGAAAACCTCAGCCAGACTACGATCGGGAGGGACGCCCAATCGATCGAGGTCCGCCATCCGCCTTCCGCTCCGTCAGCGTCTCCATCTCGTCCTCCGGTCCGCGCTGGCCTCGCGTCCCCGCCGAGCCTCCATTACCTGGACGCGTTGCGAAGGACGGCCATCCGCTGTCGATACTCGTCCTCGGTGATCTCTCCTCGGGCGTATCGCTCCCCGAGCACCGCCTCGCCCGGACTCGGGTGCCCATGGCCCCACCGGCGCCGCCGGAACAGGAAGGCCAGGGTCACGATCACGGCCAGCCAGAACAAGGGAAAGACGAGGAACCAGGGCCCGCCGGCGTGTCCGGCCCACGTTGCCAGCATCTCGCTCACCTCCGTGTCGAACGGGTTCTGTCGGTTCCATGGTCCCGTGCAGGGCGAGGTATCGCGTCGGCCACCGGGAGCGATCCGTTCTGCGCCCTCGGGCGATTCGCGACCCGGGTCGACTACCCCGGTTGGTGTAGGTAGGTACGGCCCGCCCCCGGAGCCGCGAAGGGGCGTGGGCGTCACCCCAGCCAGCCGGGTCGGACCAGTCCCGATTCGTAGGCGAACACCACCAGTTGCGCCCGGTCTCGAGCCCGGAGCTTGCCCATGGCCCGACTCACGTGGGTCTTGGCCGTGGCCGGGCTCACGAAGAGCCGGCGGCCGATCTCCTCGTTCGACAGTCCCTCCGCCACGAGGGCCACCACCTCCCGCTCCCGTTCGGTCAGCCCTTCGAGGGCTCCCCGTTCGGGGGGTGGCTTCGCCTTCGCGGCGTAGTCAGCGATCAGTCGCCTGGTCACGCCGGGAGAGAGCAGCGCGTCGCCGGCCGCCACCACCCGAACCGCCTGGATCAGCTCGGCCGGCTCCGTGTCCTTCACCAGGAACCCGCTCGCGCCGGCGCGGATCGCCTCGAACACGTACTCGTCGAGCCCGAACGTGGTGAGGATCACGACCCTGACCGAGGACAGGAACTCGTCCGCCGCGATCCTCCGGGTGGCGGTCAGGCCGTCCGTCCCGGGCATCCGGATGTCCATGAGCACCACGTCGGGCGTGAGGTCCGCGGCCATCGCGACCGCCTCGTCGCCGTCTCCGGCCTCGCCGACCACCTCGATGTCCGCCTGTGCGTCGAGGAGCGCCCGGAATCCGGCGCGGACCAGACCCTGGTCATCGGCCAGCACCACGCGGATCATCGACGCAGCGCGCCCCGACGGCGGCCGAGCCTTCCGAGCCCTCGGCTGCGCCTCATGGGGGGTCCGCGTCGGTCACCGCGAAGAGCCGCCACCGGTCCGGTATCCCCTTGAGATCGTGACCGCCCCGGTCGGCGAACCCGATTCCCGACCCGGCCACCAGGTCTCGGACCGTGCTCGACACCAGGACGTCTCCACCGGAGGCCGAAGCGGCCACCCGTGCCCCGATGCTCACGGCGATCCCGCCCACGTCGTCCCCACGAAGCTCGACCTCGCCGGAGTGAAGGCCGATCCGAACCTCGATCCCCATCGCACGCACCCCGTCACGGATGGCCACCGCGCAGCGGATGGCGCGGGCCGGCGCGTCGAACAGGGCGAGGAATCCGTCGCCGGTCGTCTTGATCTCCCGTCCGCCGTGCGCGGCCAGCTCCCTGCGAACCAGCTCGTCGTGACGATCCAACACGTCGCGCCACCGGTGGTCCCCGATCTCCGCCGCCCGCTCTGTGGACGAGACGATGTCGCTGAACATCACGGTGGCCAGGATCCGATCGCTGCTCGAGCCCGGCGCGAACGCCATCGCCTCGCCTGCGGCGATGGCCCCGATGAGCCTTCGGGTGACTCCGGGCGAGAGCAACGCGTCCCCTCGGGCCACCGCCCGCACGGCCTGCAGCAGCATCCCCGGCTCCGTGTCCTTGACCAGGAATCCGCTCGCCCCGACCCGGATCGCCTCGAGCACGTACTCGTCGACGTCGAACGTGGTCAGGATCACGATCCGGGTCCGGTCGAGCCGGTGGTCCTGCACGATCCTCCTGGTGGCTTCGAGGCCGTCCATCCCGGGCATCCGGATGTCCATCAGGACGACGCCCGGCTCCAGCTCCGTCGCTAGCCTGACCGCCGCTTCGCCGTCGTCGGCCTCTCCCACCACCTCGATGTCCGGCTGCGCGTCGAGCAGGGCCCGGAATCCCGCCCGCACGAGCGCTTGGTCGTCGGCCAGGAGGACCCGGATCACGAAGACCCGTCCAGGGGCAGACGAGCTCGAACCCGGAAGCCGCCGCCCGGCCGGGGTCCGGCCTCGAGGTCCCCGCCGAGCGCGGCGACCCGTTCCCGCATGCCCACGATCCCCCTCCCGCCTCCGCCTTCGGTATGAGGCCCGGGGCCTCGGCCTTCGTCGTCGATCTCCACGGTGACGTCTCGCTCACCGTACGAGACCCGAACGGTCGCCGCCCTCGCCCGGGCGTGGCGGGTGACGTTGGTGAGCGCCTCCTGGACGATCCGGAAGGCCGCGACGTCGACGCCGAAGGGCAGGGCGCGGGCGTCTCCCTCGGTTTCCGTTCGGACCTCGAGTCCCGCCGCTGCCGCCTGGGACACCAGGTCCTGGAGCCGAGCCAGGGTCGACGTCGGTGATCGGGGAGCCGGCTCTCCCTCCTGTCGCAGGATCGCCAGCACGGAGCGGAGCTCGTCCAGGGCCTCCTTGCTGGCGTCCTTGATCGCCGAGAGGGAGCTCCGGACCTGATCGGGGAGCGCCTCGTTCAGGTGCAGGGCGACCCCGGATTGCACGTTGATCAGGGACAGGTGGTGCCCGAGGGCATCGTGCAGCTCCCGGGCGATCCGGAGCCGCTCCTCGCTGGCCCGTCTTCGCGCTTCCTCCCGGCGGATCCGGATCGCCTCGGCCGCCCGCTCCCGCCGGATCCGGACCGCCTCGGCCGCGCCGAGCAGGACGAGGAGCCACGCGGCGAGGCCGGCCAGCCCGACGGCGGAGGGACCCGGCTGGTCCCTGATCAGGAGGTTCAGCCAGGGGAAGACGAGGAAGCCGGCCACCGCGACGATCGCCGCCACCAGACGGTGTCCGCGGAGGATGGCGGAGATGTAGGCCAGGAGCAGGGTCAGCCAGATCGGGCCGTTCGCGTACCCGAACCCGAAGTAGACAAGGGTCGCGGCGAACACCAGAAACAGGGTCGCGACCGGATAGCGGCGTCTCATGACCAGCGGCCCCACAGCCAGGACGATCAGCGCGATCGACCCCGCGTCGAAGGGACGACTGGCGGGCTGGTTCTTCGAGGCGAAGTAGGTGCCAACGGTCACCAGCGCCCCAAGGCCGAGGGCCGCGGCGGCGTCCACGATCAAGCTTCGTCGCGATGCGGCCGAGGTCTCGCCGTCCCCGTCACCTGCGCTCATGGTCGAAGGGTAGGCCCGGACCCGATCCGGCGTCATCGGGGCGGAGGCGTTGCCCGGCCTACTCCCACGGTGGTACGGAGGAGATCCGTCGCTCCCGCGGCGGCAGGTTCGGACGGTGGAGTCCGGTGCCGACCTAGACTCACCCGGTGATCAGCCCGCCGGACCCGAGCGCGGAGCCGCAGACCTGAGCACTACGGCGTGGTCGCGAGGTGGTGGGCGGAGTTCAACACGTCGGGCCCGGAGATCGACTACTTCCGGACGTTCGTCCAAGCCGGGCAGCCGGCCCTCGACGTGGCGTGTGGCACCGGGCGGCTGCTCATTCCATATCTCCAGGCCGGCCTCGACGTGGACGGATGCGACGTCTCGCCGGACATGCTGCCCTCTGTCGCGAACGGGCCGCGCGTGAGGGCCTGTCGCCGAACCTCTACCAGCAGCCGATGCACCGGCTCGACCTGCCGCGGACGTACGAGACGATCTACGTGTGCGGTAGCTTCGGCCTCGGCGGGAACCGCGAGGACGACGAGGAAGCGCTTCGGCGCATGTCCGAGCTCCTGGAGCCGGGAGGGTTGCTCGTTCTGGACAACGAGGTCCCCTACAGCGGGCCCAGGCACTGGCAGTACTGGACCGGAGAGAAGCGCGCGGAGCTGCCGGAATCGTGGCCGGAGTCGGGGGATCGGCGAACCGGCTCCGACGGCACGGAGTACGAGCTCCGATCGCGCGTCGTGGCGATCGACCCGCTGTCCCAGCAGGTGACGTTGGGGATGCAGGGGTTCATGTGGCGCGATGGTCGCCTCATTGAAGAGGACGAGCATGAGCTGAAGATGACCCTCTACTTCACGCAGGAGCTGAAGCTGATGATCGAACGGGCCGGCTTCTCCGGCGTTGATCTCCGCGCGGACTACACGGACGAGGTCCCCACCGGAGACACCCGGTTCGCCGTGTTCATCGCCCGCAAGCCGGAGGTGTAGCCGGCGAACCACGCTTCAGCCGGTCCGCACCGCTGCGCCCTGGATGCTCAGGCGAACCATTCGCGAAGCGGAGGGCTCCCCGTGAGGACCGAGAAATCGCCCCGATCGAGGATCTCGCGGGCCGCGGCCGCCGCGGCGTTCACCGCGACCCAGGTCAGGCCGCCGCCCACGCTGACCCGCCGCGCCCCGGCCCCGACGATCTCGGCGAACGACATCCCGGGCAGGGCGAGGACGTTCACCGGCTTCGAGACCGCGTCGCAGACCGCCCGGATGTCGTCCGGCGTTCGGAGGCCGGGCGCATACAGGACGTCGGCGCCGGCCGCCTCGAATGCCCGGAGACGGGCGATCGTGT
>WNFV01016647.1_pt1 | contig 14590 bp, 14 predicted proteins | sample 5400101 | NCBI WGS metagenome assembly WNFV01 (sample SAMN13153361, study PRJNA577476) | soil metagenome | isolation source: 115 cm soil or saprolite under grassland replicate 1 | place: USA:California | collected 2016-06-15 | reverse complement strand
CTCCAACCTGGAGCCGGCCGCGGACCGGCGCTCGCGCAAGCGCGTGGGTCGTGGGCTGGGCTCGGGGAAGGGTCGCTATTCCGGCCGCGGGATCAAGGGCCAGAAGGCGCGCTCGGGCTCGCACAAGATGCGGGCCGGCTTCGAGGGCGGCCAGATGCCCGTGTACATGCGGCTCGGCAAGCAGCGCGGCCCCTATTCGAAGGACGCGATGCCGATGGGCCCGCACCGGACGGAGACGCTTGCCGTCAACGTCCGCGACTTGGAGCGCTTCGACGCCGGCACCGACGTGACGATCGAGCTCCTTGCCGAGCGCGGACTGATCAAGAACACGCGCACGGACGTCAAGATTCTCGGCTCGGGCGAGCTGACGAAGAAGCTCACCGTCACGGCGCACCGCTTCTCGGCGAGCGCGCGCGAGAAGATCGAGCAGGCGGGCGGAACGGTCGTCGCGCTGCGGGAAGAGCAGGAGCGCAAGACGAAGAAGAGGCGGAAGGCGTCGAAGCCGGCGGCGACGGAGCCTGCTGCCGAGGCTGAAACCGAGGAGCCGGCGGAGGCAGAGGAGGCTCCCGCCGAGAGGCCCGCGGAAGAGGAAGAGGAAGAGGAAAAGTAAATGCTTTCCTGGCTCGCCAACGCCTGGCGCGTCCCCGAGCTCCGCCGCCGCGTCCTCTTCACCGCGCTGATCCTCGCCCTCTACCGCCTGGGCTCGTGGATGCCCGCGCCGGGCGTCAACTCGGACCAAATCAAGGGTTACCTCGACAGCCAGCACGGCTCGATTCTGAACCTGCTCAGCCTGTTCTCGGGCGGCGCGCTCTCTCGCTTCGCGCTCTTCGCGCTCGGGATCATGCCGTACGTCACGGCGTCGATCATCCTGCAGCTGCTGACGGTCGTCGTCCCGAAGCTCGAGGCGCTGCAGAAGGAAGGCGAGGCCGGGACGGCCAAGATCAACCAGTACACGCGCTACCTGACCGTCGCGCTCGCGGCGGGCCAGTCGGCGGGTTACGCCTACCTCTTCCAGCGCCAGCACGTGCTGAGCACGAACCCCGGCCGTTTCGTCCTCCTCGTGATCACGCTGACGGCCGGCACGGCGCTGCTGATGTGGATGGGCGAGCTGATCACGAAGCGCGGCGTCGGCAACGGCATCTCGCTGCTGATCTTCGCCTCGATCCTGACCAGCGCTCCCGCCGGCGTGTCCGCGTGGGTCAACGGCGGCCCGACCGAGAAGCTGTTCTTCCCGATCATCGCCCTGGGCATCGTCGTGGCGGTCGTGTTTGTGCAGGAGGGGCAGCGGAGGATCCCGATCCAGTACGCGAAGCGGATCGTCGGCCGGCGCCAGGTCGCTGGCGGGTCGACCTACATGCCGCTGCGCGTCAACATGGCCGGCGTCATTCCGGTCATCTTCGCGGCCGCGGTGATGGCGTTCTTCCCGACGCTCGCCCAGTTCATCCCTTCGACACAGAACTTCGTCAACAAGTACTTCCTGCCGACGAACCTGTCGTATCTGGTCTTAGAGGGTGCGCTGATCGTCATCTTCACGTACTTCTACACCGCGGTCCAGTTCAACCCGGTCGACCAGGCGGACAACCTGCGCAAGAACGGGGGCTACGTGCCCGGCATCAGGCCGGGGCCGCCCACCGCCCAGTACCTGGATCGTGTGCTCAGCCGCCTTACCCTGCCAGGCGCGCTCTACCTGGCCGTCGTCGCGGTCGCGCCAAGCCTCTTCATTCGCTATGGCGGCTTCTCGCAGGGAACATCACGCGCGCTCGGCGGCACCTCGGTGCTGATCGTCGTCGGCGTCGCGCTCGACACCATGCGCCAGATGGAGTCGCAGATGATGATGCGGCACTACGAGGGCTTCCTGAAATAGCGTGGAGTCTCGTGTCTCGAGGGGGCGCTCCTCGCGTTCCTGGGGCGCCGCTGGCAAAGGAGGCAAGCGGGCGGCGCGCAGGACAGTGCAAGTAGCACGGACAAGCGCCGCTCGCGCAGCATCCTGCCGCCAGCGGTGTCAGGGCCTTGCGGAGCCCGGCTTCGCCGGGCGGGAGCAAGGCCCGGCCAGGGGCGCGAGGTGAACATCTTGCTGCTCGGGCCGCAAGGCTCGGGAAAGGGCACCCAGGCCCATCGGATCGCGGCGAGCTACGGGCTCCCGCACATCGCCACCGGCGAGATGCTCAGGCAGGCGATCGCCGCCGGCACCGAGCTCGGCAGGCGGGTAAAGCCGATCCTGGAGCGCGGCGAGCTCGTTCCGGACGAACTGATGATCGACGTCATCCGCGAGCGTCTGAACGAGCCCGACGTCGAGAACGGGTTCGTCCTCGACGGCTTTCCGCGCACGATCGAGCAGGCGGAAGCGCTCGACCGGATGCTGCGCGAGATCGACAAGACGCCGACGATCGTCCTCCAGCTCGAGGTGCCCGAGGAGGAGTGCGTCGCCCGGCTGATGAAGCGCGCTCAGGACGAGAGCCGGACCGACGACACGCCCGAGGCGATCCGCACGCGGCTCGCTCTCTACCGCGAGAAGACGGAGCCGCTCGTCGAGTACTACCGGACGCAGGGGAACCTGGTCGGCATTCACGGCGACCGTCCGGTCGACGAGGTGTTCGACGAGATCCAGCAAGCGCTCGAGCAGGCCGCCGTCAGGCAATGAGGCCGCGCGGCCTGTCCGCGAAGCGGACCAGTGGAGGGGGTCCGGGGGAACCGGGAGGCCCCGCTACCCTGGGATCGTGATCATCCGCAAGTCAGCGCAGGAGATCGAGCAGATGGCGGAGGCCGGCCGAGTCGTCGCAGAGACGCTCGCGCTCGTGCGCGAACTGCTCGAGCCGGGGGTCTCGATGATCGAGCTCGACCGGATCGCGGAGGAGCACATCCGCTCGCGCGGCGGGAGCCCGACGTCGAAGGGCTACCGGGGATTTCCGGCCGCGCTCTGCATCTCCCCGAATGCGATGGTCGTCCACGGCATCCCGACCGACTACCGGGCGCAGGAGGGTGACATCGTGTCGATCGACGTCGGCGTCACGCTCGACGGCTTCGTCGCCGACTCCGCCTCGACGTTTCCCGTCGGTGAGATCTCGGACGAGGCCGAGCGGCTGCTCAGGGTCTGCAAGGCGGCGCTGGAGGCCGGGATCGAGCAGGCGCGGCTGGGTAACCGCGTCGGGGACATCTCGGCAGCGGTTCAGCGGGTGTCGGAGGACGCCGGCTACTCGGTGATTCGCAGCCTCGTCGGCCACGGCGTCGGCCGCTCCTACCACGAGGAGCCTCAGGTGCCGAACTTCGGCGAGCCGGGCCGTGGGCCGAAGCTCGTCTCGGGGATGACGCTCGCAATCGAGCCCATGATCAGCGCGGGCTCGGAGGAGGTCTACGTGCACGACGACGGGTGGTCGATCTCGACCCGCGATGAGTCGCTGACGGCCCATTTCGAGCACACTGTGGCCGTTACCGACGACGGTCCACGCGTCCTGACGGCGCCCGCGGAAGTCGGAATCGGTTTGCTACCATGAGTCTGCGCGCGGCGCCAGGCCGCGCTGTGCTGTGTCCTGTTGTCCAACCGCGCTCAGGTAGCGCGGTTCATGTCTGAAGGCGGTACCGATGAAGGTCCGAGCATCCGTCAAGCCAATGTGCGAGCGCTGCCGCGTGATCAAGCGGAACGGCACGACCATGGTCATCTGCACGAACCCGCGACACAAGCAAAGGCAGGGCTGAGGAGCATGGCCAGAATCGCCGGCGTCAACCTGCCCCGCGAGAAGCGCCTCGAGGTCGGTCTGACGTACATCTTCGGCCTCGGTCGCGCGAGGGCGCGCGAGATCTGCGCAGCGCTCGGGCTCTCACCCGACACGAAGGTGCGCGACCTGACCGACGAGGAGATTACGAACCTTCGTAACTACATCGACGCCAACCTGCAGGTCGAGGGCGACCTGCGGCGGGAGCGCTCCCAGGCGATCAAGCGGTTGCAGGAGATCGGCTCCTACCGCGGGTTCAGGCATCGCCGTGCGCTACCGGTACGCGGGCAGCGGACGAAGACGAACGCGCGCACCCGCAAGGGCCCGAAGAAGACCGTCGGGCGTGGCAAGAAGGCGGTCCAGAAGACTTAATGGCACCTCCGAGGAGACAAGCAGCCCGCGGCCGGACGCGCCGGCGCGTCCGGAAGAACATCGCCGTCGGCCAGGCGCACATCAAGACGTCGTTCAACAACACGATTGTCACGCTCACCGACGGCGAAGGGAACGTGATCGTGTGGGAGTCCGCCGGCTCCGCCGGCTTCAAGGGCTCGCGCAAGTCGACGCCGTTCGCCGCTCAGGTGACGGCCGACTCGTGTGCCCGCAAGGGCATGGAGCACGGCCTGCAGAAGGTCGAAGTCTTCGTCAAGGGCCCCGGGTCCGGGCGTGAGACCGCGATTCGCTCCCTGCAGGCGGCCGGCCTCGAGATTCTCGGCGTGAAGGACGTCACCCCGCAGGCCCACAACGGCGTGCGACCGCGAAAGAGGCGCCGAGTCTGATGGCCCGCGACCGCTCCCCCAAGTGCAAGCAGTGCCGTCGCGAGGGCATGAAGCTCTTCCTCAAGGGAGAGCGCTGCCTGACGGAGAAGTGCGCGATCGAGCGCCGCAGCTATCCGCCCGGCGAGCACGGCCGCGGCCGGATCAAGCAGTCCGAGTATCTGCTGCAGCTGCGCGAGAAGCAGAAGGCGCGGCGCTACTACGGCCTGCTCGAGAAGCAGTTCCGCACCTACTACAGCAAGGCGGCGAAGGGATCGGGAATCACGGGCGAGGAGCTGCTGCGGATGCTGGAGACGCGCCTCGACAACGTCGTCTACCGGCTCGGCTTCGCCGCCTCGCGCGCGCAGGCGCGCCAGTTCGTCAGGCACGGCCACTTCCACGTCAACGGCCGCCGCGTGAACATCCCGAGCTACCAGGTCAAGCCCAAGGACGTGATCACGATGGCGCCGGGCAGCTCGGCCGAGACCGTCATCCGCGACGCAACCGACCTCACCGCATCCGTGGCGCCCTGGCTCCAGGCCGACCACGACGGGCTCACCGGCCAGATTCTGAAGTGGCCCGAGCGGGAAGAGATCGACACTCCGGTCCAGGAGTCGTTGATCGTCGAGCTTTACTCCAAGTAAGTCGCCGGGGTACCGGCCTCAAACTCGAAAGGAACGTATGGCAACTCGCACGATGAGTCCCACGGAACTGCAGACGAGGATCGTCCACGAGGAAGTCGACGACCTCCGCGGCGTCTTCGTCATCGAGCCGCTCGACCGCGGCTTCGGCTACACGTTCGGCAACTCGCTGCGCCGCGTCCTCCTCTCGTCGCTCGAGGGCGCTGCGGTGACCTCGGTCAAGATCGAGGGGACGGCGCACGAGTTCACGACGCTTCCGGGCGTCCAGGAGGACGTGACCGACATCATCCTCAACCTGAAGAACCTGATCTGCCGCCTGTACGGCGAGGCGCCCGAGGTCGAGGTCTACCTGTCCAAGAAGGGCCCCGGCACCGTGACCGCCGGTGACATCGAAGCGCCGGCCGATCTCGAGATCCTGAACCCGGAGCTCGAGATCGCGCACCTGTCCGGGAAGGGCAAGTTCGAGATCATCCTGACGATCGGCCGCGGCCGGGGCTATGTCCCCGCCGAGCTCAACCGTGGAGAGCAGCACACGATCGGCGTCATTCCGGTCGACTCGATCTTCTCGCCGGTGCGGCGCGTCGCCTACGACGTCGAGGCCGCCCGTGTCGGCCAGCGCACCGACTACGACAAGCTTCGCCTCGACATCACGACCGACGGCTCCCTGAACCCGCGCGATGCCGTCGGGCAGGCTGCCGAGATCCTGATCCGCCAGCTCGCGATCTTCACGGACATCGAGAAGATTGAGGGCTTCGGCGAAGCGGCCGCCGAGATCGCGGAGTCGCCCGTCGCCCACGCGATGGAGAACTTCCCGATCGAGGAGCTCGAGCTGGGTGTCCGCTCGTACAACTGCCTCAAGCGCGTCGGCATCGAGACGATCGGCGAGCTCGTCTCCAAGAGCGAGAACGAGCTGGCTGCGATCCCCAACTTCGGCCGCAAGTCGATCGAGGAGGTCAAGGAGACGCTCGCGACGCACGGCCTGGCGCTGCGGGGGGACGAGGGGTAACGACGTGAAGCACCACCGCTCCGGCAAGAAGCTCGGGCGTGATTCGGCGCACCGCAAGGCGCTGTACTCGAATCTTGCGGGGGCGCTGATCGAGCACGGGCGCGTGCGGACGACCGTGGCGAAAGCCAAGGCCGTCCGCCCAATTGCCGAAGAGATGATCACACTGGGGCGGCGGGGCGACCTCCACGCGAGGCGGCAGGCGCTCGCGTACCTGCGCTCGCAGGACGTCGTGCACAAGCTCTTCGACGACGTCGGCCCGCGGTTCAGGGACCGGCCGGGGGGCTACTCCCGCATCGTCAAGCTCGGCCCGCGGCAGGGTGACGCGGCCGAGATGGCGTACCTCGAGCTCGTCGACTACACCCCTTAGCATCACAATGCGCTCGTGCGGGCGCTCCTCGTTCTCCTGCTCCTCGCCGGGCTGATCGTTCCGATCGCCTACGACGGCGGCTTCAGCTCGACCTCGCAGTGGGTCTTCGCCGGCATCGCGGCGGCTGCTGCGGCGGCTGCGTTCGCATCCAGCCCTCGGCGCGCGTTCTCGCTGGTGCCGAGCGCGCCGGTTCTAGTCCTGCTGGCGCCCGCCGTCCTCGCGGCGGCGTCCGCGGCCTGGACGGTCGGCGCGCCCGTCGCGGCCCTCCGGGCCGGCGCGGTCGCGGGGGCGCTCGCGGCCCTCGTCCTCGCGGCCGGCGTCGCCAGGCAGCCCGCCGAGCGGGTGGCCGCGGCGGTCGCAGTGGGGGCCGGGCTGGCCGCGCTTTCGGGCCTCGTGTCCGCGGCGGTCTTCTCGACCTCGTTCGCCGAGCGGATCGAGGGTGGGTGGCGGCCCGAGGGGCCGTTCGGATACCCGCCGGCGCTCGCGCTCGTCCAGATCTGTGCGCTGCCGGTGCTCCTGACGGCCATGGCTCGAGCTCGAGCCCTTGTTGCGGCACTCGCTGCGGCTGCGGCGGCGCTGGCCGCAGGCGTGCTCGTCCTGGCGGTCAACCGCCTCAGCCTCGGTCTCGCCGTGCTCGTCCTCGGGATCGCGGTTGCCTGGCCGGAGCGGACGGTGGGCACACGCAGATCGGTGATGGTCTGGGCGGCCGCGCTCCTCGTCGCCGCCGGACTTGCCTTCCACGAGCTCCTCGGCGGCTGGACGTCGCGGTACGCGGATGGGGGGTCCGGACGAGTCGGCCTCGTTGCCGCCGTCGCGATCATCGCGGTCTCCGTCGTCGCCGGGCTGCTCAGCACCGGTGCGCTCAGCGCGCGGCGGTTCGACACGCACGAGAGCTTCACGCATGGGCGAACGTGGATGTGGAGCGCCGGCTATCACGCGTTCCTCGACCGGCCGCTGCAGGGCTATGGTGCCGGCAGCTTCTTCCTGGCGACGCTCGACCGCCAGCCCGGCCACGGCCGCCTGACGCGCTTCGCCCACGACCTTCCGCTCGAGCTCGGCGTCGAGCTGGGCATCCTCGGGCTCCTGCTCGGGATCGCGCTCTATGTCGCAGCGGGCAGGGCGCTGTGGCGAACCCGGGGCTCCCCGGCACTCTGGCTGCTCGGCCCCGCCGTCGCCGCCTTCCTCCTCTCGAACCTGGTCGACTGGCCGTGGCATCTCGCCGGGGCGGGGGCTGTCTTCGCGCTCGCGCTCGGGTCGCTGGAATCGGCCTAGCCGTGGCCGCGATCCTCGCCATCCTGCTCGCGATCTTCGTGCTCCCGCCGCACTGGGGTGTGGTGGCGATCCTCGCCGGGTTGACGGTCGAGCTGGTCGAGGCGTGGGGCTGGGTCTACCTCTCGCGCCGTCGGCGAGCCGTGACGGGCGCGGAAGGGCTGATCGGCCGAACGGCTCGGGTTGTCGAGCCCTGCCGCCCGGAGGGACGGGTACGCGTCCACGGCGAGCTGTGGAACGCTTTCTGCGCGCGCGGCGCCGAGGTGGGCGACACGGTCCGCGTCGTCGGAGTCGAGGACTTGACGCTCGACGTCGTGCCGGAATGAGGGTCAAGCTCACCCTCGAGTACGACGGAACCGGCTTCCGGGGCTGGGCCGCCCAACCGGGTCTCCGTACCGTCGAGGGAGAGCTGCAACAGGCGCTCTCGCAGGTCTTCGTCGCCTTCGAGTCGCTCGCAGTGGCCGGCCGGACGGACACCGGCGTGCACGCGCTTGGCCAGGTGGCGAGCGTGGACGTCGAGGGCGGGCCGCCGTTCGAGCGGGCGGCCGAGGCCCTGAATGCTGAGTTGCCCGACGACGTCGCCGTCGCCGCGGTCGAGCAGGCGCCGTCCGACTTCCACGCACGCCACTCGGCCCGTGCCCGCAGCTACCGCTACCGGATCTGGCGGGAGCGGACGCGGTCGCCGTTCGAGCACCGGCGCAGCTACTGGTATCCGCGCCCGCTCGACGAGGAGGCTCTCGCGGACGCCGCCGACCTCCTCCTCGGCAAGCACGACTTCCGCGCCTTCACGCCGACCGAGACCCGGCACGAGAGCTTCACTCGGGTCGTCGAGGCCGCTGCGTGGCACCGCCGCGGTGACGCGCTCGAATTCGAGATCACGGCCAACAGCTTCCTCCGCCACATGGTGCGGACGCTCGTCGGCACCATGCTCGAGCGCTCACCGGAGCAACTCGCGTCGCTACTCGATGGGCGTCCGCGCGAGGAAGCAGGCCCCACGGCGCCGCCGTGGGGCCTGTACCTGGTGTCAGTCGAGTACTAGAACAAGCGGTACTTCTGCACGGCGCTGATGAGGAACCCGTGCCCGGACTTGTTCTTGCATTGCATGGCCTTGGCCTGCGAGATGCAGGACATCCCGCCGGCGTGCCACGTTCCCCCGTACCGAATTACCTTCGCCGCCTTGCGGTTCGCGAACGGGCCGGCATCGCCGGCGCAAGCCTGGACCTTCGCCTTCCCAGTGACGTTGAACGCGATCCGGTTGCCGACGTAGTCGACACCCTGCTTCCGGCAGTTGTTCTTCGGCTTGGGCTTCAGGAAGCCCTTCCAGATGCCGCACACGACGAACCCTTGCGGGCCGGTGCCCCAGCCGCAGTAGATCTTTCCGTCGGGGGTCCTGATGAAGCCGCTCTTTCCCGATGCGCTGGCGCCGCCGGCGGAGACGGCGGCAACCGCGAGGACGAAGGCTGCTACAGAGATGATTCGTGTCATCCGCAAACCTTTCTGAATAGGAGGGAGACGGGTCGTAACACAATTCGTGGTTGGGGTCAATCACGTACGGCGGTGCCCGATATAGCATCGAGCCCGATGGTGTCGAAGACGAAATCTGCGGCCGGCCGCGTCGCCGAGCTGCGCGAGTTGCTCGACTACCACCTCCACCGTTACCACGTCCTCGACGATCCGGAGATCTCGGACGCCGAGTACGACCGGCTCTACGACGAGCTGGTGCGGCTCGAGGCCGAGCACCCGGAGCTGCGCGTCCCGAGCTCCCCGACCACCCGCGTCGGCGCACCTCCGTCGGACAAGTTCGAGAAGGTCGAGCACCTGCAGCCGATGGGCTCGCTGGAGAAGGTCACGGACGAGGAAGGCCTGCGGAAGTGGGGAGACGACGTCCGCAAGCGGCTGGGGACGGACGAGCCGGTCGCGTACGTGACGGAGCCGAAGATCGACGGCTCGGCGATCTCGCTCGTCTACGAGCAGGGCGAGCTCGTGCGCGGCGCGACCCGGGGGGATGGGCTGCGTGGCGAGCAGATCACGCCCAACCTCCGGACGATCAAGGCGATCCCGCTGCGCATGCTCGGCGACGGCCCGCCGGCGGTCTTCGAGGCGCGCGGAGAGGTCTACATGCCGCTCTCGTCCTTCAGGCGCGTCAACGAGCGCCTCGCTGAGCAGGGGAAGAAGATGGCCCCGAACCCGCGGAACGCCGCGGCCGGCTCGCTCCGCCAGCTCAACCCGAACATCACCGCCGAGCGCGAGCTCTCGATCTGGATGTACGGCGCGGGACAGTACGAGGGCGTCGAGTTCGAGAGCCACTGCCAGATCCTCGAGTGGTTGCGCGAGCGGGGCTTCCGGATCAACCCCTTCGTCCAGCGGCACGAGTCGCTCGATTCCGTCGCTCGCGTGTGTGGCGAGTGGGAGACGCGCCGGATCGAGCTCGACTACGAGATCGACGGGATCGTGATCAAGCTGGACTCGCTCGACCAGCAGCGGCGCCTGGGAGCGCTCCACGGCCGTCCCCGCTGGGCCCGCGCCTTCAAGTGGGCGCCGATGACGGCGCAGACGAAGCTGAACAAGATCAACATCCGCGTCGGCCGCACCGGCGCGCTCAACCCCTGGGCGCAGCTGGAGCCGGTCGAGGTAGGCGGCGTGACCGTCTCGACCGCGACGCTCCACAACGAGGAGGACATCAACCGGAAGGACATCCGGGAGGGCGACGTCGTCATCGTCCAGCGCGCGGGCGACGTCATCCCGCAGGTGGTCGGCCCCGTGCTCCCGCATGCGAAGGGCGCCAAGCCCTGTGGGATGCCGGGATGCTCCGCTCGATGCCCGACCTCTACCGGCTGACGGCCGAGCAGCTGATGGAGCTGGACGGCTACGGCGAGATCTCGGCGCGAAACGCGATCGAGTCGATCGAGCGCTCCAAGGAGCGCCCGTTCCACCGAGTCCTCTTCGGGCTCAACATTCCCAAGGTCGGCTGGGTGATGGCGGAGAACCTCGCCCGCCACTTCGGCTCGGTCGACCCGCTGATGGAGGCGAGCCAGGAAGAGCTGATCGAGGTGGAGGGAATCGGGCCCGACCGGGCCGAGCTGATCGCCGAATGGTTCGGGGACGCCGAGAACCGCCGGCTCGTGAAGGAGCTCCGTGACCTCGGCCTGCGCTTCGAGGCCGGGGAGGAGGCGCGGCCGGTCGAGGGGCCGCTCACCGGTCAGACCTACGTTGTCACCGGCACGCTCGAAGGCTTCACCCGCGACGAGGCAATCGCGGCGCTCGAGGCGGCCGGCGCCAAGGTGACGAACTCGGTCTCCGGCAAGACGACGGGCGTCATTGCCGGGGAGAGCCCTGGGTCGAAGCTCGCGAAAGCGCAGCAGGCAGGCGTGCCCGTGCTCGGCGAGGCTGACCTTGTGTCTCTCCTGCGGAGGTAATCTCCGCTGTGAGCCAGACTGAAGCAGCTTCGCCTCGGTTGGCGAGTTCCTTGCGGGCCAATGACGGCCACAAGCCGGCGATGACGTCTGACTTCGACTGGACCCCTTCACGCTCGGAGGGATCACCGCGCAGCCACAATATCGATGCGGCTCGCTCAGGGTTTTATAGGCGGAGCACAAGCTCTCCTAGGCGCGAGTTATCTATCCATGCTTCAAGCTTCCAATCTCCTGGGGCCCAAAAGAACATGTAGCCAGCGTAGTAGATTTCACCTTTGGATCGCTTAGGGGCGCGTAACTTCGCTCGGAGGTCTCCTGCCTTCTGAAGCTCTTGGCGCGACCAGTGCTTGTTCGGCGTGGGAACGCGGCCATACATGAACCGTAGGGCTCGCCCGCTTGCACATCGGTTCCCAGTCAAGGTGATGACGGCTCCTCGTGTTCCGTTGGTTAGGTTCCGCACGATGGCCACCTTGTGAGGAGCGTTGAACCGAAGGGTCGTACGGTACCCCGGGAGAAATAGCAGCGGGCCGATACGTAGTTTGGCAAATCCGCTAGCGGTACGCGGGAGTCGAATGGGATCTCTACACGATAGAGAGGCAGCTCGAAAACGAGATCCCAGCGTGGCCATTGCCACCAATGAGAGTGCCGCGGCGCCTAGAAGGAGTGGCCAGGATCTCACGGCGGCTACAAAAAGGGAAGACCGATTGCAATGAAAAGGAAGGCGGCGAGTGGAGGCAGTGGATTCAGGACAGAACCCGTCTGTTTCATTGTCTCGAGCATCTCCATTGTACGCAGTTGGTCATAGCCGAGCGTCAGCGGAAGAGCCACATGCCCTTGACGAACAAGTCCAAAAATTCCGCCAGCGGCCGCTCCTACGGCCGGTCCAGCTACGAGTTGAACCGCGGGAAGAACGAGGAAGCCAGTATATGGAATCAGGGTGAGGAAGCCTGACCCCAGCATGGCTCCCCAGGTGCACACTGTCCCGTAACCGGTCCAAGCGCGCCCGAACCGGCGCGGGACTTGGCACCGAAGCCCCACGGAGCGTCCGCGACGCCGCGCCCCCCAAACAAGCGCCAGCAGTCCACTTCCTCCGATTATTGCGGCGCGCACTTCCCACGTGAGCGGGAGAGTTTCGCCAAGAACGCCCAGGAGGAACCCTACTACTGCGCCGCCAAGCACCGCGCCAGCGAAATGTGTGAATACCAAGGGAATGTGCCTCCATGTGCTCCCGCCGGGAGTACCCATGGCAATCGCCATGTTGAGTGTTCATGGCGACTGCGCACTAAGCGTTCCGACTAATATGGCAACAACGATGGCCTCGAGGAGCATTCTGCCGAAATCCGACTAGCAACAGGGAGGACCGAGGGGCGCACCGCCGGGGCCGCAGCAACTGGTGCAGCTGAAAGTCCAAGCTCGGCATGAACAAAGAGAGGAAGGGCAGTCGCAATCACAGCACTTCCAATGGCCACAGTAAGAGTTTCCCGTCCCACAGTTGTAGCAACAGATTGGCGTACACCAGCACTGATAATTCGGCCCAGCCGGGCAGGCACCAAAATACGCACCACAGTCACTAGGGCAACCAGCGTCTTGGCAATTATTGCAATAGCGGCCACCGACAGGAACGCAGCTGCAGTTGCCGTAGACGGTCTTTGCACAGTGATTTGCCAGGGCTTTAGGAGGAAAGATCCCGGCTACGGTGCCTGCCGCAACAAATCCGGATATCGACGCCGCACTCCGCTTTAAGAATCGACTTCGATCAAATCTTCGCGCTACGCTCTCTGCAGTTCTGCGCGTCGTTATCATGCCAGGACCTGCTCAGTTACATCTTGCTCTTTGCCGCTTCCATTTTCCCCACTCTCAGTGGCGAGAAGCGGTGCTGCAAGATGGGTAAGGTTCGCAAGCTCGAGAAGCTGGCCAAGGGCATAGGGATTGCTACACAAACCTTTTGCCTGCACAGTCCCGTCGATGCCTATTACGAACGCAAAAGGAGTTACCCGAACGCGATATCTGTTGAAAGCGCCGGCTCCATCGTCAGCGATTGCAGCGTACGGATAATGATACGTTGCAGCAAGCATCTCGACGCGTTGACGCGGGCCATCGTCACACCAACGAGTTCTGAGGCGCTTTCACCCAACGGGAGCCCGTCGCGTTGGATTCCCTCGAGCGTTCCGAGCGACATCATTCCAAAGTGACGATATAGCAGAAGAACGAGAACAGTAAGCACAATGAGCAGGATCCACAGAACGATGTAAGAGCCATAGAAGAGTCCGTGCATATCTCAGGTCTGCGCTCCTGATTCCTGGAGCTGTTCAAAGTCATGAGCGGATAACGTTAGCCTTGGAGCGATCTCGTGCGCGGCTGCGATAAGCGCGGTTGCGCCCAAGCTCCCGGTAATGATCATCACCGACACGACAGAGACGCTTGCAAAGAGAGGTGGTGCCGAGGAGGCAAGAACTGCACAAATTCCTGCGTAACTCGACAAAACAATATTGCGAGCGATGGCCCTGGCATCGATACGCCCCCGTCCGGTGCCGAAGCAGCCGCACAAGACCTCCAGCCCCCTTACTCGCACTGAAAGCATCCAAGCGGTAAAGGAAGACAGCAGAAGCGCGCTCGCGCCAAACGCAATCAGAATTGCTGTCCCATGACTCAGCAGGAGGGCGACTGCCAACCCGAGTTCTGCGACCGGAAGCCCGCCCGCTAGACGGCGTGCTACACGGACCGGAACCCGGGCCTCGGAGAGCGATTCAAGAAGTGAAGATGGACTGACAAACTTCTTTGCGGCAGCGAAGGAGAAGAGGAAGCCAAGGATCACCTGGCCTGCAATGGTCACGGCTGACTCACGGTTAGTCGCCCCTTACAGAACGTGTCATCGTTAGCAACAACGCTCCCAGCCCAGTCCGTCGAGCGATGATAGCCGGGGGGGCACTGATGTCAAAGGCACGCGCGCCGAACTGTCAGGGAGGGCGACCAGCGAGCCCGACTCTGTATCAGACCGAAGGCAGCGAAGACGCCCCAGATAGGTTCCTGAAGGACCGGAGGACCAAGGGGTGAAGCCATCGCCACTGAAGGCTGGCACGCGATCGAGGCCTCGCTAGGACGGCGGATCGCCTAGGGAGCGTGCGCGAGAACGGTGACGAACCGATCCTCTGCGACCTTCGCATACCAAGACGCGACCGGGTTGCCGTTGTGCAGGATCGCGAACGCGTACCTGCCCTTGACGTAGCCGGACAGGGCCGAAGCTTCGTTCGTCGTTCCGGTCTTTGCCACTACCTGCCCCTTGGTCGAGCCGCTGAGCAGGCGGTTGCGCATCGTGCCCGTGCGCCCGGCGACCGCGAGCGCCGACTGGAACGGCTTCCGCAGCGCCGGGTTCGCCCACGCGGCCTGGAGGATGCCGACGAGTGCGCTCACGGTCAGGCGGTCGCGGACCGA
>WNFV01007990.1_pt1 | contig 14591 bp, 14 predicted proteins | sample 5400101 | NCBI WGS metagenome assembly WNFV01 (sample SAMN13153361, study PRJNA577476) | soil metagenome | isolation source: 115 cm soil or saprolite under grassland replicate 1 | place: USA:California | collected 2016-06-15 | reverse complement strand
CACGCGCCCGCGCCGAGTCGCATGTTGCTCGACGGGCAGTGAGCGATGCCCGTACTCGTCTCGGCGACGCGGTCGACCTCCGCGTCGCTGAGGTGGATGCCGTGCGCGTACCAGACGTCGGCGCCGGCCCAGCCGAGGTCCTCCATCAGCTCGTATGGCCGCATGCCGAACTTCTCCATGCAGAACTTCTCTTCGTCGAGCGTCTCCGCGAGGTGGGTGTGCAGGCGAACGTCGTGCTTGCGCGCCAGCGCCGCCGAGTCGCGCATCAGCTCGGGCGTGACCGAGAACGGCGAGCAGGGTGCGACCACTACGCGGCACATCGAACCTGGCTCGGGATCGTGGAAGTGTTTGATCGTCGCCTCGGTGTCGGCCAGGATGTCGTCCTCCTTCTCGACCATGCTGTCCGGCGGCAGCCCGCCCTTCGACTCCCCGAGCGACATCGAGCCGCGACAGGGGTGGAAGCGAAGTCCAAGCTCGCGCGCAATATCGATGAGCGCCTCCAGGAGCCCGTCGCGGCCGTGCGGGAACACGTAGTGGTGGTCGGTGGAGAGCGTGCAGCCTGACAGCAGAAGGCGCGCCATCGCTGCTCGCGCTGCGACGCGCAGGACGTCCGCGTCGATGCGCGCCCACACCGGGTAGAGCGTGCGCAGCCACTCGAACAGAGTGCCGTCGGGCACATAGCCGCGCGTCGCCCACTGGTACATGTGGTCATGCGCATTCACGAGCCCAGGCATGGCGACGCAGTTTGGCTCGTCGACGACTTCGTCGGCCCGCGGTGCGGGACCGGAGCCGACCTCGGCGATCATGCCGTCGCGCGAGAGCAACCAGCCACCCTCGACCTCCCTGTCGCCGGTGTAGACCAGCCCTGCTTTCAGCAGCAGGGTCAAGAGGCGGCCCCTCTCCCTAACCCTCTCCCCGATGGGGAGAGGGGACAAGGTCGTGCGGACGGACGGGCACGCGGTTGATCTCGCGGCCGGTGGCCGCACGGATCGCGGCAACGATGGCAGGCCCGGAGGAGATGGTCGGCGGCTCACCCACTCCCTTGAGGCCGTAGGGCGAGTTTGGATCGCCGAGCTCGAGGATGTCCATCTTCACGGGCGGCATGTCGAGGATCGTGGGCAGCAGGTAGTCGGTGAAGGACGCGTTCTTGATCACGCCGTCCTTGACCTGGATCTCCTCCATCACGGCCAGGCCGAGGCCCTGCGCGGCGCCGCCCTCGAGCTGGCCCTGCACCGCGAGCGGGTTGATCGCCTTGCCCACGTCCTGCGCGGTCGCCAGCTCGACGACCTTGACCAGGCCGAGCTCGGTGTCGACGTCGACTACGGCGCGGTGGGCGGCGAACGCGAACTGCATGTGCGCGTCGGCCTGGCCGGTCTCGGAGTCGAGGTGATGGGTGGCGCGAGGATGGAACTCGCGCGTCTCCTCGATCACGGCGTCACCGAGCAGTGTCGCCAGGGAGACCAGCTGCTTGCCGCCGGCGTCGACCACGGCGTCGTTCTCGATTCGCAGCTCGCCCGCGGGATGCAGCTCAGAGCGGGCAAGCTCGAGGACTCGCTTGCACACCGCCTCGGCGGCGGCCTTGACCGCGCCGCCCGTGATATACGTCTGGCGCGAGGCAGACGACGAGCCGGCGGAGCCGACGCGCGTGTCGGCGTCGAGAACGACGATGTCACTAACCCCGAGCTCGCTGCCCGCGACCTGGGCCTGGACCGTGACTATCCCCTGCCCCACCTCAGCCGCCGCGCTGTGAACCTCGACCCGCGGACGGCCGTCGACCACTGACAGTCGCACGCGCGCGGTCGAGTAGTCCTTGAAGCCCTCGGAGTAGCCGATGTTCTTGAAGCCGGCGGCATAGCCGACGCCGCGCTTCACGCCCTCTCCGTGCGTGGTGTTGGACACGCCGCCGGGCAGGGATGTCAGATCCAGCCCCTCTCCCTGACCCTCTCCCCTGGCGGGGAGAGGGAACGATTGGGGGTCCATCTTCAGCGCGGCCGCGAGCTTGTCCATCTGGGCCTCGTGGGCGTAGCAGTTCTGCACCGACCCGAAGCCGCGCATCGCGCCGCAGGGCGGGTTGTTCGTGTAGACGACGATGCCGTCGATCGTCGCGTTGGGACATCGGTACGGCCCCACCGAGAAGCAGGTCGCGTTGGCGATGACCGCGGTCGAGCTGGACGCGTAGGCGCCGCCGTCCAGGAGGATGCGCGCCTTGACGTAAACCAGCGTGCCGTCGCGGTCGGCGCCGTGCTCGTAGGTCAGCTTTCCCGGATGGCGGTGCACATGGCCGACGAACGACTCCGGCCGCGAGTAAGAGAGATCTTCACCGGCCGGCCGGTCTTCAATGCGAGCAGGCATGCGTGCGCCTGCATCGAGAGGTCCTCGCGCGCGCCGAACGCGCCGCCGATGCCGGCCATGGTCAGCCGCACTTTCTCGACGGGCAGTCCGAGCACGTCCGCCAGCTGCTGCTGGTCGACGTGGAGCCATTGCGTCGCGATGTGGAGGTCGACGCCGCCATGGCCGTCCGGGATCGAAGTGCGGCCTCGGCGTCGGTGACGGGCTTCAGGACCTCGTACTCGACGCGCACCTTCTGCGCGGCGCGCCGGGCCTGCTCCGGATGTTCAGCAGCGACGAGCGCCACGGACTCGCCCCAGTAACGGACGAAGTCGTACACAAGCACCGGCTGGTCCTGGAACTCGAGGCCATACAGCTTCTGGCCGGGGACGTCTTCGTGGGTGAGCACCGCATCCACGCCCGGCATCGCCCTCGCCTCCGTGGTGTCGATGGAGACGATGCGCGCGTAGGGGTGCGGGCTGCGCACCGTCGCGCCCCAGAGCATCTCCTCGGCATGCAGGTCGGAGGAGTAGACGAAGGTGCCGCGGACCTTCGGAAGCCCGTCGGTGCGGCGGACGCTCTCGCCGACTCTCATTGCCCCATCCCCCCGCTTCGCGGGGTACTTCCCCGTGAACGGGGAAGAGTTGCCATATGCACGGCCTGGATGATCTTGGCGTAGCCGGTGCACCGGCAGACGTTGCCGGCCAGCGCTTCGCGGATGTGCGCGTCGCTCGGCTGCGGTACGCGCCGCAGCAGGTCGTGCGCGGCGACGATGAGCCCCGGGGTGCAGAAGCCGCACTGCACAGCGCCCGCCTCGACGAAAGCCTGCTGCACGCGCGCGGCGTCCAGTCCCTCGACCGTCACCACCTCGCGGCCTTCGGCCTGCCCGCCCAGGACCAGGCACGCGCACACAAGCCTGCCGTCCAGGTACACCGAGCACGAACCGCACTCGCCCTGCTCGCACGCGTTCTTGGAGCCGAACAGGCCGAACCTCTCGCGCAGGACGTAGAGCAGGCTCTCGCCGGGCCATACGTCTTCAGCGACCATCTGCCGGCCGTTGACGGTGCACCGCACTGTTATTGCCAACCGCTACCGCCCCTCCGGCGCTGCGCGCCACCTCCCCATGAATGGGGAGGAGTCGGACCAGGCCCACGTCAGACACCGCCGGGCCATGACCGCCAGCGCGTGGCGGCGATAGGCGGCGGTGCCGCGCACGTCGTCGATCGGCTTCGCCGCGGCGGCGACCAGCTCTCCGAACCGGCTCAGCGTCGCCTGGCTCGGCTCCCGCCGCCCCTCCCAGTCCAGCTCGCCCCGGATGAACTCCTCGGCCTCGAGGGCGCGCAGCGGCGTCGGTCCGGCGGAACCTATCCCGGTGCCTACGCGCTTGCGCGCGGGATCGAGGGCGAGCGCAAACGAGCACACGGCGATCACCATCGCGTTGCGCGTGCCGACCTTCGAGAACTGCTGCGATCCCGCGGCCGGCTCGACCAGGAAGGCCGCGATCAGCTCGTCTTTCCGCATGGCGTTGCGTTTGGGCCCGGTGAAGAAGTCGCGCACAGGGACTCGGCGCGACCCCCACGTCGAGGCGAGCTCGACGACCGCGTCGGACGCGAGCAGCGGCGGGTGCGCGTCGCCGGCCGGCGACGCCGTGCCCAGGTTGCCACCCACCGTGCCGCGATTGCGTATCTGCGGCGATCCGACGGTGCGCGAGGCGATGGCGAGACCGGGCAGGCGGTCGCCGAGCTCGTCGATCAGGCGCGTGTACGTCACCCCGGCGCCAATCCTCAGCAGACCGTCCTCGGTCCCCCACTCCGTCAGCTCGCGAACGCGCGTCAGGTCGATTACGGAGGCGGGCCGATGATGGTCGAGGTTGATCTCGACCATGACGTCCGTGCCGCCGGCGATCGGCAGCGTATCGGGGTGCTCCGCCTTCAGCGCGAGCGCTTCCCGCCAGGTCTCGGGCTGGAAGAACTCCATCACCAGGCGATGGCCGCTTCACGCGCGTCGTCGCGGGTGACCGTGCCCTCGATCATCCCGTAGGGTCGGTCGGCCGCGTAGAAGACTTCGTTCTCGTTGGCGATGCCGAACGGTGACAGGTCGACCACGAAGTGATGCCTGTTCGGCATCGAGATGCGGATCTCGGCGACCTCCGGTCGCGCCCCGAGGGCGGCTTCGCCCATCGCGTAGAGCGTCTGCTGCAGCGAGAGGCTGTGCTTGAAGGCGAAAGTCTCGACCAGCAGGCGGCGCACCTCCGCGAACGAGCCGGCCCAGTCGACCTGCGTGTCGCGGTACCGCCATCGTGCGCGCAGCGACGTGGCCATGATCCGGTCGTACGTCTCGGGCAGCGTGGTGTAGCGGTCCTTGATGTAACCGTGGAACTCGGACCCGGTGGACTTCAAAATCACGAGGTCGCCGAGCCCGGCGACGACCCACGTGCCGTCGTCAGTGCACGTGACTGTCGCCAGCCGCTTCTCGGAACCTGCGCTCACGAACGCGTGGTCATGCACGCGCGACCAGGCCTGCTCCTCGATCGCGACCCGCGCCCGATACACAGACGCGAACTCGCTGACGAAATGTCGGGCGAGGCGGATCGCGAATTCTTCGATCTCGCCTATCTGCTCGTGCGCGAAGGCAAAGATCGTGTTCTTCTGGGTGTCCGTCGGCACCACCTTGCTGTTGTCTCCGGTCAGGTGCGTGTCGGCGAAATCGCCGGCGAGGGCGACGGTGACGGTGAGGTCCTTGATCTCGTGTGTCCCGCCGCGCCGGGTCACGCGGACGACGTGCGTCTCCGACTTGCCGTACTGGTTGTCGCCCAGGACTATGGTCATGTGCCCTTGTACGTGGTGTAGCCATACGCGCTGAGGAGCAGCGGCACGTGCAGGTGGCCGCCCTCGAAGTTGAAGACGACGATGACTGACGGGTAGAAGGCGCTCAATCCGGAGCGCTCGAAGTAGGGACGCGTGTCGAACTCGAGCCGGTACTCCGCGGCCTCGAGCTCGTCCTCGCTCAGGTTGTGCACCCGGCCGTCCGAGTCGGTCTCCGTCTGGGCGACCTCCTTCCAGTCGCCGTCCGGCTCGCGGCGGTGCAGGGCGACGGCAAGCCCCGCCGCGGGCGTCCCGCGCATCGTGTCCAGGACGTGGGTGGAGATGCTCACACGCTCACCAGCTTCTGCAGGCGAAGGCGTGCGATCTTGCGCAGCTCGCGCTTGGCCTCCTGTAGCTCGGCACGCGGGTCGTTGCCCATGCGCCGCTTGAGCTCGGCCAGGATCTCCTCCCCGCTGCGGCCGCTCGCCGCGATGAGAAACACGTGGCCGAACTTCTCCTCATACCTGCGATTTTCGGCGGCGAGCGCCGTCAGCGTCTCGGGCGCCGCCTGCATCGCCCGGCTCTGCTCTCGCTCTGAGCTGGCCGGGGCATCGCCGCCACGCTCGCCGATCCGCGGATGGGCCTTCATCGCCTCGAGCCATTCCTGGTCGGTCAACCCGTCCATGGCCTTGTCCGCATCGTCGCCGCGAGCAACCGCGTGGGCCCACCTGCGGCTGGCAAGGCACGAATAGAGACGCGCCTCGAGGTCCTCACTCAATTCCGAGCGGCACCAGCTCGAAGCGGCCGACGTCGACCAGCCCGCGGTCGGTGATCTTGAGCTCGGGGATGACCGAGAGGGCGAGGAAGCTCAAGGTCATGAACGGCGAGGCCATGCCGACACCCATCGATTGCAGCCGGGCCTCCATCGAGCGCAGGCGCTCGTGGACCTCCGCCAGGGGACGGTCGCTCATCAGCCCCGCGATCGGCAGCGGCAGCTCCTCCACGACCGTGCCGCCGTCGGCGATCACGATCCCGCCGCCGATCTCGGCCAGGCGCATCACGCACGCGGCCATGTCCCGGTCGTCGACACCGAGCACGACGATGTTGTGCGCGTCGTGGGCGACCGTCGACGCGAACGCCCCGCGCTTCAGCCCGACGTTGGTCGCGAACCCGAGGCCCACCCGTCCGCTGGCGTGGTGGCGCTCGACGACGGCGATCTTGACCAGGTCGCGCGACGGGTCGGCCACGATGCACCCGTCGCGAGCGGAGGGCTCGACGGCCTCGACGCCGGTGATCAGCTGGGCGGGGATCACCCGCATGACGCGGATCTTCTTCGGCCCGGCCGCCACACGAAAGGAATCAGCGTCGACGGGCGCCACGCTGACCGTCTGCCGGACCCACTCCGGCGCCTCGAGCCTGGTGAATCGTGGCGGCGCGCCCCGCTTCAGGACCTGGCGAGGCCGGAAAGAGTTCAGATCGTCGAGGACCAGGATGTCGGCCTGGTAGCCAGGCGCGATCGCGCCCAGGCGCCAGAGCCGGTGACATGTGGCGGGGTTGATGGTCGCCATCACGATCGCGTCTTCGGGTGAGATCCCTTCCTCGACCGCCACCCGGACCATCTGGTTGATGTGCCCTTCTTCGACGATGAAGTCGGGCTCGCGATCGTCGGTGCAGAAGGCGCATCGCTCCGTGCCGTAGCGCTTGACCAGGGGCAGCAGGTCGCGGAGGTTGCGTGCAATCGAAGCCTCGCGCAGCAGGACCCACATCCCGAGGCGCCGCTTCTCGAGCGCCTCCTCGAAAGTGAACGCCTCGTGGTCCGTGTGGATGCCGGCGGAGATGTATGCGTTGAGGTCCGGGCCGCGGACGCCCGGCGCGTGCCCGTCGACATGCGTCGTCAGCCCGGTGTCGAGCTTGGCTAGCTCGGTCGGGGTGCCGGCGATGACGCCGGGGAAGTTCATCATCTCGGCGATCCCGATCGTGCGACTGCGGCGGAGAAGACTCTCGATGTCGCCGGTGGTGAACGGCCGGCGCGGTGACTCGAAATGCGAGGCGGGGACGCACGACGACGCCATGACGAAGACGTCGAGCGGGAGGTCCTCGCAGCAGTCGAGCAGCCAGTGGATGCCGTCGGTGCCGAGGACGTTGGCGATCTCGTGCGGGTCGGCGACGACCGCGGTGGTGCCGTGCGCGAGGACCGCGCGCGCGAACTCGTCGACCATGAGCTTGGACGACTCGATGTGCATGTGTGCGTCGATGAACCCGGGGACAAGGTAGGCGCCCGCCACGTCGAGCTTCTCGCTGCCCTCGTAGCGGCCCAGCCCGACGACGTGGCCGTCCTTGACCGCTACGTCGACATCGAGCCACTCCCTGGTGAAGACGGAGAGGACGTGGCCGCCGGACAGCACAAGGTCGGCCGGCTCATCACCTCGCGCGACCGCCATCCAGTGTGCGTCGATGACGGAGACTTTAGCGACATGGCCGGAGTCATTGGCCGGAGCCTCAAGCGCTTCGAGGACCCGCGGCTCCTGCGCGGCGAGGGCCGGTTCGTGGACGACCTGAAGCCCGACGGCTGCATGTTCGTCGGGATCGTGCGCAGCCCGATCGCGAGCGGCCTCCTGAGGAGCGTCGACGCCACCTTCACCGCCGCCGATCTGGAGGGGACCTGCAAGCCGCTCGAGGTACACCTCAGCACACCCGGCGCGGTCTCCCCGGCGCGGCCGATCCTGGCCGCGGACCGCGTCCGGTTCGTGGGCGAGATGATCGGCGCCACCGTCGCTCCCAGCAGCTACCAGGCGGCCGACGCAGTCGAGCGGAGCTCGCCCGACATCCAGGCGCTGCCGGCGGTCATATCCTTCGAGCAGGCCCTGGCCGTGGGCGCGCCGCTGGTGCATGACGACGTGCCCGGCAACGTGTACTTCGTCGGCAAGCGCGCCTACGGCGACCCCGCCGCGGCGTTCGCACGGGCCGACCTGGTCATCGAGGGCGAAGTCGTCCATCCGCGCGTCGCGGCCGCGCCGATCGAACCGCGCGGAGTAGTCGCCGCGCCTGACGGCGAAGGCGTCGTGGTGTGGACGTCGACGCAGGTGCCGCACCTGGTCGCCGACGGGATCGCCGAGTGCCTGGACATCGAGCGCGGCGGGGTAAGGGTCGTCGCGACCGACGTCGGCGGCGGCTTCGGCGTCAAGGCGCAGGTCTACCCGGAGGAGATCCTGCTCGCGTGGATCGCGCGGCGCGTCCGCGCGCCGGTGAAGTGGATCGAGACGCGCTCCGAGCACATGCAGTCGGCCAGCCACGCGCGCGACCAGCGCGTGCGGTTCTCCGCCGCGGTGCGCGGGGACGGCCGGGTGCTTGCCCTGCGCGCCACCGTCCACTCGAGCATCGGCGCGTACGGCATCCGTCCGTTCGGACCTCTCCTCGACCCGCTCGGCACGGCGGGGCTGATGCCCGGCCCTTACGACATACGCGACTACGAGTACGCGACCTACGCGGTCGCGACCAACAAGTCGCCCGAGGGCCCCTACCGCGGCGTCGGCATGGTGACCGCGGTGCTCGCGCATGAGCGCTTGATGGACCTCATCGCGGCGCGCCTCGGCCTCGACCCACTCGACGTCCGGCGCCTCAACTTCGTCAAGAGCCAGCAGATGCCGTACAGGTCGGTCACCGGGCATCCGTACGAGAGTGGCGACTACGCGGCCGCGCTCGATGCCGCGGCGTCGGCGATTCAGTATCCGGGGCTGCGCGAACAGCAGAAGGACAGACGGCACATCGGAATCGGGATCGCCTCCTACGTCGAGTACACCGGCGCCGGCTCCTCGACCTTCAAGGGTCGCGGCATGCTCGACATCCCCGGGAGTGATACGGCTCGCGCATGGCTGGCCGAGGACGGGCGGGTGCACGTGCAGACGAGCTGTCCGGCGGTCGGCCAGGGCGCGCACACGACGCTGGCGCAGGTCGCGGCTGAAGCCCTGGGCACGGAGCCGGAGTCGGTGGTCGTCGAGCAGACGGACACCGCGGTGGTCGGCGGCGGAACAGGCTCGTTCATGAGCCGCGGCTCAGTGACCGCGGCCACAGCCGTGTTTCGCGCTGCCACGTTACTGGGCGAGCTGATGGCTGAGAACGGCGAGCCCGATGTCACCGTCACCTATGACGCCGTCCAGGCGTCGCATCCCTACGCCACCCACATGTGCATGGTCGAGGTCGACCGCGAGACCGGTGCGGTCGAGATCCTGCGCTACGTCGTGGCGGAAGACTGCGGCGTCCTCATCAACCCGATGGTGGTCGACGGACAGGTCGTCGGCGGTGTGGCGCAGGGAATTGGCGCGGCGCTGCTGGAGGAGGTCGCGTACGGTGACGACGGCCAGCTGCTGAGCGGAACCTTCGTCGACTACCTGGTACCGAGCGCCGGCGAGGTGCCCCGGGTGGAGATCACCCACCAGTCGACGCCCTCGACGGTCCACGAGCTCGGCACCAAGGGGGCCGGGGAGGGCGGCACGATCGGTTCGACCGCTGCCGTTGCGAACGCGGTCGCCGACGCGCTCTCGCTCACCGACCTTACGCTGCCCCTGACGCCAGACCGGCTCCATGAAGCCTGAGCCCTACCGACCGGTCAGCTACCTGGAGTGGAACGCGGCGCGCCGGGGATCGAGCCTCGCGGTGTGGGATGACGGTCGGGAGATCACATTCGAAGAACTGCTCGAGGCGGTGCATCGCCTGAAGGCGTTTCTCGCAGCCCACGAAGTGCGCAAGGGCGAGGTAACAGGGGTGCAGTTGCCCAACGTCTGGCAGTACGTCGCGCTGGAGCTGGCGATCCCCGACCTCGGCGGAGTCATCCTGCCACTGCCGGTGGGAGTGGGCGAGCACGAAAGGCGTTGGGTCCGGGAGAGGGTGCGGCCGCGTTCGATCATCCGCGAGATCGACATCGATGCCGTCGGCGACGGGCCGACGCCACCCGTCCTGGATTACGACCCCGAGCGGATCGTCGAGATCGCGATGACCTCGGGCACGACGGGGATGCCGAAGTTGGCCTCGCTGTCGGCGCGCCTGAAACAGGTCACCTTCGAGGCCTTCACGGCGCGCCTCGGCATCTCCGAGCACGATCGAGTCCTGCCGATGACCCCGTTGACGCAAGGCATCGGAGGCATGTGCCTCTACTGCCTGCGCGTGGGTGCGGCGCTGGTCATGCTGGGAGAGCCGCACTGGACGCCCGAGCGCTGCCTCAGCGTGGCTGCGGACTCGGGGGCTACCTTTTTGGTCGGTGTGCCCACCAACATCATCCGAATGCTGAACCACCCCATCTCGCTGCCATCGGTGCGCGCTGTCGCGGTCGCGGGCGCGCCGCTGCCGCCCGAGATCGCCGAGCGCTGGGAGAAGTCGACCGGGATCCCGATCGCGAGCTTCTACGGATCGATGGATGCGGGCCAGCTCGCGGTGGCGAGCCCGTCCGACCCCCAGGCAAAGCGCTGGACGACGGTCGGCCGGCCGCACGACCGCGCGGAGTGGACGATCGTCGACGGCGAAATCTGCATGCGCGGCGACCTCGTCCAGGACCGCTACTGGGGCGAGGACTCAGGCCCCTACTCCGCCGACGGCTGGGCCCACATGGGCGACCTCGGCTTTGTCGACGGCGACGGTTACCTGCACGTGGTCGGGCGCGTGAAGGACATCATCATCAGGGGCGGATCCAACATCAACCCGTACGAGGTCGAATCGATGCTGCGCTCGCATCCGGGAGTGGCCGACGTTTGCGTGGTCGCGCGCCCTGACTCCGAGCTGGGCGAGGTGCCCGTGGCGTTCGTGGTCGGCAGCGCGGACAAAGCGCAGATCGACGCGTTGCTGAAGGAGCGAGGGCTCGCCCACTACAAGTGGCCCGTCGCCGTGTACTCGATAAAGGAGCTGCCGTTGTCCGGACCTGGCAAGGTCAACCGCAAGGCGCTGCGAGAACATGCACTCGCGATGTGACGACATCGACGTCGCCTGGTTCGAGGCCGGACGCGGCGAACCGCTGATCCTCATCCACGGCCTGGCGGACGATCACCGCGCGTGGCGGCGGACCGTGCCCGACCTGATGCTTCGGCATCGTGTCGTGATGTACGACCTCAGGGGGCACGGCGAGACTGACCTCGGCCGGCCCGACGGGACGCTCGCGCAGCTGGGCGACGACCTGGTCGCCCTCATGGACGTGCTTCGCATCGACCGCGCCGACATCGCCGGTTTCTCACTCGGGGGGACGGTGGCGATGCGGGTCGCAATCGACCACTCGCCGAGGGTCCGCAAGCTGGCGCTTGTCGCGACCTCGAGCCGGGTTGGGCGCGCGGCGGCCGAGTGGTACCGCAAGCGCGTCGAGATGGTGGACCGCGACGACCCCGACCTGCTCACGACGATGGAGAAGGACACCGCGGACGTCTACGCGGAATCGCCTTCCGAGCTCGAGGAGGGCCTGCTGATCCGCCGCCAGTCCACCACCGACCCTCGCGGCTACGCCAACGCTTGCGCGGCGATGGCGGCGCTGCACGAGGCACCGCTCGACTCCGAGCTGCCGCGGATCACCGCGCCCACTCTCATCGTCGCGTCGGAGCGTGACCGCCACTGCCCGCCGAAGGCGGCGGAGATCATCGCGGCGGGGATCAAGGGGAGCCGTCTCGACGTCATGCCCGAGGCCGGACACCCGATCCCGGTCGAGAAGCCCTGCGAGCTGGCGCATGCGATCAACTCGTTCTTTGTCGAAGTTGGCTGACCCCCTGCTGGTGCAGTGGGGTGAGCACGATGTGCTCACCCTTACCATCAACCGCCCGGAGCGCCGCAATGCCGTCGACCCGGAGTTGCTGAGCGCCCTCGCCGGAACCCTGCAGCGGGATGGCGACCGGGCCTCCGCGGTGATCCTGCGCGGGGCGGGTGACGAGGCGTTCTCGGCGGGATACGACCTGTCACGCCTGACGGGCACCGCCTCCGACCTCGACGCGGACAGCGCCATCGGCGAGGCGGTCACCGCGCTCCGGGAGTGTCCGGCCCCCGTCATCGCGCGGCTGCACGGCCACTGCCACGGCGCCGGAGTGGAGCTGGCGATGAACTGCGACCTCCGCGTGGCCACACCCGCGCTCCGGATGTCCGTGCCGGCGGTCGGGCTCGGAGTCGTTTACCGATACCAGTTCGTCGCCAGACTCGTCCAGACATGCGGGCTCGCCCGCACCGCTGACCTGCTCCTCGGCATGCCGGAGCTGGACGGCCCGCGGGCGTACGCGTGGGGACTGGTGACCGGGGTCGTGCCGGCCTCGGACATCGACGCGCGGGTCCACGACCTCGCGCACAAGCTCGCCACCTCGCCGCGAGCGGCCGTCCGCGGCACCAAGGCCAGCCTCAACCTGCTCGCGGCGCGCGGCGCTGTGGGCGACGACCTCTCGGTCGCGCAGCGCCTGCGCGCAGCGGCGGCAGCGAGCCCGGAGCGCCAGGAAGCGCTCAAGAGACGTCAAAAGGGAGTGAGCGGTCCCCACCCTGACCCTCCCCGGCAAGCGGGGAGGGAAACAGGGTGACCGCCTTCGACGTCAGCGTAGGCATCAGCCCGCGTCAGTCCTTCGACACCTGGGGCGCCTTCGTCGCCGAGCTCGAACGCGAAGAAGTGGGCCGCGTGTGGGTCATCGACTCGCAGCTCGCGATGAAAGACGTCTACGCCGGACTTGTGGTCGCGGCGCTGAACACGACGCGCATCGGACTCGGCACCGGCGTCACCAACGCCGTGACGCGGCACCCGACCGTCACCGCCAACGCGATCAACGCGGTCGGTGAGATCTCGCACGGACGCGCGATCCTCGGCCTCGGCGCCGGTGACTCCGCGCTCTACGGCATCGGGCTGAAGCCACAGAAGGTCGCAGAGGTCGCCGGTGCGATCGAGTTCTTCCGCGAGCACATGGACGCGGCCATCCCCATCTATCTCGCCGTCAGCCAGGAGCGCATGTGCAACCTGGCCGGCCGCGCGGCGGACGGCGCCATCGTCATGGGGCCCGCGCAGCCAGACATGGTGCGCCGCCAGGTGGAGTGGATCAAGGCCGGCAGCCCGCGAGCTGATTTCGAGATCGCGTTCATCGCCCCAACATCGACCGATCTCGAAGACGTGCGGTCGTGGGCCTCGGCACAGGCCCGCCTGATGTCGCATCACAAAGAGCTGCCGGAGAGCGTGGCCGGGTTTCGCGAGGAGATCCGACGCAGCGCGGAGTCGTACGACTACGCGGAGCACCTCTCGACGCACGCCGAGCACAGCGCCGCGGTCTCGGACGAGCTGGTGCGGGCGCTGGCCGTCGTCGGCACGCCCGACGAGTGCGCCGTCCGGCTGCGCGAGCTGCGGTCGGTCGGTATTGACACCTTCATCTTTCCGCTCGCGGGACGGCATCGGGCTGAGCGCTGGCGGAAGCTGCGGGACGAAGTCCTCGGTCAGATCATCGTGTAGCCGCCGCTGACCGACAGCGTCTGGCCTGTGATGTAGGACGCGCGGTCGGAGGCGAGCAGCAGGACGGCCGGTACGACGTCCTCTGCAGTGCCGAGCCTGCGCAACGGGTATGCCTTCGCGGCCTTCTCGCGAACCTCGGGAGTGAACTTTTCCATCTGCTCCGAGGACCACATCGAGCTGGCGCCCGACGTCTGGGGCGAGCCTGGGACCAGGCCGGGGCACACGACGTTGAGCGTGATGCCGTACTTTCCGACCTCGCGCGCGATCGCCTTCGACATCGCGATCACGCTCGCCTTGGTCCCGCTGTAGACCGCCTCGCGCCACTCCCCCATGCGGCCCGCGTCGGAGCCGATGGACACGATCCGTCCGTACCGGCGCTCGACCATCTTGTCGAGGACCGCGCGCGTGGCGTTGATGAAACCCCAGATGTCGATCGCGATCTCGCGCTCCCACTCGCTGCGCGGCTTCTCCATGAACAGGCGGTCGATGGTCCAGCCGGCGCAGTTGACGAGCACGTCGACGCGGCCCATGGAACTCTCCACGAATTTCACAGTCGAGGTCACGGAGTCCCAGTCCGTGACGTCGGTGTGACGGGCCACGATCGTGCCCGAGGGCGCTCCGCGCTCGACCTTCTTCGCCTGCTCGTCATCGACGTCGGCGATGATGACGCGCGCGCCCTCGGCCGCGAAGCCCAGCGTGATCGCACGGCCCAGGTTGGAGGCGCCGCCGGTGACGATCGCGATCCGGCCGCCGAGCCCGAGGTCCATGTGGCTTACGACAGCATGGCAGTGACGATCAGCCGCTCGCTGTACGTCCCACGCGACTTGTCCCACAGCCCAGTGCATGTGATCAACGAGATGCGCGCCGGCCCGGTGCGGGCGAACACCCCCGCGGGATGCGCGTTTGCGGCCACGACCTCCGAGGTCGCGACCTCGAAGAAAACCGTGCGTCCGTCCGGCCACACGACCTGGATCTCGTCGCCCGGACGCAGCCAATGCAGCTTGCGGAAAACCCCGGCCTGG
>WNFV01006058.1_pt1 | contig 14598 bp, 14 predicted proteins | sample 5400101 | NCBI WGS metagenome assembly WNFV01 (sample SAMN13153361, study PRJNA577476) | soil metagenome | isolation source: 115 cm soil or saprolite under grassland replicate 1 | place: USA:California | collected 2016-06-15 | reverse complement strand
CTGGGGCTGCGCGGTGTGATCTTCCTCGATAAGCCCGATGGGCTGCTGGAGCCGACGATCGAGTTGCGGCGCGACCTGGTGCGGCTGCTGCGGCGCTACCGGCCAACCCGCGTGGTCTGCCAATCGCCCGAACGCTCCTGGCGGCCGACCATGGCGATCGGCCGTTACCACCCCGATCACCTGGCCGCCGGCGTGGCCACGCTGGCTGCGATCTACCCGGCCTGCCAGAACCCGTGGGATTTCCCCGAGCTGCTCGACGAGGGGCTGCCGCCGCATAAGGTTCGCGAGATCTACATCATGGGCGCGCCCGAGCAGAACTACGCCAGCGACATCAGCGCGACCTTCGATCTGAAGATCGCCGCGCTGGCCGCTCACACCAGCCAGGTCGGCCCGCGCATGGCCGAGCTGGAGCCGCGCCTGCGCCAGTGGGCGACCGAGCTTGGCGCGCAGTATGGCTTCGCGTTCGCCGAGATTTTTCACAAGACCGAGAATGGCTAGCGCATAAGCGAGGTATTAGGGATTAGGGATTGGCGATCGGGGGTTCAGCCGCCGTGTTCCCAATCCCCTATCCCTGATCCCCAATCACCGTGTTGGAAAGACACTGGGCATATTGAAAGGATCGGCGGAATGGCGCTCATCAGCCTCATCCTGGTTGGATTGGTCGCGCTGGAACATGTCTATATCTTAATCTTAGAGATGTTCTTATGGACCACATCGCGCGCACGGCGCGTCTTTGGAACAACGCCGGAGTTCGCGCGCGAATCGCGGTCGCTGGCGGCCAACCAGGGTCTGTATAACGGGTTCCTGGCGGCGGGCCTGTTCTGGGGCATCGCGCATCCAAACCCACAGACCGGCACACAGATCCAGCTGTTCTTTCTGCTGTGCGTGCTTGTCGCAGCGATCTACGGCGGCATCACAGTAAAGCGATCGATTCTACTCGTCCAGGGCGGCCCCGCGCTGCTCGCGCTCCTGGCGGTGCTTGCGCGGTGAGATTGCGTGCTCAAAGTTCTTACTCTTGTTGGTTTTTGCGCTCTGCGAGCGCAAAAACCAACAATGGGGATCTCGATTTTACGGTGTTCTTGAACGAAAAGCGCTGAGCGCACCAGCTGGATCAGCGTGTCGACCGGGTATTGGGGCGAATATCCGAAGATTTCAGCGCGCCGCTGTGGATGACGTAAACGACGCGCATTGATCGGCGTTTCGATCGGCTATCGCGCAGCCCCAGCAAACCGCAGCAGATCGGCCATGCCGAAGGTGCCGGGCTCGGCACTGGGCAGTGTTGGTCGCCAATCGATCGCAGCGTTGAGATATGTGTCGGCGTCGCCCTCGATCAGCCCGATCAGCACCTCAGCAACTATCCGGCCGCCCACAGCCCCAAGCTGCGCGCCACCCTCGCGAACCTCGGCTTCCTTGAGGATATACAGCCATAGCGGCGTCTCGCCGAGCAGCGCCGGATCAGTGAGGTTGCACTCCTCGGCGGTCAGCGGCTCGACGCCCATCGCACGCGACACGGTTTCGCCCGACGGCAGATCCAGAGCGCGGCCGCGCTGTAGATCGCGGCAGGCCAGCGAGCGCTCGTCGGCGTTCGCTACTGCGCCCACGATCGCATCCGGTAGATCGATCAGCGGGTGAACCATACGGCCGTCGATCTTCTTGCTGGCCTGCGGCGGATGATCTGGGTCGAGATCAAATGCGTTGCGCCAGTCGATCGCCCGCGCGTTTGGCACCGGTCGGCGGCCGGCCAGATCAGGGAAGATCCGGCCATCCGCGCGATCATTCAGCCGGTAGCGCGCCAGGATCTGGCTGTGCCCGAAACGATACGCCGCGTCGGCGAACTCGACCGGGATATACGGCCGCTCGACATATTGGTAGAATCGCCGGCCATGGTGCAGGATATCCTCCACCAGCGCCACGCCGGTATTGAGCGGCAGGAATTCGTGAATCACGATCCACTGATAGTGCCAGCGCACCAGCTGGCGCGCAGTGGCGAAGATCGTCGATCGCTCGACGCCCTGCGCGCGCAGCTCATCCACAGTTCGGTTGTGGAACTTGAGAAATGCCAGATGCATCTGTGAGATGATCAGATGGACGTCGTTGCGCGGGTCACCGATCAGCGCGATGCCCTGCTGGTTGCGCGGTAGATCGTCGGGTTGGCCGGCATCGTTGATGCCGATCAGAAACTTATCAGCGTCATTGTCATCATATAAGTATGGGCTGCCGGTGGGGTCGGCGGCGTAGACCGACTCGAGATCAAGGCGCGGGGAGCGGAAGTTGCGCAGCTCACCCAGGCTGGCGTGATGCTGGAGCAGGCTGCGATCGGCGGTGATATCGTGGGCGATGAACTGTCCAAAGATCGGGAAGCCAGCTGGTATGTGTGGGTTGTCGGTGGCCACGCCAGCCGTATCCGGCTCCAGCAGGCTGTCGATCGTCGCGTGGGCGCGGCCAAGCGCCAGCAGCGCGGTCTCGTCGGCTTGATAGCGGGGCAAGCCCGAAAACATACGGCCATACTTACCATCCGCGACGGCGGCCAGATCCGATTTCAGGTGTGGCGCCAAAACGCAGCTGTGAGTGCTCATGTCGTTTTTCCTTTGCTTAGCACTACAACGTAATCAGCCCCTGCCGGGCACCGCGGCTGATCGCGTCGGTGCGGCTGGCGGCGCCGAGCTTGGCGAAGATCGACGAGACGTGGAATTTGACCGTATGCTCGCTGACCTGTAGCTCGCGCGCGATCAGCTTGTTCGACAGCCCCTGGCTGACCAGCTGTAGTACCTCGCGCTCGCGGGCCGTCAGCGGGTCGGCCCGATCGAGCGCGGGCACGACCACCGAGCCGCGCTGGCCCAGCAGCTGCTCGGCCAGCGGCAGCGGCACCGCCACCAGCCCATGCGCCACCGCTACCAGCGCGGCCTGAAGCTCGGCCGGGCTGCTGTCCAGCGGCAGGATACCCCAGCCGGCCAGCGGCAGCGAGCGCAGCAGCGTGGCTGCGCGGCCATCGCCGGCCAGCAGCAGCAGCGCCAGGCGCGCATCCTCAGGGAGAATACGCGCGGCGTCGGCCAGCAGATCTTCATCCGCCAGCAGTAAGACATCGACAGCGGCTATGTCCACATCGAGCATCGCCAGTGTGGCGGTTTCGCCCGCAATCTGTAGCTCGCTGGTGGCGACCAATGCCCGCAGCCCGGCTCGCAGCGCCGGCGTGGGCGCTGCGATCAGGACTCGAATCATGCGCCGCGCTCCCCCAGGTTGATGTCGATCGGGACGATCGCGCGATCGCGCGCGAGATACAGCCGCACCACGCGCGCGGCATACTCCGTCAGTAGGTCGCGCAGCGCCGCGATGCCCTCAAGCGGCGTGCCGGCCGCATCCAGCAGCAGATCGCCCACCGCCAGCCCGGCGCGCGCGGCCGGCCCGCCGGGCGCGATCTCCACCACCAGCAGCCCGGCATTGCGATTGGCCCACGCGCCCTTACGCAGCGGCGCAGGAAACTCGGCCGGCGCCACGCTTGCGCCAAGGTAGGTGCGCCCGCGCGCGGGCGCGACCGTCCATTCGCTTGCGACATGGCTCGGGATCGATACCGCCAGGTCGCCGCCAAAGATCATGGCATTGATTCCAACCACCTCGCCGCGCGCGTTGAGCAGCGGGCCGCCGGAATTGCCCGGCGCCAGCCGCACATCCGAACGCACATACTGGGCCATGCGCTCGTTCGCCACGCCCGCATCTGATGCGCCGCGCACCGGCACCTCGCCCAGCCCGCTGACGATTCCGGCCGTCACAACCCATGGTTGGCCCCACGGGTGGCCGACCGCGAAGACCAGCTCGCCCACGCGCAGCTGCGCCGAGTCGCCCACCGCTGCGGCCGGCAGATCGGCGGCCTGCACCTCTAGCAGCGCCAGATCCAGATCGGCGTTGCGCGCGCCGACGGTTGCTGCCAGCGTGCGGCCATCGGTCAGCATTACCTCGATCCGGCCATTGGCATGCGCCACGACGTGATCATTGGTCAAAATCGCCCCATTCGCGCGCCAGATCACGCCGGTGCCATTGCCGCGCCCAGCGCTGCGAATCTGGACGACGCTCGGGCGGACATGTTCGATCAGATCCGCTATCGCCGGCGAGACATTGTCGGGTAGGACGAAGGAGCGCGCGAATGTGACCGGTGCCTGTGTGACTGTCATAAGTATACCTTGTTCTCGCTAGTAGGGGTTAAGGGTTAGGGGTTACTTTCATGGAATGCCGAGCGATCAATGAACTCGATGAACTCAATGAACTTAACCCTTAACCCCTAACCCCTAACCTTATCCCCTCTGCCCGATCGTCAGGCTTAGCGTGTAGGGCACGCCGCCGCGAATGACATCGACCGCTACCGTCGCGCCGACGCGGTCGCCGGCCAGGTGGGCCTGCAGGTCGTCGGTGTCGGCCACCGGCTTGCCGTCGATGCTGATCAGCACATCGCCGAGCAGCAGGCCAGCCCGGGCGGCCGGGCTATCCGGCTCGACCCGCACGATCAGCAGGCCGCTCTCGGGCTTGCCCGCCTCGCGCTGGGCCGCGGGCAGCTCAACCGGCTGGCTGCTGAGGCCGAGGTAGCCGCGCTTGATATGCCCTTGCTGCGCCAGTATCGCGGCGGTGCGCCAGGCCGCGACGGCCGGCACCACCAGCGGAACACCATTGATCAGCCCGGTGGTCAGGATCCCGATCACCGCGCCGGTCGGGTCGATCAGCGGGCCGCCGGAGAAGCCCGGGTAGGGTGTCGCGTCGATCTGAATGAACTGATCCAGCAGCGCCCCGCGCGATGTTCGCAGCGGCCCGCCGACGGCGCTGACAATCCCCAGGCTCGCCATCGGCCCATTGCCCGAGGGCCGCCCGACTGCCAGCACGATCTGGCCGACTCGCGCCGGATCTTGCGTCACTGCCGCCGGCTCGATCGTCAGCCCGGCCACCTTCAGCAGCGCCAGATCGCTCACTGGGTCGCGCCCGGCCAGCTGGGCCGGCAAGCTGCGCCCATCATCGGTCTCGATCGTCAGATCGTCCTCGCGGTCGATCACATGGTCGGCCGTCAGCACCAGATCGGGCGCGAACACAACCCCGCTGGCTGGCTGGCGCTGGCGGCCGTTGACAAGCACCAGCGCTGGGCGCACGCGCGCGACCGCGTCAGCCATCTGGTTCGACAGCGCGCTCAGAACGTCGGTGTCGGCGGTTGAAATCGTCATGGAATGGCTCCTCATCTCATATTTTTTTCACTATCTATGTGTCATTTTTTCGCCCGTAGGGCGAAAAAATGACACATAGATAACGGATTTTTGCTGTTTGCAGCATTATAGCCGAGAGGCCACACAGCGGCATCACCTGTGTGGCTAGCGCGGAACCTAGAAGAAAGAGCAGGTTACTGTGCGGGAGGATATTTTGTGGCAAGTTTTCTGACTGTGGTTAGGTTGCGCATCGTGGCGGGCATGCCGATCGTTTTCTCGAACAGCGCGCCAGAAAATGTCGAATCGCTCATTCTTATGCGGCATAGCCAGTAGACTTCGCGATCGTGGATGTGAAAATCGTCGACCTCAGTTCGGAACGTCAGCAGCTTTTGCGCCGCCGCACCATCGGGCGCAGCTGGCAGGAACGCAACATACACCGAGCTGCCTTCACCCGCCAGCTCAGCCGGTGTGAACGGCTGGTAGGCTGCAACGGCGGCGAGCTCGGCGGCCGATCGTATGAACGCCGCGACTGCGTAGCCGAGCGCAGCCTGAAGGTGGCGCTCGATCTGCCGTTCGATCTGCTGCACATTCGTGGACGGCGAATCAAAGATCACATTCCCGCTGGCGATAAATGTCTCAACGTTCGAAAATTCCAGCTCCTCGAACAGCGTGCGCAGCTGAGTCATCTTGACATTATGACCGCCAACATTGATTGCGCGTAGAAAAGCGATATAGCGTGGCATCGGAAAGCCTCCTCGAAAATAGAGCCGAGCAGCGAAAATCGGTAACCGTTATTATCATGAGCGAGCCCGATCGAATTCCATAATGGCTTCACGCGCATACTGTGTCGCGCGTACTAAGAAATCGGCAATCACTGCGAGTTCCGCGTCGCTGTAGTCGTCAAGCACAGTGTCGAACGATGCCTGGATCGCGCTAAACAGCCGATCGAATTCGGCCAGCCGCGCCTGGTTCGGCTGCACAATCACCCGCCGGCGATCGGCTGTATCGCGCACCCGCTGCACAAACCCTTTGCGCTCCAGGCGATCGATAAGATTGGTGACCGATGCAGTGGTTAGCCCAGTGTGCTGGGCGATCTCGCCGGCGGTTAGCGACCCATAGCGCCGCAGGATGAACAAGGTCTTCTCATCGGTGGCGCCAAGCCCAACTTGCTCGGCAATTGCGGTATGGAAGAAGACCGCGATCGTGCTGTTCTCACGACTGGCCTCGATGACGGCGGCGCGAAGTTCGTCGCGATCTGGTGTCGCCATGGTTCTGCCCTCTTGACAATTCAAACTTTCGAGTATATTATACGGCCAGTCAATTATCTAGACAAATCAATATAATTGACCGGCCGTAATAAATTTACGAAGGAGTAGACCGCACATGACCATTCAAAACCCCACCGCGACCGACGATCTAGCCGCCATTCGCAATGTTCTGGCCGAGCTGGCGGCATGCTGGAACCGCGCCGATGCTGCCGCCTATGGCGCGCTGTTCACCGACGACGCCGACTACATTGACGTGACCGGCACGCGCACTCAGGGCGGCGCTGCGATTGGGCAGCTACACCAGTTCCTGTGGGATCGCTTTTTGAAAGGATCGATCCTGGATGCGAGCAGCGACGCCGACGTGCAGCTGATCACACCCGATGTCGCAATCGTGATCGCCACCGGCGCGGCACGGCTGGCGGGGCAGGCGACTGCGCCAGCGGATCGGCAATCGATCAACACCACGATGCTGATCAAGCGTGACGGAGTGTGGCGCATCAGAGCATTTCAGAATAGTCGTGTCCAACCATTCCAGGGCACGCCAGATCAGCCCAGCCAGCACAGCTAGGCGAGCGCATCGTACGGGAATCGTATGCCTGATCCTGATTCGCTGGACGATAGACGATGCCAGGTCGTCTATCGCCTCCAGAATTTACGCAAATCGCTCCAAATGTCGCACAGGTTCCCGGCACCCGGCCAGGCGCGACATCTATTCGACACCCCTACTATAGACTGGCTCCAATGAATAGATATGGAAGGAGCCAGACATTGAACATACGCCAACTCTTTGGCCCGCTGCTGATCCTGGCGCTGCTGCTCAGCGCCTGTGGCGGCGCGCCCGCGCAGGAGGCGCCGACCGCCGCGCCGGCTGCTGCCCAGCCGACAGCCGCCGCGCAGCCCGCTGCCGCGCAGCCGACCCCGACTTTTGAACCGGTGACCGATGTCGGCAAGGAGCCGACGGTGGCAGCCCAGCCCACCGCCGCGCCGGCAGCTACAGCAAGCGGCGCGCTGAGCTGGCGCGATCAGGTGCTGCGCAACGATCAGGTGATCGTGGCGGTGGCCGGGCTGCCGGCCTTGCAGGCCGGCCAGGTCTACGCGGCCTGGCTGGGCGGAAAGGATAAGAGCTTGCCGCTCGGCAAGCTGAGCGGCAGCGGCGACACCACCACCCTGACCTATATCTCGCCGACCAACGACAACCTGATCGGCAGCTTCAATCAGGTCTATATCACGCAGGCCGCCGAGGCCGAGTCCGAGCAGAACAACCAGACGGTGATCGCCAGCGGAGCGCTGCCTGAAAAGGCGCTGATCCATATTCGGCACGTGCTGTTCAGCATTGGCAACACGCCCGGCAAGCTGGGCTTCGCGCTGGGGCTGCGCCAGGAGACCGACGAGCTTCAGCGCCACGCCCAGTTCCTGAAGGATGCCTTCGACGCCGGCGACTTCCGGCTGGTCAAGGTTCACGCCGAGCATATCAACAACATCATCGAGGGCTCGCAGGCCCATGATGTCAATGGCGACGGCAAGATCCAGAACCCTGGTGATGGCTTCGGCCTGCTGCCGAACGGCACCCAGGATGGCTACATCAAAGGCATGGTCGATCATGCCAAGCTTGCCGCCGACGCGCCCGACGCCACCGACGCGATCAAGCTGCACGCCGGACATGTGCAGATCGCCGGCGAGAATACCCGCGTGCGCGTGCAGGACATCCACGACCGCGCCGAGGCGATCGGCAAGGCCGGCGGCATATCGGATACGCAGCAGGATGTGCTCAAAATCCTGGCCTTGGCGCAGCAGACTATCCAAGGCGTGGATATCAACCTCGACGAGCAGATTGGGCCGATCCCCGGCGAGGGTGGCGTGATCACCGCCTACCAGCACGCCCAGCTGATGGCCGGCATGCCGCTGGCGCCCACCACGGCGGCGGCAGTGCCCGCCCCGGCCCAAACGCCGGCCCAGGCCGCGCCGGCGCCGGAAGTGGCGATCGAGATCGCCGACAATAAGTTCTCGCCGAACAAGATCACTGTACCAGTCGGCGCGACGGTCGTCTGGACGCACAAGGGCCAGAAGCCACACACCGTGACAGCCGACGACGGCTCATTCGACAGCGGCAAGCTCGAAAACGGCGCGAGCTTCAAGCAGACCTTCGGTAAGGTCGGTACCTTCCCATATTTCTGCCAGTTCCACGGCGGCAAAGGCAGCGAGGGCATGGCCGGCGCGATCGTGGTGGCCGATCAATCGGTGGCGGCCCAAGCGCCCGCAGCGCAGGCGCCGCCGGCCTCTGCTCAGCCGACCGCGAGCGCTGATCACACCCATCCAGCCGATGGCGCAGCAGCGGTGGAGATCGGCGATAACAGCTTCACGCCCAAAGAGATCAGCATTCCGGTTGGCGGCACTGTTACCTGGACGCACAAAGGCCAGCGCAAGCACACGGTGACCGCCGACGACGGCTCGTTCAAGAGCGATACGCTGGAGGCCGGCGCCACATTCGCGCAGCACTTCGACAAACCGGGCACGTACGCCTACTACTGCGAGTTCCACGGCGGCGCGGGCGGCGGAGGTATGTCGGGCGTGATCAAAGTTGGCGACGGCGGGAGCGCACAGGCAGCCAAACCACCCGCGCCACCCGCGCCCACCGCAGCCGCGGTCGCCCCGCCGGCGCCCGCGGCGGTGACGGTCGAGATCAAGGACTTTGAGTTTGGCCCGCAGGAGATCAGAGTCAAGGCTGGCACGACGATCACCTGGAAGAACGAGGGCGCACAGCCGCACTCGGCCACCGCCGTGGACAAGTCGTTCGACACGGCGATCTTCCAGCCCGGTGAGTCAAAGAGCGCGAAGTTCGACACGCCTGGCACGTTCAAATATTACTGCCAACTGCACGGCACACCGGATGGGAATGGGATGGTTGGCACGGTGGTAGTGGAATAGGATTTTTATTCTCACGACTTACGCACTCAGCGTTTCCAGGGAGGTTTGGAGGGACTTCGTCCCTCCAAAAATCTCTGCTTGTGGGTGGCTTGCGGCGGCGCCGCCGCCGCAAGCCACCCACAAGCAAAGATTTCGGGGCAGCGTTGCCTTCCCGAAATCCGCTGAAACTATCGGTCTATTACGTTCGTCTGTATAGATAACGTGGTCCATACCACATGACGGCGCAGGATGCGCCAAGAGGAGAAACACGGCGATGCGCGAAGCAACCCATCGTGTGCTGGTGATCGACGACGACGGCAACATGCGGACACTGCTGCGGCTGCTGTTCGAACACCGCGGCTACCAGGTGCTGCTTGCGCCGGATGGCGAGATCGGCATGGCGCTGGCCGAAGGCGGGCGACCCGACATCATCCTGCTTGATGTGGCAATGCCATACCGCAATGGGCTGGAGGTCTACCTCGACCTGCAGAACAGCCCGCTCACCGCCGACATCCCGGTGATCGTCTGCTCAGCCGCGCTGACGCGGCGCGAGATTCAGGCCTGGTACAGCTTGCCGCATGTGCTGGAAGTGATGCCCAAGCCATTCGATATCAACGCCCTGATTGCGCGGATCGAGGCGGTTTGCCAGGCCGAGGCGGTCGCCGTGGCCGCGTAGGCCTGGCACTGTCCGACAATCTATCGGTCGAAATATGGAGTCGAGGCTTCAGCCGGTTGCAATAACTGCCACTCGGCTGAAGCCTCGACTCGGTTGTGCCAGCTTGAGCGCCGCGCTATCGGCGCGTTGTTGCTTACCAACGCTCGCGCCAGGCCGGCGTGCTTTCATCGCCGCGCTGAACCCGCGCCCGATCTGCCTGCCCGCCATCCCCACGGCGAGCGGCCACCGCCAGCCCCATGATCACCAGCGAGGTCACGCCACCTAGAAAATAGCCAAGCGTAAAGAAGATCAAATGTGACACGCTGTTTCCCCCTACGAACACATCAGTGCCATCGTCACGGCGGCTTAGAGAAGGGCTATAACTTGGGCCGCGCGGAGGCTACTTCATAGAACGTCATATTTCATTTTATTCACAAACGCCGTCGATGGCAAACAACGATCCAGGATCGTAATCAGCTTGTTCGACGATCATCGGACTTACGCAAGCGGGCGGTTTGGAGGGCTGCAAGGCCTCCAAGAGTATTCTTTTCCGCCGCTCGATCGAGATACGCCAGGCGCGAGCGCGCCATCCGGTATCTCAGCCAACCGTTAGTCGTGCTTCATCAGCAGCTTATCTTACACGGCTAGACTCATGGCTGGAAGAGTGTGAGCCGAGGAAGTTTGCGTGGCGAGCTGGCGAAAACAACAACTACTGGCGCTGATCGCTCTGCTGTCATGCGCGGGCTGCGGGCCATCCGGTGGCGCAGCGGCCACGCTCGCGCCAACCGCGCTGCCGCGCCCTACGGCCACGCCAGACCCTACGGCCACGCCAACCGCCGTGCCGACGGCCACGCCAGACCCTACGGCCACGCCAACCGCCGTGCCGACGGCCACGCCAACAACCACGCCAACCGCCAGCCCCACTGCGATAGACTGTGGCGAGCAGCACGGCAAGATCGATCGCAAGCAGCTGCGCAGCCGCAGCATGGGCCGCATCGAGACCTACCGAATCTACACGCCGGCCTGCTACAGCCGGCTGGCCGTCCGCCGCTACCCGGTGGTGTACCTGCTGCACGGCGGCGAGCACAACGAAGAGCATTGGGATGATGTCGGCGTGGACGATGCAGCCGACGCGCTGATCGCCGGCAGCCATATTCCGCCGCTGCTGATCGTGCTGCCCGATGGCGGCCAGGACTTCGGGCCGCTAGGCGGCAGCCCGCCGCCGTTCGCGCGTTACCTGCACGATGAGCTAATCCCGCACATCGATGCGAGCTACCGCACCGTGGCCGATCGCGCCGATCGCGCGATCGGCGGCATCTCGTACGGCGCGGCATGGGCGCTGCTGCTCGCGGCGCGCTATCCCGATAGTTTCGGCGCAATCGGGGCGCATAGCCCGGCGATCGGCGCGTTCAACGGCATCTATCCCGATGCTCAGGCGCTGTGCGCTAAGCAGCCGCGCGTGTATGTCGATGTCGGCGATCAGGATGGACTGCGCCGGCCGGCTACCAACCTGCACGCCGCGCTCGACCAGGCCGGCTGCCCGAATGAGTTTCATGTTTACCCTGGGCGCCACATTGAGTCGTATTGGAACCGCCATCTAGAAGATTATTTGCGTTTCTACACACGCGAATGGTGAGAAGTTATGTTGAGACAAGACCGCGTAGCACAGCCGCTACCAGCCCGCGCGCCGCATCTGAAACGTCGCCTACACATGCGCTGGCAGCTTGCGCGCGCCGTACTTGGCGTTCTGCTAATAGCCGGCCTGGCGGCGGGCGTGGCGCTGTACCACAGCCCGGCGCTGCTGCCCGAGGCGGTGGACATGGCGCGGAAGATCTTCGGCCCCAGCGCGGTGGCGCAGATCGAGTCGTGGGCTTTCCAGGCCCAGGATAGCCTGCGCCAGGCGCGCTACCAGGCTACTGGCACGACCACGCACACCCAGTGGGCCGCGCCGCCCGCCGCGCCACCCAAGCCTCACCCCGCCACGGCTGAGCCCGGCGTGCACAGATCGCCTGCGCCCGCCCCAACCGCGCGCGGCGGTGCAGCCGCGCCGCCCGCCGCGACCACCACCATCACCTGGTCGCCGTTCGTCTACAGCGCCGACGGGCAGCCGGCGCTGGAGCGCGCGCTGGTTTCGCCCGACCCGACCCGGCCGTATGTCGAGATAGCGCTGGTACGCATGGATCTGCGCGCCACCCAGCTACACCTGGTCGCCGGCACCCAGGAGCCGATCTCCAGCGCGCATGCCGCCCGCCCCGGCGTCATCCCGGCACCCGACCGTAAGGCCAGCCGGCTGCTGGCGGCATTCAACGGTGGATTCAAGGCCGCCAATGGCGATTTTGGCATGTACGTCAATGGCGTGACGCTGCTGCCGCCGAGCGATGGTCTGGCTACGCTGGCGATCTACCGCGATGGTCACACGCGAATCGGCGTATGGGGCAGCGACATGACCGCCACGCCGGATATGATTGCCTACCGCCAGAACTGCCCGCTACTGCTCGACGGCGGGAAGCTGACCGACCAGGCCAACAGCGACGACCCAGCGCTGTGGGGCAGGACGGTCAAGAACAAGATCGCAACCTGGCGCAGCGGCCTGGGGCTGAGCGCCGACGGGCGCTACCTGATCTACGCCGCCGGCGATGGCCTGACCGTGCCGACGCTGGCGCAGGCGCTGGCCTGGGGCGGCGCCGATCGGGCCATGCAGCTCGATATCAACAGCTGGTGGGCGCGCTTCGTCACGTTCGCGCCAAGCGGTAGCCACCTGGTCGCTCAGAAGCTGCTTGCCGACATGACCGGCGACGCGCGGCAGTTTCTGGTGCCCGACACGCGCGATTTCTTCTACCTGACGACACGCTGAGATGTTTTTGTGTACCAGATATCAGCGGAGGCGTCCATGAACGATACGCTAAATCCTCGACACATTCCGATGGCACGCCGGTGACGTCCATGATCACGATTCTGGCGCGGTGGCGCTCGATCGCCCCAAGCAGCGAATCCATCAGCAACGTAGCGCGCGCATTATCGATGACGCCTATCAGCGGCATCACCAGGATGCCTTCCAGTACCGGCATCACCGGGCTGGCGAGTTCGCGCACGGTCGCACTGAGCAACTCACGCTCACGCACTGACTCGCGCAGCTCAGCCAGTGCGCGCTGCGCCCCAGCGCTGCACTGCTTCCACCGTATCGTTTGGATTGGTATTGAAGCAGAGCTTCGCTGATGGCGCGTGCTGATGGACCGCGTTGATTATTCGCTCAAATAGTAGGGTGTGCTGCGGCAGCGCGCGGATACCTGCACCAATCAAAATAACATCAAACGTGTTCTCCGCCAGTGCCTTCAGAACCACCCCTTCGGCAGTCGCACCGAGATCAATAAGGCAGTTCTGCCTATTATAGAGCATAGCACCAACGGTGGCACATGCCGAATAGCGACTCGGAGTGTCGCGCCTAGCGTTCACTCGCCGCATGGCGCTTTTGTGGTACACTTTCTGCGCGGAACACCTTTCCACGAGGAGATTTGATGATGAGTACAGCTCCTTGTGTATGGTTTTTTCGCCCCGCGGGGCGAAAAAACCATACACAATTAAAGATAGAAAGTACCATATGAATCTACAATGGCATTGGCCGCCGCCGCATACCGACGCCCTGACGATCACCACGCTCGATGCCCACGCCGCCGGTGAGCCGCTGCGGATCATTATCGATGGCCTGCCCGCCCTGGAAGGTGCGACCATTCTAGAGCGGCGGCGCTTCATGCGCGAGCACTACGATCATGTCCGGCGGGCGCTGATGTGGGAGCCGCGCGGGCATTACAATATGTACGGCTGCGTGCTCACGCCACGTGTGACCGCCGAGGCCGACCTGGGGGTGCTGTTTTTACACAACGAAGGCTACAGCACGATGTGCGGTCACGGGGTCATTGCCCTGGTCACCGCCTTGATCGAACCCGGCGCTACGCCAATAAAAGGTCCGCAGACACCGATCAACCTCGATACACCAGCTGGGCTTGTGCGAGCTACGGCGCATGTCACTGCCAGCGGCCAGGTCGAGTGAGTGTCGTTCCTGAATGTGCCATCGTGTATGGCACGATCTTGACTGGCCCAGCCGAATCGCCCGAGCATCACAGCCGCAATATCTGCGTGTTCGCCAACGCCGAGGTCGATCGATCGCCAACCGGCACCGGAGTCTCGGCGCGGCTGGCGCTGCACCACGCCAAAGGCGAAATCGTGGACGAGCAGCAGATTGCGATCGAAAGTATTTTGGGCAGCGCCAGCACGTTTAGTGGCCGCGTGGTGGGCCGCGCGCAGGTTGGGTGCTACCCAGCAGTCATCCCCGAGGTCAGCGGAACAGCGTTCATCACCGGCCGCCACGAGTTCAGCATCGCGCCGCGCGATCGCGTCGGGCAAGGATTCTTACTTTCGTAGAGCTGGCGCAATCCGACAGTTTTTTCCGCTTGTCGGTTGTTTTTTCGCCCTGCGGTGCGAAAAACAACCGACAAAATAGAAAGAAGCATGCTGCCGCAGGCCAAACGGTTCCCATCGCGGCTTGCCGAGCATCGCCGTGGCTGATCTCATTCGCTGGTACTTTGTGTGAGTAGAT
>WNFV01014342.1_pt1 | contig 14604 bp, 13 predicted proteins | sample 5400101 | NCBI WGS metagenome assembly WNFV01 (sample SAMN13153361, study PRJNA577476) | soil metagenome | isolation source: 115 cm soil or saprolite under grassland replicate 1 | place: USA:California | collected 2016-06-15 | reverse complement strand
TGATCAGGCTCGTGATGGCGCAGGGCCTGACGTCGCCGCTGCGTGTCCTCGCGCAGGCGACGCGCGAGATCGGGAAGGGGCGCTGGGACGCGCCGCTGCCGCGCGTGGCCTCGATCGAGATCGCGCAGCTCGCCGGCGACTTCCGCGCGATGACCGCCGCGCTCGCCGAGCTCGATCGGGAGAACCGGCGCTACCGCGAGCAACTCGAGGACATGGTGGCGAGCCGCACGCGTGAGCTCGAGGACGCGTACCAGCAGATGAAGACCATGGCCGAGGCGAAGGACCACTTCGTCGCCACGGTGTCCCATGACTTCCGCTCGCCGCTCGCGATCGTCCTCTCTGCGGTGCAGACCATGCTCGCCGACCCCGAGATGCGGGAAGAGGTGCGACGCCAGTTCCTCGCGCGCGCCGAGCGCCAGTGCAAGCGGCTCGGCGCCCTCGTGAACGATCTGCTGGACCTGGCCCGGATCGAGAATCGCGAGACGGCGTTCGAGCGCGTGCGCCTGTCGGAGCTGGTCCAGGAGAGCGTCGACAGCGCGCGCGCCGCCTTCGAGGAACGGCGCGTGTCGCTCGTCTACGAGCCGCCCGCAGAGGACGTCGTCGCCGAGGTGGATCGCGGGCACGTGGGGCGGGCGTTGTCGAACCTCGTCGACAACGCCCTCAAGTTCACTCCGTCCGCGGGACGCGTGACGGTGGAGCTGCGGGGCGGGGAGCGCGAGGCGCTCATCTGCGTGAGCGACACCGGCCCAGGCATCCCCCACGAGGAGCGGGAGCACGTCTTCGAGCGCTTCTTCCAGGGGAGGCAGGGCCAGGCGCTCGGCAGCGGCTCGGGGCTGGGGTTAGCCATCGTCGCCGGCGTCGCGCGCCGGCACGGCGGCAGCGTGGCGGTCACGAGCGTCGATGGCGCGGGCTCGACCTTCGAGCTGCGCTTGCCGGTCTGCAGGGAGTGAGGAGCGCATGGCGAACATCCTGGTGGTCGACGACGAGGAGGACATGCTCGAGACGATCGCCTACAACCTCGAGCGCGAAGGCCACGAGGTGGCGCGTGCCGCCAGCGGCGCCGCAGCGCTGGCGCACCTCGAAGGGCGAAGCCCGGACCTGATCATCTCGGACGTGATGATGCCGGGGATGGACGGCCTCGCGTTCTGCGCCGCCGTCCGCGCCCGCACCGCCTCGGCGCTGACCCCGTTCCTGTTCGTCACGGGGAAGGGGCAGCCCGGCGACAAGTACGCCGGCCTGCGCGCGGGCGCGGACGACTATGTGACGAAGCCGTTCGACCTCGGCGACCTGCTCGCGCGCGTGAACGGCCGCCTCGAGCACCGGCGGCGGATCGCGGCGCTCGAGGAGCGCCTCACGGCGGCGCGTCACCGCTGGGTCGAAAGCGACGAGCCTCGCGAGATGAGCCGCGCGCGCGACGAGCAGCTCCTATTGACGGAGGAGGTCTACGAGGCCGGCTACGTCGACTACGACCCGCCGCGCCCCGACGACGCGGCGCTCGCAGAGAAGGTCGCGCAGTTCGAGCGCCGCTTCCCGGCGCTCGCCGAGCTGCGCCGCCGCGTCTTGGTGGGCGAGGCGCCGGTCTTTCTGCGCGTGTTCGAGGAGCTCCTGATCGCGTCGGCGACCTCCGATCCCACCCTGATCCTCGGGGAGACGGGGACAGGGAAGACCGCGGTCGCCGAGGCGATCTGGGCGCTCGGGCCGCGCGCCGGCCGCGCCTTCCGGACCCTCAACTGCTCGGAGCTCGCGACGGGCGATCCGGCCATCGCGACCGGGAAGCTGTTCGGCCATGGGGCGGGCAGCGGCCTCGCCAACGTGCCGAAGGACGGGCAGCCCGGCATCCTCGAGGAGACCGACGGCGGCGTGCTGTTCCTCGACGAGGTCGCGGAGCTGCCCCGCCAGGCGCAGATGCTGCTCCTGCTGCCGCTCGAGCGCCGCGCGTTCCATCCCGCGGTCGGCCGCGGCGCGGCGCGGACCGTCGACGTGAAGTTCGTGTGCGCGACGAACCGGGATCTCGCGGAGGAGGTCCAGGCCGGGCGGTTCCCGCGCGACCTCTACGAGCGCCTGGCGGGTCACGTCATCCACGTGCCGCCCCTGCGCGCGAGGCCCGAGGACATTTCCCACCTCACCGAACACTTCGTCCGCGAGGCGGTGGCGGAGATGGGGCCCGGCGAGCTCGCGGTCTCCCCGGCGGCAGCCGAGGCGTTGGGCCGCCACCCCTGGCCCGGCAACGCGCGTGAGCTGAGACGGACGGTGCGGCAGGCGGCGCACCGGGCCCGCCTCGACGGGCGCAGCACGATCGAGGCCGCCGATCTGCCCGAGGAGATCACCACCAGGGGGGCGCGCGTCGCCGGTGCGCCGGCTGCCGGGACGCTCGCGGGCGCCTCGCGCGCCGAGGCCCTCCACGGGGCGGGTTTCACGGACCGCGAGGTCGCCGAGATCGCCGCGCTGTGCGCGACCGGCTTCCGCGTGGGCGAGGCCGAGGCGCTGCTCGGCTACAGCAGCAAGTCCCGGACGTTCTCGCATCGCCTTCGCGGACTGTGCCTGAAGGCGCTCAGCGTGAAGTCGTTCAGCCCGGACGGCGCCGCCCAGCTGCTCACCGGTGCCGACCCCGCGCTCACGGCGGTCGCGGCGCGGCGGCTGCGCGCCATGCTCGACGCGCTCTCCGAGCGCGTGCACGACGCTCCCGACAAGGTCCTGACGAACCTCCTCACCGAGCACCGCCGCTACGCCCTCGAGGCGCTCGCGCACCTGCGCAAGCGGTGAGCCCCGCGCTCCCAGCTCCGCCAGTGAATCCGGGCTGTTCCGGGCCGTTCGAGGCCGGAGCGCGCGAGCGTCACATTCTTCCCCCCGCGCGCCTCCCACGAGCGTCCCGTGAGACCCGTCCCACCCGCGCAGGGGGAAACGATGCGTTCCATTCGATTGCTGCTCGCCGTCGCGCTCGCGCTCACCGCGTGCGTCGAAGAGAACAAGCACAAGGACAGAACCGCCCCGACCGTCACCGCGTTCACGATCCCGGCGACCGCGGTCAGCGCCGAGATCCCGATCACCACCCTCACCGCGACCGACAACGTCGGCGTCACCGGCTATCTCGTCACCGAGAGCGCGACGGTCCCGCTCGACGACGACCCGAGGTGGACCGCGACGGCCCCAGCCTCGCACACGGTGGCCGCCGACGGGACGTTCACCTTCCGCGCCTGGGCGAAGGATGCGGCGGGAAACGTCTCGCCGCCCCTCACCGCGACGATCCGAAGGGTCTCGCGCGTGAGCGTGCTCTTCACCACCGACGAGCACTCCCACCTCTTCGGGTTTTCGCCCGAGGTGGACGACTTCCCGACTCCGAGCTCGTCGGGGACCGGCGCGATCGTCGGAGGGATGGCGCGGGTCGCCGCCGTCCTCCAGGCCGAGCGCAGCGACGCTTCGGCGCGCTCCGCCGATACGATCACGGTGTCCGCCGGCGACTTCAGCCAGGGGACGCTCGCGTCGGCCGCGTTCCTCGCCCTCTCGCCAGAGCTCGTTCTCATGAAGGAGATGGGGTACGACGCGGTCGCGATCGGGAATCACGAATTCGACCTCGGGCCCACCGCCCTCGCCGACGCCATCTACACCGCGGTCGGGGCGGGAGGGCTCCCGCCGCTCGTCCTCACGAACGCCTACTTCGACCCGGAGAGGACCGGTGACGACGCGCTCGCGACCCTCTACGGTCCGGGCAACGCGATCGCTCCCTCGCGCATCGTCCAGACGCCGAGCGGGTTCCGGATCGGCGCCGTCGGGGTGATGGGTCTCGGAGCCGCCATCGACGCGGCGGCGGCGTCCCCGCTCGCGTTCTGGGATCCGACCGCGACGACGCCGGCGGCGCAGTTCGGGTCCATCGTCGCCACCGTTCAACGGGCCGTGACCGCGCTCCGCGCCGACGCCGTCGACGCGGTGATCGTCCTCGGCCACGGCGGCATCGGCGCGACCTCCGCGCAGCAGGGCGACGACGAGCTCCTCGCCGCGTCCGTCACGGGGATTGACCTTCTCGTGAGCGGCCACACGCACTTCTTCACGCCTGCGCCGATCTCGGTACAGGACCCGGAGGGCCACATGGTCCCGGTGGTCCAGCCGAAGCCGTACACGGAGGAGGTGGGGCGAGTCGAGCTCGTGTTCGACGGCGGCAGTGCGCGGCCGTCGCTCGATCCTGCGCGAACCCGGTTCATCGCCGTGGACGACCGCACCGCTCCCACGACGGATCCGCAGATCCTCGCGGTCCTCGGGAACGTGAAGGGATATCTCGAGGTCGGTCCGGGCGCGCCCGCGTCGTTTCTCGAGCGGGCCCTCTCGTACGTCGAGGGGACGGACGTGGTCGACGATCCCGACGTGCTCGGCGACCTGTACTTCCGCGTCCTCGGCCACACGAGCGTCGACGTCACGGGTCTCGGCTTCGGCGAGACGAACGGGTTGAACCTCGACACGGACGCGATGCTCGCGGCAGCGCGCAGCGTCCACGCGGCGCACCCGACGGTCGCCGCGATCCAGGCGCGGGGGTCGATCCGCAGCGATCTGCGCGCCGGAATGACGGGCGACATCACGTTCGCGGACGTGTTCGACGTCGTGTCGCTCGGCGCCGATCCGACCGTCTCCGTGCCCGCCGATCCGGCGGAAGCCGCGGCGGTGCTGCCGAAGATCCCCGGGTACCCGCTCGTGCGGTTCAGCCTCTGGACCCTCGAGCTGCGCGCCGCGCTCGAGGTGGGGCTCCTCCAGTCCACGCGCGACCCGGACTTCTTCGTCGGGCCGAGCGGGCTCGTCGTCGACTACGACATGACGCGCACCGCGTTCGACCCGGGCGCTCCGCTCGGACCCGGGTGGATCAAGCGCCTCGCCGTCGTGGACGACGCCGGAGTCGAGACGCAGACCCTCTACGACGTCACGCAGGCCGGCTGGAACGGCAGCCACTTCGTCGCGGACCCATTCGCGCTGCAGGCGATCGTCGCGACGTACTACGTGGCGTCCTTCGCCCAGCTCGCGGGGGTCACGCTGAAGGACGACGAAGGCGCACCGCTGTCCAGCGTCGCCGCGGGGATCCTGCGCCGCGGCGACGGGAGCGCCGTGAAGGATCACGAGGCGCTCGCGAGGTACATCCGTGACCAGTGCCGGTCGAACGGTGGCGAGCTGCCGGCGCGGTACGGGGACGCGGTCCCGCGCCGGATGCGCGTGCCGGAGCTCTAGCCCGCTGCGACGTGACGGCGTCCGGTCCCTGTGCAGGGGCCGGACGCCGTCGGCGCTTCCCCGCTGGGACCGGGTATCCGGCCGCGCCGCGCGCTCGCCAGAAGAGCCGGCGCGGTCGCCGAGAGCGATCACCCGAGGGGCCGATCGCTCGCCGCTTGGCGCCGAGTGAACCCTCGCCGTGGCGAGCGGCTCAGAGACGACGTGATCACGACCCCCTCGAGCGCGCGGCACCTCGCCGGCGCGATCCTCGGCTGGACGCTCCTCTCCAGCGCGGCTCGCGCGGCGCCACTCTCCGTCGAGGACGCGATTCGATCCGCGTGGCGCGACAACCCCGCGCTTCGTGCTTCCGCGGCCGGCGTGGAGGCAGCCCGCGCCGACGCCGACCGTGCCCGCGACACGCGCCTCCCGGTGCTGTCGCTCTCCGCCCGCGCTGTCCGCACGGACGAGCCGATGATGGCCTTCGGCACTCGCCTCGATCAGGGCCGGATCGGCATGTCCGACTTCGACCCCGCCCGCCTGAACTCACCGAGCGCGATCGGGGCCATCGGCGGTGCGGCATCCCTCTCCATTCCGCTCTTCATGGGCGGCCGGCTCGCCGCGGGCCAGCGCGCGGCCGAGGCGATCGCCTCCGCAGAGGGCGCGAGCGACACCCGCCGCCGCGCGGAGCTCGCGGTCGGCGTCGTCGAGGCCTACTTCGGCGCGCAGGTGTCCGAAGAGGCCGTCCGCCACGCGGAGGACCTCCTCGCGCACGCCGTCGAGACCGAGCGCTTCGTCCGCGCGCGCGCGGAGCAGGGGCTCGCGCTCGACGCGGACGTGGCCCGCGCAACCGCCTTCCGCGCGCAGGCGGAGGCCGAGCGCGCGACGGCGCTGCTGCGCCGCGCCTCCGCGCGCTCCGCGCTCCCGCTCCTCTGCGGTGACGCCGCGCGTGGCGCGGAGCTCACGACGCCCGTGACCGCCTTGCCGCCCGCCCCCACCGCCGCCGCCGGGTCCGCGCCCCGCCCCGACGTCGAGGCGTCCCGGCTCCGGCGCGAGGCGGCCGAGGCCGGCGTCACCGCGGCGCGCGGCAGCCTCGCGCCGGCGCTCCTCGCGCAGGCGAGCGCCGAGACGCTCCGCACGCCCGATCTCGCAGACGGCCGCGCGTGGACCACCGTCGCGCTCGTGCTCCGCTGGGACCTCGCGCTCGCGGACGTCCGGGCGGTCCGCGCCGGCGCCGCCGTGGACACGGCCGACCAGCGCGTGCGCTCGGCGGGCGAGGCGGTCGCCGCCTCGGAGTCTGCGCGCACGCTCCGGCTCGCGCGGCACCGTCAGGGCCTCCTGCCGCTCACCGACGTGCTCGACGCGGAGGCTGGCCTCGCCGGCGCCCGCGCGCTCCTCCTCTCGAGCCGACTCGAGGCGCGGCTCGCCCGCGCGCGCGTCGCGCTCGCCGAGAACCTGCCCATCGAAGGATTGGTGCCATGAGCCTCCGAAAGTCGTTCGTCCTCGCGGCCGCGGCCGCGCTCACCGTCGCCACCACCGCGCCCGCGTCCGAGCCCGTCCGCCCCGCGGAGCCCGCTCGGGTCCGCGCCGTGCTCCCCGGCGCACACATTGGCGGCCGTCTCGTCGCTGCGAGCCTCGCCCCCGCGCGCCGAGCCACCGTCTCCACGCGCATCGCGGCAACCGTCCGGGAGGTGCACGTCGAGGAGGGGCAGCGGGTCGCCGCCGGTCAGCTCCTCGTGTCGCTCGCCGACGACGACGTCCGCGGGGCCCTCGCCGCCGCGACGAGCGCGGTCTCCGCCGCCACCGCCCAGGAGCGGCGCATCCGCGCGCTGCTCGCCGAGCGTGCCGCCACCCCCGCCGAGCTCGAGCAGGCGGAGGCGCAGCGCGCCCAGGCCGAGGCCGCCCTGGCCGCCGCGCGGGCGAGCGTCGGCTACGCGGCGCTCCGCGCGCCATTCGCGGCCACCGTGCAGGCGCGCCGGGTGGACCCCGGCGACCTCGTCGGCCCGGGCCAGCCCATCCTCGAGCTCGAGGGCGACGCGCTCGAGCTCGTCGCGAGCCTCTCGCAGGACGAGGCGAAGGGGCTCGCGCCGGGCGCGACCTTGCGCTTCGAGGCCGGAGGCGTGCGCGGCACCGTGCGCGTGACATCCCTCACGCCCGGCGGCGATCCCATCTCGCACCGGCGCGGGCTCCGCGCGCGGGTCGTCGCCTCGGACGCCCCGCTCCGATCGGGCGCGTTCGCGCGGGTCGAGGTGGCGGGCGGCGGCGAGGGCGCGTCGGGCGTGTGGGTGCCCCGCCGCGCGCTCGTCGAGCGCGGCGATCTCACCGGCGTGTTCGTCGCAGCGAACGGCCGGGCGGAGCTGCGGTGGATCTCCGCCGGCGAGCCGAGCGGGGATGACGTCCCCGTCCGCGCGGGGCTGCGCTCGGGCGAGGTGGTCATCGACGCGCCGGGCGCGCTCCGCGATGGCCAGGCGATCGAGGTGCTCCCGTGACCGCGGAGCCGCGCTACGGGATCGCCGGGCGGCTCGCGCGCCCGTTCCTCCGCTCGAAGCTCACGCCCGTCGTCGTCTTCGCCTCGGTCCTCCTCGGCCTGCTCGCCGTCTCGCTCACACCGCGCGAGGAGGAGCCGCAGATCGTGGTGCCGATGGTCGACGTGATCGTGCCGATGCCGGGCGCGACGCCGAAGGAGATCGAGAGCCAGGTGGTGACCCCGCTCGAGCGGCGGCTCTGGGGGCTCCCAGGGGTCGAGTACCTCTACAGCTCGAGCCGCCCGGACGTCGGGTTCATCACCGTCCGGTTCAAGGTGAACGATCCGCTCGAGCCGGCGCTCGTGAAGGTCCACCAGGAGCTCGCGGCACACCCCGAGCTCCTCCCGGCGGGCGCGCTGCGGCCCATCGTGCGCGCGCTCACCATCGACGACGTCCCCTTCCTCGCGATCACGCTGCACTCGCAGGAGGCGCTGCCCGCCGGCGCGCTGCGGAAGCTCGCCGACGAGGTCGCCCGCGAGCTCGCGGACGTTCCGCGCACCGCCGGCGTCACCGTCGTCGGCGGCGCCCGGCGCACCGTCCGCATCGAGCCGGACCCGGAGCGGCTCCGCACGCTCGCGCTCTCCGTCGCCGAGCTGCACGGCGCGCTCGGCGGACGAGCTCCGCCGCGTCGTCGTCGCGGTGCGCGAGGGCCATCCGATCTACCTGGAGGACGTCGCGCGGGTCATCGACGGCCCCGAACCCGATCCCGCCGTCGTCCTCCTGGCGGAGAAGGGGAAGCCGGGATTCGAGCAGGCGGCGACGATCACGGTGGCGAAGCGCCCCGGCACGAACGCCACCGAGCTCGCGGCGGTGGTGCTCGGCAAGGTGGACGCGCTCCGGGGGCGGCTCCTGCCCGCGTCCGTCGAGGCGACGGTCACGCGGAACTACGGCGAGACCGCGGGAGAGAAGTCGAACGAGCTCATCGAGCACCTCCTCATCGCCACGCTCTCCGTCATCGCGCTCATCCTCGTCGGGATGGGCTGGCGCTCGGCGCTCGTCGTCGGGGTGGCGGTGCCGGTGACGCTCGCCCTGACGCTCCTCCTCACGTACCTGAACGGCTACACGCTCAACCGGGTCACGCTGTTCGCGCTCATCTTCTCGATCGGCATCCTCGTCGACGACGCGATCGTCGTCGTCGAGAACATCCACCGCCACCTCTACCTGCCGGGCCCGCGGCGCAGCTTCACCCGCGTGGTGCTCGACGCGGTGGACGAGGTCGGGAACCCCACCATCCTCGCGACGATCGCGGTCATCGCGGCGATCCTCCCGATGGCGCTCGTCCGCGGCCTCATGGGCCCGTACATGCGCCCGATCCCGGTGGGCGCGAGCGTCGCGATGATCTTCTCGCTCGTGATCGCGTTCGTCGTGAGCCCGTGGGCGGCGCTGAAGGTATTCCGCCGCGAGGCGCACCTGCCAGAGACCGACGCGAGCGGGCTGCACCCGGGGGATCCCGACCGCGACGCGCCGGAGCCGGTGCGCGACGTCCCGTCGGCGCACGGCGAGACCGCGCCGGAGGGACGGCTCGCGGCCGCGGATCGCCGCGTGATCCGGTGGCTGCTCGGCTCCCCCAAGGTCCGGTTCGGCTTCCTCGCGAGCCTCGGCGTGCTGCTCGCCGCGTCGGTCGCGCTCCTGTTCGTCGGCGCGGTCCAGGTGAAGATGCTCCCGTTCGACAACAAGCGGGAGCTCCAGGTCCAGCTCGACCTCCCGGCCGGCACCGCCCGCGAGGAGGCGCTCGCGCTCGGCCAGGAGATCGCGCGGCGCGTCCTCGCGGAGCCGGAGGTGGAGCGCGTAGAGGTGCACTCAGGTGTCGCGGCGCCGTTCACCTTCGTCGGGATGGTGCGCCACTCGTTCCTGCGCTCCGCGCCGGAGCAGGTCGATCTGCAGGTGAACCTCCTTTCGAAAGGAGACCGGAAGGCGTCGAGCCACGCCGTCGCGGTGCGGCTCCGCGCCGAGATCGAGGCGCTCGCGCATCTGCAGGGCGCGCGGGTGAAGGTGGTCGAGGTCCCGCCGGGCCCGCCCGTGCTCGCGACGATGGTCGCCGAGCTCTACGCGCCCGGCGAGGCCGAGCGCAACCGGCTCGCGGGCGAGGTGCGCGACGCGTTCCTTTCGGTGGACGGGATCGTGGACGTGGACTCGACGATCAACCCAACGGCCCCCAAGGTCGTCCTCGCGATCGACCGCGAGAAGGCCGCGCTCCACGGCGTCCAGCCCGCCCACGTGATCCGGACGCTCGCCGCGGCCGGGTATGGCGCGCCGCTCGGCGCGTTCCATGTCGAGCGCGGCGCGGCGCAGGTGCCCGTCGTCCTCCAGCTCGCGCCAGCGCAGCGCACCCGGCTCGAGACCCTGCTCTCGCTCACCGTTCCGGGCGCGCGCGGGCAGGTGCCGCTCTCCGAGCTCGTCCGGGTCGAGGAGACGCGCCAGGCGCCCGAGATCCAGCACAAGAACCTGAAGCCGGTGGCCTACGTGACGGGCGAGCTCGCGGGGGCCATCGAGAGCCCGCTCTACGCGCTGCGCGCGCTCGAGAAGAAGCTCGAGCCGCTCCGCGGCGACCGCGGCGAGGTGGTCGCGCGCCACGGGCTCTCGCACCCAGCCGACACCGAGTCGGCCGCGCTCAAGTGGGACGGGGAGTGGCACATCACGCTCGAGGTGTTCCGCGATCTCGGACTCGCCTTCGCGGCGGTGATCGTCCTCATCTACGTGCTCATGATCGGCTGGTTCCAGAGCTTCACGCTGCCGGTCGTGATCCTCGCGCCGATCCCGCTCTCGCTCGTGGGGATCCTCCCTGCGCACGGCCTGCTCGGCACCTTCTTCACGGCGACGAGCATGATCGGCTTCATCGCCGGCGCAGGCATCGTGGTGCGGAACTCGATCATCCTCGTGGACTTCGCGGAGCTGAAGCTGCGCGAGGGGATGCCGCTCGCCGCCGCCGTCGAGGAGGCGGTGCTCGTGCGCTTCCGCCCGATGGCGCTCACCGCCCTCGCGGTGATCGTCGGCAGCGCCGTGATGCTCGCGGACCCGATCTTCCAGGGGCTCGCGGTCGCGCTCATGGCCGGTGCGGTCGCAGCGACGCTCCTCTCGCGCTACGCCGTGCCGGTCCTGTACTTCATCGTCGCGCGGCGCAGCAGGGCGGCGGAGCTGCACCGCGAGGGCGCGCTCGCCGCAGCGGCGATCGCGGCGAACGAGCCGTACCTGCGCGCCGCGCCGGACTGCGGGCCCACGGGGACGGACGTGTACTAGCGAGCTCCGCGCCGGCCGCGAGCACGCCCGGGCGCTTACTTCGCCTCGATCACGGACAGGATGTTGCCGGCCGGGTCCTTGAACCAGGCGATCGTCGGGCCTTGCCCGCGCATGATGCCCCGCGCATCCGTCTTGAGACCGGGCTGATCATAGATCTCGAAGCGAACGCCCCGCTTCTCGAGGTCGCTCACGGCCACATCGACGTTGGGGACCGGGATGTTGAGGATGGTGAACGTCGCGGGGGTGTGGTTGGGCTTCGGATAGACGAGCACCTGGGCGCCGCCGCCGATGTGCAGCTGCAGCATGTCGTGGTCGTCCGAGACCTCCATCCCGAGGACCCGCCCGTAGAACTCCTTGGCCTTCGATATGTCGTTCACCGAGAAGCCGCTGAACGCGTCTTTGGCCTTGAACATGGATCAACTTCCTTTCCCCTCATGCGACCGGCTCGAATCGATCGGGTTGCGCCCGTTCCTGTCGCCCCGAGCGTCACGCCCCCGCGCGGTAGGGCTGGCCACCGATCACGAGGGTCTCGATCTCCAGCCGCTGAATGCGAGCGGTCTTGATGGCGAGTGCGCCGATGGCGAGTGCGCCCACCGCCACCGCTCCCAGCGCGAGCGCACCCATGCTCGTCAGCACGAGGGCCGTACCGATCCTCGCGAGCGCGATGCGCGCCTGTGGTCTCCGTGCACGGATGATGGATCGCCGGTTCATCCCGTCCTCGCCCTCCAGAATGCTTGGGGGCCGGTCTCGCTCGCGCAACTGCGGCAACCCGCGGCTCGGCCGTCGGCGCGGCGCTGCGGCGGCCTCGGCGCCGGAGTAGGCCTCCTGCCATGGCCTCTTCACGCCCGTCATCGAGACACGATACGAGCAGATGTTCCCGACGCTCGATCCCGCGGAGATCGAGCGACTGCGCCGCTTCGGCGAGACGAGGACCTACGGCGCGGGCGAGCGCGTGGTCGCCACGGGCGAGATCAGCCCGGGCGCGTTCGTCATCCTGAGCAGCGAGGTCGCGATCACCCAGCACAGGCCGCTCGGGCGGGACCAGGCGATCGTCACTCACGGCCCCGGCTCGTTGATGGGCGAGCTCGCCCAGCTCTCGGGCCGCCCGCTCGCGGCGGCCCACGGCGACGTGGGCTCTCCGGGTTCCTCGCGCGGAACCGTCGCTGCCGACGAGGGAAGGGTCTTTACCCGGTGATCACGGAAGACGCGCTCCGGGCCGCGATCTTCGCCGTCGAGGAGCGCGGTCGTTCAAGATCGTGAATCCTCGGGGAGCCGGATGGCTCCCACCGTACCCATGGTCGAAGATCTCCTCGCAGCGGCCGCATTCGTCGTCGGCTGGTACGTGCTCCAGCGTCTGCTGCGTCGCTCCGGCGTCCCCACCTGAGGCGCGCCGTACCCGCGCCCGGGCGGCGCGGACGAGAACGACCGCGGCTGCTAGGCCGGTGTCGACGAGCGGTGTCCCGCCCCGTCCGGTATCGGCGCGCGGGCTCGCAATGCGACAGCATCGCCGGGTGATCCACGACCTCTGGTACAAGAACGCGGTCGTCTACTGCCTCCACGTCGGCACGTTCATGGACACGAACGGCGACGGCATCGGCGACTTCCAGGGGCTGATGCGCCGGCTCGACTACCTCGCGGGCCTCGGGGTCACCTGCCTGTGGCTCATGCCGTTCCAGCGCTCGCCGAACCGCGACGACGGCTACGACGTTTCCGACTACTACAGCGTTGATCCGCGGTACGGGAGCCTCGGCGACTTCGTCGCGTTCACCCACGCCGCGGAGCAGCGCGGTCTGCGGGTGATCATCGACCTCGTCGTGAACCACACGTCCGACCAGCACCCCTGGTTCCAGGACGCGCGGCGGAGCGAGTCGTCGCCCTTCCGCAAGTGGTACGTCTGGTCGAAGAAGAAGCCGCCGAAGGCGGACGAGGGCGTCGTCTTCCCGGGCGTGCAGAAGACCACCTGGAGCTTCGACGAGAAGGCCCGCGCGTACTACTTCCACCGCTCGCGTCGTCCGACACCCGTCCGCTCGTGAAGGCGCTCGAGTCGACGCGCGAGCGGCCCGGGACGGCGCAGTGGGGCGTCTTCCTCCGCAACCACGACGAGCTCGACCTCGGTCGGCTGAAGGACCACCAGCGCGAGCGGGTCTTCCGGGAGCTCGCGCCCGATCCGAGCATGCAGCTCTACGAGCGCGGCATCCGGCGGCGGCTCGCGCCGATGCTGAGCAGCGATCGCCGCCGGCGGGTGGGCGGGCTCGACTACATCCTGCGCCGCCGCTCGTGGTGAGCGTCGCTGCGCGGCGCGGCGAGCCGCATGCGGCCGTCGGGGCGCGGGCGCCGCGGACGACGACACGAGGCGCGGAGGCTGCTAGGGCAGCCGGGCCACGATCGACTCCGAGACCTCCCAGAGCCTGCGCGCCAGCGCCGGGTCGTCCGCGTCGGCGCGGGGCCTCGCGACGTTGCAGTCGGCGAGGTACGCGCCCGAGATGTTCGCGGCGGCCGGGTGCACCGCCGCCCAGACCTCCGTCGCCGCGCCCTGCGCCACGTTCTTCAGGACGAGCGGCCCGACGAGGCCGAAGGCGAGCTTCGCGATCGCCGGCATGTGCCGCCCGAGGTTCGTCTTGATGACCCCGGGGTGGACCGCGTTCGCCGTCTTCTTCGTGCCGGCGAAACGTCGGGCGAGCTCCTTCGCGAACAAGAGGTTCGCGAGCTTCGACTGCGCGTAGTGGCCCCACGGGGAGTAGCCCTTCGCGCCGGCGAGGTCGTCGAAGCGGATGCCTTCCCCCGGCGCCCGCTTGTGGGCGTCGCTGCTCAGCATCACCACGCGCCCGTCGTCCGCGAGCCGATCGAGCAGCCCGGTCACGAGGATGAAGTGGCCGATGTGATTCGTGAAGAGCTGCAGCTCGATCCCGTAGGCCTGCTCGACCTTCGGCAGCGCCATGATCGCGGCGTTGCAGACGATCGCGTCGATCCGGACGCCCGCGCGCCGGACGGCGTCGACGCAGGCGCGCACGCTCGCGGGGTCCGAGAGCTCGCACGCGAGCGGTGTCGCGTCGCCCCGCACCGTCGCGCAGGCGACCTTCGCCTTCTCGAGGGTCCTCGCGGTGCCGAGCACCTTCGCGCCGCGCAGCGCGAGCACGCGCAACGCCTCGAGCCCCAGCCCCGAGTTGCAGCCGGTGAGGAGGATCGTCTTTCCGTTCAGGGAAAGACCCTCGGTCACCTCCTCGGCGGTGGAGCCGTACCCGAAGCCGCTCGGGCCTCTCCCCTTGAACAGCTCGTAGACCGACATGGTTGCCTCTCGGAAGGGAGCGCTCGCGCTCCGATGATAGAACGAGCCGGCCAGCCGAGGGCGACAGACAGCCGGCGCTCCCTGCGCCGCCCGCCTTGCGGTGGGACAGGGGGCACGCCTGGGTACGAAGGGTCGAAGGCCCGCCGGAGGGGTTGTTTCCCGGCCCCCCAGATGGGTAACTGGAATCGTGTCCCTTCCCTTCGACTCCGCATCGGTACCGTGGCCGTCGCTCGTGGTGCGCGGCCCCGGAGCGGTGCTCCCGTCGAGCGCGGCAATCGAGTTGCTCGGCTTCTCGCCAGGGAACGTCCAGGAGCTCGAGCGACGCATCGTGATCCTCACCGCCCAGGGCGAGCCGATCGTCGATGGCGCCCAGCC
>WNFV01006521.1_pt1 | contig 14607 bp, 19 predicted proteins | sample 5400101 | NCBI WGS metagenome assembly WNFV01 (sample SAMN13153361, study PRJNA577476) | soil metagenome | isolation source: 115 cm soil or saprolite under grassland replicate 1 | place: USA:California | collected 2016-06-15 | reverse complement strand
GATAGCTTTCGGGCGGACATCTTCGGCTACCGATTTGACTTTCTAATAGCACAGTCAATCATTACGCATACTGGGCCGGATTTAGTGCGCATGCTGCTTGCATCTATACCGCAAGCTCTAAATCCCAACGGACTATTCCTATTTTCTTACATCCGCGATGACAACATCACCGTTCAGCCGGCGGATGGGTGGCACTATCCTGGGTGCGTCGGATATTCGCGCAGTTGGTTCGAGGAGGAGCTCGGGAAAGTAGGCCTCGTTTCGCGCTCGCTCCCGTGGTTCCACCCCGGAGCAACGTGGCATGCAGCCGCCTTGTCTCACGAAGCACTTCCGCCAGAAGGCCAAATGCATGTGCTGACTGGCGCCGTGCTGCGGAGCGATCAGTTTAGCGCATCTGTCAAGGAGCCGTGATCGAGACCGGGTCGCAGCTGTCTGCAAATTGTCCTGACTTGTTTGACGAAAACGAATATTGGCGTTCCCCACGTCCTGATCGAAATCATGGCCCCCATAAAACGAACCGCTATCGCGACACTACAGCCTGCTTCGGCCTGTCAACCGCTTTTGGGCTGGAAGCTTACCTGAGAACTATGGTGTTGGTCGGCGTTCCGGTAGTCTGAATCGCATTGTCGCCGAACGAAGTGAAAGTGGCGCCGGCGGCAACCGAAACGCTGGTAGCACTTCCAAGCAGCTTCGATGCGGACATGATCAACACGCTAGTGTTGGCGACTGACACCGCGAAGGCCGGATGGTTGTCGATTAAGGTCCTCATCACGAGTCCAGTAGAAGCCAATCCAGCGGCGCCGATGTTTACGCCGCCGTTGTTGCTGAGGATGGTGCCACTGCGGCATTGACGCCATTTTGGGTGAAGTTGCGGATCGAGCAGTTTTGAATTGTGACTTTGCTGGCACTGAGAATTTGGACACCGTTCAGACCTGTGTTCACCCCTTCAATGTCGAGACCTTGGAGCAGGACCTCTGCGGTCCCTGCGTTGACGATGATGCCATTGACCCCCGACGCGAGGACGCCAGCCTCTACGAAGCAAATGACCTGGATCGCCTTGGTGATGGTCAGGGCGCCGAAGCCGCCGGGATCGAGACAGTTGATCTCGCCGCCGGTCGCGGTCTTCGAGATCGCGCCGGCGAAGGTCTTGCACGGGGCCGTGCGGCTGCACGGATTGGCGTCGTCGCCCACGCCCGAGACCCACGTTCGCGTGGCCTGGGCCTGTGCGGGGTCGACGTTCAGGGCGGCGGCGGCTAGCATCGTGAGGACTGGCAGCAAAATTCTCGTCATGTTCGGCATAAATGGCCTCCCGTTTTTGGACCGCGGACGGTCTGGAAAAATTTGACCGAAAATCATTGCATTACCGGGCGCAGGAAATCAACCATAGAGTTTATCCTATTGTTATTCAATCACAAATAGTAATAAATATGGACTGTCCGCGGACCGTGTGCTCAAAGTTCGGACTGACGCCCGGCTACCGCGCAGCCCTTTTCACGCGGAGCACGTCTTTCCTTCGCTTCGATCCCAAGGTCGTCAAGAAGGGCCAGCCACAGCGGCAAGAGCCGTGAAATCCGCGGATCTTTTACAACGAATAGGCTGCTGTCGCTAAATTTCTTATTGATCTCATCTGCAAGCTGACGTTTCGCCTGCAGTGCGTCGTCTGTTTCGAGCCACCGGTCCGGCAGGGGCAGTGGATCGTCGTAAGAGCTACCGAGCGCGTGCAGAAGACGGTCGTGAATATTGACGACCGCCTTCGGCTCCCAGAAACCGCGATCATTATTGCCGGCGCTCGCCGGCATCCGGTCGCGCGCTATGTCGGCGCCGAGCAGGTTGACCACTCGTGTCACGGCCGACGTGCCCGAGCGATGCGTTCCCGATACGATGATACAAGTTTTTTGCGCACCGGCGCCGCGGCGTGTTCGGTGTCCATTTCAGATTTTCCTGCTCTGGCTGTGGCCAGAATAGACCTCGGAATGTCCACGGGTCTACAGCCCTGATCTCTCGTTGCGCAGCGCGTTCCGTCTTGCCTTTCCACTGAGACATCTGCACAAGTATTGACTTTGCCTGTCGCCCGGCCGCGCAGGGCCTCAGACCTCGCGGCACGCGAAGCAAGGCGGGCCTGCCTTCGTCATTCTCGTCGATCGGATCAAGGCGGGAGCACCCTTATCATTGACCCGGAGGCCCTCGTGTGAGCCCCTCCTCCGGCTGTTCGAGCGCAGGATCGAAGCTCCTATTGCAACGGTGCATTGTGCTCGTACAATCGTAGGCGCGGGGCAAGTGGCCGGGGTAGGCAGGCGGCCTGATGACCGATCTGTTCAAGCTGATTTTCGGAGTGCTCGGCTCGATGCCGCGTCCCTCATTATCTGAGACGAAAATCGCTCTCACATTGTTGTGTCGCAATGAAGCCGATATTGTCGGCCGCAACATTGAATTCCACTTGGCGACCGGCGTCGATTTCATCATTGTCACTGATAATTCTTCCGACGATGAAACGGTGAGGGTCGTTGAGAACTATGTACGCCAGGGTCGGGTTGAGCTTATTCATCAACCGCGCCTCACTCATGATCAGGCCATTTGGGTAACCGAAATGGCGCGCCGCGCTGCCCTTCGAGGTGCTGACTGGGTGATCAATTCCGATGCCGACGAATTCTGGTGGCCAGCGAACGGTACTCTGCGCTCTGCCTTGTCTACCGTTCCGAGTTCCGTGCTCGCCCTCGAGGTGAAGCGAAATAACTTTCCACCATGCCAAGTCGGAGGGCCCGACTTCGTCGATCGCATGATATATCGCGATGCACAGTCTCTGAATTCGCTTGGAATGCCGCTACCATCGAAGATCATTCACCGAGCCAGCAGCGATGTGGAAGTCGAGGATGGCAATCACGCAGCCAGGTTTTCCAACCGAATAGTCAACCCTGCGCCCGCTGATGATATAGAAATTCTCCATTTTCCAATGCGTAGCTTCGAACAATTTTCACGAAAAGTTATTCTAGGCACCGCAGCGCTGGAAAGCAACACTCGGATCGACTCCACGGTCGGCGGCACATGGCGTCATATCTATCATCAGTATTACAAAACGGGACAGTTGCGCGATTACTATCTTCGCCACGAGCTGACCGACGATGTCATTCGGCGGCGCATCGGAGATGAGACGCTGATCGCCGATACCAGGCTACGCGATTTCATTGCAAGGACGAGATTGCCAGCCGCGGTGCCGATATGAGAATCGCAGTCGTAACACCGTATCACAAAGAAGACATTTCAATCTTGGAGCAATGCCATCATAGCATCGACGCCCAAAGCATCCCATGCACTCATGTCATGGTTGCGGACGGTTGTCCGTCGACAGAGGTGGCAAAATGGGCAATAGAACACGTCGTTCTCCCTCGGCCGCACAACGACATCGGCTCAACACCCCGAGTTGTCGGCTCATTTCATGCAATCGGCCTCAAATTTGATGGCATAGCCTTTTTGGATGCGGATAATTGGTATCGACACGACCACGTCGCGTCATTGCTCGAGCTTCATCGCCGGAGTGGAGCATCATTTCTGACGTCATCCCGCTTTCTTTGCAGACTTGATGGCAGCATCATGGGGCGCTGCCACATGACTGACGGCGTGAGCTTTGCTGACACCAGTTGTATGTTATTGATGCGATCGGCTTTTGGCCTAATATCCAACTGGTGCCTGATGCCCGATTACACCCAAATCATCTCCGATCGTGTTTTCCTTTTTCAAGCAAGAGCCGCTCGAATTGGAATGGCCCATTCTGACGAGCCAACAGTTTATTATCGCTGCGGAAAGGCCGGCAATTACGAACATTTCGGTGAAACTCCTCCTGCCGGTGTAAAGCCTAGACCGGACTATGAAGCCGCGTTCCGGCGATGGATAGCCGAGGGCAATCCGCCACTAACCAATCAATTGAGATGATCTCCGTGCAACCCGTTGCAATCCGTAAGTACTCTACCTGATGCCGTGCGATCTCTTCATTCTGGGTTGCGGACGAAGCGGAACCAGCATGGTCGCCGGGCTCTTCAGATCGGCCGGTTATTTTCAGGGGTCCGCGTTCTATCGTCCCCGGCACAGTAATCCTCGCGGGTTCTTCGAGGACGTGGAAGTCAACGACATAAATGAGACACTGCTTCGCCCGCTTGTGCCACAGCGCCGCTCCGAGGGAGCGATTGAGTATCTTGCTGATACGCCGGCATCCGGACAACGATGGTTGGCTAGAATACCTGTAGACGCAGAAATTTTGCCCGCGGGCAACGATGGCGATAGAATTGGTAATGTCGTGGCGCATCGCCCATTTTGTCTCAAAGATCCCCGCTTTTGCTACACGCTTCACCTTTGGCGCAAGCAGGCACTGGAAGCCCGTATGATATGTGTCTTTCGCCATCCGCAAGTTGTTGTCGCGAGTATTTTGAAGGAGATCTCGACGACACCCTATTTGGAGAATTTCGCACTGAGCGTAAAGGAAGCCTTCGAAGTGTGGCGACTCATGTACTCGCACGTGCTTCAACGACACGCCCTCACTGGTGACTGGTTGTTTGTCGAATACGACGATTTATTCCGAGCGTCTGCGCTCGATCGGCTCGCCGATTTTTCGGATGCGCCCATAGATCGGGCATTTCCCGATCGGGAACTCCACCGATCCATCGCGGTTTCCGCCGTCGATACGGTCGCCGGTGAACTATATGAGGAGCTCGTCAAGCGCTCTAAAACAACTCTCTGGCGCTAATCGGTTGCGGCAACGCCACAAGTTGAAGGACGACTTCCCGCAAGGCTCAAGGTTTGGATTGCCGACGAGGCCCCGGCGACTACCTTGATGCACCGAACCCGGGGTCCTATGGGGAGTGTCGATTGAGAGGGGACGGCAGAGCGGCTTGAAAAGGATTTTTGACGCGGGGCTGGCGAGTGCGCGGGCGGAACCTAATGACCTGCATTACATCGGAAGAGGCGAAGAAGCCATCCTGCGATTCTCTTTATCCCCGAGTGGAAGAACCAGCATGACTGTCCGTTTGCGGCGAATGTCATTTTGGGCCGTAATTATCGCGTCACAACTGGCCGTCCTTGAGATAGGTTGTTTCTTATTCACACAGCTGCGGCCGAATCTGTTCGACTATCGCGAGACAGCTCTCGCCAAGCTCCAGCCTGCAGAATTTGACCGCTTTAAGGAGACGGTCGCGAGCAATCGGCTGGGTTGGGACAATCCCGCCACGCTCACAAAACTGCGAAACTGTCTCGGTAAGGAGGTGACGTATTCCTACGATCAGGCGCGCGTTCGTTTGCACAGCGAACGCAGATCCCAAGACGCCCTCATTTTGGTAACGGGTGATTCATACACCCAAGGGGCCGACGTGTCCGACGAAGATACGTATCCGGCGGCGCTGGAACGAATCCTCGGAGTGCCGGTCGCCAATCTAGGCGTTGGTGGCTACGGTCCCGATCAAGCCTTGCTAAAGCTTGAAACTCTAATAGAGCATTTTCCACAAGCACGAATTGCAGTTCTATCCATCGTTTACGATGACACGTCTCGACTCGTGAACAGCTTTCGTCCAATCCTCTTTCGTGACACCGGCATTCATTTTGGACTGAAGCCGTTCGTCCGGAATGGCGCATTTCACCCACTGGTGGGCGGTGATCCATTTCGCGACTTGACCGCGATGCGGGCCGCCGCAGAAATAGCTTTCGATACGGATTTCTGGCGTCGACCACAGCGAAAGTTTCCTTATTCTGGCGCGGTCGTGGAGATGATCTCGTTGCCGTCGTTTTGGATTCCCTTGCTGACGCAGCTCGGCAAATCTTTGGGTAAACCGCACTATGAGGTGCTGCATCGCGTACGGTCCATCCGCATGAATCTTCACGCGATCTATGATCGATTTGCAAAGTGGACGAGCGCTCGCGGCCTTCGAGGAGTAGTTGCTTTCATTCCGGTCGGAGGGGCGGACCGAACCAGCGGCTTAGTCGCCATTTCCGCGGCGACGCCAGATCAGCATAAAGCTGTTACATTCATGAATGTCGAGATCAGCGACTGGAATCAGTTCAACACGACGCCCGGTTGCCATCCCACACCCGGGGGTTATCGTATGATTGCGTGGCGGCCGTGGTGCGGCCAATGCTCACCGACATCACGGACTCTCCGGCGCTCCGCTCGATACCAGAGTAGTAGCCGCGATCCCTTAAGCCGCCGTCTCCGATCTGACGCTTGAGACGCTGGGTCCCGAAAAGGCTGCGTCGGCAAACGTCTTCTCTATTCTGGGCACATGATATGACCTCCACCTTGGTCGATTCATATGCTGCCCGCCTTCGATGGGAACGACGTTCGCCTGCAATTGGAAGCCCGTCGGGATCATCGGAATCCGCAGCTTTGAGCTTGGACCAACAATTCAAAGGGTTGATCCCGCATTCTCCAGACTATTATCCTCCCCCCAGCATCCGACGGCCGAGAGCACCTCCCAAATGCCGGATTTACGCACGTCTCTTCACTTGGACATGCTGTCGCGCTCGCGGCGCGAAAACTCGTTTCCAAAAAGAATATTTTGGGCATTCCGCCGGAGCCTGGTGCGACCGCTCTACGGCCTCGAATGGGGTGATCCGGACATTGTGCCGCCCTTGCAGTTCATCAGGGACAGGTACGTGCTCCCCTACGTCAACGCGCAGCATAAAGCCGTGGAAGTCGGACCCGGCGGCGGCCGTTGGACGCGGTACCTCCTTGGCTTTGAAACGCTCTATGCCGTCGACTATCATCGGGAACTGCTTGACGAACTGAAGCGCAACTTCGGACGACACCGCAATGTCCGATTCATCGAAAACAATGGGACCGATTTTCCCGGCATAGATGGAAACTCGATTGACTACCTCTTCTCCTTCGGGACCTTCGTGCACTTGGAATTCAATTTGATCGAAGCATACCTCTTGGCCATCAAGCCGATCATGAAGCCGGGAGCCAACATCGTCATTCAATATTCCGATAAGACGAAAATTATGGCCCAGCTCAACGACGGCTTTTCTGAAAACACTCCAGAGAAGATGCGTGAGGCAGTGCGCGCCGCGGGATATAGGGCCCTCGAAGAGGATACGACCTCGCTCTGGCACAGTTCGGTAATCAGGTTTACGATCTGATCTGCTCAATTCATTGGGATGCAGATCCGCCGGTTGCGGACAGCGCAATGGTCAAATGGAAATCGTGGGGGCGGTGCGGACGCTCGTCCGCACATACAGCGAGACGTGATCGCGATTGCCGGCGTGCTCACCACACGCCACGAATGCTATCTTGCTGTTCAACGCACGAGGGTCAGCGATGCTTCCGGATAACGATTTGATGACCACGAAATAGCGCCTCAAAGTCTTCTTTGACCGTCTCGAGAAACGCATCGATCCCGACCTGGGGCCGGTCCTTCTCGGGCCCCTGCTTCCGTTGATAGTCGTCGAAAATGACCGTGCCTCCCGGTGCCACCAGCGGCCAAGCCAGCACGCCGTCGCGGTAGACGTCGATCGCCAAATGGCTGCCATCGACGTAGACGACGTCAAATCGTAGGCCCTCGATCCCGAACTTACCCAGCGCAACGAGCGACTCCTCCTTGCACTTCTGAACACGGTGTGCGAACGGGGCGAGGTTGTTGTCGAACCGTTTTTCAATGGAGTTGAGCTGCCATATCCGCTGCCAAAGCGGCCAGGTGCGATGCTCGATTGAGCCTGCAAACGTATCCACGCAAACGATGGTCGCGTGGGGAAGGTAGTTCAGAAAAAACAAGGCGGACCGCCCTTCCCAGGAGCCGATTTCGAGAATGCGTAGCGGCTCGTCGCGCCGCGGTGCCAAGACGTCCGCCCACAATTTATAATTTCGTGATGTCCAATTCGTCGTGAGCTGCTTCCCCACGAAATAGGATTCGGGATCAAAAGACGCTTCGCTCTCCATCATGTATCCCTGACCGTATTTGGCTAGGCGTCGGCACTTCGTCCACTCGCGCGGAGCATTTCGATGAGTGACGCGCGTTGGGCTTCGCTTTGAGCGATTATTTCGTCCAGAGATCCGTCGCTGCCGCTGCGCGTTTCGCCGAGCTTCCCGCGCCGACGCTTGAATGCCTCGATCTGTCGGTTAAGCGCGGCAATTCTGAAAATGCGATCATACTGAGAGGCTACGCTGCGCCCGCTATGCACTGGAGGAAAGCCATCTGCCTTTGTTCCCGGATAATATTTCTCCCGCCACCGCTGCACTTTGTGAAGATCGATGCCGAAGGCTTGACGCAGCTGATCGCTTGCGGAAGAGTCCATAGGCACGACCGCGCTTGCGTCCCATGGCTGCGTGGTCCGGTCATGTCGCGCATAGACCCACATCGGCCGATCTCGCTCGATTTCCGAAATTTCGAAAGCCAAGACATCGCAATATGATCGCCACGCGCGGTGCCTGCTCGAGCAGGCTGAAATCCCGCTCGATGAACGCGCGGCGATGAACACCCCCATGCTCTGGAACGGATGTTCAATCGGCTCCAATGCATTCGCCGTGATGAACCACTTGTAGCCGTGTGGGAAGGTCACCGCTATCCCTGCAGTGTGCCGAATCCAGGTCCCACGCTTCTCTTCGCCGACGCACGCGTGGGGCAATCGGTCCGACATGAACTTATTGATTGTCGAGATCACGTCCTGATGCCATGCATCGTCGGCATCGATGACGGATGTGATGATATAATCGCAAGGATCGTCGAGGAGGCCACGTTCCAAGATGAAATCCTGACAATGATCCCAAACCCAATCGAAGCATCCCTGCCGCACGCGCAAAAGTCGCGTCACGTCGATCGGAACCAGATGGTAATTCGGATAGGGGCGTAGCAAGCTCGCGATCCTGTCGCGCGCTTCCGATGGCATATCCGCATCGATGACAATCAGCCAAATAAATTCCGTGCTGGTCTGGCGAACAAGCGAGGCAAGAGTGACCGCCTCGAACAAGTCGATCATCTTTGCGAACCACTGCTCACTGTAAATACCCAAACCCAGGCGAGTGACAACGAAGTGTTTTAACATTCTCTCGCGTGCTTCGTCGGACAATGGCTGCCTTACATTACATCATCGGTAGTTCGCCTGCAAACTGCCGTAATTTAGACTCGCAGACCTTCGGCGGCGGCCACGAATCACACCAGGCCGACGCTATCCATCATGCACAGGCGTTGGCGATGATGAGTGCGGCATTCGCGCAAGCTGCACCGCCGCCCGATCCGGCGTCGGGCGATGATCCACGCGATTGCCGGCGGTGTCGAACGAGCTATCTCCCTGCCGCCGCATCGTCGAACTGGGCGTGTAGCAGGGCGGCAGCACAACGGTACGCGGTCATGTGCGAGTTCTATGGCCGCAACGAGACATTCAGGCCGAGCGATCGGCTTTGAAAAACTTGACATTGCTTCCCAGAAATGACGGATACGGGATTCTCATGGGTGTAAATTCATGAGGATCGGTCGACCGACTTCAGGGCTTGACAGTATCGCCAGTCGAAGTGGACAAAGACCTCGGCACCGGGGATGAAGTGACGTGAACAGAAAAATCCTGATCGTGGGTCTGCCGGGCGCCGGCAAGACCACGCTCTCCAGGCAGCTCGCGCCTCGGCTCAATGCGGTACATTTCAACGCCGACGACGTGCGCGCCAATGTCAACCGGGATCTCGGCTTCTCCGAGCCTGACCGCATCGAGCACGCGTGCCGCATGGGCTGGCTGTGCGACCAGACGTTCGCGAGCCATAGCTGACACGGCGCGCCATTTGAAGACGCCGATCAGAAACAACACGCGTACTGTGGCAAGCTCGCTCACACTATGAATCAGTCGTCGGTTCGCCTCGCGCAGTCTCGCTCATGATCACGCCTAGCCGCCGCTGGAATGACCTACCGCTACGGGCGTTTCGCGTCCTCCACAATGAAGGCCCCAAGGCGTTTGCCAGGAAATCGATCGCGGCTCTGCACGAGCTGCTGTTTCCACCTACCTACGATCGCTGGATATCGCGATACGACGCCGTTACAAAGCTGGCCCGGCGAAGGATACGCGCCGACCTAGCACGATGGCCGATGAAGCCGCTGATCTCGGTCATCATGCCCGTCTACAACACCGACCTGCGCTGGCTCAGCGCCGCCATTCGGTCGGTGCAGGCGCAGCTCTATCCCAATTGGGAACTTTGCATTTCGGACGACGCCTCCACGCTCGAGGGCACGCGGGGCACGCTCATGGATTTCGCGCAGCGGGATCCTAGAATTCGGATGTTTTTGCGCACCAGCAATGGAAACATTTCGGCCAACTCGAACGACGCGCTGTCGCTCGCGTCCGGAGAGTTTGTTGCCTTGATGGATTCAGACGACGCGCTGCCGCCGCACGCGCTGTATTGGGTGGCCAAGGAAATCGTCGCGCATCCCGATGTCGATCTGATTTACTCCGACGAGGACAAGGTCGATGCGGGAGACAAACGGTTCGATCCCTATTTCAAGTCGGATTGGAACTTGGCCCTGATGCTATCGCAAAATGCATTCGGCCATCTTGGCGTATTCCGAAGAAGCCTGGTCGAGAGGGTCGGTGGATTCCGATCCGACTTCGAAGGGAGCCAGGATCACGACCTGGTCCTGCGCTGCGCGCTGGAGACATCGCCCGAGCGAATACGGCATATCCCGCGAATTCTGTACCACCGGCGCGCCATCGAGTCGTCGACTGCGGCCAACCGCGGCGTGAAGCCCGACGCCTGGCGTGCCGGACGGCGGGCGATCCAGGAGTATCTGGCAAAACGAGATCTTCGCGCGACCGTGGGGCGCGCTCCGCTGGAGCAATACCAAGTCGAGTACGAGCTGCACTCCCCCCGGCCGCGGGTCAGCGTCCTCGTTCCGACGACGGGCAATCCGTCATTGCTCGGGCCTTGTCTCAACTCGGTATTGTCTCGCACGACCTATGAGAATTTCGAAGTGCTCTTGCTCGTCAACGAGATCCATCGACACGAGGCCGGGCGGGCCGAGCTGTTGCGCCAGTGTGCGGAACGGCCGCACGTTCGCGTGCTGTTTCACCGGGATCGACCATTCAATTATTCCTGGGTGAACAACTGGGGGGCCGGCGAGGCCTCCGGCGAGGTATTATGTCTTCTGAACGACGACACCGAGCTCATTACTCCCGCTTGGCTCGAACGATTGGTCGCGCGCGCCACTCTCCCGGGCGTGGGGGCCGTCGGGGCGATGATGTATTACCCGAACGACACCATTCAGCATGCCGGCGTCATCCTCGGGCTGAGCGGAATCGCGGGACACGCCTTTCACAGGGAGCCCCGCGGACTTGGCGGATATTTCAGTCGCGCCTGCCTCGAGCAGGACATGTCCTGCGTGACCGCGGGATGTCTTGCGATCCGCCGCGATGTTTTCCTTGCGCAGGGAGGGTTCGATGAGCGATTTACCATTGCGTTCAACGATGTCGACTTTTGCATCCGGCTTCGTGCCGCCGGCTGGCGCATCATCTGGACGCCCACGGTCGAGCTCTACCATCACGAGTCGGCTTCGGTCGGCGGACCCCACTCGAGCGAGCGCGGTGATGAATTTCCCGAAGCCGTAAGGTTGATGCGGAAGCAGTGGGGGTCGATTCTCGATGCTGATCCCTACTACAATCCCAACCTTTCCTTGCAAAAGGGGTTCAATCTGGCCTTTCCACCGAGGTCTCCGACCCCGTGACCGAACGGCGAGTGCCGGCCGCCCGGGTCGCAAGCAGGTATCTCTTACCGCTCATGTTTTCGCAGTGAGAGTCTCGAGCACATTGCCCAATGCCACCCGCCAATCGGGCTGCTCGAGTCCAAAAGCCCGGAATATTCGGCTGCAGTCGAGCACCGAGTTCAATGGGCGGCGCGCCGACCGCGGAAAATCCGTGGTTGCGATCGGCCTCACGACGGCGCCGCTACGGCCTACGATGGCACGCGCAAATTCACACCAGCTGACCGGCGGCGCCCCGCTGAAATGGTAGGTTCCCCAGTCGGCAAAGCTGGATTTCGCGCTGATGGCGACGATGTCGAGGATCGCCTTCGCGACGTCGTCGGCCGCGGTCGGTCCTCCGATCTGGTCATCGACGACCCGCAATTGCGATTGTGTCTTCGCAAGCCGCAGGATCGTCTTGACGAAATTCTGCCCCTGTGCGGAAAAGATCCAGCTCGTTCGCAGGATGATGTGGGCTTTTAGGCGTTGCCGCACCGCGATCTCGCCAGCGAGCTTGCTGTGGCCGTAGACGCTGAGCGGCCGCGGTGGATCGTCCTCCCGAATTGGCTCACGGCTTTCGCCGTCGAAGATGTAATCGGTCGAAAGATGAACAAGGGGGACGCCAGCTGCGGCGCAGGCCGCGGCGACGTTCTCGGCTCCGACGGTGTTGACGCGATGGGCGGCCTCGGCTTGGGTCTCCGCCCGATCGACCGCCGTGTAGGCCGCACAATTGACGACGATGCGACCGGCTTCGACGACGCGCTCCACCGCAATCCGGTCGGTGATGTCGCACTCGGCGCGCCCGAGCGCGTCACAGGGAATGCCTACCTGCCGCGCGCGCGCGGCGAGTGCGCAGCCAACCTGTCCTTGCGCTCCCAGGATCAACAGGTGGGTCATGCCTGCCGGGTCTCTGCCTTCTGATAGGCGCTCTTATAGGCCGCCAGGACGGCTCCAGGCGGCCCGAGCTCCTTGACGACGCCATGCTCCAGCCAGAGGACCTTGTTGCACATGTTCTCGATGATGCTCACGTCGTGCGAGGCCAGCGCCAGGATGTTGGCCTTGTCGACCAGCTCGTGCAGGCGTCGCTTCGCCTTTTCCATGAATTGCGCGTCGCCCGCGGCGATCATCTCGTCCATGATCAGGATGTCCGGTTCGATGGAGGTCGATATCGCAAAGGCGAGCCGCAGAAACATGCCGGATGAGTAGGTCCGCGTCGGCAGATCGAGATATTCGCCGAGCTCGGAAAACTCCGCGATGGCGGAGGATAGCCGCTTCGCCTCCCGGAAGCTCAGCCCCATGAAGGCACAGCGGAATACGATGTTCTCCCAGCCGGTCGCTTCCGGGTCCATGCCGAGCGTGAGGTCGGTGAAGGACGAGATCGAGCCCTCGATCGAGGCCGAGCCCCCCGACGGCGGATAGACGCCGGCGAGCACGCGCAGCAAGGTCGTCTTGCCCGATCCGTTGTGACCGATGAGACCGAGGCGGTCGCCATCCTTGAGCTCGAGATCGAGGCCATCGAGCGCCCGTACCACCACTGTCTTGTGATGGGACGTCAATCTGCCGCCGAGCACCTGGTAGAGCCGCAACTGAAGCGATTGCGACGCCGCGTTGATGACCGGAAAGTCGACCACGACCTCGCTCAGCTTGATCTGCGCCATCGAGCGAGCCCTTTGCCCTACATCCAGAAGATCACGCGTCGTTGGTAGCGGCCGATCACCGGAAGGGCGAGGATGCCGCCACCAAGCGCGATCGCCGTCGTGGTGACCCAAGTGTGCCCGCTCACCGGCTCTCCCAAGAACGGGTTGCGGAGGAGGTCGAGGAACTGGGCGAGCGGATTGAAGTCGATGATGAAATGGTACTCCGGCGAAAGAAAATCGGGCTTCCACATCACCGGCGTGACGAAGAACCATACCATCAACCAGGTGGTGATGAGCTGAATGGTATCGCGATAGCGCACGCAAGTCATGGCGATGACATATCCCGACCACGCCATCGCGATCCAGGTCAGCAGGAGCGCCGGCACGATCTGCAACAAATACCAGTTGACCGGCACGCCGAAGGCGATGATGAGACCAGCGACGACAATCAGGTTATGCGCCAACATCAGCGTGTTCTTGTAGATGACCGAATAGATCGACACCGAGAAATTCATCTTCTGATTGCGATAGAAGTTGCCGTGGGTGATGAAGATCGAGGTGAATTCGGTCAGCACTTGCGCCAGGAAGTTCCACATGATGAGGCCGATGCCGATGAACGGCATCAGCTCGCGCATCGGCTGATTCCATAGGAGCGACCACACCACCGACAGCACCCCGATCATGGCCGCGGTCGACAAGGTCAACCAAAGCTGGCCGAACCGCGATCGGGCGTAGCGATTGCGCAGCTCGTTCAAGCCGAGCAGATGCCAGACTCGCCAGTTGCGGGCTCCACCCATGAGCTCATCGAAGCCTGCCGCAGCGACGCTCATCATGAAGGAAAGGACCACAGCTTTGCTCAATCCCGGATTGTCAGCTGTTAGTGCGGACCACGCCTGCCGACCGCACACCAAAAAGGAACCCGATTGGAGAACGTAATATTCTCAAATCCAGCCGCACCGAGCATGTTTCCGACTTGCTCCTTCGTGAACCTCTTTTCCAGCGGCGTGCAAAACCGATCGTAGGCGTCCGTTCGCATCACGTAGAACGAACGGTCCTTGTAATATGACAAGGGAGTCGAGCGGGGCAAAATCCCGATGGCGTCGAGCAGCGCCGCCATGCGCGCGAGCGGCCAATAGACGACCGCCGCGATCGCTTGGCTCGCCGCGTATCGCAAGGGCGCAGGCGACCGCGATAGCACAATCCGAAGGGCATTGCTCAGGCGCCAAAGCCCCCGGTACCAAGCGGGCCTGTTGTCGAAGGCGTAGTAGAGATAGATCAAG
>WNFV01005959.1_pt1 | contig 14617 bp, 10 predicted proteins | sample 5400101 | NCBI WGS metagenome assembly WNFV01 (sample SAMN13153361, study PRJNA577476) | soil metagenome | isolation source: 115 cm soil or saprolite under grassland replicate 1 | place: USA:California | collected 2016-06-15 | reverse complement strand
TCCCGGAGACCACGGGGTACACGGGCGTGCCGTCAGGGGCCGAGATGTCGATGCCGTTGTGGAACTGGAACAGTCCCGGGCCCTGGAGGCCGTCGGTGAGAAGCGTGTTCCAGAAGCGCGTGCGCGGATCGCCGAAGTTGGCCCGGATCGAGTGCTGCCTGTCGAACGGCCTGATCGGCCATGGATACGCGGACGCCGCCTGTGCCGAAAGGCAGGAGGCGACGACGAGAAGTGGGAGGATGAAGCGCAGGCGCACGGGTCGTTAGACGGGACGGCCCGGCCAAGGTTAGCCGGGCCGACCGACGACACACGTCTGTTTACGGCTTCGTGCAGCGCTCCTGCGCAGGCGGGCCGTCGTGAACCGCGTCGAGCTGCTCGACCGCGAAGGTCCTCGGCAGCAGGCCGAGTCCGGCGAGCATCTTCGGCAGGTCGGTCTCGTGGCGCATGGCTTCCGTGTGGGGCCAGTCGCCGACGAACTCGTCGACGGGAGCCTGCGGGTTCATCCGCCTGAGCGTGCGGAACATGCGTCCCGACTGCTGCGCGGAGTCGAGCACCGTCTCGTCCGTCCGGCTCCACCAGATCTGCACCGGAACGCATGACTTCGCGATCGTCCGTGCATAGCTGAGCGGGCTCCGTGCGGCGTACTTTGCGGGCACCGTCGCCGGCGTCCCGCCGATCTCGCGCCGCGACAGCTTCTGCTTGCCGAGACCGATCGGGCCCCAACCTCTTGACAGACACTCCGCGTCGCACTTCAGTCGCGGGAAGTTGCGGTACTGCAGTGCGAAGTCGGCGGGGCCGTCGACGGCGACCGCGCCTGCGAGCAGATGCGGATAGCGGCCGGCGAGCAGGAGGGTTTCCTGGGCGCCCATCGAGCCGCCGATCGCGTAGAGCCGGCTCCGGTCGATGTGGAGCCACGGCAACTTCGCCTCGACGATGTCGGGCATGCGGGCGAGGTCCGCGATCTGGCCGCTGTAGCCCCAGGAGTGGAGCGAAAGCTTGCGTCCATAGCCGTCCGGGTTGACCACGGCGAAATTGCCCGCCGTGGGGAGAGTCCCCCAGCGGCGGGTGTTGATCTTCCCGGTCACGGCGCGGCCGTGCGGCGAGATGACGAGCGGAATGGCGGGATTGTGTCCCGGCGCATAGCCGTGGGGGAGCAGCACGTAGGCGTTCCGGCGATGACCGTCGTGAGTTCGATAGGTGATCGTGATCTGCCGGGTTGCCTGTGCTTCCGTCGCCGGCTGGGCAACCTGCGCCGCCGGCACCGAGCTCTCGAGCGAGATCGCCTCGGCGGGCAGCGCCGCTGCGCCTGCGGAGACCAGCATTGCTGCGAAGGGGCAGGCCCGCAGCAGGCCCGTTTGGAGAAGCGATGTGGTAGCCATGCGGCCACCGTCGAAGGGCCTCTCAACGGGATCCTCAGCGGCGCCTAACGGGCCGCTAACGCGGCGGGCGGGCGATTAGGCGCTGATTAGAAGTGGGCGCGAAAGTGCGAAGCGGCCGCCTCGGCCAGAGCTACGCGCCGCTATTCAAAGGGGTGAAAGCGTGTTACAAGGGTTACATGCCTGATTTTCGGATCTTGGGCCCGCTGGAGGTCTCCGACGAGACCGGCGCCCTCCTGCTCGGAGGACAGAAGCAGCGCGCGGTGCTCGCGCTGCTGCTCCTGGACGCCGGACGGGCCGTCTCGGTCGACCGCCTCGTGGAGGCTCTCTGGGGGGAGGAGCCGCCGCGGACTGCGGTGACGTCCCTCCAGAACTTCGTCTCCCAGCTCCGGAAGACGCTGGGGCCCGAGGTCCTGGAGACGAAACCGCCTGGCTACCGCCTCCGCGTCGGGCCTGGAGAGCTCGACCTGGAGAGGTTCCGGCTCGCGGTGGAGAGCGCTCGAGCCTTGGATCCGGAGCAGCGGGCCGCCAAGCTTCGTGAAGCGCTGGCCATGTGGCGCGGGCCTCCACTCGCGGATTTCGGGTTCGAATCTTTCGCGCAACCCCACATTGCGCACCTCGACGAGCTCCGGCTCAGCACGCTCGAGGAGCGAGTCGAGGCGGAGCTCGAGGCGGCTCATCACGGCGAGCTCGTCGGCGAGCTCGTCGGCGAGCTCGAGGCCCTCGTCGAGGAACATCCGGTACGGGAGCGATTGCGCGGCCAGTACATGCTCGCGCTGTACCGGTCGGGCCGTCAGGCGGAGGCCCTTCAGACCTACCAGGAGGGGCGGAGACTTCTCGTGGAGCAGCTCGGAATCGAGCCGAGTCGCGACCTCCAGCAGCTCCACGGCGCCATCCTGAGACAGGAAGCCGGGCTCCAGGCGCCCGGTGCGGCTCCTCCGTCCGAGGATCACTTCGACGAGGTTCTGCGCGCGCTGTTCGAAGGTCGGCTGGTCGCAGTGCTCGGCGCCGATGTCGCGGACCTTGCAACGCGCCTCGCACGACGATTCGACTACGTGGAAAACGGCTCGGGTCTTCCTCGGGTGGCGCAGTACATCGCGGTCATGAAGGGATCCGGCCCGCTGTACGACGAGCTGCATGCGTTGCTCGATGCCGATGCCTCACCGACGCCCATCCACCGCTTCCTGGCGTCGCTGCCGCCTCTGCTTCGGGAGCGGGGCGTCCCGCATCAGCTCCTGGTGACGACCAGCTACGACCTCGCCCTCGAGGCCGCGTTCCTCGAGGCCGGCGAGGAATTCGACATCGTCTCTTACGTGGCCGCGGGCGCGGATCGCGGCAAGTTCTGTCACCTCGCGCCCGACGGCACCGGCCGGCTGATCGATCTCCCGAACACCTATGCCACGGAGCTGTCGCTCGAGACCAGGACCGTGATCCTCAAGCTGCACGGGCAGGTCGACCGCGCGCCGGACCGGGCGTGGGAGAGCTTCGTCGTGACCGAGGACGACTACATCGACTACCTGGCGGAGAGCGACGTCGCCGGAGCCGTCCCCGTCGGGCTTGCGGCCAAGCTGCGCAGGAGCCATTTCCTGTTCCTGGGCTACACGATGGCCGACTGGAACCTGCGAGTGATCCTCAACCGGCTCTGGGGCGACCAGCCGCTCACCTACCGGTCATGGGCCGTCCAGCCGGACGCGAAGCCGCTCGAGCGTGAGTTCTGGCGCCGTCGAGACGTCGACGTGCACGAGCTGGCGCTCGACCGTTACGTGGACACCCTCGCCGCCTATGCAGGAGTCGCACCCTTGCAGGCGGTCGTGTGAGCGTCGTCGCCGCAGCGCCGCTCTCCCCGTTCAAGGGGCTCGCTCCGTTCGAAGACTCCGATCTCGACGCGCTCCTCTTTTTCGGGCGCGAGCGCGAGAGCGAGGTGATCGCCGCCAATCTCATCGCCTCTCGGATCACCGTCCTGTACGGGCCGAGCGGAGTCGGCAAGAGCTCCGTCCTGCGCGCCGGCGTGGCGCACCGACTTCGTCGGGAGCAAGAGGCCGAAGTCGTCGTCTTCTCGACCTGGACGGGCGAGCCGGCGACGGCGCTGATCGAAGCGGTAGGCGGGGACGGAGACTCGCTCGTCGACGCGCTTGCAGACGCGGCGGATCGTGCGGGCGGCGATCTCTACCTGATCCTCGACCAGTTCGAGGAGTGCTTCCTCTACCACCGGCGCGGCGGTGTCTTCGCCGAACAGCTTGCAGAGGTCCTGCGGCGTCCGGGTCTCCGGGTCAACGTCCTGATCGGCATGCGCGAGGACGCGCTCGCGCGGCTCGATGCGCTCAAAGCGTCGATTCCGAATCTCCTGGCGAACCGTCTGCGACTCGAGCGTCTCGATCGAGCCGCGGGAGTGGCTGCGATCGTCGGGCCCGTCACCCGTTATAACGAGCTCGTCGAGCCGGCCGACCGCGTCGAGATCGAGCTCGAGCTCGAGGATGCGATCCTCGATCAGGTGGCCGCGGGTCGCGTCGAGCTCAGCGTCGCGGGTCGCGGAGTCACGGCCGGAGGCGGAGACGAGGGCCGCATCGAGGCGCCCTACCTCCAACTCGTGCTCTCCCGTCTCTGGGAGGTCGAGTCCGAGCGCGGCTCGCGCACGCTCCGTCTCGCGACGCTGCACGAGCTCGGCGGGGCGGAGCACATCGTCGAGGACCATCTCGAGCGGGCGATGGCGGAGCTGTCTTTCCGCGAAAAGGGCGCGGCGGCTGCGATGTACAACTTCCTCGTCACGCCCTCGGGAACGAAGATCGCGCACGGCGTACGCGATCTCGCCGGGTACGCAGCCGTCGAAGAGGACGAGGCCACCGAGGTATTGCAGCGGCTGACCGCCGAGCGGATCGTGCGCGCCAGCTCGACGAACGGTCCCTCCACAACGCGCTACGAGATCTTCCACGACGTCCTCGCGGACGCGGTGCTCGCGTGGCGCACGCGCTTCGAAGCGGAGCGCCGACTCGTCGAGGAACGGACACGCCACGAACGGCGGCAGCGGCGCCTGATCGCAATCGGCGCCGCGGCGCTGCTCGGGCTCGCCGTCATGGCTGCGATCGCCGTGTACGCATTTGCGCAGCGGAGCAACGCCCGCCACCAGACCGTCGTGGCGCAGGTCGAGCGTACGAAGGCGCAGAGACAGGCCGGGATCGCCGAGGATCGACGACGGCAGGCCGAGCGGCAGAAGGGCATCGCTCAGCACCAAGCGGCCGTGGCCACGGCGCAAAGGAAGAAGGCAGGCGCGTCAGAGGACAAGGCCCGGCGAAACGCGGCCGAAGCGAACGTCCAGCGTCTTGAAGCGCTTTCGCAGAAAGCCATCGCAGAGGGGAACAAGGCGAAGGCTCAGCGGCTGGCCGTGCTTGCCGCGGAGGCCACCGCGCGCGCGCAGGACAAGGCCAAGCTCGCGAGGCAGCAGCAGCAGAAGGCCGTTCGTGCTGAGGCTCGTGCGAACCGGCAGAGGAACGTCGTTCGCGCAAAGCAGCTGGAAGCGACGGCGCGTGCCCTGCTGGCAGAAGATCCAGAAGCGAGCGTCAAGGGATCACTCGAGGCAGTCAGGGCGTTCCGGACCGCGAAGCTTGCGCCGTCCGGGGCGGCGCTCGAGGACACACTCCGCGAAGGGCTGGTGGGGCTCCGCCTCGAGACGGTCCTTCCCGGTGGCGGTCGTGTCCGCCTCACCCGGTTCAGCCCGGACGGCTCGCTGATCCTCGTTGTCGGGAACGGCGGGGCACGCTTGTACGACCGCGCTCACGCCTTCCGATCCCGCCGTCTCGCGCCGATCTCCCGCCTCGCAGATGCTGCCTTCAGCCCCGACGGCCGGCTTGTCGCCGGTGCGGGAATCGGCGCGGATCATGCGGCGCACGTCTGGGACGCTCAGACGGGACTGCAGCTCTATACCCTGCCGCACGACGACGACGTCCTGAGCGTCGACTTCTCCCCGAACGGCCGGTACCTCGCGACCGGAAGCAAGGACGGGACGGCAAGAGTCTGGAACGTCGCCGGTGGCCTGCTCCTAGCGACATTCAACCACCCATCTGGCTCGCGGAGCAATTTCGTGCAGATGGTCTCCTTCAGTCCCGACAGCTCCCGCCTGTTGACCGTCGGAGGGGACAGGTTCGCGCGGGTCTACGACCTGACGCGGCGCGAGCTGTTGATGAGCGTCAACAACACCGTGCTCGTCAACAGTGCCCGCTTCAGTCACGACGGAGCGGTCATAGCCACGGCCGGAGGGGACCTTTTCGTTCGGATGTGGGACGCCTCGACCGGTCAGTTGCGGTACGCCCTGCGCGGGACGGGCCGAGTCAACGACTTGATGTTTAGCCCGGACGACGCGCTGCTTGCGACCGCCGGTGGCAACGACACCATCGCCCGAGTCTGGAACCTTGCGGAGAGAAGCTCGTCGGCGATCATCACTGCGCACAAGAGCGGGATCGAATCCGTCGCATTCAGTCCGAGCGGTCGGTCGATTCTCACCACGGGGCGCGACGGAAACGCCTACGTCGCGGCGAGCGAGGGGGGATTCACTCAGGCTTCGTTGCTCGGACATCGAGGACCGGTCACCAGCGCTTCGTACAGTCCCGACGGCCAGGCGATCGTCACGGGGAGCGAAGATGGATCGGCACGCCTGTGGGACGCACGCGTGGATCGTTCCGGGCCGACAACGGTCGGCATTCCGCGCCTCGTCGGAGCTCACGCTCTTGGCGTCAACGCGGTGGCATTCAGTCCGGACGGCCGACATCTCGTCAGTGCCGGCGACGACGGCGCCTCACGCCTCTGGGGTCCGGGCGACCGTGTCGTGGTTCTGCGGCAGGCGGGGCCGGTGAATTCAGCTTCGTTCAGCCAGGACGGCACGAGAGTCGTGACGGCTAGCGACGACGGGACTGCTGCAGTCTGGCGGGTGGCGGACGGTCGACTCATCTCCCGGCTTGCGCATGGCGGTCACGTGACAGCGGCGAGGCTGAGTCCCAACGGACGACTCGCCGTGACGGCCGGAAGCGACGAAACCGCCAAGCTCTGGAACGTCTCGCGCGGAGTCGTGCTCCATCGGCTGCAACACGAGGCGGCCGTCAACGACGCACGCTTCAGCCCCAATGGCCGGCTCGTTGTAACCGCCAGCGCCGACCACACCGCGGCGATCTGGCAGGTCTCGGACGGAACGCGACTGAGGACGCTGGCCGGACACGCCGATGCGGTGATCGCTGCGGTTTTCTCCCGCGACGGAGAGCGGGTCGCGACAGCGTCTGCGGATGCGACCGCCAGAATCTGGAACGTGCGCTCGGGAAAGACGGAGCATGTGCTTACGGGACACACCAATGCGCTCACGTCCCTCGCGTTCAATCGCGACGGCTCGCTTCTGGCGACTGCGAGCAAGGACACGGACGCACGGGTCTGGAACGTGCGCTCGGGCAACCAGGCGGCCCTGCTGCGAATCCATGTGAGCGCCATCAACGACGTCGCCTTCAGCTACGACGGGCGTTGGCTTGCGACGGCCGGCCCGACCGCCGTCGGTATCTGGGAGACGAGGACCAAGGGAACATGGCCGGCCCTCCCCCTGACGCTCGTCTTCGGCCCGACCCGGCCCATCGACGTCGTCGCTTTCTCGCCCCGAGGCTGGCGCATCGCCTTCGGCAGCCGTGACGGTTCAGTCCGCACCTACAGCTGCAGTCTGTGCGGCGGCGTCAAGCACTTGACCGCGATCGCCCGGGCACGACTGGGCGAGATCGTCCGGGTCAAGCCCTAGTAGCTATCCCTCGACGCGAACGCGCCTCGCGGTGTCGTGGCGGATTCGCAGCACGAAGTCCCCGCCGTCGAGGGGCTCGAGGAGGTAGCCCTCTCCCGAGAGGTCGGAGCGCGCCGGCAGCGTCGCCGCGCCTGCGAGCACGCGCCTGGGACGGTAGGAGAGGCGGAGCACGTCGACGGCGTGCCGGTCGAAGGTCCGGTAGTCGAGGTGACGAGCTCGGTAGCCGACCGTCTGCACGACCGACGTCGAGCCGAGGAGGTGATCCTGGCTCTTCGGCGCGAGCTCGGGCATCGCCGCCATCGCCCAGTTGAAGCTGCGGAGGTAATCACCGTACCCGTCGCTGAACCAGTAGACGTTGTAGCCGCGCCGCCCGCAGCAGGAGATGCGACCGTCGCTGCCGGCGAAGTAGGTCGCGTAGTTCAGCGCGCGAACCGCGAGCTCGCGCGCGCGGGCATCGCCGGTACGGGCATAGAGCAGTGCCTGCACCGCTGCCCAGCGCGACGTCGTGCTGCCGAGACCGGCGGGTGAGCAGCAGCCCGGCCGGCCGGGTGCGCGCTGCTCGTCGATCGCCCAGGCCCCGAAGAATGGACCCCGTCCGAACGAGGAACGGACCCACTGTTGAAGCGCGCCTGCATGATCGCGCCACGACGGATCGACGGCCGGACCGCGCAGAGCGAGGTAGTAGGCGGTCAGCGTCGGAGACGCCTGGTTGCGGCTGGAAGGGTTGTGCGGGACGTCCTCGTAGAAATCGTTCCAGCGGTTCCACGCGGTGCTCCTCGGATTCAGCTGGTTGTCGAGCAGCCAGGACCACGCGAGGTCGCGCGCCCGCCGATAGGGCGGCGTGTTTCCGGCGCCGATCCGGATCAGCTCGTCCAGCAGTCGCACGGGCGCGACGACCATCCCGCCGAACTGCGAGCCGTCGAGGACTGCACCGGTCCGGAAGTTGACGCGAAACGGCCAGGGCGTGTGCTTGGCGTCCCCCCGCCGCACGTGTGCCGCGAGCGCCCGTCCCGCGGACACGGCCGCGCGGAGATATCGCCGCTCGCCGGTGAGCTCGTAGAAGCGGAGATAGCCGAGCCCGAGGAGTCCCACCTTGTCCGGCTCGCCGCCTCCGTAGAAGCGGCGCGGTAGCCCGGCGAGACAGCGGCCGTACGAACGCTCGCCGGCACAGCTGGTCGCGAACGGCACGCGCGACCACGCCCAGCCCGCCGGTGTGGTGCCGTGCGCGAGCTGGTAGTCGAGCATCGCGCGAACGGTTGCAACCGCGCGCCGGTCTCCCGAGTACGGATACCAGGCGACGAGCGAATCGACGAAGGACGCGTACAGGAATGCCGGGTTGTGCTGCCAGTAGAGCCCTTGCAGCGTCCGTTCGTGGAAGACCGGGTAGAGGAGGTAGACCTTCGCACCGGTCGTTCGGTCGCGCGGCACGCGTCGTTCGACGAAGCGCCAGCCGAGACGCAGCACGTGGTCGTAGCCGAGCCCGTCCTGCGGCCGGTACCAGGCGAGCAGCCTGCCCTGCTCGTCGAGGACGGCGCGGTGCCAGGGGAGGAGCGGATGGACGAGGGGCGGTCGCGACGCGTCTGCCCGCATGGCCGTGCCGACGGCGAGAGACGCGAGGACGGCAAGGGTGCAGAGCGCCGCTCGCCGGCGGACAGACATCGGGCAATGATGCCCGACCGTTAGTCCTTGGCGCGCTGCTCGAGCTCGTTCGCCTTGTGGGTCAAGGTCGCGAAGCCCGCCTGGAGGAGGTCGTTCAGCCCGGCCCCGGCGAGGGTCCAGGTCAGGAGGCGTCCGAAGCGCGGCGCGAGCACCTGTGTCGTCGCGAGGACCCCGGCCGCCCAGGTGCCGACGCAACGGCTGCACGTCACGAGCTCCCCGATCGCCTGCTCCATCCCACCCGTCTGAACCGGCCTTTCGTCGTCGCCCTCGTGCGCATGACCCTCGACGAACGGCTCGCGCATGAAGCTCGTCACTTCGTCCCGCGCGATCGTCCGGGCGGTTTTGAACGTCGCGGCGGACAGAGCCACGAGGTCGAGCCAGGTGTGCTCGCGCACGTCCCGGCCGAGCACCCTCGCCAGGCCGCCGGCCAGCGCAAGGCCGCCGGCAAAGACGCCCACGATCGTCGCGTAGGCCTCGTAGGGCGGCTTCTCGACAGTGCCGTGCGGCCGGACTGCGCGGGTCTCGGTCACCATGTCTACACGGTTGCGCCTCGGCAGCCCTGCCAAACCTCATTGGTTGCCGGATTGGCCCGCGGTTAGAGGCCGTGTTGATGCTGGGCCCGGTCAATGAAGACAAGGAGGCTCGCCATGTTCCAGCTTCGACGTCTCTGCTTGCTCCTGGCCGCGTCCGTCGCGGCTTTCGGGGCGGTGTCTCTCCAAAGCGCGGCCGGCGCGGAGCGCGGGTGCGGCTGCGACGAACCCTCGATCCCCAGCGGCCGTGATCCGACGTGGTCAGCCGACGGGGCCCGGATCGCCTTCTCACGCACCGACCGGGACACCGAGATCTACGTGATGAGGCGGAACGGGAGCGGCCTGCGCCCTCTCGTTCACGCCGCGGGGGTCCAGAGCTACCAGCCGGACTGGTCGCCGGACGGGAGGAAGGTCGCCTTCGTCAGCGATCGCGATGGCAACGACGACGTCTACGTCGCGAACGCAGACGGAACAGACCTCATCCGCCTGACCACGGACGCTGCGAATGACCGGACCCCGGACTGGTCTCCGGATGGGCGCTCGATCGTCTTCGCGAGTTGGCGCGACAGCACCGAGGACGACGAACGCGCCCAGATCTACGTGATGAACGCCGACGGGAGTGGTCAGCGTCGACTCGTCACCGACCCGGACTACGACGTCCGCCCTGCCTGGTCCCCCGACGGAACGAAGATCGCCTTCGAGGGGGGCGGCGAGGACTCCTATGTCGACGTCGTCTCGGCAGACGGATCTCATCGTGTCCGGCTGACGCAGACGGGAGAGGACGGCGATCCGACCTGGTCGCCGGACGGTGCGCGCATCGCGTTCACGACCTGGCGCGGAGGTTCAGAAGACCTTGCGCTGATCAATGCCGACGGCAGCGGCCTGAGAGTCGTCGAAGGCACCCAAGCGGACGAACGCGAACCAGCGTGGTCGCACGATGGCCGGCAGCTCGCCTTCTCGAGCAATGCGGACGACACCTCGCAGATCTACGTCGCGAGCGCGAACGGCGGCCCGCCGCATCGGCTGACCGGCGTACCTCGCGCCTTCACGTCGACGCACGAGCGGTGCACGATCGTCGGGACGCCCGGGCGCGACGTCCTCGTAGGGACTGCGCGTCCCGAGGTGATCTGCGGTCTCGGCGGGCGAGACGTTCTTCGAGGCCTTGGCGGCAACGACACACTCGACGGCGCGCAGGGCGACGATCGCATCGAAGGCGGCGGCGGCGCCGACCTGCTCCTCGGTGGACCCGGTGACGACCTCCTGCTCGCGCGCGACGACGTCCGTGAGAGCGTCGACGGCGGGCCCGGCCGAGACAGCGCTCGAATCGACGCAAACGACTGGATCAGCCTGCTGGAGCGCGTGCTCTGAGACGGACACGGGACCCTCGAGCGCAGGCTCGGGGTCCCGCGGCCCGGCTACGCTTGAAGGGTGCGCGAGTTCAAGACAGCCGACACCTACCGGCCTACCGGCGACCAGCCTACGGCCGTCGCGACGCTCGCGGAGGGGCTCACGTCCGGCGAGCGCTACCAGACGCTGATCGGCGCCACGGGAACCGGCAAGACGGCGACGATGGCCTGGACGATCGAGCAGGTCGGCAAGCCCGCGCTCGTGATCGCACACAACAAGACGCTCGCGGCGCAGCTCTGCAACGAGTTCCGGGAGTTCTTCCCCTACAACGCCGTCGAGTACTTCGTCTCCTACTACGACTACTACCAGCCCGAGGCGTACGTCCCGCAGGCCGACCTCTACATCGAGAAGGACTCGTCACAGAACGACGACATTGCCCGGCTGCGGCTCGCGGCGACGTCGGCACTCTTCACCAGACGGGACGTCGTGGTGGTCGCGTCCGTCTCCTGCATCTACGGCCTCGGCTCACCGGAGGAATGGCGCGAGCGGGTGATTATCCTCGAGGTCGGCGAGGAGCACGACCGCGACCTGATGCTGCGAAAGCTGATCGACTCGCAGTACGTCCGCAACGACACGATGCTGGGCCGCGGACGCTTCCGCGTGAAGGGAGACGTCGTCGAGGTGCAGCCGGCGAACCAGGAAACCGCCTACCGGATCTCGTTCTTCGGCGATGAGGTCGAGCACGTCACGCACTTCGATCCGCTGACGGGAGAGATCCTCGCGAAGCTCGACAACATCGCCATCTGGCCTGCGACCGAGTACGTCACCTCGCGCCCGACGATCGAGCGTGCCGTGCAGGAGATCCGGCACGAGCTGGAGGAGCGGGTCAAGGAGCTCGAGCTCGAGGGGAAACTGCTCGAGGCGCACCGGCTGAGGCAGCGCACCGAGTACGACCTCGAGATGATGCAGGAGCTCGGCTTCTGCAACGGGATCGAGAACTACTCGCGCGTCCTCGAGGGTCGCGCTCCGGGAACGCACCCGTTCACGCTGCTCGACTACTTCCCCTCCGACTTCGCCGTCTTCATCGACGAGTCGCACCAGACCGTCCCGCAGGTCGGCGGCATGTACGAGGGAGACCGGTCGCGGAAGCAGACGCTCGTCGATTACGGCTTCCGGCTGCCGTCGGCGCTGGACAACCGGCCGCTGCGCTTCGACGAGTTCCTGGAGAAGGTGCCGCAGATCGTGTTCGTGTCGGCGACGCCGGGACCGTTCGAGCTTCGCCATTCGAAGCGGGTCGCCGAGCAGCTGATCCGCCCGACCGGAATCGTCGACCCCGAGGTCGAGCTGCGTGCGACCCGGAACCAGATCGACGATCTGCTCAACGAGATCCGCCGCCGCGAGGAAGTGGGCGAGCGCGTGCTCGTCACCACGCTCACGAAGAAGATGGCCGAGGACCTCACCGACTACCTGCTCGAGTCGGGAGTGAAGGCGCGGTATCTCCACTCGGAGATCGACACGCTCGAGCGGATCCAGATCATCCGCGAGCTGCGGCTCGGCGACTACGACGTGCTCGTGGGGGTCAATCTCCTGCGCGAGGGCCTCGATCTGCCCGAGGTGTCGATGGTTGCGATCCTCGACGCGGACAAGGAAGGCTTCCTGCGCGGCAAGACGGCGCTGATCCAGACAATCGGGCGCGCGGCGCGAAACGTCAACGGCAAGGTGCTGATGTATGCAGACAAGATGACCGAGGCGATCCAGGGCGCCCTCGAGGAAACGAACCGCCGCCGTGCGAAACAGCTCGCCTACAACGAGGAGCAGGGGATCACGCCGGAGACGATCGTCAAGGGTGTCTCCGACATCGCCGAGTTCCTGACGCTGGAGTCGCCGACCGTGCCGAGGTCGAAGCGCCGCCGCGGCCGCAAGGACGTCGAGGGGATGGCGCCGAGCGAGCTCGAGAAGCTGATCATCGAACTGGAGGAGGAGATGTTCGCCGCGGCCGAGGAGCTTCGGTTCGAGTATGCGGCGAAGCTCCGAGACGAGATCAAGGATCTCCGGCGCGAGCTGGTCGCTGCTGCGGCACAGGCTCCTGCTTAGACTCTTCCCGTGCTCAGCTCCGTCGTCGCGATCATGGTTCTCGGCTTCGTCACGGGCGGACTCGCGCGTTTGGCGGTGCCTGGGCCAGATCCCATGCCGGTGTGGCTGACCGTTGCGATCGGCCTTGCCGGGTCGTGGGGAGGTGGTGGGATCGCCGCCGCGATCTGGGGCTGGAACGCCACGACCGCCGTGTCCTTCTTCGGCTTCATCGCGGCGATTCTGCTGGTGGTGGCCTACCGGCGCCTCATCCAGAACCGTCCGATCACCGGGCCCGAAGCGTTGAAGTTTCCGGAACGAGGATTCGGGATCGACCGCTTCCGCGAACGCCGGCAGAAGCTCGAGGAACTCACTCGCCAGCAGCGGGAACAGCTACGTCCGCAGGAAGATTCGGTGACCGAGCAGCTGCGCAAGCTCGGCGACCTGCGCGACGCCGGCGTCCTCACCGACGAGGAGTTCGAGACCAAGAAGGCCGAGCTGCTGGCTCGCCTCTAGATGTTTCCGGCGCCACGGCGCGGGAACCCAGACCGCATGCACTTCATCTGGTTCATCATCGTGGGCGCGGTCGTGGGTGTGCTCGGGCGGCTCTTCCATCCAGGGAGAGATCCCATGGGTCTCCTGCTCACGATCGGCGTCGGCATCGTGTCGATGATCATCGCGGCGATCATCTCGAGCGGCTGGCTCGCGTTCGTGATCGGCGTGATCGTGGCAGTCATCCTGGTTGCCATCATCGGCCGCTTCTCCGGGCGCCGCGGCATTCCTGCACGCGCCTAGGCCGGCTCGGAAGCTAGGGGCTGACGGCCGCGAGGAAACTGTCTCTCGGCCGTGAGCCCCCAGTCCGTGTCCATCCAGACGTAGGTCTGAACTCGAAGCCACGTCTCTTCGATCTCGTAGACGTGGAGTCCCCGGGCTTCGCCCTGCCGCTTCGGCCGGGGTTGGCCGAGGCCGGGCGCGACCGAGACGACCACGCCGCGCTCTCCTCCTCTGGAGATCTCGAACTCGTGCCGCTCGCTCACCGCAGCCTGATGGATGTGCCCCGCGAGGATGAGGTCGGCACCCGCTGCGACGAGTGACGCGAGGACGTGGTTTCGCCGCGCCACCGGCTTCTTTCGCGACCGCCAGGGGGCGCCGATCAGGTGGTGGTGCAGGACGACGATCTGGAACGCCGCCGGTTGCGCGTCGCGCAGCCGCTCCCTCGCCTGCGCCAGCTGGTTGTTGCGAATGCCGCCGGACTGGTGGCGCCAGGGCCGGACCGAATTCAGGCCGATGACGTGGAGCGTGGGGGAGGAGTACGTCGGTTCACTCGTCTGCCACTGCCGCTCGAAGCCGCGGAACGCGCGGGTGAAGCGCGCCGGAAAGGTGTGCGGTATGTCGTGATTGCCCGGTACCGCCAGTACGGGGCGGGCGAGGCCGTGCAGGAAGCGCGAGGCGTTGGCGAGCTGATCCTCGCGGCCGCGATGGCTGAGGTCTCCGCTGGCGATGACGAGCTCGGGCTGAAAGCGCTCGATCAGAACGGGTGCGCCGCGCTCGATCGCGTCGTCGTTCCCCGATCCGAAATGGAGATCGGAGAGGTGTAAAACGCGTGTAAGCACCGCCGGAGCAGGCTATAGACTGGATCGCGTGACCGAAGAATCTGCCGAGATCTTCGACGACCTCTATCTCGGACTCCGAGCGGGCGGCGCCATTCGCAAGCAGCGCCGCGGCGAGCCTCTGACCCAGGAGGAGCGCGACGCACTCGGCCGCTGGCAGCGGCTCTCGAGCTGGCGCAAGGCACTGGCCATCGGCGGCTTTGCAGTCGGCACCTTCGGCCTCGGCTTCACCCTCGGCGGTCTCATTTTCGGCCGCTGGCGCAA
>WNFV01006851.1_pt1 | contig 14620 bp, 14 predicted proteins | sample 5400101 | NCBI WGS metagenome assembly WNFV01 (sample SAMN13153361, study PRJNA577476) | soil metagenome | isolation source: 115 cm soil or saprolite under grassland replicate 1 | place: USA:California | collected 2016-06-15 | reverse complement strand
CTGTTGACTGTTCTTTAGTTGGCCGGCTTCACTGACCGTACCACTCGGCCGTCTTTGGAGATGGTTGCCACCAGCGACCATAGAACACGCGCGTTTCACGACTCATTGGCGGGTTCGCCGTGCAATTGTCCTGAAGGTGTTGATTGCCTGCGCCGCGCTGGTGACCGGCGTGATCGTGGTACAAGCCGCCCAAGCCGTCACCGCGCCCACCGGCTTCGTCAAGGTTTGCAAAGCCGCTTCCGGTACCGGCGTGACCGGCAGCTTCCAATTCAACATGCAGGGCGGCACCAACCCGGTCACGGTACCGGTGAATGGCTGTAGCGCATCGATCAAGGTATCCGCGGGCCAAATCACGGTCACCGAGATCGAGCAGGTCGACTTCTACACGGCGAGCCAGCTCGTCGGGATCCTGAGCGCGTACAACGCAGGGACCGCCTCGGGCGCTCCCGGCCCGTGCGCCTCGTGATCTGAACCGGCATGTTTGGGGGAGGACCTCGGTCCTCCCCCAAACATGTTGTTCCGGCTCGTTGCTCCGGCTCAGCGGGTGATCGGCGCGCAGTTGCCGGTCGTAAAGGTGCCGTTGCCCGTGTTGTCCGGTACGAGCTGGTGGCTGCCGTTGGCGATGCGAGCGCACACCTTCGGCTGGTTGCCGATCGCCTGCACGTAGTCGGAGTTGGAGGCCGAGCGTACCGACGGGTTCTTGTCCTCCACGTACCACCGTCCCGGGGTCTTGTCCTGCGTGCCCATGACGTGGTCCGGTGGCGTGGTGCCGGTGCCGCCGTAGATGTGGAGGTGGTACCCGCCGTTGACGTTGGGCGTGGCGCCGGCGAAGTTCGCCACGTACTCGATGGTCAGCTTCGTCCCGTCGAACGTCGCCTTGGTGAGGCAGACCCAGCGCGGGTTGGCCTTGATCTGGTCGGTGCATTGCTCGTCGGCGGGCAGCGGCGCCGCCCCGATCGACCCGGCGCCGCTCGGCGAGGCCGACACCGGCTGGCTTGCCGCTCCGGTTGGCCAGCGCGACGATGCCGGCCGCGAGCAACGCGACCAACGCGACGGCGGTACCGACGAGGACCCCGCGCCGCCGCCACGGAGCAGGCTTCGAGGTGACGCCGGGGGTGATCGGCGGCGCCGATGAGCCCGCCATCGAAACCGGCCCGGTGGCCGGCGGCGACGACGAGACCACAGCCGCCGGCGAGACCGGGAAGGCGGCCGGCGAGATGGGCGCCCCGGACACCGGAGTCGCCGGCGAGACGGCAGCCACGACCGGCGCCACCCCGCGGCGCCGCTCGCGAGCCAGGCCGCTCCGAGGGCCACCGCGTGCTTTGGGTGGGCGTCAACCGCCACCGGGCGGCCGAGCTCGGCACCGACCAGCTGCGCCACGATCGGCATCCGCGATGAGCCGCCGACCAGCAACACCGAGTGCAGCTGCTCGGGCGTCACGCCGGCGGAACGGATGGCGCGCTTGAGCGCCTCGACCGTGGAGCGCAGCGCCGGGCGTACCATCGCTTCCAGCTCGGCACGGGTGAGCCGGACCTCGGTGGAGATGTTGGGCAGGAGCACGGCGATCGCCACGTCGGTATCTGACGAGAGCGCCTCTTTCGCTTGTACGCACTCCTCTTTCAGCCGGGCGACCGCCGCGATCGCCACCGGGTCATCCTCGTCGAGCTCGGCCAGCTTGCCCCCGAGCGCCCGGCTCACGTGGCCGAACACGGCCGCGTCGACGTCGATCCCGCCCAGGCGTTCGATGCCCTCCGGCTGGCCGAGGATCTCGAACCCGGTGGGGGTCTTGCGCAGTACGGCGGCGTCGAACGTGCCGCCTCCGAGGTCGTACACGGCGACCAGCGCCCCGGGGTCGATGCGCTGCTGCCGGGCGTAGAACGCCGCGGCGGCCTCCGGCTCGGTGGTATAGACCACCGGTTGCTCCAGGCCCGCCATGCGCACCGCCTGGCGCAGCAGGTCTATCTTGTACGGCCCCCAGTTCGCCGGGTGCGAAACGCACACGGCCGACGCCGGCCCGCCCTCGCGGCTGGCGACCGCGTCGACCACCGAGCGCAGCAGGCGCGCCATCAGCGCCTCGGCCGAGTACGGCGCGCCGCCGAGCAGGATCGGGGTCGTGTCACCGAGGCGGCGCTTGAACTCGCGCGCGACCCGATGCGGTTCGCTCAAGCCGCGCCGGCTCGCCGCCTCGCCGGTGAGCACGGTCTCGTCCTCACGAAGCAGTACGACCGACGGGACGACCGCCGCGCGGCTACCGAGTGATGCGATCTCGGCGTGACCGCCCCGCCATATGGCGGCCGCGGTGAACGTGGTACCGAGATCGACGCCGAGTGCGTACATCGATATCGCTCCGATGGTCGATGGTGGACGAGCGTCATCTGGCCCGCCGGAGCTCGGCGAGCATGCCTTCGCACGAGCGGACCGCGACCCGCGCCGCGACCGCGAGCTGGTGGCCGGTCAACGGGTTCTCCGCGCGGCGCTGCCATCGGGCGAGGGCCTCGGTCGCGGCGGAGGTGAGCTCGGCTCGACCCGCCTTCGGGTCGAGCCGCAAGCGTACGTGCATGGCGCCACCCGCACCGCCGATCAGGTGTTCCAGGTCGGCCATGACCTCCGCCTTGCCACTGACCCAGCCGGCCCGGATCGCGGAGAGCACCCGCAGCTCGTTGAACGGATGGGCGGAGGCGAGCACCCGCTCGGTCTCTGTCGCGAGGGTGTCGCTTCCCGGGCGTGGCGCGACGCGGGTGAGCGCGTCGATCGCCAGCAGCGCCGAGCGGCTCTTGAGGATGTCGCGCCGCTCGAAGAACAGCGAGCCGAGGACGTTCTTCAGATGTCGCAGTCCACTGTGGTCGGCCAGGTGCCGGGCTAGCTCGGTAGCGGTCAACGCGACGCCCTGGCGCAGCAGGGCCGCGGCCAAGCGGATCCCGAACAGCGAGAAGCGAGCCAGCAGGGCCTCCCGCTCCGAAAGCGTCAAGCCCAGCTCGGGCATCTTGTTCATGAACCGGTCGGCCGACAGGAGCAGATCGTCGGCTTGCTGCGCGGGAATGTCGGCGACCCGACGCAGATGCTTCACATCCGTCTCAGTCAGCGTCACCGCGGTCTCCGCGAGGAGCCCGGCCACCGGTACGACCGTCTGGACCACACGCCGGACGTTCGGGTCGGTCGCGAGCTGGCTCGCGATGCGTTCGGCGGAAGCCATCGCGTCGAGCCGGCCGACGGCGATCTCGTCCGCGCGGGACAGCACACCGATGGCGTTCACCGGGTTGGGTTGGGACACCTCGGTGTCGTGGAACGCGCGCAGGAACTCGACATCGCCCGCATGCGCGTGCCGCATCAGGTAGATGACGGCATCGGCGGGCGTCTCTTCCTCCTCGGGCACGAGCAGCTGCCAGGTGCGGCGGGAGACCTGTTCGGAGAGCGAGCCGATGCCTGGGGTGTCGATGAGCGTGGCGACCCGCAGGGCCTGCGACGGCCAGGTCACCATCATCTGCTCGACGTCGCCGGGACGCAGGTCGCCGAGGTCGACCTCCAGCGCCCGCTCCTCGCGCCGGAACCGCAAGGGCCGCGCCTCACCCTCCTTGGTGTGCGCGACGACGCGGTACGTATGCCCGTCCTGGTACCACGTCACGATCCGGGTGCACTCACGCGTGTCGGTCGGTGCGAGCCGCTCCCCGACAAGCGCATTGAGCAATGTGGACTTTCCCGCCTTGACCCGCCCGGCAACGGCTACCCGTAACGGCTCTTCGAGCCGGTCCCGTGCGGCGACCAACCGGCCGTGGTGCGGCGAACCCCAGTACACCTGGATGGCCCGCTGGAGCAGGGCGCGCGAGCGATCGACGAGGCTGGTCATCTCGCCACCACCGCTGCGCGCTCTCGCAGGCCGCGCAGCCAGGCGATCGCGGCGTCGAGCTCCTCCGGAGCGCCCGCGGGCGGCGCCGCGGGGCCGACGTGGAGCTGGTCGTGGATGCGGCGCAGCGCCTCGCGCGAGTCGTTGCCGACCACGGCGGCCACCTTGTCGCAGTACCGGCGAACGGCTTGCTTCGCCTGCGTCCGCCGCTGCGACTGCTGGCGCTCCTTCTGTGCCCGAAGGCTTTGGTGGCCGAGCACCAGACCGATACCCACGTCGATGTCATCCAACGCGACCCCCGCCAGGCCGCGGAACATCCCAATCCGGAAAGCCCCACCGTACGCACGTTTAAGCGCCACGGTTGCCGGTGTGCCGACCGTGGCGTCGTTGGCTCGCCGACACAGCATGATGAAGTTCTCGATCGCCTCGTGCGAGACCCGCGACTGTAGCCAGGCGGTCATCTGCGGCCAGGTATCGGCTGGATCGCCGCCGTCGATGGCCTGGTCGAGGTCGGCGATCACCCGGTCGATGCGAGTACGCAGGTCGTGGTCGAGCTCGCCGGTCAACTTCGCGACATCGAGAAGCTCTTCGATGGCGACCGGGTCGGTGAGGCTCGCGCGTCCGGCTTCGAACGCGCCGGCGATGAGGTCGCATGCCACCATCACGTCGGCCGCCGCCCGGGCCGCTGTCCTTGCGGCCGCGCCGCGCACCTGGGCGGCGAGGAAGTCGACGAGGTCGGCGAAGCCGGACTCGGCATCGAGGGCAGCGTCGCGGGTCTCGGTGGCGTGCAGGCGCAGCGGCGCCGACGCCGGGTACATCGACCCGCCGAGGTGGCGTTCGTCAACCGCTCGAACTGTGCGCCAGCCCGGGTAGAAGTCGGTCTTCGTCAGTACGCACGCGATCGTGTCGCATAGCTCGCGTGCCTGCCGCAGGACCTCCAGCTCGGTCGGGGCGAGCTCCTGTTCGGCGTCGGTCACGAACAGCGCCGCATCGGCCATCGACAGCGCCGCAAGGCTGGCCGCGGCTTGGGGCGAGCCCAGGCCGCCCACGCCGGGGGTGTCGACCAGAACCAGGCCGCCGGCGAGAAGGTCGCACGGTATCCGGATCTCCACACCGACAAGCTCGCTGTCGCCGCTTTCGGAGCTCACCCCGCCGCCTCCGGGCCTCGCCTCGCCGCCTCCGGGGCCTGCCTCGACGGCGAACTGGCCGACCTCCTCGATCGCGATCGGCTGCCGGCGGGGCGGGTCTCCCGCGAAGAGCAGGTCTGCCTCCGCCCGCCCGCCGTGCCGAACGTAGGTGGGCACAGCCGTGGCGGCGTTGTCGTCCACCGGACACACCGTGCTGCCGACCAATGCGTTGACCAGCGAACTCTTGCCCCGCTTGAAATCGCCGATGACGACGACATGGGTAGTGGTCTCGCCGAGCGCGCGGCCGGTCGCGGCGAGACGCGCGGCGAGGTCCGGTCGCCCGTACACCTCGCAGGCCCGGATACCGAGATCCACGAGCGTGCTCGCCTGCACGAAAAGCGGGCGCTCGGCGGTCATCTGGTAGTTGTAGCATCCGATTTCGCACCAGATGATCGAACTTCCAGTCACGGTCGCGCATGCGCGCCGGCGGGACCGTCGGATAGCCGACACCCGAAACCCGTACCCGCCCCTACGGGCCGTACGTCCTTATGTAGCAGGAACAAAGTCAGGGTATTCGTTCCGGGGGAATCCGGATGCGTGCCGGTCGCGGAGCGAGGACCCTCAACTCGAACGTCCATTTGATAGGTCCGCCAAAGGGTCGTGATTTCCGTGACGCTCACCGTGAGGGCACAGGCTCTCTTCGCGAGTTGTCTGCAACCATCCGACCGTCCCACGCCGACCCAAGTCGCCGACGCGATCATCGACAGCCTGCGCGACAACGGCGGCGTCGCCGGGTGTGTGGCGACCATGGCGACCGAGTACGGCGACCATCCGGAGGCGGCCGCCGCGCGGATGCGCTGGGCGCTCGCCTTGGCGTCGGCAAGCGGCGTGTTCGCCGGCGCGGCGCTGGCCGCCTGACCGGCCCTGGTTGCCGTGCCGGCAGGTGCTTGCTGAAGGGCAGGCAGTTGCCAGGCTGGAGCAGAGACGCCCGCGGGGCTTACGGGCAACGCAGCCGATGCCAGCGCCAGGCGGCCGCGTCCTGGCGCGGATGACACAAACTTGTGTTATCTCTGGCATCGCTGCTACTATCGCCGCGTGCCCAGGGACGAGGAGCTGATCTTCGCCGACCACGTCGGGCGTTTCTACGCCCGTCAGCACGGGTTCCCGCCCATGGCGGGCAGGCTGCTCGGATACCTCATGATCTGCGACCCGCCACAGCAGACAATCGACGAGCTGGGCGAGGCGTTGATGGCCAGCCGTAGCGCGATCACCGGTGCGGTCAAACTGCTGGAGGGCTACGGGTTCGCGATGCGTACCCGTAGGGCGGGTGAGCGGGTCGATCGGGTGAGCCCGCGTCCGGACGCGCTGGAGCCGCGCAACTTTGATTCCAGCCTGTTCAAGGAGCAGGCGGCGCTCTTCCGCGAGGGGTTGGCGCTGCTGGCCGACGCGCCACCCGCTCGACGGGCCGCGCTGGAAGAGCTGGTCGCCTTGGCCGACTTCCTCGGCGAGCGGTTGCCGCAGGTCCTGGCCGAATGGCGGGAGCGCCGTGCCGCAATGCGCGCGTCGGGGAAGCTCGCCGACCCGGAAGAGGGGTAACCGTGCCCGATCCTTCGCTCCCGCCCGCAATCGCTGTCACCGGGCTGCGCAAATCGTTTGGTGAGCATACCGTGCTTGACGGTGTCGACCTGCAAGTGGCTCCGGGAACCGTCTTCTCGCTGCTGGGACCCAACGGCGCCGGCAAGACCACCGCCGTCAACATCCTGACCACACTCATCCGCGCCAACGCGGGAGATGTGTGGGTCGCCGGCCACAGTGTCGCCAAGGAACCGGACGCCGTACGCGCCGCGATCGGCGTCACCGGCCAGTTCTCCGCGGTGGACCCGCTGCTCACCGGCGAGGAGAACCTGGCTCTGATGGGCGACCTGCACCACCTGCCGCGCCGGGAAACCCACCGGCGGACAACCGAGCTGCTGGAGCGGTTCGACCTGGCCGATGCCGCCACGAGGCGGGCGGGCACGTACTCGGGTGGCATGACTCGTCGTCTCGACCTGGCAATGAGCCTCATCGGCGAGCCGCGCATCCTGTTCCTCGACGAACCCACCACCGGCCTGGACCCACGCAGCCGCCACACCATGTGGCAGGTCATCCACGACCTGGCCACCAGCGGCGTGACCATTTTCCTCACCACCCAGTACCTGGACGAAGCCGACGAGCTCGCCGACCGGATCGCCCTCCTCGACCACGGAACGCTGGTCGCCGAAGGCACCCCCGACGAGCTCAAACGCCTCGTTACCGGCGGACACATCAGCGTGCAGTTCACCGACGCTGCAAGCCTGGACGCCGCCGCCCGGGCACTCGGCGACATCCCCCGCGACCACGACACCCTCACCCTGCAGATCGCCTCCGACGGCAGCGTCGCCTCGTTGAAGGCGCTCCTCGACCGCTTCGACGACCGGTCGATCGCCGTGGAGAAGCTGTCGATTCACACCCCAGACCTCGACGACGTCTTCTTCGCCCTGACCGGACACACCGACACCGGCGCCAGTGCCGGTGACGAGAAAGCGACGACGCCGTGAGCACCCTTACCTACACGCTGACCGACTCGTCGACCATGCTCCGACGGGTCCTGCGGCACACCACCCGCAACCCTTCCACCCTGATCATGGCGATCGTCCTGCCCGGAGTGATCCTGCTGCTGCTCAACTACGGGTTCGGTGGCGCCATCCGCACCAGCGGTGGCAGATACATCGACTACCTGGTCCCCGGGATCATCCTGATGGGCGCCTGCTATTCGGCCAGTGCCACCGCCGTGGCCGTCGCCACCGACAGCAGCCAGGGCATCATCGACCGGTTCCGAACCATGGCCATCGCCCGCTCCGCGGTGCTGACCGGTCACGTCCTCGGGAGCGTCCTGCGTGCGATGTTGGGCACCGCCCTCGTCGTGCTCCTCGCCCTGGCCATCGGCTTCCGGCCCACCGCCAACCCTTTGCACTGGCTGGCGGTGACCGGGCTCGCGGCTCTGATGCTGTTCGCGATCGCCTGGATCGCCACGGCGATGGGCCTTGCCACCGGCAGCGCGTCCGGCGCGGCCAGCCTCGCCGCGATCCTCCAGATACTGCCGTTCCTGTCCGGCGCCTTCGTCCCCACCGACACCATGCCAGGGTGGCTGCAAGCATTCACCGCCAACCAACCCATGACCCACATCGTGTCGGCCCTGCGCGGCCTGCTCACCGACACCCCGGTAGGCGACCACGGCTGGATCGCCGTCACCTGGTGCGCCGGCGCCGCCATCGCCGGATACCTTTGGGCCCGAACCGCTTACCGCCGGCGACGCGACAGATGACCTGACCGGCAACATCCCATGGCAGGAGCGTGCACCCTGGCTGAGGGGGGATCACGATGGACAGGCATCAGGTGGCCGCCTGGGTGGCGGCGTACGAGAGGGCTTGGCGTCGGCCCGGCACCGAGGCCCTGGCGGAGATCTTCACGCCGGATGCGACCTACCTTCTGGGGCCGTACGAGGAACCGGTGGTCGGGCTCCCCGCGATCGAGCGGATGTGGGAGGACGGCCGGGACGGGCCGGACGAGGTGTTCGCGATGACCAGCGAGACCACCGCGGTCGACGGGAACACCGCGGTGGTACGGGTCGAGGTCCGGTACGGCGAGCCGGTCCAACAGGAGTACCGGGACCTGTGGGTCATGCGGTTCGCGGACGATGGACGCTGCGAATGGTTCGAGGAGTGGCCGTTCTGGCCCGGCAAGCCGTACACCGCTCGGACCCCGGCGACCGAGCGTGGTTACGTGGTTAGCGGTAGGCGGCGGCTTGGATCTGGTACAGCTCCGCGTAGGTACCGCCCGCGTTCATGAGCTCGTCGTGACTGCCGGTCTCAAGCACCCGAGCACCGTCGAGTACCACGATGTAGTCGGCCATCCGTACCGTGGAGAAGCGGTGGGACACCAGGATGCTGATGCGGCCGTTGTCTGTGCCGCTCCTGCCGCCGTTCGCTAGGCCGCGCGACGCGGCGGCGTACCGCTCGAACAGCGCGTGCTCGGTCTCCGCGTCAAGCGCTGCGGTCGGTTCGTCGAGCACCAGAAGCAGGGGCTCGTCGCGCATGAACCCGCGGGCGAGAGCGAGCTTCTGCCACTGGCCGAAGGAGACGTCGACGCCGCCGGGCCAGGTCGGCCCGAGCTGCGTGTCCAGACCGGCGGCGAGCCGTTCGACCACGTCGACGGCTCCCGCCCGGTCGACCGCAGTGCGCACCGCCGGATCGTTTTCGATCCGCGGCACGTCGCCGAGACCGACCGACTGGCGCGCCAGCAGCTCGAAGCGGAAGAAGTCCTGGAACGCGCCGGCCATGCGGCCACGCCACTCGTCGGCCGGTACGCGGGCCAGGTCGACGCTGTCGACCAGGATCCGCCCGGACGTGGGCTCGTAGAGCTTGGCGAGCAGCTTGACCAGCGTTGACTTGCCGGCGCCGTTCTCGCCGACGATGGCCACCACCGAACCGGCCGGCAGCTCGAGGGAGACGTCTCGCAGCACGAGCCGGTCGGTGCCCGGGTAGGCGAAGGAGACGTGTTCGAGCCGGATCCCCTTGCTGAGCCGGTCCGGCGCCGGCGTGTCGGCGGGGGCTACCATCGCCGCCGCGTAGTCCTCGAGCCAGGCCAGCCGGCGGGACCCGTCCATCCAGATGCCGCGCAGGAAGCCGATCTCGCCGACGGTCGCACCCACGTAGGAGGACAGGCGGGCGCCGGCGGCCAGGACGAGCAGCACGTCACCGGCTGGGGCGCGCACCACGGAGGCGACGAAGACGATCGCGCCGACGAAGCCCACGCCGAACACCGCCCAGGCGAGCGTGTGCCAGACCGCGCTGCCCCATCGCGCGGCGGAGACCAGTGCGTACCAGCGTTCCCACTCGGCGCGCCGCTGCCGGACCAGCCGGGGACCGATGCCGGTGAGCCGGACCTCCTTGCCCGGCGCCGGAGTGGTCGCCGTGACGAACAGGTGCCGCGCCAACCGGCTGGCCGGGGCGCCGCGCTCCTCCGCGCTGCGCTCCACGGCCGGCCGCCAGCCGGCGGTGAGCACGGTCGGCAGCGCGAACAGCGCGAGCAGCGCCAGCGCCGGGTGCACCGACACCAGCAGCCCGATGGTCACCACGAGCCGCAGGATCCAACCGGCGGTGGAGAAGACCGACAGGTACATGTGGTCGAGCACGAACACCTGGTCGCGCAGGACCGCGAGGCGGTCGAGCAGCTCCGGGCGCTCCTGGTGTGCGATGGTGGTTACCGAGGCCTGCAGCCGGGCGACGTGCCCTTCCAGGGCGATGGTGACCTTGTCGCGGAAGCGGCGCTGCACCCGGGTGCTCACGGTGCGCAGGAACCAGGTGGCGGCCGCGGACATCGCCAGTCCCAGTGCCGCGAGCATCAACAGGCTGCGGTCGGATCGGAGCACCCCCTCGCCCAGCAGCTTGAGCCAGACGGCGATGAGCGCGTCCGGCAGGGCCGCGAACAGCGACAGCAGGAAGGCGGCCAGGAGCAGGCCGGGCTCATGCCGGTAGCCCAGCCGGCACAGCCGCCACATGGAGGACAGCGCCGGCGGTAGGTCGGCTGGCACCGGGCGGGTCGCGCCGTCAGGTGAGGACATCGAACTCGGCCTCCTCCTCACCCTCGATGATGCTGAACGGTTGGGCCTGCAGGTCGAACATCGCCCGGTACCGGCCGCCGAGCGCAATCAGCTCGTCGTGCGAACCAAGCTCCACCACCTTGCCGTGCTCGACCACACAGATCCGGTCGGCGTGCCGGACGGTCGAGAAACGGTGCGAGATAAGGATTGTGGTGCAGTCGCGGGTGGCGTCGAGGATGCGGTCGAAGATCTCGGCTTCGCCGCGCACGTCGAGCTGGGCGGTCGGTTCGTCGAGCAGAACGAGGCCGGCACCCAGCCGGACCGCGCACAGCGCCCGGGCCAGCGCGACGCGCTGCCACTGCCCGCCGGAGAGGTCGGTGCCGCCCTCGTAGCCACGGGCCAGCACGGTGTCCAGGTCGGCGAGGTTCGCCGCACCGGCTGCAGTGAGCGCCTCGCTGACCTCGCTGTCGGGTGCGCCCGCCGGGGCGACGTTGTCCCGCAAGGACAGCTCGAAGCGCGTGAAGTCCTGGAACACGGCGGTCACCCGACCGCGCCAGCTCGCCAGATCAAGCTGGCGCAGGTCGACGCCGTCGACCTCGATAGCGCCCGCCTGCGGGTCGTACAACCGGCACAACAGCTTGGCTAACGTCGTCTTGCCCGATCCGTTGCGCCCGACGATGGCGAGTGACGACCCGGCGGGGATCGTCAGGTCGAAGTGCTCCAGGACCGGCAGGTCCCCCGACGGGTACGCGAATGTGACGTCCCGGAAGCGGATCTCCGCAGCCGGTAGCCCCTCGGCCGGCCGTGGGGCTACCGGCTGCGGCAGGGCACCGGCCGGAGCCATGGCCGAGTCGAGCCGCAGGACGGCGGCCACCGGTGCGGCGGCCCCGTCCAGCGCCCAGTTGAGCCCGCCGAATGCGATCATGCTGGTGCCCACGGCGGCCTGAGCGAAGACCACGGCGCGGCCGATGCCCATGCCACCGGCGCCCGCCGAGGCCAGCGCCCAGAACACGACCGCGTTGGCCGCGACCACGATCAGCAGGCATCCCAACACCGGTCTCTCGCGCAGCTTGGTCGCCCGGTACTGCAGTTCGTGCAGGCGCACCCGGCGGGCGGTGAACCGCTCGATGGTCCAGCCCGCCAGGCCGAACAGGCGCAGCTCCTTCGCTGCCGGCGCGTCGACCGCCAACCGGTACGCATAGTCCGAGTCGCGCTGCGCCGCACGTACCTCCTCGGTGTTGCGGTCCTTCCAGACTCCGCTCTCGCGCAGCAGCCAATGCGTGGACAGCCAGGCACCGGCCAGCAGGATCGCGGCCCACCAGTGAAACGCCGCGAGCACCACCGCGGAGCTGATGCCGCCGAGAAGCTCGATGAGGCCGCCGGCGATGAAGTCCATCGAGATCGACAGGGGCGGACCCTGCATGCCCAGATCGAAGTCACGCGCGACGGTGAGGTCGTCGATCAGCTTGCGGTCCTCCAGGTGACCGATGCCCGGCGGCTCGACACACGCGGTGGCCAGCCGGTCGTTGAGCCACGCGGCGGTGCGGTCGCCGAGGTTGACGCTGACCGCGGTGTGGATCGGGCTGAGCACCTGCATCGCCACGAACACGACGCCGATCAGCGCCAAAGGTGCGGCCAGGCTCCGGCCGGACCGCACCGCTTCGATCAGGACGCCGGTGGCGATGGCGAACACCGGGGGCAGCAGCCCCCGGGCGATCAGGACCCCCCACCAGGCTGCGGCCAGCCGGCGGTCGGCCCTGGGCAGCACCGTGAAGAACTTCCACTCCGGACGCGCTCGCAACCTGCTCATACCTCACGCCCCGTCGGCTCCGACCGTCGTCATGGGACCATACTCGATGCCTCCGACAAAGGATCGCGCCAGCGGTGCCCGCCGGCCGTGCGGCGGGCTCGATCGGTGGCTTAATGGCCGCGGTCCCTCGCGGCCACCGACGGATAGTCGCGGTGGTAGCCCTCCATGAGGCGACCGCCGGCCCGGCCGAGGACTTCCTCGGCGACCCGCCGCAGCGGCGTCGCGTCGGCGCCGGCGATCGCTGCGCGCAGGGCCGCGTTCAGGGCGAGGTACCCGTCTGGGTCGGCCTCGCGCAGGCGCCGGGCGAGCCATTTGCCGGTACCGAGCCAGGACCCGGTCAACATGAGTGCCAGCCGGCTGGTCTCGGCGTACACCCGGGTGGCGATCGCCGCGACCTCGCCGCCGTCGGCCGCGCCGACGAGGTCATCGAGTAGGTCGGTCAGAGCGTATCGAGCGTCTTCGAGCTCCTCGGTCGACGGCCTCGGCGGACCCACGGCCAGCATGCGGGCGGCCGCGGCATGCAACCTGGCGCCGGTTCCGTCCGCATCGACCAGGACCACGCCGCCGCCGACCATGTGAAGCAGGGGCGACCGGTGCGCGGCGACCTCGCGGCTGAGAATCTCGTCGTAGACCGTCGGCGTTGACACGAACAGCTCGGCCAGCCATCCATGGTGACGCACGGTCTCCCGGAATGCGGGCCTGCTATCGGGACGGATGACGACGACGTCCAGGTCCGATAAGGGAGTACGCGCGTCGGTCAGCACGCTCCCGCCGAGAAACGCCGCGAGCGCATCCGGAAAGCGTTGCCGGACAAGCCCGGCAGCCGCCTCGATCGCCTCCACGCCATCCAGGATGCGCTACGACCCCGCTGGTCGGTGTCGCGACCGTGGCCGGCTTCCTTTGTACGGCGAAACCGATAGCCACCGATGCCGAGCGACGGACAATCGAGGTCGTGCGGATCGTCTTTACTCGGCAGCCACAAGGCGAGTGCCTGGCGCGGATCTACCGCAACGACGGCGTCGTTGCGGTGCTGCCGTCGTACTCGCGCAAGTGGCGGGTGCCGCACGACCTCGCGCACGCCGTGGCAGAACGCGAGCTCGGGCTCAGCCGCGGGGTCTTCGGGTCCATCGCGTCGGGTGGGGTCTTCAAGAACATGCGGATCGTTGAGGGCCGGCCCCGGCACGACGCCGCAGCCCGGAGCGCGCGCATCCTGCGGGCCAACTCCCGAGACATTACGGTCGCTGAAGTGATGGCCGGCGCGGTACACGATGCGGTGGAGTACGGGTCCGCGACCGACCCGGTCGCCCGCGCGCGCGAAGGCTGGGGCGTCGTCGAGGCTCGGCCGTTTCCCTGGATCGACGCCGATTTCGCCCACGCCGTCGACACCCTCAGCTCGCTCGCCCGGCGCTGGGAAGTGATGGGCGCGGATGGCGCGCTCGAGCTCACCTGGCCGGACCGCCTCATTGAGCCGGTACCGCCCGAGCGCCGCCATCGGCGCCCGGCGCTACACCGTCGGTGAACAAATCCGCTTTGTCAGCATGCTCGCCACCCTGGTGGTCAGGCCGTATCGGGGTTGTACTTGGCCACCAGGTCGGGCAGCTCGGCGAGGGAGTCCAACCGGAACAGGCAACGGTCGAGCGCCTCCTGGTCGCGCAGGATGTACGCCCACGGCCCACGCCGCAGAAACGCCGTCGCGATACCGGCGGCCTGCGCCGGCTTGACGTCGTTGTCGAGCCGATTTCCGACGTACAGGATCGCCTCCGCCGGGCACCCCGCCTCCACGATCAGCCGCTGGAAGAAACTCCGCCGTCGGCTTCTCCACACCCCAGCCGTCAGACGTGCCGATCACATCAACCGGCAGGTCGAGCGCGCGCAGGATCTGCTCCGCCCGTGCCGTCTGGTTGGCCGCGAGCCCGACGAGCAAGCCCTGATCCCGCAACGCCGCCAAGCACGGCCGGGCATCGGCGTACAGGTTCTCCTCCGCGAACGACTCAGGCTGGCCGGCCGCTGCTCGCCGGTCACGCTCGGCGGCGAGATCGAAGCCAGGCTTGAAGTACTGGAACGTCTCCCGGTGGTCGCCGCCACGCGCGATGACCGCGCCGAACACTGCCGAGAAGGTGTGCCGCGCAACGCCGAGCCAGTCGGCCCAGGTCCCGTACTCCCGTGTCTCGTCGACGAGTGTCTCGCCCACGTCGAAGAACACCGCCCGCAGGCGCGCCATC
>WNFV01008344.1_pt1 | contig 14622 bp, 13 predicted proteins | sample 5400101 | NCBI WGS metagenome assembly WNFV01 (sample SAMN13153361, study PRJNA577476) | soil metagenome | isolation source: 115 cm soil or saprolite under grassland replicate 1 | place: USA:California | collected 2016-06-15 | reverse complement strand
CAGGTTCTACGGCTTTCCATTAACCATCATCCAATTAATCTCACCATCGAACTCCACGATTTCTGCGAATAGATCGCCGCCTTCACTGCAGGGAACGGCTATGAGATCGGCTCGAAATCCGGGCCGAATCCGGCCAAGAGTGTTCTGCTGACGTAGCGCCAAGGCCGGATTCACTGTTGCCATCTCAAAAATCTTCTTCGGTGGGATATCCGGTTCATTGCGTCGAAACGCGCGCATCTCGGCAAACAAGCTCAGACTATCGTTGCTGGCGAGGCTGTCGGTGCCCAGGCACACATTGAATCCGATTGCGCGCAGCCGTTTGAAAGGAAATCGACTGTGACAAAAGTAACCGTGACTTCGGGGTGAATGCACGATATGAAATTTTGTCTTCATTTTTTCCAGCAACTCGAAGTCGCCTTCGGTCAATTCGTTCAGGTGCGCTACGATCCATCGTGGTAGGGCGCGACTGCCGGGCGCGCCAACAAATTGCTCTAGGGGAGTCTCCTTCCCGCAGTCATCCATTGGCCGTCCAATACTTTTCATAAATTCGTAAAGCGGACCCGACCCATCGCGAAACATTTCCATTTCCTCTCGCGATTCCGCCAGATGCGTTGTCAGCAGGACATCCTTGCCGGTCTCCTCACATCGTTGATACAAATTTTTGGATGCCGTAAACAGCGCATGCGGCGCCAATCCGTAGCGATGGTTGTCGTGCCGAATCTTTTCGCCTCTGCGAACCCTTCGTTGATTGACGCGACGTAATCCTGCGATGAAAGGTTCGATTTCTCCGAGTTAATGGCCCGGATCCAATCAGTGAACGATTTTTCCCGGGGGATCTTCCCGCGCAAACACGTATAATCAAGATGACAATGCGCGTTGATCAGCCCTGGCATCAGAACCTGCTCGCCAAGATCGACAATCTCCTGGCCGCAATATCGCGCGGAGATTTCGGAAAATTTTCCAACATCGACAATGGAGCCGGCGGGAGCCGAGGGACATAGACGGGCAGCCCGAGAGGGTGACGAGCCGGGAGGCGAGTCATCAATTCGATCTCCGGAAACCGCGACCGCGCCATTCTCAATGGGCACTCCATCCATCGTCACGACGGCCCGGGCGCGAACGATCATTCCCCTTTTACAACTTTCCGGCATGCGGCCACCAAAAGATTGCACGGTTCCTGGCAAAGAAGCGGAACTGTAGCTGGGGCCGCCTTTTCCGCTGTCGCTTTAGCGAAGACGGATGACCTCGGTCCATCCAGCGCTTGAACCTGGTCCCACGCAGGATCAAATTTTTTCTTGGGCAATTTCGTTGACGCAATCGCGCCGCGGTGGTCGCGCTTCCACAAGATTGTCCGCAAGCAACCGCCATTGGATCGGCAAAAATCTACGACCAGATCATCAATCTGCGCATCCGAAATTTTGGCAGCGATACGATACATCCCCGATTGTCGATTCAGCGCTTCGCGCAACGGCGTGGTGCGTAGCTGAGCGCGCTGCCACGCGATGAAGATGGCCAGCCTGCCTGGATAAAAATGATCGAGAGCGCGTCTCAATTCATCAGATCTTTCAAGCTCCATGCGCCAGCCGTGCCGCAAATTCGGCGCAGTTTTTAGGGGACGATAGTTTCCCGCGTCGTCGTTCCTTGCGATCTCGATGGCATCTTCTGCGTTTCTGAACGTCTCCAAATCATCACGGGCATCGTCATCGCGATGGCATAGAACAAAACTCTTCCCGCTCTTTCGAACCGAAATCTGGCCGAAACAAAAAGGAGCAATTAGCAGAGCGTCGAGGTCACTTTCAATGAAGCCCGACATCGGTGGAGCGCGACGATCAGATCGCGCCACGCTAGTGCAAACAGTGGGCGATCAGGCCGCCGGCCCGCTCCAGAAATTCTCGATCTTCCTCGCCAAACGCGTTCAACTTATCACTCTCTACGTCCATCATTCCGAGAATGCGCCGGTGGTCGTTGTTCCTCATCGGGACAACGATCTCCGACTGAGTCGTATGAAACGCAGGGAGATGGCGCGGATCCTTGTGTACGTCGCCGACAATGATCGGTTTTCCCGACTCTAGCGCCGCGCCGCACAACCCTTGCGTAATTGGAAAGCGGGGATAGGTGGGTGGCTCGTTACCTGTGCCGGCAAGAATCACGAATTCATCTTTGACGATTTTGTAAACCGCCAGCCACCGGTAATTGCGTGCCGCGCGAATCATTTCCACCAGTTGCTTCATTCGTTTTCGGGTGCAGCCGCCGGCCAGCGCAAACCCCCCGATCTCCTGCAGCTTCTTGCAAGTGGTTTCCTTCATTCGCGGGAAAGCAATCTTGCGCAAAAAGAAACCAAGCGCGAGCGCGATTTCAACTTTTTGTAATACCTGCCTGCTGGATGATGATATCTGCAAAACCGGGATCCGTGCCAATCGATGGCGCATAAAACAGCAAACGATCGTCGATCTTGTACGGATTGTGCCGGAAGATTTGGCCAGGCGCTGCAGCCGGGGGCGCTGACCCCGGCCGGCCGCGGTCAACGCCCGCGGCTACAACGATACCGATCAATCGCGGTATGTCCTCGTAACTATGAAGTCCGTCTGAGATAAAGAACGGCACTACCACTACATTGCGAGTCTTCGTCAATTCCCGCCACTCCGAGACCGGCGGCGGTTCTTCCATGTAGACATTCAGCACGTCCGCGAATTTCCCGAGCGCACGGATCTTTTCCGCTTCGCGTTTTGCCGCCACGGCGCTGTTTTCGTTCAAATCCGTGCCGTGCGCGACAATCAGGAGGCTGGTCTCGGCAGGATCGACACCGGGAGCGACCTCGCGTGCGCGTTTGAGTAGCAATTTAGTCATCGCGGGATGATTCCCGACTGGCTGACAGTATTTCCATGTTTGCCCGCTCTGTCGTTTTGTCGTGCGCATCGCGCAGACTCGGTTCCTCTTTCCAGAAGGCGCATCCGACCTCTGCAAAAATTTCCCGACGCCGGATTTCCGCGGCATGCGCCAGCGTCGGCGCGCTCGAATCCGGATTCACGGTCGAGCCGTGGGCGACAATCAAAAGCGCAACGTCGTCGGATCTCACGGATTAAACGTTCAACAGCCTGCCCTGGGCGCAAGTCGAATGGGTCCAACCCGACTTGAAGGGGGCTGTAGCGGCGGCTGTCCCCAGCCGCAAAATTCCATGCGGATGAGGACACGCGCTACGTTTGCGAATTCCTCGCCAGATGCCAACGCGTAATCGAATTACGTTTTCTTAGAATCTTTTCTTTAGCTGAATGTACCAGAACCGTCCTTTGATTGTGGCCAGCGACTCGTCGTAGCCGTTCTCGATGTTGCCGGCCACAAATGGCGGGTCTTCGTCGAACACGTTCTGCATCCCAACGGAAATCGTGGTGTTGTTCAACCAACCGCGCCATCCACAGGGATTGTATTCGGCCGTGGATACAGGCATGACACTTTTCTCCTTGTCGTCCTTCATCTTGACATTTTTACCGCCATCCTTGGCAAAGCCAGGCACTGGAGCGGGAGCCGGGGGTGGCAGGTTAAACGTGTACGACGCAATCACATCGAGAGTAATCCACTCCCGCACTTTCCGCGCGCGCCAAGGACGAGGCCCACTTCTCGGCGTTTGTGGCTTGGAGAATTCGCCGCCCAGACTTGTAAGACTGAGATTATCATCTTCGTATTGGCCGGTGTAGTGGACTACCGCGCCGATATCCAAACCCTGCATCCACGTATCAGGTGGGCCGTCGTAGAAAAGACTGAAATTGGCGCGATTCCATGGCAGCGAGCCGGTTAGGGTGAATCCCGGCGGTATGACTTCGCCCGCGATACCGAACCGTTTTGTATCAGTCGAAATCTGAAGCTCAGCCCGGGATAGCCAGGTGCCGTTGACCGTGGCCGTCAGTTTGCCAAAATCCCCGTGGCCAAAAATCGAAGACTCCAGAAGATAGATCGCTTCGTAGTCGAGACCCTCGAAAATCGCGCCTGTAAGATTTTCGTTGGGATCAATGACCAGGATGATTGGTCCCGGTTCACCAGGAATCGTAGGAGGACCACGGATAACGAGATCGGGGTTATTAAGGTCAACAATGAATTGGACACCGAGGAGGGACGCGATTGATCGCATATCGATATGCCACCAATCCGCACTGAGGGTCAGGCCCTTGATCCATTTCGGGCTGTAAACGATCCCGTAAGTCCATTCGTAGGCTACTTCCGGCTGTAGGTTGGGATTTCCTATAACGCGAATCTCGAACGCATTGGGCTGGCGGTTTGTTAATCGGTCGAAAGCCGCACCGAAGCTCTGCGTGGAAGCGGGTGAAATCTCCGATAGCGCCGGAGCATGAAACGCTTCGGTGTAGCTGCCACGCAAGGTAAGGGCGCCATATATTTTGGATCAAGCGGCTGCCAGCGAACCGAGACCTTTGGCTTCTGAGCGTTATACTGGCTGTGCGCCGCCGGCTGAAATGGGAAAGCTCCAGAAGGTAGAACTGCAGAGGTGTTCTGGCTGTACCACTCCTCGCGCTCGGCGAAGTCAACTTCGAAGCTATAGAAACCGGGGAAGTTCCACGTCGGACTGGTAAAGGGTACCCGCACTTCCTGGTAGATAGACCAAACATCCCGGTTCACCCTTGCGCTTCCCCCACCGAACGAGCCAATGGTTTGAAACGTCGTGTTCAGTGCGTCGCGATCGCGCGTCCACCTCGGTGCGTCGTACTCACCGCCGAGAGCAAAGGAGACAGGCCCCGCGGGAAGGTTGAATAAATCGCCGTTAACAGTGGCATAACCTATGGGCAACTCATATTCGCCTGAGTTATGCAGGGTGACATAAACTCTTTGCCTGGCCCGCTTGGTGTTGTGGGCAGTAAAATTCAGGAACGGATCAAATGCCGTAGCAGGATCTGTATCCAGCAGCGCGTCTCGCAATCCGGGCTGACTAACGTCGCCGACGGACAAATTCTGCCCCTCGTTCCGGGAATAACGGAAGCCCAATTCCCAGTTCCAAGTCTTGAAATAGTCGCCAAATTCCCCCATCTCACCGCGGAGCCCGACGTCGAAGAGCGAATCCCAGTAGGTGAACTTTTCATGTCTGGGACCGGTATCATTAATGCCACGAAACCGAACGCCGGTAGTGACCGGCAGACCAGACCCATCGGGAAAGAAATTTGGAATAGTCGCATCAGCGACTGTGAACGGATTAAATGGATTCTGGATTGGCACACTTATGCTGCTGCCGTCGGGACTAAAGCCTATATTAGTGCCTGGGATCTTGAATGGGTCGGGCTGAAACGGCACAGCTGCCAGGGACGCATCGAAAAATGAGCGGACATATTTAAAGTCCGCAAATAACACCAGATATTTGTCGCACAGGTCGCGCGTGAAGGAGCCATAGAAACTCTGACGATCTGCCGGCGGAAGCGCTGGGGTTACAGCCGCGAAATTATAGCCGAAATAATCGCCTCCTCCCTTATAATCAGTGCCGAACTGTGGAAAGAAAAACGCTGCATTCGGGCCGATGACACCTGGGGCGCCTGGATATGCATTGGGGCTAATCGTACGCCGGTCCCCCGGTGGGATGCCCAAGACACTAAGAAGAAAAGGACGATAGGGTCCCTTATAAAATGGCGCAGTTGCCACATTTGGCGCGGAGTGCGGCAGCGGCGTGTTCACGCCGGGTAGCGGTGTACCGCCGGGGCCGAAAAACATTTTCGGAAGCAAGCGGCGGACGCCAACGCTGCCAGGCTCAAACGCGTTACGCTGATCGATTCCACCCCAAGGTATTTGAAAGCCGTTACTGGAGAGATCCCGGTCAGCGCTGAAAAGACCGCCGGTACGCTGCCAGAAATCAGCAATAACCACGATGTCTGTCTTGTCGTCTCCGGTGCCTGCTTTGAGCCATGCCTCCCACTCGCCCATGTCGTTGGATGCTCCCAGGTTTGTGTTCCCGTAACTGCCCCCGATCTCCACCCCACGGAACTTGTGTATCAAAAAGAAGTTAACCACGCCACAGATCGCGTCGGAGCCGTACACAGCCGAGGCGCCATCCTTCAGGATGTCGATGTGATCAATCATCGGAAAGGGAAGCAGATTAATGTCCACACCGCCGCTGAACCCGACGGCGTTCAACGAACCAAGGGCGACACGTTTTCCGTCAACGAGCACCAGAGTTTCTTTGGTCAACAAGCCGCGCAGGTTGAACCGGACGGTGCCGTCCCCGCCATTGGCGATGTTCAGATTTTGGGTGCTGCCCGCCTGCTGTGGCAGAAAAGTTGTCAGGTCCGTTGCATTGCGGATACCCAGTTTTTCGAGGTCTGCCGGACGATATGTATCCACTGGGTTCGGGCCGACTTCTTCCGCCGTCGGAATGTTGGAGCCAGTCACGATCACCTCTGCTACTATGGCGACACGCTGGTCAGCCTCCCGAGATGTGGACACAGTCTCCTGGGCAAATGAGATCGAGGCCAGAAGCAAAGGAATTCCCACTATGCTCCATCCGGCACACCAGATGAATGGTCGCTTGATGACAGCTCCTTTCGTTAGACTTGCGTCGTCTTAGCAAACTTCCCGACAAACAACAAGATTCATTTGGACCGATCCTCACCTTCTGCCCGGCGCGGGTTCGAAGGAAAGCATCACCCTGTCGATTGCGATTCGAGTGACAGTCGAGACCGCCGCTACAGCATAACGAATTTATGGGGCCACACTCGGTAAAGGAGCGAGCTGATCTGGAGCCGGGAAGAGCGTTAGTAATTCCGGTGGCGTCGCTCGCGCATCCTGTAACTGGCCGTCAAAATACACTTGGACAATGAATCCCCCATACTCGCGTCCGTCAGCTGAACGTGATTGGGTCTTTGGGCGCACGTAAGTCGCTACCAGGAATTTCGGAGTTGCATCCGTCCAGTCCTCGGAAGCGTTAAGCCAACTATAACTTGTCCGCGCGTCAGTCGGCTTCATTTTGTTATCTTTCGTCCGGTCGTAAAAGGAGACGACAATCCTTGCGTGCCCATTTTGCGTACCCGGTCGTGGCTTTACTCCAACCTTCAGGGTCAGGTGACTCAGGGCGTTCGGATCGGTAATCTCTGAGAGAGTTGTCTCAGTGATCGCTAGAACTGTGTCCTGCGAGGCGCCGATTCGCCGCAAAAGATGAGGGAAACGGGCGTCGGAATGGAGCGCACGAAATTCGGGAAGGAACGCGATCCACTGTAATACCCCCGAATGCTCCTCGTAGGCGCGTTCGAGCCAGTGGAAAGCTTCTTCTTTATCGCCTAACGCGGTGGAAACTGCCGCGATCAATGGTGCAGAGACGTATCGCTTTTCCCTTGCTTGCAGAAGCTGCGCACGAATATTTTGCGCCTCCGGTTGCCGGCCCATGCGCGCATAGGTGATGGCAAGGCCGCTACTCGGGAGATTCGTTGTCTCCTGAGCTTTGGTGTAAAGCGCGATCGCTTCGTCGAAATTGCCTTTCTCGCGATGCGCGGCGGCCAGAACCGAATCCAGATAAAAGTAATTTGGATCGAGCTGGAGTGTTCGCTGGCCTTCGACAACTGCGTCATCAATGCGGTCGTTAGCCAGGTAGGCGGCAGCGGCAACGTAGCTTGTGATAGGTGACACCGGATCTAGTTTCTCGGCCTCCAGGATAAGTTGAAGGCCGTCTTTTAGCTCGCCGCGGAAGAGCGGGTGCAGCGCCGAAAAGAAATGAGCGGGCGCCGAGTTGGGGTCGAGCTGAAGAGCGCGCGTTAACTCTTCATCCGCGCCAGCCAGGTCCCAGTCGAGGACACGTTTCGCTTCGCTAAGATAGCAATGCGCCTCAGCATCCTTCTCGTCGAGCCCGATTGCCTTTAACGCGGCTTCTTTTGACGCCGGGTAAGCATCGAGCGGTCTTACGTAGACGTCCGCCAGAAAATACCAAACCTTCGCGATCCCAGTCCAGGCACGCGAAAATGTCGGATCTTTCTCGACAGCGCGCTGAAAGAAACTGAGCGCCCTTCGCAAATCCTCCTCGCTGCTCTTGTTTGAGAAATAAAGGCCTTGGAGGTAAAGTTCGTATACCTCGGTGTTACGCTGTGGTTGGGCAGGAAGCGAAACGGCGAGCTCGATCTTGAGCGCGTCAACAATTGCGCGAGTTATTTCATCTTGAAGGAGGAAGACACCCTGCAATTCGCGTTCGTAGGTTTCCGACCAAAGATGGAAGCCGTTGCGTGTATTAATCAATTCCGCGGTAACACGAACGCGGTTACCCTCCCGTCGCAAACTGCCTTCGAGCACATTCGCAACGTTAAGCGTTTTCCCAACCTCCCTCGCGTTCACGCTCTTCCCTTTGAATGAGAATGATGAGGTGCGGCCAACGACATGCAGCCCGTCAACCTCCGCCAGCGCGTGAAGAATTTCCTCGCTCATGCCATCGCAGAAATACTCTTGGTCTTTTGCCTCGCTAAGATCGAGGAACGGCAGCACGGCGATCGACTTATCGACCTTGTACGCGGAAACGCGAGGCAGGAGAAACAACGCCGCGGCAGCGGAAATGATGACACCGGTTGTGACAAGCATGATCATGTTGCGACGACGATGTGTTCCCGGTGGTGCCCTTGGTGTTGCGCGAATGCCTTGCGGGGTGACATCAAAGGCCCATCCGAGAATGAGTGCCAGTGGAAATCCGATAAGTAATAACACAATCACCAGACGCAACGCCCAGTTTGGTAATTCCCAGGCTGGAAACGCCGCTGAGGCGAGCTGGATTATGCCGGCAGCGACAATAATGTAGGCCGCAGCCACGCGGTAGACCTTGCGCCGTTTCACTTCGTCGAAGAAGCCACTCACAAAAAAGGACTCGAATTCCAATTTGCGACGCAGATCTTTGAGCGCCTCAAGCAGTTTGTGTGCGCTGTGATACCGTTGCGCGCGATCTTTGCGAAGCGTCTTGCTGATGATCTGCTGAAGCTCAGCCGGAGGTTGCCTGATATAACTCGTGAGCGGCCGTGGCTCTTTCTCAACAATAGCAGACATCACCTCTCTTGGTGTGTCTCCGGTAAATGGCGCATGCCCAGTTATCATTTCGTAAAGCACGACGCCAAGACTCCAGATATCGGTGCTTTTATCAACGTGCCCGCCGCACGCCTGCTCCGGCGACATATAACTGACGGTTCCCAACACCGAGCCCAGATTGGTCTCAACCAGCAAGAGCGCTTCATCTTTCGGCATCGTTGCCGGTGCTTCCTGTTCGGCAAGCTTTGCAATCCCAAAGTCGAGCACTTTCACGTATCCGTCCGGCCGGAGCATGATGTTCTCCGGCTTGATGTCGCGATGGACAACGCCCGCTTCATGGGCGGCGGCGAGCGCATTCGCCACTTGGATCGCCACGTCAATAGCTTCGCTCAGCTGCATTGGCCCGCGCATCAGACGTTGACGCAGCGTCTCGCCTTGGATCAGTTCACTGACTATGTAATGAATTGAGTGATCCTCGCCGATCTCATAAACGGTCAGGATATTTGGATGATTCAGCCCAACCACGGCGCGCGCTTCCTGTTGAAACCGCTTCAGGCGCTCAGCGTCGCCGGTAAAGCGTGTCGGTAGGAGCTTGAGCGCGGCTTTCCGGCCCGCGATAATGTCGGTCGCCAGATAGACGTCACCCATCCCACCGGTGCCTATCGATTCAGAAAGTTTATAGTGGCCGATCGTGCGACCAACGAGCAATTCAGCTTGCCCATTTTGAATAATTCGCGTCGCAATGCCGACAGCTGAGCTTTCGATAAAGCTGCCTACTCGTTGACGCAAAGCGAGAAGCGCTTCAACTTCGCCGCGCAAAAGCTCATCGCCTTCGCACGTCGTTTCCAGAAATCGAGCAACGTCGTCCGAGTCTTGCTCCAGCGCTGCGTAAAAGATTTCCTCAATCGTTCGTAACTGCGCCGGCGTCATAGACACGAATTACAGGAATTGGAGGGCTGGACACGAATTACACGAATTTTCACAAACTTAATTTCATAAGGATTGGATCGAGCACTGTAGGAAAATTGGTGTGAATTAGTGAAATTCGTGTCTGTCAGTCCACGCTGTGCAATTCTCTGTACAGCCATAGCCTGGCAAATTCCCAATCACGCCGCGCCGTTCTACCTGCAATCTTGAGCACTTCTGCTATCTCGTCGTAGTTGAGCCCGCCAAAAAATTTAAGCTCGACCACTCGGGCTTTTCTTGAGTCAAGCGTAGCCAGCCTCTCCAGTGCCTCGTCCAGATCAACAATCTCTTTTGATTGTTCCGGTGAGAGGATTACTGCTTCATCCAATTCTATCCTGGGCCCGCCGCCACCGCGTTTTTGCGCTCGGTTGCTCCTGGCGTAACTGACCAGAATTTGACGCATTGCACGAGCGGCGACGGCGAAGAAGTGGGCGCGGCTCTGCCAGTTTGGATTGGTTTGGTCCGCCAGACGCAGATAAGCCTCGTTGACCAGCGCGGTAGTTTGCAGTGTGTGGTCGGGACGCTGCCCCACCATGTAATGATGAGCGAGACGGCGGAGTTCTTCATAGACCAGCGGCGTTAGCTCTGCGAGAGCGGAATCATCTCCGTGACTCCATTGCTGCAGGAGCTGGGTCACTCTGTGGGGAGAGACCGAAGGCTCATCCATAAATCCTCTTGGTAGCCTATCACCCAGAGAAATTCTCTGCACGCGCAAGCTTTTCCAAAAAGAATCTCAGTTCAGATGGCCACTTTGATCGCCCGTTTTCGTTTATGGCAATGAAAGGAAAACTACGAAACCAAAAAGAAAGAAAAAACAATGAATCCACTGACTCAGTTCAAAAAAATACGAATCCTGCCACTTCTCATCGCACTAGCGCTTGTCGCGATCGTCATGTTCACACCCCGCGCGGCACATGCAACGCCGGGATGTGGTTTTACTGGCACGAACCTGTTAGCCCCCGTGCCGGCCGGCTACTTCCCGTCTGGCTTGCTCAATTTGATGTGTAGAAGCAACCTGCCGGATTGGCTTCTCAATACGAGAGTGAGAGGCGACTCGGACCTCTATATTACCCAAAATACCTGGCAGCCAGGGGGTCAAACTGGGTGGCACACCCATCCGGGTCCCAGCCTGATTACAGTAATAGAGGGAACGATCACGGTCTACGAGGACGACTGCACGTTCGAAACCTTCACTGCAGGCCAGAGCTTCACTGACATCGGCTGCGGAGACGTCCACAACGTGCGCAACGAGACGGGCGCGGTGGCGAAAGCTGTGGCCGTCCAGATTGTTCCACACGGCGCGCCGAGACGAGAAGACAAGCCGGACCCGGGTTGCGCAAACGTGCCTCCTTGCCCCTGATTCTGAGGACGAGCGCTCTGTTACCGCAGTTGTAAATCGTCCCAGTGGATGCAAAAAACCACTGGGACGAACTGTCGAAAGATTCACGACTAAAAAACAGAGCGTGCGTCAATGTCGGCAAACGCCCTAAGCCTAAGGCGATTGGGAGCGCTCACAAATGACAATCAACCACGCGCCTTGTATGGGAGCGCTTTCAATTTAATTACCGATTTGAGCGATTCGAACTCAGGATCTTTGTGGATCAGGAGCGCACCAAATCGCTGTGCAGTTGCACCGACAAAGGCATCGGCGAATGAAACCAGGAAACGCGCTTTAATCTCGCCTGCAGCAATACACAGCGCCTCATCCGAATGCACAAACTCGACTGGCCACGATTTAATGACTGCAACCAGCTCATCCGCGCGCCTCTTGTCAGCAAGCTGAATCGTCTTGTAAAGAATTTCGGTAAGGCTAACGAAGCTCGCCGCAATTGCGATTTTGCCTGAAGCTCCTTCCTCAAGTCTTGCTTCGACGAAGTCAGCGCCAGGTTCGTCCTGAATCACGCTGAGAATAGCCGAAGTATCAAGAACGACGTCGGCTTCGTTCACGTCGGCGTTCCTCTGCGCGATCAGCGCGTAGGGCGCGAGCTAAATCTAAATCTTTAGCAATGCCGCGCCCGTATTTGTTTGCTCCAGCAGCTAAAGGTACAACACGGATTGTCTGACCGTCGTCGATCCAAGCCAGGCGCGATTGCTCAGTAAGGTGGTGGCGCGCGCGAATCTCAGCAGGAATCACTGTTTGTCCGCGTGATGAGATTGTTGTGGTCATGGAACAAAGTAAGGCAATCGGCCAAAAAGTAAAGCAGATTCATCATTCGTCTTGTATTCAATCGCGCAGGGCCGGGATATTCCTCGCCGCTGCAATGCGGTTAGACTAGCGCAAGCAGGAGGGACCAATGCAAACGGCGGCTGCGTTGCTTCCGAAAATCAGCCACTGAGGCCGATAAGCCAGGGTAAGCCGTCCGTGCGCACTCTGAGGCGATTGAGAGCTTGCCCTGTCGAATGGTAAATCGCCGCTACGTGACGAATCTCACCACGCGGTTGCTTGCGCAGCCGGGGCGCGTCCTGCTATGATGTGGTATGCGTTTCCGCACATACAAAAACACTAACCTGACGGTAAGCGAAGTTGGTTTTGGCCTCTGGACGGTTTCCACTGGTTGGTGGGGAAATTTTACCGAGGGCGAAGCGATCTCGCTGATGCACAAGGCATTCGACCTCGGCATTACGTTGTTCGACGCCGCGGATACTTACGGCAACGGGTTAAGCGAAGAATTGATTGCGAAGGCGTTTCCCAACCAGCGGGATGAAATCGTGATCGCAACTAAGGTCGGCTATGATTTTGTGCACCACGGCGAAGCGCGCGGGCGCGGTCAGCGCGAGATTCCCCAGGACTTTTCTCCGGAAGCGATCACGCGCGCAACGGATGCAGCGTTGCATCGCCTTAAAACGGATCGCATTGATCTTCTGCAACTGCACAACATCCGGATGGAACAGATCTATGACGATGCGCTCTGGACAACGCTCGAGAAATTAAAGACCGAAGGAAAAGTTCGGTATTACGGCGTCGCTCTAGGGCCGGCGATCGGCTGGCTCTACGAGGGAACAAACTGCATTCGCGAACGGGACATCACCAGTGTGCAACACATTTACAATATGCTCGAACAGCACCCCGGGCGGGCTATTCACGATGCGGCCACCGATGCCGGCAAGGACACGATGTTCCTTATTCGCGTGACGCATTCATCCGGAATGCTCGAGGGAAAATACACTGCGGAGACGACCTTTCCGCCTACTGATCATCGAAGCCACCGCCCGCGCAGCTGGCTACTGAATGGAATTAAAAAGGTTGATCAACTGCGTTTCCTTGAAAATTCCGAGCGCACGCTTGGGCAAGCGGCGTTGCAATGGTTACTTGCTGACGATCGCGTGGCTTCGACGTTACCGAACATTTACAACGAAGACCAGCTCGTTGAATTTGCGAAAGCTCCAGAATGTCCAGCCTTGACTGCCGATGACATGGCGAAAATCAAAGCCCTCTATGCCGAAAATTTCGGCGTTGAAGAAGCGCCGCCGAAGTTCAAAGGAACGATGGAGCTGCCGAAAGAAACTGCAGCGGCATAGACACGAATTTCACTAATTCACACGAATTTATCCAGGCCGCCTGAATCAGGCTTGTGAAATTCGTGCCAATTCGTGTAATTCGCGTCTCTAATCTGATTCGTCTTCTTCCTCTACGGGTTCGGCGCGGCGAATTTCTGGTTGTTCGCGCGCGCGACGCTGCTTCTGGCTGACTACCTTTTCGCCTTTGTAAATTTCTTTGAAGATATCGACAATCATTGGGGCGGCCGCAGAACCGCCATGGACCTTGCTCCCGACGTCGCCCTCGTAAAGAGCCGCGAACGCATATCGCGGTTGGTCGGCTGGTAAGAACCCGGCAAACCATGCTGCTGTGCGCTCTTTATCTTTGGGTCCCCATTGCGCCGTGCCGGTTTTACCGGCGACCTCGGCATTATCGAGGCTGGCCTGGTGCGCGGTGCCGCCTGCGCCATTCACGACGTCGATCATTCCCGTGTGCAATTCGTCCAGCGTCTCGGATGACAGGTTTAGCGTTCTCTTCGCCCGCACCTGATAGGCAGTAACAATTTGGTTATCGAATGTCTGCACCTGTTGAACGAGGCGGGTTTGGTACAATGTGCCGCCATTTGCTACGACGCCCATCGCCTGGGCCATTTGCAACGGGGTGACCTGCGTGTCTCCCTGGCCAATCGACATGTTTGCAATATCGCCGTTGAGGAGCCGGCGACCGTGCGTCGCCTTCATGTATTCATCGTTTGGAACGCGGCCTTCCGCTTCGCCGCGTAAAGGGATGCCGCATTTTGCGCCAAAGCCCAATTGTAACGCCCAATCGATTATGGGTTGTGCGCCGGTTCTGATCCCAACCTGATAAAACCAGGTGTCGCACGATTCGGTGAGCGCCTGCACAAAGTTCAAGGCGCCGCGATTGCCCTTTTTCCAATTGTGAAAAGTGACGTTGCCAATCTGAATTGACGGAACGCATTCGTAGCGATCATCCGGCTGGACGGCACGGCTTTCGAGCGCGGCAATTCCAACCGCAACCTTGAATGTAGAGCCCGGTGGATAGGAGGAACGATACGCTCGTGGCAAAAGCGGAATGTCTGGATCGTTCTGCAAGATTTTGAGCTGCTCAGCCGAGATCGACGGTACAAATAGATTTGGATCGAAGGTAGGCCAGGAGGCCAACGCCAGAATGTCGCCATT
>WNFV01005956.1_pt1 | contig 14622 bp, 8 predicted proteins | sample 5400101 | NCBI WGS metagenome assembly WNFV01 (sample SAMN13153361, study PRJNA577476) | soil metagenome | isolation source: 115 cm soil or saprolite under grassland replicate 1 | place: USA:California | collected 2016-06-15 | reverse complement strand
CGCCGGCTGCTCAAACGCGGCGCCTTCACAATCGAGCGCGACCTCGCCCAACAGATGCTCGCCTTCGTCGAGACCTACAACCAAACCGCACGCCCCTTCAACTGGACATACACCGGCAAAGTCCTCGCCGCATGAGTACGCGAATCAACCGGAGCGACCACTAGGCTCGGAGCCGTCACCCAAGCTTGTCGACGCCGACAAGCGGGCTTGTCGACCACGCCGTTGCTTGTAAAGCTCCCGGCATCTTCGACAGAAGGAGGCGCACATTCGCGAGGGAAACTACGGCGATGTGGGCCTTGACGGCCTGAACGTCGTTGCGCTGGCCGAATTCGAGGCAACATCTGGGCAGCCGAGGTTCCCGGCAAGGCGACGGCTCGGGCCGAGGCGCTGACCGGCCCGACGACGCCACCCGGTCAGCGGGTCCAGGTTCACAACGCACCCGGGGGCGGAGGGGGGCGGCCCCTAGCGGCTGAGGCCCTGGTTGCGGCTCGTTCGTGCTACGGGTAGCTCGTCGCGCGAGGTGCATCGTGTACTCCTGGCGGTTGAGCGGATCGGCGCCGGATGGATGCCGTGCCGCTGACCGGCTGGTAACCATGGAAGTCCGATTCGAGCACGCCTTCGCCGCCCGTCAGCGCCGGCAGCTGCCGCTGGAGGTCATGAGCCCGGGTCGCCGGCATCACCGTCTCGATCGTGGAGAGGTCCCCGAGCAGCGACAGCGGTTCCAGGACGCCGCCGAGCCGTGCCACCGACGCCAGAACCGCGCCGACGGTATCCGATGGGGTCTCGATGCTGACCCGGACGATTGGCTCGCAGACTGCCGTCCTGGCCTGCTCGAGCGCCTGCATGAGGACAAGCGGCGTGAGCTTTCGGAAGTCGGCGGCCGTGCTGAGCGGTCCCCGTCTTGACGGAGGACCGTCAGGGACGCTGTAGGTGCACTTGGTCATCGTCACGACGCAGTCTGTGACCTGCCAACCGAAGAGGCCCTCCCGCAGCGTCTCGCGGACGTACCGGCCCATGTGCTCCGTGAAGCTTTCGACCGTCTTGTAGAGGTACAGCGGGACGGTGCGAGGATCGACGTGCAGCCGGAACTCGATCCCCGAGCCGTCAGGCGCAGGATCGATGACGAGCCCGATCGTGGCGAGAAACGGATTCGATTCCGCGCGGAGGATCTCGATGGCCTCGCCGGTGCCGATGGGTCGCTCGATGTAGATCGGCGTCGTCTCGCGGAACGTGACGTCGAGGCCGAACTCGTCCGCCAGCGTCGCCTGGATGACTTCCTTCTGGACCTCGCCGTAGAGCGAGACGGAGATCTCCTGGCGGGCGTCGTCCTGCCGGACATTGATCAGCGGGTCCTGCTCGGCGAGCTGCGCGAGCGCGATGCGGAGCCGCTCGCGGTCGCCGCGATTGCGCGCGACGACGACCGACTCCAGTGTCGGAGGAGGGAACTGATGCTGCGCTCCGCCGCTGCCGGTCTCGCCGATCCGGTCGCCGGTCTGTATCTCGCCGAGACCCCAGAGCTGTCCGACGGCGCCCGCGGCGACGGACGGACGCTGGACGGCGGGCCCGCGTTCGAAGACCGCGATCGCGGTCACCTTGTCCTGGAGATCGCGGCCGAAGTGCAGCCGGTCGCGCGTTCGAATCGTCCCCGAGAACATCCGGACGTATGCGATCTTCTCTCCGCTCGCGCCGCGTTCGATCTTGAAGACCGTCCCGGATACCGGGCCGTCGGGATCGCCCTCCGATGCCGGCAGCAACTCCGCCATACCGGCCATCAACGGCTCCACGCCCGCACCCGTGATCGCCGACCCGAAGAAGACGGGGTGCACCAGTGCTCGCTTCGTCTGAGCGGCAAGCTCGCCGCGAAGCTGTTGATAGGGGACACGAGACTCGTCCTCGACGTACGCCGCCAGGATCCCGTCGTCGTGCTCCGCCAGCACCTCGGCCACGCGGCTCAGGAACCCGGGATCGTCCTCGCCGGAGACTGTGAAGGACGCGGCGCGCGTGCCGAGCTCGCGCGCTCCACCCATCGGTACCACCGCCGTCGTCAAACGCTCCGCGATCGCCTTCAGTACACGCTCGTCGCCGGCTCCCGTGCGGTCGATCTTGTTGATGAACATCAGCGTCGGAATGCGTAGCCGCTGCAGCGCGCGCATCAAGATGCGCGTCTGCGGCTGCACGCCCTCGACAGCAGAGATCACGAGAACTGCGCCGTCGAGGACGCTAAGGACCCGTTCCACCTCGGCGATGAAGTCCGGGTGACCCGGCGTATCGATGAGGTTGACGTGGACATCCGCAAGTGCGAACGACGCGACGGCCGATCTGATCGTGATACCGCGCTGTCGCTCGAGCGTCAGCGAGTCGGTCTGCGTGGTGCCGGCATCGACGCTTCCGACTACGTCGATGACGCCCGTCTCGTAGAGCAGACGTTCGGTGAAAGTGGTCTTACCGGCGTCTACATGCGCCAGGATCCCCAAGTTGAGCGTTTTCTGCGACACGCGTCATACCCTCCGAATAGGTCGTAAAGCCCCTTTCGATTGACATGAACGCTGGGCGCATCTCAGCTCCTTGGTTGATCGGCGCTGCCGTGTTACCTGGCTGAATCATAAGGCCGGGCGGCGTCCGGCCGGTTGAGATCCGCCCCCGCCTCTGGGAGTGTCCCCAAGCCATGGACGTCGACAGTCCAACCGGGAGCGTCATCGGCGGGTTCCGGGTTGGGCACCTGGTCGCGCGCGGGGCGATGGGGACGGTCTACACCGCTGAGAATGCGAAAGGCCAGCGCGTTGCACTGAAGCTGCTCTCGCCCGAGCTCGCCCATGACGAGCGGTTTCGGCTGCGCTTCCTGCGCGAGTCGCGGCTCGCGGCGGCCCTCGACCACCCGAACGTCGTGAAGACGATCGCCTCCGGCCAAGACGGCGGGGTGCTCTACCTCGCGATGGCTTACGTCGACGGCGTCGACCTGCGCGAGCTCCTCCGTCGCGAAGGCCGACTCGAGCCCGAGCGTGCCGTCGGCCTCGTGCGGCAGGTCGCCGAGGCGCTCGACGCAGCGCATGCCGCCGGGCTCGTCCATCGCGACGTGAAGCCTGGCAACGTGCTCGTCGAGGGCGAGCACGCGTACGTGTGCGACTTCGGGCTCGCCCGGCATGTCTCGTCGGTCGGCAGCCTCACCGGTGACCGCGGCTTCGTCGGCACCGTCGACTACGTGGCGCCCGAGCAGATCCGCGGAGCTGCGGTGGACGGACGCGCTGACGTGTACGCGCTTGGCTGCGTCCTCTTCGAGTGCATCGCCGGCGAGCGGCCTTTCGAGCGCGAGAGCGAGCTCGCGGTCGTCTTCGCGCACCTGAACGAGCCGCCGCCGCGCCTCACGGAGCCACGGCCCGGGCTGCCCGCGGCGTGGGACAGGGTCGTGGCGCGCTCGCTCGCCAAGGAGCCTGACGCGCGCTACGCGACGTGCGGAGCCCTCGCCGCCGCCGCGAGCGACGCGCTGCGCGGTCGCGCCACGCGATCGCGGTGGCCCATCGCCGCCGCGGCCGCGCTCGCCGTGGCGGTCGCCGCGATCGGCGCGGTGCTGGCCGTCCGGGGCGGATCGCCGACCGCCAGGCCGGCCGCGGAGCGACCGCTTGTGCTCGACGCCGTCGACGCAACGTCGGGACGCGCGCTCGCGACCCTCCGCTCGGGCACGCAGTTCGGGTACGGCCACGCGCCGACCGACGTGGTGGTCGCCGGCCGCTCCGCGTGGCTGCTGCTGCCGAGCGAGCAGCGGCTGCTTCGCGTCGACGCACGCACGCACGAGCTGACTGCGGCGCTCAGGCTGCCGTGGGTGCCACTCGGACGGCTGGCCGCCCAAGACGGCTTCGTCTGGGCGGCGCAGGATGGCGGCCCTGAGCTCGCGCGCATCTCGACGGCCACCGGACGTTTGGACCGGTTCCGTCCTGAGGCTTCGCCCTCCCAGGGTTTCACGGCAGGCGGTGGGTCGCTGTGGGTCGCGACAGAGCAGCTCATCGCGCAGGTGGTACCGGCGAACGGAAGCACCGGCCGCCACATCCCTTACGACGGGAGCGGCCGGATCACGTTCGGCGACGGGGCGCTCTGGTCCCTCGAGCACCAGGGCATCCTTCGGAAGCTCGACCCACAGACGGGGCGAGTGCTCGTGCGGCGGGATCTGCACGCCACGGTCAGCGATGTCGCGGTCGGCGGCGGGCTCGTCTGGGCGTCTGTCGTTCCCGATGGGCTCGTGTACGGCCTGGACGAGAGCGACCTCCGGGTGCGGCGCACGCTCGCGACCGGCGCGGACCCGGAACGGCTCTCCTTAGCCGGCGGCAGGCTGTGGGTCGCGAACACGGCAGCGGGCGCGGTCACGTCGCTCGATCCGCGCTCGGGGACTCGCCGGCGCCTGCTGCTCGCGGGGAAGCCGTCGGCCGCCGCCTACGGCAACGGGATCGTGTGGACGGGCACGGTGCCCGAGCCGCCGCCGCTGCCGCCGGTCGGCGGGCCCGAGTTGCGGCTCTCTCTCGCGGGCAACTACCTGACGCTCGACCCGGCGCTCTCCCACTCGACGCACGACGAGCAGCTCGAGACGGCGACCTGTGCGAACCTCCTCGCCTATCCGGACGCGAACGGCCCGGCCGGGAGGCGGCTCCGGCCGGAGGTCGCCGCCGCCATGCCGCAGGTCTCGCCGGACGGACGCACGTATACCTTCCGGATTCGCCGCGGCTTCCGCTTCTCGCCGCCGTCGAACGAGCCGGTGACGGCGGCGACGTTCAAGCACACGCTCGAACGGGTCGTCTCGCCGAAGCTCGGCAACGGCGGGCGCGGCCCGAGCGAGGCGCCGGCGATCGCGGGGTTTTCCGCATTCCGTGCCGGCAAGGCCGCGCACGTGGCGGGAATCAAGGCGAGCGGCGACACGCTCTCGATCACGCTCGTGAAGCCGTCCGGCGACTTCCTCGCACGGATCTCGCTACCTCACCTCTGCCCCGTCCCGCTGCGCACGCCGATCAGCCCGACCCCGTCCGACCGGGCATTGCCGTCGTCGGGGCCGTACTACGTGTCGTCGACCGCGAACGGCCGTGTCGTGCTGCTGCCGAACCCGGGCTACGGCGGCAATCGCCCCCGGCGCTGGGCGCGGATCGTCTACACGCTCGACGTTCCGACATCCCAGGCCGTCGCGCTCGTCGACCGGGGCTCACTCGACTACCTCCCGATCGAGTTCGACACCGAGGGTCTGCTCGCCCGCTGGGGCGTGCTCGACCGGCGCTACGGGCCCGGAAGCAGCGCCGCACAACGCGGAGCGCAGCGCTACTTCCCAACCACGGGCACCTTCGTCGACTACATCGTGCTCAACGCGAACCGCCCGCTCTTCCGCGACGCGCGGCTCAGACGCGCGGTCAACTACGCGCTCGACCGGCCTGCGCTCGCTGCGGTGTTCCATGACAGCCCAGGCGACCAGATCGTCCCGCCCTCCGTCGAGGGCTTTCCCTCCGGCGCGGTCTATCCGGTCGACGGGCCCGACCTCGCGATCGCCCGCCGGCTCGCGGGCAGGCTGCACCGGCACGCCGTCCTCTCCTACTGCACGTTCTTCCCCTTCGGCGACGACGGTCTGCGCCCCGTCGCACCGATCGTGAAGGCGAACCTCGCGCGGATCGGGATCGACGTCTCCATCGTGCGCACGGCCGAATGCCCGACCGACTACGACGCGAGCTCGAATCGCGCCGACCTGTTGCTCGTTACAAACTTCGGCTCACAGGTCAGCGATCCGCTGCCGTTTCTCGACCGGGCGCTCGTCCGCGGTCGCTACGCATCGGCACTCGGCCCGGGACCGTGGGCGACCGCTTCGTTCCGGCATCGCTTCGAGGCCGCCCGCGCGCTTCGCGGTTCGGCGCGGACGCGGGCTTACGTGCGGCTGGAGCGAGAACTGATGCGTGCGGCGCCGTTCGCCGTGTACGGCACATTCTCGTTCGGGCAGTACGTCTCGCCGCGAATCGGCTGCGAGGTGACAACGGCTGCGACAAACTTGCTCGACCTCGTGGCGCTCTGCCCGCGGCGCACCTAGTGATGTGGCCGGTGACGTTGCCCGGCGAACGTTGCCGGTTACATCACTAGACTAGGCTCAGGCGCCGAGCGTCCACGTGAAACGCGTGCGGCTCTCGCGCGGCGCGAGACCGCCCGGCCGCGGGCCGCGATGGACGAGCAGAACCGGCGGCCACGCGGCACGGACGAGCGCGCGCCGCACGGTGCCGATGCCCTCGTGGCGCCAGCGCGGGGAGATGCCGACCGCGACGAGGCCGGCCTCCGCGACGGCATCGACGAGCCTGTCGGTGCCCGCAAGCAGGGGTGCCGCGTCCACGTCAGCGACGCGCTGGACGGCGAGCGACGCGTCGGCGAGTAGTCGGCTCGCGTCGCGCCGGCCGCTGCGCGGGTCGGCGCGCGTGCCCACCAGTCGCAGTGGCGCGCCCGTCGCCGAGGCGAGCCAGGCGCCGAGCTCGAGCGCCGCCCAGTCGTGCTCACCACCTCCGAACGGCACGAAGACGCCGCGCGCCGGGTCAGGTCGGTCGCCCGAGAGCACGCCCACGTGCGCGGGCGAGCGGTCGAGTAGCCCGGCGAGCGGCAGCGGAAGCTGTGCGGCGTCGAGGTTGGGCGGTGCGTCGACGAGGACGAGGTCGGACTCGTTCGCACTCGCCAGCCGCACCAGGTCGGCTGCCAGGTCGTCGCTCGTGAACGCGGCCGTCCGCGCGTGCGACCGGTGCAGCCCGACCGCCGTCGCCGCGCCCGCCAGCTCGCGCTCGTGGAGCACGAGGCGCGCGACGACGAGCTGGGCAGGAAGCACCGCAGCGAGCTCAACGAGTGCCTCGACCTTCTGGTCGCGCGAGGGTGCCACAAGCACCGTTCGGGCTGGCCCGGGCACCGGTGTCCCACCGGGGTCGAGCACCGGCTCCTGCCTCAGGATCGCGCGCTCGAGCGCCTGCAGCGGCCCCGACGGCTCGATCCCGAAGCCCTCGACGAGCGCCTGCCGGGTCAGGCGGTAGACCTCGAGCGCCTCGGCCTGCCTTCCCGAGCGGTAGAGCGCGAGCATCTGCTGGCCGCGGAGGCGCTCGCGCAGCGGGTGCTCGGCGACGAGGCCCTCGAGCTCCGCAGCACCGCGGCGTGACGGCCGAGCACGAGGTCCGCATCGATCCGCGCCTCGAGCGCCGCCAGGCGCAGCTCCTCGAGCCGCTCGACCGCCGCGCGCGCGAACGACTCGTACGCAAGATCGGCAAGCGGCGGGCCGCGCCACAGGTCGAGCGCCTCTCGGAGCAGCCCGGCCGCGGCCTCGACGTCCTCCCGCGCCCGCGCACGCTCAGCCATCGCGGTGAGGCGCTCGAAACGCGCTAGGTCGAAGTCGTCGTCGCCGAGATGGAGGACGTAGCCCGGCGGCCGCGTCTCGATCGCGTCGGCAGCGCCGAGCGCGCGTCGCAGGTCGGAGATCTGGCGCTGCACCTGCGTCACGGCCGAGACGGGCGGGCGGCCGGCGTAGAGCTCGTCCGCGAGCCGCTCGACCGGCACGACGCGGTTTCCCTGCAGCAGCAGGATCGCCAGCGTGGCGCGCTGCCGCGGCCCGCCGAGCCTGAGTGCGCCGCCCTCGCCGACGACCTCGAGCGGCCCCAGGACGTGGAACTCGAGCACGACTCGTGACGGTAGCCGGTCGGTAGCCATCCGGTAGCGGACGCGCTGACGATCGCGACGACCCCGAAACGGAGGAGGTATTGAGGATGAGAGGAGCGCATCTCTTCGTCGCTCTCGTGGCCGCGATCGCCGCGTGCCTGCTGGTACCGATTGCCGGCTCGGCGGCCGGACCACCGGACGTCGTCTGCCCGCAGGACACATTTCTCTTCACGGGCACGGCCCACGACCTGATCGTTCCGGAGGGCGGCTTCTGCGTCGTGACGGGCGCGACGATCACGCACGACGTGATCCAGCGTGACTTCGCGGGCGCCGAGATCTCGGAGACGAGCGTCGGCAACGACGTGGTCTTCGCCGACTTCGCGGGCGCGGACATCTCGAAGACGACGATCGGACACGACGTCGTCGCCGGAGGAACCGAGTCCGGCGCCGGCATCGCCGATTCGTCGATCGGGCACGACTTCGTCGGACGAGGACAGGAGTCGGGCGCAGACATCCTGCGGACGACGATCGGGCACGACATGCAACTGCTCGGCCTGGGCGGCGGGACACACCTCGAGAGCGTGACCATCGAGGGCGACTTCTTCGCCTCGCAGCCACAGACGGTGCAGACCGGACACAACGCGCCGGACACGCCGGGCGGCCCGGTGAGGGTCGGGCACGACTTCGTGATCGAGGGTTCGCCGGACTTCCCGTTCGTGTTCGACGGCCTCTGCAACCTGACCGTCGCGCGCGACCTGAGCATCACGAACCGGTCGGTCAATCTGGGAATCGGGATCGGCAACAACTGCGTCTCGAACGGACAGCACGCGGACACGATCGGCCGCGACCTCGTCGTGACCGGCGTCCACGCGCTGTCCGGGGTCTTCGGCCCCTCGTCGATCAACGTCAACGACAACCACGTCGGTCGCGATCTCGTGTTCAGCAACAACACGGCAGTTCCCGGTGGCCACCTCGAGGTGTCCAGGAACGTCGTCGTGCGCGACGCCATCTGCGCCGCGAACAACCCTGCAGTCACGGTCAACGGACCGAACGTCGCAGGGCGCTCGAACACCTGCGGCTAGGGATCTCGGTGGAGCGAGGGCCCGGGTCGCCGGGCCCTCGCGGCTGGTCGGGTAAAGTCGTTCCGTGGCGGGCTGGCGGAGCGTCAAGCTCGACGACATCGAGCCCATTCCGATCGTCGGCGGCCAAGTCCTCTGGCGCCCGGTCCGACGGACGCTCGACGTCGGCGCGTTCGGCATCAACGCATACATCGCCCGGGAGGCAGGCGACGACGTGGTCGAGGAGCATACGGAGGAGTTCCTTGGGCACGAGGAGGTCTACGTCGTGCTCGCGGGCCGGGCGACCTTCGCACTCGAGAACGAGACGCTCGACGCTCCCTCCGGCACCGTGGTCTTCGTCCACGACCCAACCGTCAAGCGGCACGCCTGGGCGGAGGAGCCACAGACCGCCGTGCTGGCAGTGGGCGGCCCACGGGGCGCCGTCTACGAGCCCCCGGCCTGGGAGGCCGAGCGCCATCGGGCAGCGGGAGATTTCGACGCATACGCGACAGAGCTTGTCGAGGCGCTGGAGCGCCGCCCCGACCATCCGGGCATGCTCTACGTCGTCGCGTGCGCCGAGGCCCTTGCGAGCCGGCCGGACGCCGCGATCGCACACCTGCGGCGCGCGCTCGAGCTCCGCCCCGAGCTGGCGGACACGGCCCGCGGGAACGAGGACTTCGCCTCCATTCGGGACCGCCCGGACTGGCCACTCGATGCACCGCGTTGACCTCTAGGTCGCGTCGAGGGCCTTTCCCAGGGTCGAAACGAGCACCGTCGCGTGCTCGTCGTCGAAGACCAGCGGCGGCCGAATCTTCAAGACGTCGTCGTTCGGTCCTGTCCGGCCGATGAGGACGCCGAGACGGCGCATGGCGTCGACGACCGCGTTCGCCCGGCCGGGGTCGTCGAGCTGAACGCCGACGAGCAGCCCAAGACGGCGGACGGCAATGACTTCGTCGTAACGCATCTGCAACTCGTCGAGTCGCCGATGCAGCTGCTCGCCGACGTGTTTCACATGCGGGATGATCCGCTCGTCGCGGATCACGTCCAGCACAGCCAGGCCGGCCTGCGCTGCGACGGGGTTGCCGCCGAACGTGCTGAAGACGCGTCGCGCAAACGCGAAGCCTTCGACGATCTCGCGCCGCGTGAGCACGGCTGCCACGGGGTAGCCGTTCCCCATTGGCTTGCCGAGCGTGACGAAGTCGGGTGTTACTCCGAGGTGGGCGAATGTCCAAAGGTGCTCGCCGCTGCGACCGTAGCCGACCTGCACCTCGTCGGCCACGAAGAGGCCGCCTGCTTCGTGGGTCGCTCGCACGATCGCCGCCAGTCGCTCACGCGTGAGCGGGTGAATGCCGTCGCTCGTAAGCCCGGCGTCGATGAAGGTCGCCGCGAGGCCGTGACCGGCGTCCGAGAGTCTGCCTGCTGCGGCCGCGACCGCCTCGCCGCCACCGTCGACGGGTATCCGGGCGACGTGCGGCACGTCGAAGCCCTCAGGCCACTCTTCGGGCGACAGGTCTGCGATCGCGGCCGTCACTCCGTGGTACGCGTGATGGGTGACGATCGCGCCGTCGCATCCGGTCACGCCGGACGCGATCCGCCACGCGATGTCATTCGCCTCGCTCCCCGAATTGACGAACATCACGCTGTCGAGCGCGGCCTCTGCTGGCATCGAGGCGAGCAAGCGCTCGGCGAGCTCGACCAGCGGCTCGTACAGGTAACGCGCATGGGTGTTGAGCGAACGCGTTTGGCGTACGACCGCTTCCGTCACGCGCGGGTGGCCATGGCCGACGACGGGAACATTGTTGTACGCGTCGAGCAAAGGTCGACCGTCGACGTCAGTGAGCCATACCCCAGTTCCGCACACGACGTGGATGGGATCGGAGTAGGTGAGTCGAGTGAGCATTGCGCCGACCGCGTCGGAGCGTCGCTTGATCAGCGCGTCTGTTGGAACCGTCGGGCGCGTCGCGCCGAGCTCCTCCGAGAAACGCTCAGAGCCGACATCGCCGATCAGCTCGAGCAACCGCCAGGAATCCTCGTCCCACGCTTGGATGTACCCGGCGTTCTCGGGGTACCGAGCGACGCGCCAGGCGCTGATCACGACGATCGCTGCGAGGCGCGCCGCGACGAGATCGCCTAGGACCTCGAATTCCTCGGCCTCGAGCGGAATGCGCGACTGGTAGCCGTCGGTCGCGATGCGGGCAACGCGAGGGACGTCGTCGAGCGGGCGTCCGCGGATCAGCGAAGCGAGGCCGATCGCGAAGTCACCGACCTGCGCCGTATGGCCGACGTCCCCGAAATCGACGATCGCGGAGATCTGACCGTTGTCGTCGAACAAGACGTTGTCGAGGTTCAGGTCACCATGGACGACGTGAGCCCGAAGCCGCGGCCAGCGCGGCGTGACGTTCCCGTCGTAGCGATCGAGGACCGATTCCACGAGACGGCGCCGGCCGGGATCCTCGATCGACTGTGTGAGGGGCCGGAGCTTCGCCGCGTGTGCAAGGTCCCACAGCAGCTCACGACCGGAGCCTCGATGGAAAAAACTGCGCAATGCGAGGTTCAGCCGCGCATGCGTCGCGCCGTAGTCGCGGACAGCCGCATCCGAGAGATCGGGTCCGCCGTCGCGACCGTGGAGGCGCTCGAAGAGCCGCACGAAATGCCTACCGTCCGGCCCTTGCGCCGTGGTGCGGTATGCGGCCGCGCCCGCGGCCGATGAGACGACGCGGGGCAGCGCGACGGGCAGGTCGGGGTCGACGCGGGAGATGTGCAGGATCGCCTCAGTCTCGAGGTCGAGCGTCGCCGGATCCTCCCCGAGATTCGAGAGCTTGACGACGCCCGCGCCCGCGGGACCCTCGACGAGGAATGTCTGATCGCGCTCACTGCCGAGATTCGCCGCGGTTCCCTCGAGCCCGAAGAGCTCAGCTGCGATCCGTGCAACGTCGCCGTCGCTGAAGCGCGGAGGTCTGGATTCGAGGACAGAGCTCACGAGCTGAATCTAAGCACCGCCGTAGAGATCGATCCCATGAGGCTCCTGGATGACGTTCCCCTCCGTCGATGACGATCGATTGGCCGGTGACGTAGCTCGCCTCGTCGCAGCACAGGAACGCGACGACCGCTGCGACCTCATCGGCCGTTCCCGGGCGTCCGACGGGCGTGTGCCGGCCGGCGACGAGCTCGTCCGGCTCGGACGACGCGGTCTCGATCCATCCGGGAGCGACCGAGTTCACGGTGACGCCGGCGCGACCGTTCTCGATCGCGATCGTTCGCATGAGGCCGTCGATTGCTCCCTTCGCGGCTGCGTATGCGGCAGATCCGGGCGCCGTCACGAACGGCCCTGTGACCGACGACACCATCACGATCCGACCGTGCCGCCGCTCGACCATCTCGGGCAGCACCGCCTGCGTCATGTGGAAGGCCGTCTTCAGCGTGATGTCCATCTGCCGATCCAGCAGCTGGGCCTCGAGCTCGACGAAGGCGGCACTGACAGCCTGGACGTCCGTCTGCACCATTCCAGCGGCGTTCACGAGGATGTCGATCGGCCCGTGCGCGCCGCGCGCAGCCTCGGCGATAGCAAGCGCCTGAGAGCGGTCGGTGAGATCCGCGACGACCGCGAACATGCCGGCTCCCGATTCCATTGCGCGCACGTGGATCCGGTCTGTGGTCGCGGTGATCGAGACGTGGGCGCTCGCACCGCCGAGCGCAGGCGGCGACGTGCCGCGGCACGCCTCATCGGACGCGGTCCTATCAGGAGACGCCGCGCTGCGAACGAGCTCAGCTGCGCCGGTTGCGCCTGCGCGCTTGCCGCTGCGTCTTGCGGGCCTTCGTTTGAGGCTTGCCCTTGCTCGTCGCCGGCGTTCCCCGTGCGCCCGTCGCCGGAGGCGCGAGAAAGGCGGGGCGCGCGAACGCAGGCACGCGCCGGTGTCGCTCCTCCTCGGGGAGCGTGTTGTATGCGTCGATCCAACGGTCGATCGCCCGTTGGTCGGAGAGGTCGACGCCGTCGGCGAGCATCGTCGAGGTCATCGCCTTCGCCAGGCCGAAGTTACGGGGGTCGGTTGCCCGCTCCACGAACTCGTCGCTCGCCGCGACCGCCGTCGATGCGAGGAACTCGGCCGCCCGGGGCTCGAGCCTGCCCGTCGCCCCCAGGAAACGGAGCACCTCCGCTACTGCCTGCGGGAATCGCTGGACGTCATCGTCTTCGAGCCCAACCTTTTGCGGCACGAATTCGAGCAGGTACTCGCCGAGGTCGACCGCATTCCAGCCTGTGACCTCGCCGTCCGCATACCAGGCGCGGAAGTCCGCCATCGAGCCGCCGGCGTAGGCGACGAGGTCGTGCCACTCTTCGTCGAAGCCCTTTCCGGCGCACCAGTCGTCGAGCGCCGCTCTGAGCTGATCGAGTTCGGCGCGCAGCGCCTCCTGGTCGTGCTCATGCTCCTCGTTGTCGAGCTCCTCGTCGGGGATGCCGTCGAGGACGTCGGCGAGGGCGGGGAGGTCGACAAGCGCCGCGACCAGCTCGTCGGCGTCGGGCAGGCGGGCCGCGCGTAGGAGCAGCGTGACGACCGGCAGCGCCTCGCGGCCGGGCCCGAACCCGGCCTCGGCGCAGCGGCGCGCCCCCAGCGCCACCCGTTCGACCGCGTCCGCAACCCGGATCTCCGCGACCTGGATGCCCTGTGCCCGCGCCGGCGCGAGCAGCGCCTGCTCGAGCTCCGGCCCCGGCAGCATCGTCCCTGCGAAGGCGTCCTTGATCGCACCGCCCGTCGCCGGCCACTCGAAGGTGAAGCCGAGCACCTGCCGGTTGTCGCCGCCCGGCCGCCGGCAAGCGACCAGCACCGAGGTGACCGGCTCGTCCGCCTCGAGCGCGAACGCGCGCTCGGGCACCAGCGTCCCCGCGCGCTGCGCTGCGACCGTCAGCAGGCCCTCGCCGAGGCCGGCCAACGCCTCGGCGGCGAGCGTCGAGACAGGCGGCGGCGCGGCAACGCTCAACGCCCGCAGCAGTGAGCGCCCGCCCTTCGTCTCCGCAACCAGCGCCACGAGCTCCGGGACCGCACCCGGCGGCCCGTCCCCGCAGAGCACCGGCGGGACCAGGCGACCGGCAAGCAACTCGAGCTCGGTGGGATCGTCCACCCGCGCGGCGTCTCGTACGAGCGCCCGACCGGACGTCCCATCCACTCACGGAACTCCTGGCGCTCCTCCTCGCTCAACGGCTGAAGCACGCCGCGACCCTAACCGGGCCTCCGGACAGCACTGAGCCCGCAGCAAATCGCTGCACAGACGCCGTAACGATGATGGTCCTAACTGGGCATCTTTCGAACCCGCCGGGACCGGTCTCCGATGTTCTCTCCCTCTTACGTCTGATCCACGAGGAGCCGAAGAGAAAGGGAAACTCGTAACTATTGTAACAAAGCTGCCTCTACGGCTCGACCGCGCTGCAACCTGATGGTTGCGGCTTTCCAGCTAAGCGGTCTTTCGTCCAGGTCATGAAGTCGGGCAGAAGCGGTGACTTGGGATCGGTGACCACGCCGACGTGGTCGAAGCCCTTGCATCTCCGGTACCGGAGGCTTTTGGCCGTTCTTGCAGAGACTGTCGACGTAGGCCTTCTGGATGCTGGGAAGTACGAGGGCTGTATCGATCCTTGTGATCGGGGACAGCTCGTTGAGTCGTCGAGTGGCATGTAACGAGGAGTCTTGTCGAAGAAGACAAGAATGATGGGCACGGAACCCGGGAGGCCCAGAGAGCGCCGGCGTTATGCCTTAGACGGTGCGGGGTCGCCACGGCTCGTGCTCGTGCGCGAGCCAGACAAGCTCGGGGTCGAGCGCGCGCACCCGCAGCTGGCCTTCGGTGTGCGGCTCGTCGAGCTCGCCGAACCAAACCGCCACGTCGCCGCCGACGACGACCGGACGCCCGCCAGTCTCGACGACGACCACCTGCATGCCGCGTG
>WNFV01005955.1_pt1 | contig 14623 bp, 10 predicted proteins | sample 5400101 | NCBI WGS metagenome assembly WNFV01 (sample SAMN13153361, study PRJNA577476) | soil metagenome | isolation source: 115 cm soil or saprolite under grassland replicate 1 | place: USA:California | collected 2016-06-15 | reverse complement strand
TCCGCTCAACGCGAAGGTAAACTATGAAATCTCCACAGTTCCTTCTGCCCCTTGGCGTGATCCTGATGTTATTAGGCTGGATCCTCCCTTTGTTTATGGTCCTGAAGATCATCCCTTCTACATTTTTCCTGAACTTTTTCAGTTGGGGTGCATCGGTGGCTGGACTATTTATTGGGATGATTGGTCTGGCAATGTCAGCAAAATTGAGGAAGTAAAATCATTTGTCATTACGAGCCAAGGATGACATCGTTGGTGAGCAAAGATATGGCGAAGCACCCATATAAGGTGCTATCCCTTCGACGAGACGCTCTTCTCTACTGGCAATATGTTGACTTTTCCAAGAGGGATTACATTTTCCTGCTGTTCACTAACATGATCCACTGCTCTCAGACGGTGAATGAAATATATAGCCAATGAGAATAGCACCAGCGCATTGGCTTGATGAAGCAGTGCAACGACGATATTCACATAAGATAAAATGGTCAAAATACCAAGCATGATCTGTAAAGCGACCGCGCCGGTGAGCACTAAGAGCCCATTGAGAATCTCGCGCGGGTAGTTTTGTTTCTTGGCAAAGTAATACACTGCAGGCACGGCGATCAATCCCATAAACCCAAACCAGCGATGGACAAAGACAATCGTCTGCGGCACTTCGACAAGATTGATCCAGGAGTTAAAAAGGTTTCGTGGAATTAATTTGCCAAGCATAAGCGGCCAGGTATCCGAAACATGACCAGCTTTGAGACCGGCTGTCATGCCACCATAGGTCATCTGGATGACGAGAATAATAAACGATACAACTGCCAGTTTCGATGGAAGTGACCATTTGATTTTATGGCTGTGATCAAGAAATCCGTATTTATGTCCGAACGCGGTCCACAGACTCACACCTAGCAAAGATGAGGCAAGCAGCAAATGAGCAGTCAATGCAAAATGGCTGACCGAAGGGCGGTCTACGAGGCCACTGGCGACCATGATCCAGCCCATGACCGCCTGACCGATGAAGAGCAAGCCCATGACAAAGTAAATGCCGAACTCTTTCAAAGGAATTGTTTTCTTGAAAAGGAAATAGAACACAGGAATGGCATAGAACAATCCGGCAAGGCGGGCGATAAGACGGTGAATCCATTCTATATAAAAGATATATTGATATTCTCCCAGCGTCATGCCAGAGTTGATCTGTTTGTATTCAGGCGTCAATTGATATTTTTGAAATTCAACGGTCCAGGCGTGTTGTCCAATGGGAGGAACGACTCCACTAATCGGATTCCACTCGGTGATGGAAAGCCCGGAACGGGTAAGGCGAACGAATCCCCCGAATACAACGAGAAACGCCACGATGAAGGCAAAAATGAACAGCCAATTCATCACGGCGCGGTTTTCGGTCTTTGGCATATTATTCTCCACAAATGAAATCGCCCGCATTATACTACTGGCTCAGTTTCGGTGCAGTCCCACAAGGATGCTCCGCGATTGTCCTGCGCCGGAGGAGACGCCAGCAGCACAACTGCTGACGAACGTTGTGTGACCTGATTCAAAAAAACCACCCGTCATTTTGATGGCGGGTGGTACTGAATGAGTCTAACCCATCTGCATTTGCAACAGAAGTTGCCTATAATCTTCCACGTTATATGGGTTCATCAATATGATCTGATTGATGACCTCAAGCGCTTCTCTTTTCTTTCCCGCTTCCATCAGAGATTCGCCTAATGCATCTAATTGCCGAACTGCTTCCTCGGTTCGGCCTGAACGGTGTAATTGTTCGGCGAGGGCACGTTTGAGTAGAGGTTCGTCATCATGATCTTTAATCAGGTCTTCGAGGAAGAGGATGGCGTTTTGGGCTTTATGATTGCTCTCAAGATAGGTGAGATAATTTTCCAATTCGCTCATGGCTTGTTCTTGCTGGCCCATGCGCATATTTAGTTCGACTAGTTGCTTACGGACTCCGTCATCATCAGGACGCAGAGTGCGGATTTGTTCAAAGATACGCAGGGCTTGCTTCCAATTGAGTCTTTGCAAGTCGATATCTGCCATGCGTTGCAGGATATGAACACTCCAATCACGGCTGACGTTGCCTTGTTGTATCACGCGTAGAGCAGTGGTGTAAGTTTTGCGTGCCATATCCAATTCGGCGAGGCGATAATAAATATCTGCGAGCTCGAGATATTCATTGATGGCTTCATCCATTTGACCGCGCGCCGTGAGTTGATCGATCAGTCGACTGCGGGCACCGAGATCCAGAGGAGCGAGTTGAATGACACGCCGTAGCAGTTTGGTGGCCTGAGCCACCTCACCGCGTACACCATATGCGTGAGCCACTACGCCATATTTGATAATCGCGTCATCGGTCCGGCCTTCCTGTACGAGCAGGTCACCCATCAAGGTATGCAAAGGCAAATAGGTCGGCGCATGGTGGACGGCGTCGTAGGCCTCATCCATAGCAGAGCGGAGGTTGCCCGAGCGCGCCAGCTGGTTGATCAGGTTGATTGACTCAAGAACAGTCGTGGATTGTGCCTGCAAAATGACTTCAGCCAAGGGGGTGGGCATGCCACTATCTTGTTTTGGCATTTGTTCACGTGTTCGCTTCAATTGTTCGCGCCAATCGGGTCGCAATAGCAGGCTTTTAACATTTTCACACAGACGACGGTGCGCATCCTCATCTTTTAGACGCTGTTGGGCCTCGATCAGAGGCTCATACAATTGGCGGATCTCGTCGGACTGTTCGGCTGCTACCGTCATCGAATCAGCTTGTTTCAACGCTTCGAAATACTCCAGCGCAGCTTCCCTGACTTTACCTCTTTTGAGTTGAATATCTCCCAGAAGGAGACGAGAACCAAGCGCATATTCATTGTGTTTGATCGAAGATTGAAGGTAGCGTAACGCGCTTTCCATCCGGTCGGTTTGGGCGCGTAACATACCAAGATTGAAAAACAGAGATGCATGGTTGAACCCTGCATCGTGTGCGCGTTCCAGCTCTTCAGCGGCCAGTGCATCCTTTCCTCTCGTCTGCGCGTCAATGGCCTGGCTAAGATGCAAAACAACTTTTGTTTGCTCAGATTGTTGCATAGCGAGCTGACCAGTACCTCGGACAATCGCGGTTAGCCCGCGGCGCTGCTGTGCGGCAGGGCTCTCATCAGAGTAATCGAAGAGAAGCTCTGCCAGCTGAGTCAATGCTTTTTGACGCGCTTCAGCGATAGGGTCCAGACCGGAAGCGGCCTCTTTAGGCTGTTGCAAGTTTTTGACCTGCGCCATTCGGATAGGTCCTGTCCCGCCTTTGCCGCGCACAGGTTTGGGCAAGAGTTGACCTGTCTTAAGTAAGGTCAGTGCCTGCCTTGCCTCTGGGCTTTGTGGCAAAAGTTGCAAGGCTTTATTAACCACCTCGTATGATTTTTCTGCATTCCCTGCACGTTGAAGCAGACTGGCAATGGCGAGATATTCCGTTACGGCCTGTTGAGTATGGCCTAGCCTTTCATGAACTTGTGCCAGACGTGAACGTGCTAAAGGCTGGTCAGGATTCAGGTTTGTCACGCGCACCCAGTTTTCAATAGCTTTATCTACATCGCGCTGGCTTAGATATAAGTCGCCTGCCCTCATCGCGGCGTTCACAGCGATTTTCAAATCGCCTAGGCGCTCGCAAAGTTGCGCGATTTTCTCCACCGGGATAGGGTCATCCGGTGAGAGCTTGGCCACGTGAAGGTAAATTTGCAGGGCTTCATCAAAATTACCAAGTTGGTAAAGAGCCAGCCCAAGGCTGTTGAGCGCCTTTGGGTGGTCAGGAAATTCCTGCAAAGCTTTACGATACGCGGCAGCAGCTTTTTCCCATTCCTGATCCCAGGCCGCCGAGTGGCCATCATTCATCGCTTTTTGAAAGACATCTTCTCGTTCTGGCATTGTATACAAATCTTATCACGAGTTTTGTAGTAATGACTTACATCATTATTTTAAATTCTCTAGTACCGCAACACCGCCAGATTGCCCCGTCGAAAGTCCCACACCTTTCATTGCCAATCAGATGTGGGTGCGGGGAAGCAGGCGTGTTTAGCTTATAAACTGTAGGGTTACACTCAATTTTATCCCTTAAAATTTAGCGAGCTACCCTGCCTCTTAAGGAAGTTGCCCCGCCTGAATGCGGGCGGGGTTGCGGCACCAGGGGTTGCATTTCTCCCCAGCTTTGACCACAGCGTGCTTCAGTTAAAAGAGGAATGCTCATTGGATAGGCGTTTGCCATTGTTGCTTGAACGACACGCGCGGTTTCCTCCATTTCTTCACGCGGACATTCCAGTACAAGCTCATCGTGTACTTGCAGAAGCATTTTGCCATGTAGGTTGGCCGCCTTGAGTGCGTCTGGAATTCTTAACATGGCAATCTTCATAATATCTGCGGCAGTACCTTGAACGGGTGAGTTGATGGCTTCACGTTCTTCGCGATTTTTGAGAGTTTGGTTTAAGCTACCCTGCAATGCGGGGAAATACCGGCGGCGACCCAATAACGTTTCTACATATCCTTGTTGCGCAGCAATCTTGCGGATCCCATCAAGATACTTTTTCACGCCAGGGAATTTCTGGAAATAAGCTTTGACAAAGTTTTCCGCCTCAGCTAAAGTCAAATCCGTTGTATTCTTGAGACCAAACACAGACATGCCGTAGATCAGACCGAAATTAATAGCCTTGGCATGGCGACGCATGTTTTTAGTCACCGCTTCTTTCGGGACCCCGTAAATGGCCGCCGCGGTAGTGAGATGGATATCCTCTCCCGCGCGGAACGCTGCTAACATCGCCTCATCCTGGGCCATATACGCTACGATGCGCAACTCGATTTGTGAGTAATCTACTGAAAGTAGGACGTTACCTTTATCCGCAATAAATGCATTGCGAATACGGCGGCCCTCTTCAGTACGGATTGGAATATTTTGTAAGTTTGGATTCGACGAGGAGATTCGTCCTGTCACTGCTCCGGTCTGACTGTAGGAGGTATGCACGCGTCCTGTCTGTGGAACGACGGCAGCAGGTAACGCATCCACATAGGTTGACTTGAGTTTGGAAAGCTCGCGATGTTCTAAAACCATATCAACGACGGGATGTTTACCACGCAAGGCCTCAAGTATGAATGCAGATGTTGAAAAATGTCCGCTGGCGGTTTTGCGGCTCTTATCAGGCGATTCAAGGCCCAGGCGGTTGAAGAGAATATCCGAGAGTTGTTGCGTTGAATTAATGTTAAAGGCTTTTCCAACCGATTCATAGACCCGTTTTTCAATCTCAATCATGCGACTGCTGAGTTTATCGGACATTTGCTTGAAAAACGGCAAATCGAGCAAGACGCCATTCATTTCCATATCTGCCAGTACACAGACCAATGGCATTTCAACATCTGTCATCAATTTTTCGCCATGCACGCGCTTGACATCGCTTTGCATGATCGGCATCAGGCGTAATGTCGTTTCTGCATCCGCAGCGGCATATGCGCCCGCGGCTTCAATGGCTACTTCGGCCATGCTGATTTGTTTTCTGCCGGTACCGATTAAATCTTCGATGCGTACCATCTCTTCACCAAGCCGCGCCCGCGCGAGATTCTTTAGGCCCAGGTTGTGTGAAGCCGGATCTACAACAAACTCTGCAATCATTGTGTCAAATGTGATGGGAGAGACGTTCAGTCCATGCCGCGTAAGAATGATGTAATCATACTTGGCGTTATGGGCAATCTTGCCAATCTTGGGATTTGTAAACGGCTTTTCCAAAGCCGCGATCACTTTTTTCAAAGGCAGGTTATTGCCCGAGATATGCCCAATCGGAATGTAATAACCCTGTCCTTCTTTAATGGCAAGTGAAATCCCAACGAGCCCCGCTTTCATGACTTCTGTCGAGGTTGTCTCTGTGTCGAATGAAATTACTTTGGATTTTGCGAGTTCATTTGACAAGGCGGAAAGTTTTTCCTCGCTATCCACAATAATCACTTCAATTTTCGAAATGATTTCAGGCACGTACACGGCTTTTTCTTCATCCACGAACATGGACATCTGTTGAGCAGATTTCTTCATTGAAGTGGGGGCGGGCTCTTGATTGGCCGCAGTAGTCTCTGCTTCATCTGCTTGAGCATTACCACTGAGTAGCCGAATTTTGCCGACGAGTGTGCGAAATTCGAGTTCCGTAAATAAGGCTTCAAGTGGCGCGGGATCAAAGTTCCCGACTTTCGCACGTTCCAGATCGAATTTGATCTTAAGGTCTGTTTTGATCTGCGCCAGGTCACGGCTGAGATAAGCAGACTCTTTACCTTGCTCCAGTTTGCCTTTCCACCGATTCTCCACCTCGTCAATGTGCGCGTAGACATTATCCAATGTGCCGAATTTTTCAAGCAGTGAAATGGCGGTCTTTTCTCCTACACCGGGAATTCCGGGAATGTTATCGGATTTATCTCCGACAATAGCTTTGTAATCTACCACCTGATCCGGGCGGACGCCTAGTTTGTTGATTACATCTTCATTTGTGATGTAAGTTTGATCGTCACCTGCGAGATAAACAATGGTCCGTTCATTGACAAGCTGAAGCAGGTCGCGGTCACCGGTGATGATCTTCACACCATGACCGTCTTCAGCAGCAACCTTGGCCACTGAGCCTAACACATCGTCGGCTTCATAACCATCTAACTCAAGGCGGGGAATATTGAAAGCATCTACCATCTCGCGGATACGCCCAAGCTGTAAGCTCAAATCATCAGGCATCTTGGCGCGTGTGCCTTTGTAGGCGGGATAGATCTCATCGCGGAAAGTTTTACCCGTGTCGAAAGCTACCGCGAGATATTGAGGTTTTTCTTGTTCAAGGATGCGGATCAGCTCGCGCGCGAATCCATAAGTACCTGCAGTAGGCTCGCCCTTGGATGAGCGCCAGCGCTGGCTGGAGGAGCCTGCTGTAAGAGCGAAGTACATACGGTAAGCGAGAGCGTGTCCATCTATAAGATAAAGAGTGGGAGGCATGTAGTTTCCAATTTTTTGGAATCCAAAGTCTCCAGACTTTGGATTTACTTAATGTTTGTTACTCCAGCGCGTTGAAAACAAAAAGCGCAGAGCTTATTATACTCTGCGCTCACACGGAAATAATTTTGTTTAAGTGTGAGAGCGCGCGGCCTCTTGTCCCTGGCGTTGACGAGTTTGTCGAATGTAATCACGTACTAGTTGTGGTGGATGAGGCTGTGTCCCGCCCATAATCAAGTAACCAGGAGCCCAGAAGTCGCCTGAGGGATTCTCTTTCTTTATGCGGGTAAATTCCATAAAGATTTTTTCGGATGTTTGCTGGCGCATGACACGCATCAGGTAACCAGGCGATGTATTTGGTTGTACATTTACGACCCATTGTAAATACTCGGGACGCACTGCAAGGAATTCCAAACGCCAGCCAAACGCAATACAAATATTTGGCAACCACTCTGAGATATGATCTGCCAGATCACCGGTCAGATAGTGAGATGAGAAACGGGGTACAAGCAGACATGCATAGGTGAGATGATATAGTCCGGCAGTCGTTGGCTCAAGGGTCATTTTGCGCGCGGCCTCTGTTGTTGGGCCAGGACGGGTTACGTCCAATTCGCCAGGTGCGGGTCTTGCAATAGGTGTCTCGGGACGCCTGCGCGATTTAGTAGGAATAGTGACTTCGATTTCATCAAGTGTAGCATGTGAGAGAATTGTCTGATCCAGACTTTCATCCTGCTCCGTTGTAACTAAGTGATTTAATGGAATAGCCGGAGATGATTCACGGGTGAAAGCAGAAGCGTTGGATAGTGGCTTAGATAGGCGAGTTTCATCTATAGGATTATCCACTTTTTCATTCGTGCGAGGCTGCGCCTCATCCTGAGAAGAAGTGGAGGAAAGAGGGTTAGGCGATGGGATATTGTCAAGGATATCGGTGATGGGTGGAATTTCTACTGTATCGTCTTCGTCGTTTAACTCATCTTCGAGGAATTCAATTATAGGTTGTGTCGCGGGTTTCGTGATTTTTTGAATTGCAGGACGATCGTCACTAAGATTGGTGACGAGTTGGTTTGCTTGGCTGCGGATAGTGCTGAAAGGGGTTTCTGCATCGAAGACAAGTGCCAGCACAATGTCCGAAGCGAGGCGAGTTGCATAAAGCATGTGCTCAGCTTTTGTGCTTTCAAGGCGGATAAAGCGCAGAAGGTCAGAACCTTTTTGTCCATCCCAATTGCGTGTGACAGTTTGTGCTACTTCCTTTGCTGCGCTTTGGGAGAGGCCGCCTGCATAAGCCCATAGATCGTTTCTGAGCGTGATCAGTGCAGCTTGTGCCGAGGATTCGAGCGTTAAGCGGGTGAGATGCTGTGCAGCTTTGGAAACATCTTTTAACCACGGCAAGTCTGTGGGTTGAGTTGGTGCAGCTACAGAATGAGGAGAAGGTTGACTAAGAGATTTCATAAAATCGTCCAAACGGAACGGTTTGCGGACAAGCGTCCAGGGGCGGATAATATCGAAAGTTGGAGGTGTTACATTCTCATCGCAGAGCACAACCAGCTTGATTGGTGGGTGTATGGTGCGTAAGGCTTGACCAATATCGATGATCCAATCTTCGCCCAATGCAATATCGAGCAACGCAAGTGGGGTAGCTTTTTCATCTGCACGCACAACCGCAGAGGCTTTATTATTGACCACATGGACGCGGAAAACATCCGTATCTTCCAGTTCACGGCGAACCGAATCTCCAAAGCCAGGTGAAGGAGTGATCACAAGAATATCGGCGGTCATTTTTACAGAGTGTATCATGCAAAACAGGCAGGTGCAAGGAGACTATGGAACTATATTTACTCCTAAAACAGCCGAGAAAACAGCGATACCTGACCAAGTTTGTCTATACAACTTGAATTTTGAGCTTTTTTGTGCTATTAACTGTACTTATATTTCTATTGACGAGGGTTGTGCATGCATAGGGAACGTGTCTCCGAAAATGTATTTTGGTTCCAAAGTGAAGTATACGCACAGGTCACTGCTGGCGTAATTGTGGGGCCACAGTGGGCTGTGGTAATTGATACATTGGCGCTACCAGAAGAGACTCTAGGTATTCGTGAGTTCATTGAGCATGAGCTGAGTGTCCAAGTGCGTTATGTAATCAATACGCACTATCATGCTGACCATACCTGGGGTAATTGTTTCTTCCCGGGAGCAACTATTATTAGCCATGCGCGCTGTCGCCAATTGTTAATTGAGCGTGGCATACCATCATTGGAATCTGCCAAAAAGCAAAATCTAGGCTTACGTCAGGTGAAAATTGTCTTGCCGCATATAACTTTTGACGCGGGTGAGTTAACTCTTCGTGTTGGCAAAAAGAACCTGATGATCTCTCCTGCATTTGGTCATAGTGATGATGGGATCGCTGTGTTAGTAGAGGAAGACCGCGTGTTATTTGCTGGCGATGCTTTCATGCCGTTGCCTTACATAGTGGATGGTGACATTGATGAGATGACCGCGTCTATCAAACGCATCGCACGCATGGGCTTGGAAAATATCATTCAAGGACACGGTGACATTATCTTGCGTGGCGAGATTGACGCAGCAGTTAAAGAGAACCTCAATTATTTGGCGAACATTAAAAGAATAGTAAAAAGCGCGGCGAGGCGCAAGTCAGCAGAAGAGTTTTTAGAAACGGTTAGTATTGAGCAGGCAGGAAAGAGCCGAGTTTATTTGGGTGGCCTTGCGCAAACATTGCACGAACGAAACCTGCGAGCGTTGTATCATAAGATGAGCAAAGAGTAAAAAGGTCTTGGTAAAGTCAATATGATAATAAGATTGCAGGTTGATACCCAGGTTTCAGCCTGCAATTTATTTTGAGATTTTATGTTCATTTGAGTTTACTTTTTCTACCGCTATTGCATAGATTACTAAACCTTTTGGAATAAATTACGGACAAAGACAAGAATTCTAGTTTACTAATTTATGCGGTGCTGTAATTTTTGGAAAAAAGATTAATGCAAAAATCGTCGTTACAGAAACTGCATCCTAACATTTGGGTCGCCACAGCGACATCTTTTCTCACAGACATCTCTTCTGAGATGCTTGTGTATCTTATTCCATTATTTTTGTCGAACGTGCTTGGGGTGCGCATGGCGATCGTCGGTTTGGTTGATGGGGTGGCGGAGACTACAGCCAGTTTATTAAAAATCTATTCAGGAGCTCTCTCAGATAAGCTTGGCAAGAGAAAATGGCTGGCAGTAGCAGGATACGCGATCTCTACAGTTGCAAAGCCATTTTTATACTTTGCGAATGCCTGGGGGTGGGTGATGTTGGTACGTTTTGCAGACCGCGTCGGCAAGGGAGTCCGCAACCCGCCGCGCGATGCGTTGGTGGCTGCTAGTACGGATAGCAAAATACGCGGGCTGGCATTTGGTCTGCATCGCGCCGGAGATACTGCTGGCGCGTTCCTTGGGATTGGTATTGCCGCGCTAATCATCTGGCGGACGCAGGCAAATACCTCGCTGCTGCGGCTCGAGACTTTCCGTCTCGCAGTATTGGTTAGTATTGTGCCCGCGGTGTTGGCGGTGATTGTCCTCGCATTAGGAGCACGTGAGGTGGCGGTAAAAGGCAAAAGGTCCGATGAGATGCGTTTGACGTTTAAAGGGATGGACTCACGATTCAAGGCGTTCCTCTTTATCGTTGTCCTCTTTACGCTTGGAAATTCGTCTGATTCATTTATTGTTCTGCGAGCACAAGAACGCGGCCTGTCAGTTTTGCAGACAATGGGAATGTTGATGACGTTTACCGCGATTTATGCGCTTCTCTCTGGGCCGCTTGGCGCCCTCTCTGATCGAGTAGGTCGGCGCAAGTTGATCATCGGTGGCTGGATCGCATACGGGCTGGTGTACCTTGGGTTTGCCGTGGCCGGGGCAGGTTGGCAAATCTGGTTATTTTTTGGACTGTATGGGATCTATTATGCGGCGACGGAAGGTACCGCGAAAGCACTCGTTTCGGACCTGGTGCCTGATACCCAACGAGGGACAGCTTATGGCCTTTTCAACGCTGCGATCGGGCTGACGGCTCTTCCCGCTTCGGTAATTGCAGGCTTGCTTTGGCAAGGTGTGGGCACATGGACTGGCTTTGGACCAGCCGCTCCCTTTTTCTTTGGGGCAAGTCTGGCTTTGTTGTCAGGGATATTGTTCTGGCGACTGATAGATTAGATTTTTAGAGCAAGTTTTAATGCTGACAGCTTAATTAAGCTTATCGGTAGATGCAAAATTCAGGTTCAAGCCGTTACAGTTCTGTAAGTAAACGTCTATCCGCATAAAGCTAAACTGGCCTTCATTTATAATTGAATTTTGGAGCACAAAAAGCCCTATGAGAGGAAACAATAGATTAGGATCGTATTTTCCCCCTTTCCAGCAGGGTGGTTTGGATTCTCTCTGCGGGCTTTATAGCGTTGTCAACGCCGAGCGATTTATCAACCAATCCTCAGACGAAGAGGCTCAACAATTATTCGACGATGTGATCTACACTCTCGCCCGCCGCAGACTCCTGGCCGATATGCTGAGTGGCGGAATCATTCACACTCAAATGTTGATGATTCTAAAGAGGGTAGTAGGCAAGAAAAGGATTTCCAAGGTGGAAGTCCCATGGCGTGGCGTCCTCAATCCAGATTTGACAAGCTTCTGGAAGTCTATGCAGTATTTTCTGGACGGGACACGGGGACGTGCTATCATTCTAGGGCTAAATGGATTCCACGACCACTGGACGGTGATCGAGAGTATTACAAACCGGTCTATCTATTTATACGATTCAGCGCAGATTAAAAAACTGCCGCGTTCCTCCTGCACGACCGTCTATGCAACCTGGAAACGTAAACATTTGCTATTGCCTGCCCAGACATATTTTCTTTCAAATAACATGGGTGAAATTAGCCAGTATGACCAGTGACTTTACTTTCTCCTTGCAGGCATCGTAGTCTGACATTAGGTATTAGCACAGTCCACTCGCAATGACACCATGATATGGGAGGGATATATGCATCCTTATGTAATATCTATTCAAGCTCTTTTAGAAAAACACGCGGATCCCAAATCGGCTGTTCCCATGAAGCGTTACATGCGCGATCAGTTTGAGTATCTCGGACTCAAAGGTCCAGTCATTGGAGAGTTGCTCAAACAACATTACACTGAATATGGACTGCCAACTATTTCTGATCTCGATTCTATCGTGCGGACTTGTGGTCACTGCCTCAGCGCGAGTTTCAATATACAGCTACAAGTTTGATTAGCAAGTTTGAGAAGGAACTACCCGAAAGCTTTATAGAAACACTGGAGTATCTCCTCGTTACCAAATCTTGGTGGGATACAGTCGATACGATTTCAACGGGTGTAGTAGGGACTCATTTCAAGCGTTTTCCAAAGACTCGCCAGAAATATCTAGCGAAATGGCGTAAATCGGAGAACTTCTGGCTTCGGCGTGCAGCCATTCTTTTTCAACTAAAATACAAACAAGATACCGATTTCGATTTGATGTGCGACATCATCCGTGAGAACCTTGGTTCGAAGGAATTCTTTATCAATAAAGCGATTGGCTGGGCGTTACGTCAATACACCCGTGTGGACCCGCAAGCTGTACGTCAATTTATCAAAGAAACTCCACTCCATCCTCTTAGTGCAAGTGAGGCATTAAAGTGGCTGGAGAAGAGAAGATAATTAAGGGGCCTATTCTTTTGTAATTAACCGTACCTGCGTTTCATAAAAGAAATAGTCCCACGCCCAGTTGATCAACACTGCGAGCCTGCTACGGAAACCAATCAAACGATAGATGTGTAACACGACCCAGATCATCCAGGCAATCAACCCGCTGAAAGAAAGACCAAAGATGCGTGCTACCGCCGCGTTGCGTCCAATTGTGGCGAGCAAGCCCGGGTCTTGGTAATGAAATGATTTAGGTCCCTGGCCTTTTAGGATTCGCTGAATATTCTGCGCCGTGATCTTTGCCTGCTGTTGAGCCACAGTTGCCAACATCGGGAGAGGGTGACCTTCCCCATCCTCCAAATATGCTGCGTCACCGATGAGAAAAACCTCTGGGTGAGCAGGTACCCTTAAACAGGCATCGACTCTGACCCGTCCCGAACCTGTCCGCTGGACATCAAGTGAATCAACCAGACCGGACGCTTTTACGCCTGCCGTCCAGATCAAAGTATGGGCGTTTATCTTTGCACCGTCATCTAAAGTGATTTGTTGCCCGTTGTAATCTACAAGTTTTGCATTCAGCATGATCTCAACATTTTTCCCACGCAATAGATCAAAGGTCGCTTTGCGAAGATCATCAGGGTAGCTTGGCATCACACTCGTTCCTGCTTCAAGCAAGAGCACACGCACGTCCTTCAAATCTAATTGTGGAAAATCTTTTGCCAGCACGTGAGTGATCAACTCAGCGAGTGCCCCGGCAGTTTCAACACCTGTAGGTCCAGCGCCAACGATAACGAAAGTCAATAAGGCACGGCGTTTTTCCACATCCGCTTCGCGATTGGCTTTCTCGAACATCGTGAGCATATGATTGCGCGTTGCAATTGCGCTCTCAATACTTTTGAGTTGGAAGCTGTTTTCCTCAACTGATTTCATTCCAAAGAAATTCGTCTGCCCGCCAACAGAGAGGACGAGATAATCATAAGCGATCACAGAACCATTCATCTTTATAAATCGTGAGTTAAAGTTAACTTCTGTAACTTCACCCAATTGAATCGTGACATTCTCTCGTTTGCGGAATATCGTGCGCAAAGGATATGCAATCTGGGAAGGGACTAGCCCTGCAATGGCAACTTGATACAGTAGTGGCTGGAATAAATGATAGTTCTGTCTATCGATCAATGTGATTCGAACTGGAGATTTTGCCAATCTTTTGGCAGTGTCTAACCCACCGAATCCTCCACCGACAATGACAATGTGGGGAAGGTTTTGAGCATCCATAATTAGTCTACTCTTGTATCTCAAGCTTGTGAAATATTACACTAATATTATAACAAAATTTGTCCGATTTGTAAAGATTATCACAAATGGATTATATAAAATGCGGCTGGTCAATTTGACTGCTGCCGCATTTGTCTAATGTTGCCAGAATAAAAATTGGTTCAGCCCCAGCCCTGCAAGTTGCAATGGTATACCAGCAAATCTTACTAATGAGAAAATCACGCTCCAGAACGCGTTCCCAACAACCGGGATTCTCCAAAGTAAAAAGAGAATAATCAAAGCTAGAAAGCCTTGTGTCTGGGCAAGCCTCATGCGAAGATCCATGGGAAGATAAGGTTCAATCGCGCCAAATCCATCGAAAGGCGGAAGAGGAATGAGGTTAAGCACGACTGCTGAGACTTGCAATAATCCCAAGAACGCAAGGGCAGGCCAAATACCTGAAGCGCTGACCGGCCCAAATTGCAGGATCAATCCTAAGATCAAGGCGAGAAGCGCATTAGTAAATGGTCCTGCTAATGAGACAGCCGTCTCCCACGTCTTACTGCGAAGCCGCCATCTTTCAATATAAACTGCACCACCGGGCAAACCGATTCCACCCATCATCAAAAAAAGCAACGGTAAAAGCAATGAATAAACCGGGTGAGTATACTTAAGTGGATTGAAGGTGAGGTAACCTTTATCTTTAACAGTGTAATCACCGCCG
>WNFV01018551.1_pt1 | contig 14625 bp, 13 predicted proteins | sample 5400101 | NCBI WGS metagenome assembly WNFV01 (sample SAMN13153361, study PRJNA577476) | soil metagenome | isolation source: 115 cm soil or saprolite under grassland replicate 1 | place: USA:California | collected 2016-06-15 | reverse complement strand
CGCTCACTGATTCCGAGCAGTTCTGCGGCGCGGGTCTGGACATCGTCGGACCGAGCCAGCGCGTCCCGGACCATGCGGCGTTCCAGGCCTTCCACCGCGACCGTGAGGTTAGGTTCCCGGTCGCCTTCTACCTCAGGGTTCTGGACGGTCAAGGGCAGATCGCCGATCCCGATCACATCATCCCTGGTGAGAACCACAGCTCGCTCGATAATATTTTCCAGCTCCCGCACGTTGCCCGGATAGTCGTAGCGTAAAAGAATATCCCGGGCTTCATGCGTAAGACCCCGGATCGTCTTGCCGTTCTTCTCCGCGAACAGCCGCAGGAAGTGGTCGATCAGCGGCGCGAGATCCGGACGTCGGTCGCGCAGGGGTGGAAGAGAAATCGTGACTACATTGAGCCGGTAATAGAGATCCTCACGCAACTGTCCCGCTTTGATGAGATCCTCTAGCGGTCGGTGGCTGGCAGCCAGGATCCTGACGTTGACACCGACCGAACGACTGGAGCCCACCTTCTCGTATTCGCGCTCTTGAAGGACACGCAGGAGCTTCGCCTGCAAATGCAAAGGAAGATCGCCGATCTCGTCGAGAAAGATCGTTCCACCATTGGCTAATTCAAAGCGCCCCTGGCGCGAAGTTACGGCGCCGGTGAACGCGCCTTTTTCATGGCCAAATAATTCCGATTCGAGAAGAGTTTCAGGAAGCGCCGCGCAGTTGACCTTAACTAGAGGACCGGAGGCTCTTGGGCTGGCAAAGTGGATCGCCTGGGCAATCAGTTCTTTTCCCGTGCCGCTCTCGCCTCGGATCAAAACCGTCGCTTCACTTGGCGCCACCCGGCGCACCAAAGAGAGGACTTCAAGCATCTGCCCGCTCTCGCCGATTATTCCTTCTATGCGATGGCGGCTCTGTAGGGCTTCCCGAAGCTCACGGTTCTCGGCGATGATTCGATAGCGGTCGCTGACCTGTCGAATCCGATAAAGCAGCTCATCCAAATTCAGCGGCTTGGTCAAATAGTCGGTCGCTCCTCCGTGGATGGCGGAGACGGCCGCTTCGATACTTCCGAAGGCGGTCATCAAAATGACCGGCGCCTCAGGGTTGATGGCGCGAACGGCCTGCAACAGATCCAGACCCGACATGTGGGGCATCTTTTGATCCGTGAGGACCAGATCGATGGAGTCGTGGCGAAAAAGTTCCACGGCCTTTGCACCGCTTTCGGCTGAGAATACGTCAAACGTGCGCTTTTTGAGAAAACTCACGATCAGCTCGCGCTGGACCGGTTCGTCGTCGACTACGAGAATACGGAAACGATAGGGCATTTACACCTCCACACCGTTAATGGGCAAGGAAATTAGGAAGCGGCACCCACCGCGCGCTTCGTTGGTAACAGTGATCGTCCCGCCGTGGGCCTCGACAATCCTGCGTGTGATCGCCAACCCCAGCCCGGAGCCCTTGGCCTTGGTCGTGAAGTACGGCTCGAAGATGCGTGAGAGATTTTCCGGCGGGATCCCGGGTCCGGTGTCCGTGACGCTGATCCGAAAATTGTTTCCCGAAGCTTTCGCCTCCAGAGTCAAGGTTCCACCTTCGGGCATCGCTTGCAATCCATTGAGCATGAGATTCAGCAAGACCTGAGTAAGATGATTGGGGTCGGCCTTGAGCGCAGGCAAATTAGGCGCAGCGATGACTTGGATTCGCACGTTCGATTGTCTAGCCTGACCTTCTTCTAACGCGGCCAGCTCTTTTAGGAATTCTTGCAGCGGCAACGCTTTGGCTTTGATCTCGACCGGACGCGCCAGCGAGAGGAATTGTTCGACGATGGAATTGAGGCGGCGCGCTTCCCCCAAAATCAACTCGGTCAGGTGAGAGTATTCGTTGCGATCCTCAATGGGCTGAAATTCCATCTTGAGACGCTGCAGTCCCATCGAAATCGCATTGAGCGGGTTTCTCACCTCGTGGGCGACGGCCGCTGCCAGGTTTCCTAGTGCTGAGAGGCGCTCTCTCTGTAACACTTCAGCCTCCAGAGCTTTGACCTCCAGCATATGAGTATTCTGATTATGAAAAATCGCCGCCATGCCCAAAATACCCGCGCCTAGGATCGCCAAGCCGAGGATAACGATGGCGCGCAGGCTATTGCGCCAGGCGACCTCCATCGATCCCAGTGACAGACCGATCTTGAGGAAACCCAAATTGGATTCATCCAGTGCAACAGGTTGCACGACCTCAAGATACCGTTTTCCCTCACCGCTCTCGACGATTTGGCTGAAAAGCCGACGGTCGACTTTGGCTCTCAAAACCAGCGGCTCTTTTTCCTGTTGTCCGATACGGCCCCGGTCGGTATGCGCTACGACATTCAGGTCGCTATCGAGAAAAGAGACGAACTCAGTCTCCGACTCACGACCCAGTTCCTGGATCTGACGTTGAACTCCGATCTCTTTTTCGAAGTTCAAAATATAGTCGGCGTTGGCGTGGATTGCGATAATCCCCGGAAAACTACGCGCGCCGACGGCGACGCCAATAGCGCTGCCTTTCCAGAATTCACTTGTCGTGATTCTTGGTGGTAGTTGGGCAGCCAGCTTCTCAGCTTTTTCCTTGGGCAGCCGCCAACGCTTTCCCCACATATAGCTTATCATCTGCTGGCGGCGCTGAAGGAGTTCTTCTCCTTCCGTTTTCTTTGCTATCATTGCCGGCAGTGCGGAAAGCTCCCAGGGCTGGCCCTCCCGATCGAGAAGATCGATTTTTTGCAGGCGGTTCATGGCGCTAACCTCTTTAAGCAGCGCCTGATCTACACGATGAGAGAGGAGCAGTTGGTCGATCAACCGGGCGTTGTCCAAAAGACGCTGCTCGATCAGATCCTCCAAGAGAGCGTTCCCGACGATGGCGTTTCTAACACTGGCCTCCATCGCTTTGGCCAATGCGGTTCCTTTGTCCTCAGTCTGCCGCAAGAGTTCTTGCTGGAGCCTCTGGGCTTCAAAGAAAACATAGGAAGACGCTAAGCTGAGGAGTAGAAGACCAGAGGCGACAAAGTGGCGCGGCAGGAAAACTCTTCGCATAGACGAAAGCATTATAGGCACGACTGCGCGTGATATACAGCGACCCCCGGGCCAGTTGGTCCCGAGGGTCGTCGATCTGCCTCTCTGGTCCTAAGCTGTTTTGCCAGAATGATCGATTCTTTAGTTAATTGCCGGTGCGGAATCCCACGTCGACGCGCCGGCCGCGTTGCCAGCAGCGGCTGATGTCAGCGATCTTGCTCATCTCATTGGCCCGAATGTCCACTTGTCGGTGTCTAACAGGATATCCTTGAACGGGACCGAGGGCTTCAGCGCACCCGCCTGGCTTTGGGGACCTACTGGATTAACCAGGGCTTGTGGGCCCGCTGTTCCGGCTGGACCTTGCGCACCCATGGGGCCGGCCGGGCCCACGGGGCCGCGTTCACCTGCTACGCCAAACTCCGTTACGTAACCGAACTGATCGACGCGCAGATTGCGCGTCTGAGCCGATGAGTTTTGCGCGTCGATGGAATATTCCACCGAATACAACGCCTGATATCTACCGGTGGCCGGGCTGTCGACCTTGTAGCACACCGTCCGATACCCGCCGCCGTAGCCAAAGGGCCTTACCACCTTGAAACCGGCCAAATTCTTGTCCGCGTACTGTTGAGCCAAATCCCTCGCTTGGTCCTCGGTTATTTTCTCCTTGGTAACCTGGAGCTGGGGACAGTTCGCGCTGGACACTAATTGATGGCTCATACCGCCCATCCAAGCTTTTGCATCGCCTTCCCTTTGAGCCATGGCCACACCGGACAGCGCCAAGATGCCCGCGACGGTAACCATCGGCTTTACTAATCCTAATCTCTTCATAACTTTTTTCCTCCGCTAAAATTTTTTGCTAAACTTATCTACAGCGCAACTGTTGTGCCGCACCTTGGCGCCAGACAAAGGTGATTTTCTCTAAACATTCCGAGACGTATCGCGGTGAATCGGAGAGCAGGCACGGCGAAAGCGTCGGAAACTTCGACCAAACGGTCGGATGAGAATGAAAGAAGAGCGGCTAAATGTATACTGACGCATTTTGGTTTCTGCGAACTGTGTATCCCCATTGTCGGCCTCTCCCGCGCGGGTCTCAATGACGACTTTTTTGCAAGGCTACGATTGTTTTTCCTTCATCACACGCACGAGCTCCTCGAAAGAGGACCGCGCGATGACGCGATTGAACTGGGATCGGTAGTTGTTAACTACGCTAATGTCTTCGATCACCAGGTGTACACCTTCCACACCTTGTCGACGCTCTGGAGTTTGTAGTTGATCGAAAGAGGAGGACGATTCTCGGTGACGATCTTGGTGTCTACTTGCGCATAGTTCTGATCTTCGCTCTCGCGCGTGTAGAGGACATTTTGACTGGTATAGGATTCAATATTATCGGCGTAAGATCTTCCCAACATCGCCGCGAAGATCGTGACGAATTCCCGCTGCTCCTCCGGCGTGCGGCCTGCCCAGTGACGCCCCAGGGAACGTTTGGCCATCTCCGTGAAGTCGAACCTGGGATAAATGACCTCGACCAATTGAGCCCGCTGTGCTTCCATTTGGGCTTTCGATGTTGGGTGGGAATTCCTGACAATCGTCAGCACCTTGTCCACGGTGCCCCGCACCTGGTCGGTAGGGCCGCCCGCTCGCGATGGCGCGGGCAGCAGAACAGAGAAAAACAAGTACAAGAGGCCGACCGCGGCAACGATTTCAATTTTCTTGTATGTTCGTGCCATTTAATTTTCCTCTTCGGTCTTTGAGCAATCTGGACATAATCCTGGGCTGCATTTGATGGGTTTGCTGTCTAATTTTGGACTACTTTAAAAAGAAACTTTACCAGGGTCGCACGCACGGCCCCTTGCCTTAAGCAATCTGCGCGAGGTAATCGCTGAGTTTGTTTTCCTTGATGATGAGAAAACGATCGCTATTGGTTTCGATCAATCCCAGGTTGCGAAACCTCTGCATGAAGACGCTGATCCGAGGCCGCGTCGTGCCCACCATCTCGGACAATTCTTCATGCGATATCTTCAGTTCGATGCGAATACTGCGCGGGTCCTTCTTGCCCAGTGTGCGAGCCAACTGCAACAACGTCTGGCCCAGCCGCTGCTCGCTATCCACCGTCACTAGATTGGCGATGACCTGCTGTTGGTCGGCGATACGCACGGCCAGATAGCGCATGAAGCCCTCAGACAAGGAGTCGCGGCTCAGGCGCGCAAAAAACTGAGGACAGGGTATTTGTTTTAACTTCGTTTCTTTCATCGCCGCCGCGGTTTCGTGACGCGCGCCTAACCCAGCTAAACACAGCTCGCCGAAAATATCTCCGCTGCTATGGATGGCCAGCAGACATTCTTTGCCTTCGGGCGAGAGCAGAAGCAGTTTGATCTGGCCGGTCTCGATGAAATAGACCATCTCGTCCTGGTCGCCGCAGGTGTAAACATTCGTGTGTCGCGGGATCGTTACGGCGCGAGAATTCTGCGTCTCGTGCCGCAACGAATCGCGCATTTGCTGTTTGAACCGTTCCGCTTCGGGAGTCTGTTGAATCATGGGTTGCCTTTCTCACTAATTATGGCGCTGAGCCCAATCTCCGCTGCTCTCTTGAAGGCGGATCATATGCGTATGGGGATTACCACGAGAATCCTTCTCCATTTGCCGGACTGGGTCGTAGATGAATCTCGTTGGACCCCGTATCGACCCGCTCCACCGTTCCCACAATCTCGCTCCGGACCGGTTGACTGGCCCTGCCGGGAAGGCTCTCTCTGCCGACCAGCGCCGTGTTGCCGCTGCAACCTCCGAATGCTGTCATTTGTTTTGCCTCAGTAATATGTTTGCGACCCTCTAGAGCTGGCCGGTCAGCAGCAGGAAGACAACGAAAAGCAGCGCCACACCGGCTATGCTCGACGGTGCAAAGCCAAATTTGTGATAACCCCAGTTAGGCAAAGCTCCCACCAGAAACAGAAGTAATACGATCACCAGTATCAGGGTCATAGTCAGTTACCTTCTTTCAATATTCTTTCTGATAACTATACGAGCAGCTTACGTGCCAGTTCTCGCAGTCAGGAAGAGACTGGATTTCGCGAGAGATTATTTAACGCGCCGGAGGGAAACGGAGGGACGGTTCGGCGAAAGAGTCGAAACGATCGACCAAAAGGTCGAGTTACAGAGAATGACTTGTGTCGTGAGACAATGCTGGCCCGCCGGCAGCCAAGTACTTTGCGGAAGCTCGCCGGGCAACTGCGACAAGAGTCGTGCAGCCGAAGGCCGAAGCGGCAACGGCTGACTACTGGTCAATGCGGCAGCAGCGTAGTTATGGGACGTGCCGGGGATAATGTCGCTTCTGGCAAACTGCTGAAAAACTCCGTCGGAGTCCTTCGATTACAGGCGCAGTACACTTCCCCAGCGAGGTAGTTGAACAAGAGAGGCGCTGCTCACAACTGTTCTTTTATCGGGATGGTGAACAGTTCCAGGATTTTTTCGGTAAAGGGGCGCGAATTCCAAGCTTCGTAAGTCAACTTTTTGGAATACTTCAGATCTTCCTGAAAAGACTTCTCGAGTGCCGTGGCAAACGCGGCGTCGTATACGACAAGATTGAGTTCTTCATTAATGGCGAGGGAACGATAGTCAAGGTTCGCGCTTCCCACGGTCGCCCATATGCCATCCACAACCATGGCTTTAGTGTGCATGAGAGCCGGCTGATATTCGTAGATTTCAACGCCTCCGAGCAGGAAAACGCCAAAACCGCTATGGCTGGCCGAAGAGGTCGTCGCATGGTCGCTTTTTGCCGGGGTGAGCACCACCACCTTCACGCCCCTTTTCACGGCATTAATCAAGGCCTCTTCGATCCTGTTATCGGGGAAAAAATACGGGTTCGCGATGTGGATGCTTTTTTGTGCCGATGTGATGGAGAGCAGGAATAACAGGTATGTCCCGAAGCTGCTGCTCAGAGGCGAGCTTTTGACTATCTGCGCATAAACTTTCCCCTGTACATCGAGCGCCGGAAAATAGGCGTCGTCACCAAGCACGTCTCCTGTCGCTCTCCGCCAACTCTCGACGAAGGCAGCTTGCAGTTGTTGGACAATGGGCCCTTCGACTCTTACATCCGTTTGGTGCCAGTGCGCTCGTCCGTCGCCGGTCCAAGCGTCGCTCACCGCGTGTCCACCGGTAAAACCGATTTTTCCATCGACCACAAGAATACGACGATGGCTTCGATGGTTATAATTTAAAAGCTCCCACGGCGTGATGAACTGAAATACCTTGATGCGCTCGAACCACTCCAACTGGCAACCCGATTTTTTCCATAGATCCGGAATATCTTTAGGAATATTGCCGCCGCCGAGCGAGTCGAGCAATATTTTCACTTGGACGCCGGCGCGGCAGCGCTCGGCGAAGGCTTCGGCAATCTCGTGGGCAATGGCGCCGTCTTCGAAAAAGTATTGCTGGTAGGTGATACTTTTACGTGCGCCGCGGATCGCTTGAAGCATCGCGGGAAATATCTGATCGCCGTTGAACAAGAGCTCGACCCGACTACCAGCTATGATCGACGCATCCGTGTGTGCTGCTATAGTGGGATAAAACGCCGGCTCGCCGAGAACCATGCTCGGCATCTCATTGATCGGCGTAATGTTTGCGCAGCCGGAAAGTAAGAGCAAAACCAGAAACAAGCACTTCACGTTTTTCATTTGCTAAGTTATCAATTGCCTTGACAAGATTGGTTTTTGAATGTGTGACGCAAATGAGATGCCGGTTGGAAGGAGGAGACAATCGCGGTCAAATCTTTCCAACAGGGCGCCGGCGGGAATAAGACAGTGCAGATTGTGAATCTCGGTCGGCACGGCCTGTTCCAGGCCGATCTAGCGCGATCAGAATACATCATGGCCGGAGCGCTCTGGGTCAGGACAACGAGGGCCGGGCGTTGCCACCGGTTTGACGGACACCTGAGAAAGGGGACAAATAACCTTAAGGGGGACTTAGTGAAATGTTCGGACAGTGATGCGCCGCCTTCGCTTGTGACAAATTAGGCGGTTACTGCGTTCAGCCTGCGCAGGAAAGCGGACGCGATGCGCCCTAAGGAATTAACACCCCTCCTTCGGATTCAATAATTTCAGCGAGCTCCTCGAGAAGCGCGTCGGTTCTTGTTTGCTCTGCAGATTTCAACGAGAGCGGTTTCGTGTTTCTCGGCTTATCCAATCTGGGCTCCGCGTGAGCCGCAAAGAGTAGACGATCCTGAGACTTGTCCATTTCCATTCGAGAACCCCCATTGCTTGGCATTGCCTTAGTCATGAGCGCGGTTCGATAAGACGGTCGCAGATACATGGGGCGCTGGCTTAGCGCACCATCCTTTCAGCCTTTAGCGAAGAGCCTGGAAATTGAGGATTTGCGACAAAACGTTATCCAACATGGAATAGTTGCCGCCAGAGTTGCGCCCGTATCGATAGCGGCTGTTGTAGCCATCTTCATAGCCCCGACGAAATCCCTCGCGAAAATAGTAGTTGTAGTCGCTCCGGTCTATGTAATAGCCACTGTAGCCGTAGTTCGCGTCCCGATAGGCATAAGAGTCTTTGTAGTTGCCACGCCAACGGTCGTCCCGGTCTGCCTTTCCGGCGCGGAAGCCTTCCTCATAACCATGGTTCACTGCCTGCCGTAACATTTTCGCGCCGTATTCGTTCGTCTGGTAGTAGCGACCGCCACGATTGTAACGATAGATCGGAGCCGTGTAGAAATATGGGTCACGATCGTAATCGAACCGATCGTCCCGGAGATGGTTCCGTTGCTGGCGTAGGCGCTCTAAATACTGTTCCTGAAAACGGTACTGCGCCATGCGCTTTTGTCGCTGTAGCTCCGCGATATTCTGTTGTGCGAGACGCTCCTGCTGCTCTAGATGTTGACGGTACTGCTCCACGCGTTGTTGCTGCTGATTAATGAGCTTTTTCTGCTGCTGCTGTGACAGCCGCTGCTCTTGTTTTTGCTGCTGTCGTTGGTCTTGCTTCTGTTCTTGCTGAACGCGCTGTTGCTGTTGCTTCTGGTCTTGCTCTGATTTTCTTTGAACACGCTCCTGTTGCTGCTCCTGTTGTTTTTGTTGCTGCTGTTGCTGTCTTTCGCCTTGTTGTTGCTGTTGCTGAACGCGCTGTTGCTGTTGCTTCTGATCTTGCTCTGATTCCCGTTGCACGCGCTCTTGCTGCTGTTGCTGTTTTTGTTCTTGCTGCTTTTGGTCTTGCTGAACGCGCCGTTGCTGTTGTTTTTGGTCTTGCTCTGATTGTCGTTGACCGCGCTCTTGTTGCTGCTCCTGTTGTTTTAGTTGTTGCTGCTGCTGTCTTTGGTCTTGCTTCTCTTCTTGCTGAACGCGATGTTGCTGTTGTTTCTGCTCTTGCTCTGATTTTCGTTGACCGCGCTCTTGTTGCTGTTCCTGTTGTTTTAGTTGCTGCTGCTGTCTTTGGTCTTGCTTCTCTTCTTGCTGAACGCGATGTTGCTGTTGTTTCTGGTCTTGCTCTGATTTTCGTTGACCGCGCTCTTGTTGCTGTTGCTGTTTTTGTTCTTGCTGCTTTTGATCTTGCTGCTGTTGTCGCTGACCGCGCTCTTGCTGTTTTTGCTCTTCCTGCGCGTCGGTCGGCATGCTCATTCCCACCACCGACAGGGCGCTGATTACAAGCGCCATCACCAGCCGATCTAAAATATTAATTTTCATGGTACTCCTCCTGGTCACTCGGGCACGTAAATTTGACATATTTACGAGAGCTAATATGATACATCTTCTTAGAAGACTTACCGTTCAATATTGGACAAGGCGCTGACGGTCGCTATAAGCTCTCCCAACGTAGTGTTAATCCTGTTTGTTTTCACGTCGATTATCCTTTCACTCAAAAAACGCTGTTGATCGTCGCTCGTTTTGCGACCCGGCTAACAGAGAAAGCTTGTCCATAAAGTTAAGACCTCCATAGGCGGGCCGACGTCGTTGTCATATGCTGACTCGGAAAGCATTGATCTCTAGTCTAGCGCAGATTATGTGCCAGACCTTATGGTGAGGAAAAGGCTGGGATTCCAGTGATTTTTTACGCTGGGAAGTGAAAAAAGTAGCAAGGCTCGACGAGATCGTCGAAGCTCCCGACCAAAAGGTCGAACTAGACTAATCAGTCCCGCGCAAGCGCGGAATTTTCCATGACAACGCCTTTATGGGGTTTTCGAGCCACTTTCTGGCGCCGGTGAGATACGGAATCATGTCTCGGGAAGACTGCTGCCCCAGATCCCACTAAGCGGAAAGCCGAGGAGAGCTTATTCTGCCCGGGAGCCGGCGCGGTAACTAAAAACAAAAGACGTGGTGAGAAAGAAGTCCTTGATCAAGTTGGTGGTGAGTTTCCCAGGATCGATCTTCCATATCCTCATACCTTTTAATTGTTCTATCGTATTGTTCCAGAAGTTTTGGAGCGGCTCACGAGAGTAGAGCGCGCGATTGCTCAAGGCGTCGAACTTGGCGTGGAGAAGCCGGCATTTTGCCGGCAGGCTATGCCGCAGGCGCGAGTAGGCTTCCTGCCATTCTTGTATTCTGCTTCCGAGACGGATGCTGCTTTGGATACGAACCATCTCATCAAGCCATCCACAGGCAACATCTCCCTCTCGGCTCAGGCGGAGGCGCAATTCCAGCAACCTTGATTGCAGACCTTCCCATTGCCTCAGGAAGATGTTCAAGTCTCTGCGCGTGAAGAGTATCTTTGAGGATAATTCTTCAAAGGGGTCCAACAACGCCTTGGCTCTGGCGGGGAGCGTCGACTTGGCGTTGCTGTAGGCTTTCTGCCACTCTGCGATCTTGAGAGCCTGCCATATCTCTCCCTGAATCCTTTGCACCTCCTCGAGCCATTTCTCTTCCGTTTCGCTTTTCTTCCTAGTCTGCAGCCAAACCTCTTCCATCTCCTTGAGAAATGTAGCCCATGAGATGAACAGATGGAAAACTTCTTTCGCGCGTTTCCAGTGGTGGACATGGAGGGGGTCGATAGCGAAGCCAGGTCTGCGCGATAGCCGGTCTTTTAGTCTGAAGAAGCCGGCGATCATAGGGTGCTCTTTCTCGATAACCGCGGCATTTTTATACCAGAAAAAGACCGACATGAGGTTCCAGTAATTCCTGGGGTTATCGTTCCACCGCGACAGGATCTTGATCATGTTCTCTTTGCTATAGAAACATTTCCACGCGTCGTCGTAGGCCTGGAACCACTCATCTGCAGTCATATTGGGATGCTTGATGGTCGCATGGAAGGAATCCCGCTTGTTGAAATCCGGATCCATCCACTCACCGCGCTTTTTCATCTCACGGTGGTCATGAGATCCGGGCAGCGGAGTCAGCATGAAGAAAGAGGACTGATCCGGTTGGATCACATCCATGAGGTAACGGACATCTTGCGGCACCTGCTCCTTGGTGTCAAAAGGAAGACCGATGATGTAGCCGGTATGGACGACTATGCCGGCATCGTGCCATTCGTTGATAATGTTCCGGTACTCTTCGACCTTATTCTGCCCTTTGCCTTCGGCCTCGAGGTTCTGGGGATTGACGCTCTCCATCCCGATAAAAACTTGGGTGCAACCCGCTTCGGCCGCAAGCCGCACGAAATCTTTCGGCTTGCGGGCGAGATCTACCTGGATCATGAAAGAGATCTTGATACCGTCTTTCCTTAGCTTGATGATTTCTTCGAAGGTCTCACGCCAGAGTTTTTTACGGGCGAAATTATCGTCCGTGAAGAAATAGAAGGAAACTCCGTGTTCGCGATAGTTCCTGCGCAGCAGCTCAGCGATACTCTCAGGGCTGCGCTCGCGCATTTTACGGCCTTGCACGTTTATGATGGTGCAAAACGAGCACGCGAAAGGACATCCCCGCGAGGTGTCCGCGGTGCCGAATGAGGGTTGGGCGAAGTGGCGCATGGTCTTGGGACTGATTCGGGGGAGCGGCGCGTTGCCGATGTCGACAAGATTTTGCAGGTCTTGGGCGAATGAGTAAATGGGCTTTAATCGGCCATGGAGCGCGTCCGCCAGAATTTCGGCCCAGTTTTCCTCTACTTCCCCGGATACGATCGTGATGGATTCTTTAACCAGCGCCTGGATATCGGGTTCCTGATCGCCCAACATGTTGATGGTGCCGCTCGCGTGGAATCCGCCCATGATCACATCGATCCCGGCAGCGCGGAACTGCCGAGCCAGGTCGAAGGCCCGTGGAAACTGGTTGGTTTGGACTCCCACCAACCCCACCACAAGCTTGGTAGAACGGCGCCGGCTCCAGCCGATAATTTTTTTTATCGGGAGTTTTTCTGCCGTCTCGTCAAAGGTAACGATCTCTATACTAAGGGCACCGAATGCGCCACTGCTTTTTACCTCTTCGGTCAGACCGTGCAGCACGTTGAGCGTGTTGCTCGGGAGCACGCCTTTCCAAAAACGAATCACATAACCATCATCGTCATACTTGGAGGGTTTGATCAGGACGATGCGGAATTTTTTGAACGGCAGCTCTGACGTCGGCTCCTGGAGCGAATCATGCCCACTTATAAGTTGACTTAACATAATTTTTGCGCCTCCCAAGATCGGATATGCCATCTTTCGCAAACGAATGTATTATCATTTCCCGCTCGTGACGTGAGCTGGAAGTTCTCCTGCATTGCCAAGAAGCACGTTCAGACGTGGCGAGCAGGTAGTTCTAGTGCTCTGCTAACGCGAGGCCCAGATCTCCGTCGACTGCGCGCGCGCTCGAAGCTCTGCACGTAGCGGCGCGCCACCGCGGGCCAGACCATGCTGCGGCCGTGAGCAGCCGCGCGTGCGCAGAAAGCCAATCGTTTTGCATCATCGCTCAGGAGATCCACGACCGCGCTTGCGATGGTGTGGGAGTCTCTCCACGGCACAAGTATACCGCGCCCGTCAGCGAGGAGTTCGCGCGCATAAAGATAAGGCGTGGAAATAACGGCTTTGCCCGAGCCTACCGCATAGGCCAACGTCCCGGACGTGCTTTGCTCCGGGTTGAGGTACGGCGTTACATAGATGTCCGCGGCAGAGAGAAACTTGACGAGTTCACCGCGACTCACGAAACGATTGTGAAAGATCATGCTAGATTCCACGCCGAGTCCTTGAGCACGACGTTCTAGGCTCTCCCGGTAGCTCTCGCCGTACCGCTCTTTGATATGTGGATGGGTCGCTCCGAGCACGACGTAGACCGTGTCCGGGTAGCGCGCAAGAATCGCCGGCAGCGCGTCGATGACATGCTCGATCCCCTTGTCCGGCGAGAGCAACCCAAATGTAAGAATCACCGCTTTGCCTTCAAGCCCGAGTTTATTCTTGCTGCGACCGGCCAACGGCAAGCTCGGAATTCCGTGCGGGATCACATCGATCTTCTGTTCCGGCACGCCGTGGACGTTGCGCAGCAGCGCCGCGCCGTGGGCGCTCATGACGACCAGCCGTTTGGAGAGTTGGGTGATCTCATCCATCCCGCGGCGCTGCAGGGGATCGGGTTCACCGAGGATGGTGTGGAGAGTCGTCACGATCGGCATGCGCAGCTCGCGTAATAGCGCGAGGACGTGGCTACCGGCCTTGCCGCCGAAGATGCCGTACTCGTGCTGCACGGACACGACATCGATCTTGTTTGCGTTCAAAAAATCCGCTGCACGCTGGTACGACCCGATGTCGCTTTCGTCAATTTCACAGCCAACCCGTGGCGGGTACAAATAGCTTTTGCCGGCGTCGTTCATTGCAACCACGACGCAATCGAGATTCGAGAACTGCGCCGCGATCGAGTCACTTAGATCGGTGGTGAAAGTGGCGATGCCGCACTGGCGCGGCAGATGGTTGCCGAGTATCGCGAGCCTACAAATCCCGCCTGCGGCGAATCCGTGACGCATAATTCCTCCGATTCGAGCACGCCTACCATCAGGCGTCCCCTGATCCCGACGAACACGATCCCTAGCATCAAAAGCAAGCTCGCCATGTCAATTTCCCCCTAATCCAATTTTTTAGAAATTGATCCACGATCACTTTGGCTACGACATTTGCACCTGGCAGGCGACCCTCAGTGGCACTAAGACAACTTCTTCGCTCCGACCACTACCAACACGACCCCACCTACAAGCGCCAATCCGCCCAAGAGGGGTGACAGCGGGATGGTCTTCTGGGTGTCGGCGGTAGCTTGGATGGGACCAATGTCAACAACCTTCTCGCGGCTTGTGTAGCTGATTCCCTTGTAGGCAAAAGCCACGATCCCGAGAACGATTAGAGCGATTCCAACAAGCATCATCGGATTGATACGCATCGTATTTATTCCTTCGTTTTTGAGCCGAAATGGCTAATCAACTTGATACCGCCGAATGCGAGGGATACCGAGCACCACCAGAGCACTGATCACCACAATTTGGAATGCGTAGGAAGTGAGTAAGCCCACTACGCCCAGGACCATGAACAGCCAAAAGATAAGCCAAAGCATTTTTCAGCTCCTTATTCTTATAGAAAGCCTGCTGTGGATATTCTTAGCCTCCCAAGTTCTCTCGCTTATCTTCCTGGTAGGCCTGCTTTTGGGCTTCCGTTTCGCTGTTGACCGAATCGCGGTGAGGGCCAATGAATTCCTTTCCTTTTTTCACGATCACGTCGGCAGTCTCGCGCA
>WNFV01008426.1_pt1 | contig 14626 bp, 16 predicted proteins | sample 5400101 | NCBI WGS metagenome assembly WNFV01 (sample SAMN13153361, study PRJNA577476) | soil metagenome | isolation source: 115 cm soil or saprolite under grassland replicate 1 | place: USA:California | collected 2016-06-15 | reverse complement strand
GGCCGCCGTAGAGGAGCGCAAGGCCCATCGTCGTGCTGTCCGTCAGCGCGATCTCGTCCGCGTCGACCCCGAGATACCGGGCGGCGGCCGCACGCACACGCTGCTCGGCCGAGTTGCTCGCCTCCTGTTGGTCGAGGTAGCGCTTGGCGTCGCGATCGAGCAGGCGGGCGTGACGCTCGATCGCAGCCCGGACCGGTCGCGGATGGGGCGCGAGCAGGAAGGTGGCGAAGTTCGTGGTGCGCGGATCGAGCCCGAACTGCGCTCGAACGCTAGACCAGCTTCCGGGGTCGAAGAGCTGACCTGACGCGAGCGCGGGCGGCGAGTACGTCGTCGCTGCGATCGTGGCAGCGGCACCTTGCAGGAACCTCTTACGAGTCGGCATTCCCACTCCTCTCAGCGACTGAGTCCCTTCTTACAGCAACGGGCGACGGCCGAGGTTGACCGTGTGCGCAGCGCGCGATAGATCCCGTCGCCTTCTGCGGCGAGCTGTGCAATCTCGAGCTCGGCAAGCGCCGCCGCGACCGCGCCCGCAGCGAGCCCGCTCGCTCGGACGAGCTCGTCGATGGTTGCGGGGAGTCGGTCAAGCAAACCCAAGGCCGCCGATCCGATCTGAGGGCGTGTCCGCTCGGGCAACGCCATCCCGACGGCCTCGAGCACATCCGCCCAAGAGCGGTTTCGGCGTCGAGCGGCGGCTTTGATGGCGGCGTGCGGGGCGAGCCGATGCCACCGAGGCCTGAGGGTCATGATCAGTGGCTCGTGGGCGTGCTTCGCGACGGCTGCGCCCGACACCGGCGCACACTTCTAGCAAGCAGTCGGCTGAGCGAGTTAGCCCCGATCACCCAGGAGGTGAAACGGCAGGAGCCAGCGTTAGGTGAGTTCGTCCAGCGTTGCTATGAGAATCCGCGTGAACTCGCGATTCCACGGCAGACCCTTCGCGGCGCGTGTCAGCGATATGAGCGCTGAAACCAACGATTCCAGCCGCATCATCGGCACGACGGCAGCAGCCTCGCCAGGGCCACTTGAGTCGACGTACTTCTGAATGAGGTCATCACGGAGAGCGCGATCGATCGTCCTCGAACTGCCGTCCCATGACAGGTCCCAGACCATCCCAGCCAGCTCAAGAGCAGGCCAGTCCCTGCGCGAGTACTGCCAATCGACGATGCCAGCAACGCGCCCATCGCGCACGAGGACGTTCCCCGTATGAAAGTCACCGTGGATCGCGCAGACGCACAGATCGTCGGCGTCTGCGACCCACTCGCGCAGTTCCTCGAACGCCCGCACCAATGAGGCCGGCTTTTCGACCAAGCTCCAGTCCCACCAGTCATTCCTGTCCCAGTTCCGGTTACGCAGTGAAGGCACGCCGGGACGCTGCTCGGTCACCGGCCACGCCTGAGCGTGTCGATGTAGACGTGCGAGCAACACCGGCAGCTCTTGTCGGAAGAGCGCCTCGTGAGACCGCAGTTCCTCACCCTCGAGAAACGGAAAGACGGAAACGACGTGGCCACCGTCGACATAGAAGGTTGAGCCATCGAGCGCCGCGAGCGGCGCGACCACCTGCTCGATCTCGTTCGCCAGGAACCGAAGAAGTGCGTGCTCCCATCTCACACTCTCGGAATCGGCGGGTTCTACCCGTACGACGAACTCTCCTCCCCGGAAGACTCCGCCAGTCGTGTCAGAGAGAAGTCGCTCCCAACGGGGGGGAATAATCACCCCGTAGCGATCGGCGATGGCTTCGGGGACTGGTTCGAACCCTGACTCTGACATAGGTCCCGTCGTGCGGGATCTTCCGCCTAGGATCACCTGACCGCAACCGCGCGGGGTGGCCGCGCACCGGCGGCCACCCCGGTCAACCCGGTTAGCAGGTCACGCGAAACTGATCGACGCTCGACCTGATCTCGCCGGGATCAGGCTGACCGTTGCCGTTGGCGTCTCTCCAGGTGACGTGTGTGAGCGTGAAGACGTTCAGCTGACCGATCACCTGCCCGTCAGCGCTATAGAGGGTTCCGCGATCTTGCTGAGCCCAGGTGTACACCACCTGACCGCTTGAGTTCGTGTTGAACTCCCAGTGGGCGGGCGAGTGGTTGATCAGGTAGGTCCCGTCCGACCAGTCCGTCCGGTAGTCCTGCGTTGTCGTGCCGGAGACGTGGAAGGTTCCGCCTGTGTCGACGTAACGCCCAGCGTCTGTGACCGTGTTCGTCACCGTGCCGGTCAGACCGGTGCAGAGTGACACGTCGGTAGACGTGATGGTCTCCTGCGAGTAGAAGTCCCCGACGGTCGCCTGCGCGGACGCCGTGCCGGCGAGACCGAGAAGGCCGAGCAACACCAGCGGGGCGCACAAGCGAATCCTTCGCGCGAACCGCGTAGAAGCATGCGAACAGATCCTCATTCCTTTTCCTTTCGAGAGTGGTTTTGGGTCGGGTTCGAGTTGTTACGTCGCTCCCAGGGCACCGCAGAGCTTCTCGACCGCCGACGTGTCGCCGAGGCTGTAGTAGTCGGTGAAGTCCTGCGGTCCTGCCCGGAACGAGTCGGTGCCGTCGACCTCCTCGATCACCCGGCCCGCCTCGAGGGCGACTGCGCCCAGGTGCGGCACCGTGATCACGAACTCGCCGACGATCGTGACCGTGCTCGAGCTGAGGTCGCCGGAGATTGCGAGCACCGATGTGTGGATCTCGTACTGCGTCCAGGGAACCGTCGCGCCTGTAATCGGGTTGAAGAACTCTCCGGCGAGTCGTCGCGCAGGACGCGCTTGGTCAGGTTGCCGTCGCGGTCGTAGTACCGGGCGGCACGCTCGACGAGGGAGGACGACTCCCAGGCGTGGAAGGCGTCGGCGCCGCTCCCACAGACGAGCCCGGTCTCCTCGGGCCCCGAGGACTCACTGATGGTGCCGTGACAGATCGTGCCGCTTCCGACCGCCATGCACGTGTAGAACGACGGCGGCGGCGGGGTCAGGATCTGGGTCACCGGCTGCCCGGCCAAGGCCGAAGGCACGAGCGCCAACCCCGCGATCATTGCCGCGGCCAGGAGCGGTCGCGGCTTCCTCCATAGCTTGTGCATCTGGACTCCTTGGTCGAAGTGCATGAACACGGCGACACTAGGAAGCCATCGGTCGGCGGGAAACGGGGCTGGCCTCACACCCGACTCCGTGCTGGGACGGGACTTCGAGGGCGACGCATTGAGGCTGGCCACAATGCGGGCCAGGAGCGAGCCTGCCAGCATGTGGACATGCGCCCGAGGGTGCTGATCGTCGACGACCATGCGGCTTTTCGCGAGTCGGCGTCCGCGCTGCTCGAGGCGGAGGGATTCGAGGTGGTCGGCGAGGCGGGTGACGGCGAGGAGGCGATGACAGCGGTTGAGCGGCTCCGCCCTGATGTTGTGCTGCTCGACATACAGCTCCGCGGCGCCGACGGCTTCGCGGTTGCCGACCGACTGGCCTCCGCGGGCTGCGTCGCTGCCGTCGTCTTGATCTCGAGCCGCGAGGCGGCCGCGTACGGGCCGCGTTCAGAGCCGGCGGGGGCAAGGGGCTTCATCGCCAAGCGCGACCTTTCCGGTGAGGCGCTGGCCGCTCTACTCCTCTAGTGCCGCGTCTCGCTTACGGTCTCTGGCCTGCGGCCGTTGCGGTTGGAATCTCGGCCGAGTGGGTCGCGTTCGGCTGGGCCGACGCGCAGGACTGGCTTCTCGATCTTGCTGTGGGCTGGACGTTCATCGCCTGCGGCCTCGTTGCCTGGGCGCACAGACCCGAGAGCCGGACCGGCGTGCTGCTGACCCTGACGGGCTTCGCTTGGTTCGCCGGAACCTTCGCCGACTCACTGGTTTATCTCCACCGCGGCCCGCTCGTCCACTGCGTTCTCGCCTATCCCGTTGGCAGGGCTCGCACCCGCGTCGACCGTGTGACCGTCGCCGTCGGCTACGCGGCGGCGCTCGTGCCCGCAGCCGGCCGAAGCGAGATCGCGACGATCCTCCTCGCTGCCCTGTTCGTCGGGGTTGCCGTTTGGGGCTACGTCAGAGCGGTAGGAAAGGAACGCCGTGCACGGGTGGCGGTCGTGCAGGCGGCGGCCGCGCTCGCCGGCGTGCTTGCCGCGGGCGCTTTGGCCCGAATCGCCTTCCCTACCGGTGACGCGAAGGACGCGGTATTGCTGGGCTACGAGCTGGCGCTCATCGCTGTCGCGGTCGGGCTGCTCGTGCAGCTCTTGCGTGCGCCGTGGGAACGGGCGGCCGTGGGGGATCTCGTGGTCGAGCTCGGAGGCATGTCTTCGGGCACGCTGCGAGACGCGCTCGCACGAGCGCTCGGCGATCCGACGTTGAGAGTTGGTTACTGGCTTCGCGGAGCCGAGATCTACGTCGACGCCGCGGGAGACCCGGTCGAACTCCCCGAGCCGGGCGCGTCTCGTGCGGTAACCCTTGTCGAACGGGACCGGCAGCCACTTGCCGCGCTCGTCCACGATCCGGTGGTGCTCGATGACCCTGGTCTCGTCGACGGCGTCGCGGCAGCGACGCGGCTCGAAGCCGCGAATGCCCGTCTCCATGCAGAGGTGCGTGCACGACTCGCCGAGCTCGTTGCCTCTCGGCGCCGCCTCCTAGAGGCCGGCGACGAGGAGCGGCGGCGTCTCGAGCGGCGTCTCCGCGAAGGTGCTGTGAAACGGCTCGAGGCTCTTGCCGAGTCCCTGACGCGAGTTCGCAGCACAGTCGGCCCGAAGAGCGGCGAAGGCATCGACCAAGCGCAGGGCCAGCTCCGGCGCGCTCTTGTCGACCTGCACGACCTTGCGCTCGGACTCCATCCGCGCGAGCTCGGGGAAGGAGGGCTCGAGGGCGCCGTGGGAGCTCTGGCGGCCCGGACTCCTGTGCCCGTCGAGCTCGAGGTTTCGCCGGGGCGGATGGGAGCAGAAGCGGAGGCCGCCGCCTACTTCCTGTGCGCGGAGGCGCTCACGAACATCGCGAGGTACGCGTCGGCCTCACGGGTCACGATTCGAATCGCAGCGGCCGACGGTCTGCTCCAGGTCGCGGTCACCGACGACGGTATCGGCGGTGCCGACCCTGCTCGAGGCTCGGGTCTGCGGGGGCTCGGGGATAGGGTCGAGACCCTCGGCGGCACATTGCGCGTCGAAAGCGGACGTGGGCTCGGTACCCGGCTCGAAGCCGCGATCCCGCTCACAGACGATGGGAGAATCCATTCGTGACCCCAGTCGGCGTCTCCGGGTTGCGGCGCGTCATCGCACCGCTGACGATCGCCGTCGGGGTCGCGACCGTTCTTCTCGTTCCGCACCCGGACACGGTTCCGACGACCTACTCCGGCGGCTCTGGACTCGCGCGCGCTGCGGACGTCGTCGCCGGACTGTTGCTACTCGCCGCGGGGCTCGCAACAATGATCGCTCGCTCTCGTGGCCCACTCGGAGTCGTTGTCATGCTCGCCGGCGCAGCTTGGTTCGCGCCTGACTGGATCGGCTGGGAGGGAGGCCCGTCGGTCGTGCGCAGCATCGGGATGGTGGTCGCGCCGTTTGTGGCGCCGCTCCTCTTTCACATCGCACTGGCGGCGCCGAGCGGGCGGCTCGGTTCAAATGCTGCCCGAGCGGTCGTCGTCGCCGTCTACGGGGTTGCCGCAGTAGCCAGCCTGGGCCTGGCGCTCCTCCGAGATCCGCTCCTCGACCAGTACTGCTGGAGCAATTGCACCGAGAACGTCTTCCTCGTGCGTCCGGAGCAGGACCTCGCGCGCCTGCTCCAGGAGGCGCTCTTGCTGGTCGTGCTCACCGGAGCGGCGGCTGTCGTTGCGCTTGCGGCATGGCGATCTGTGCGCGCACGAGGGAGCGCTCGTCGCGTCGTCTGGCCCTCGGCAATCGCGGGCGGCCTTCTCTGTGCCGCGCTGGCTGCGTACGCCGGCGCGCTGCTCCGCGATCCTGCGGAGAGCGCCGAGGAGACCCTCTTCGCGACGCTCTTTCTGGTTCGCGCGGGTGCTGCGACCCTGCTCGCCGTCGCCGTCGGTTGGAGCGCGTACCTCGTATCGCGTACGCGGTCGGCCGTTGCCCGCCTCGCCCTGGAGCTAGGTGAGGCTCCTGCACCGGGGTCGCTGCGCACGGCACTTGCGGCCAGCCTCGGCGACCCCGATGTCGAGGTCGCCTACCCGATCGGTGCCTCGGAGCGCTTCGTCGACGGTGCCGGCAACGTCGTCACGGCGCCGACCGCTGGGCCGGACCGGGTTGTCACACCGATCGTTCGCGACGGCAGGCAGGTCGCGGTCGTCGTTCATGCGCGTGGGGCCGTCCCCGAGGAGGACCTTCCACGGGAGATCGGCTCCGCCGCGCGCCTCGCCGTCGATAACGAGCGGCTCCAGGCCGAGCTCCTCGCACGGCTCCACGACCTGCAGGCCTCCCGCACGCGCATCGTCGAGACCGGCGACGGCGTCCGCCGGCTTCTCGAGCGGAACCTCCACGATGGTGCGCAGCAGCGGCTGCTCGCGCTCACATATGACCTCCGTGTCGCCGGTTCCGCAGCGCAGACAGCGGGCGAAGGCGAGCTTGCGGTCGCTCTCGACGGCGCCGTGGACGAGGCACAGGCCGCACTCGAGGAGCTGCGGGAGCTCGCGCACGGGATCTTCCCCGCGATCCTCACCGAGGCAGGACTCGGCCCGGCCCTCTGGGGTCTGGTCGACCAGGCTTCGTTCCCCGTCGAACTGACGGAGCCAGGTGGAGAGCGCCACTCACCCGCCGTCGAGACCGCCGCGTACGTCGTCGCCGACGACGCGATCGCCGACGCCGCCCGTCGGGATGCCACGCACGCGCTCGTCCGGGTCGAGCGGTCCGGAACGAACCTGGTCGTCGAGATCGAGGACGACGGATCCGAAGCCGAGACGGTGCCGCTTCACCTCGCGGATCGAGTCGGCGCACTCGGTGGCCGGATCGAGCGCGCCGGCGCCGTGCTGCACGCGGAGCTCCCGTGCGCGTAGTCGTCGCCGAGGACACGATGCTGACCCGAGAGGGCATCGTTCGCCTCCTCGAAGAGGCGAATGTCGAGGTGTTGGCCCAGGCTGAGGATGCGGCGACGCTGATACGCGACGTCCGCCTCCAGCGTCCCGACGTCGCGATCGTCGACATCCGCATGCCGCCGACGCACACGGACGAGGGGCTCGTCGCCGCGCAGCAGATCCGTCAGGAGCATCCCGCGATCGGCGTGCTTGTCCTCTCGCACTACGTCGAGCCGAGCTATGCGTTGCGGCTGCTCGAGGAGCATCCGGAACGGATCGGCTACCTGCTCAAGGAGCGCGTCTTCGACATCGCAGTCCTCGTCGACGCGCTGCGGCGGATCACCGACGGAGAGACCGTGGTCGACCCGACGATCGTCTCGCGGCTCGTCGGCCGCCGGCGTCGCGAGGATCCTCTCGGCGAGCTGACGCCCCGTGAGCGCGAGGTCCTTAGTCTCGTGGCCGAAGGCCTCTCGAACCGCGCCATCGCCGCTCGTCTATTCGTCACCGAGCGCACGGTCGAGGCGCACGTGAAGCAGATCTTCCTGAAGTTGCGCCTTGCCGCAAACCCGGAATCGCACCGGCGCGTCCTCGCCGTCCTTGCATACCTGAGCACGGGCACATAGACGTCGCCTGAAACTGTGGCCAGCCGCAGTCGAATCGCAGACAATCCCCGTGTCTGCCCCGATGACGAGATGGAGCACCGCCCGTACCGTGGATCTCCTTCACCGATTCGAGAGGGAGCGAGGGCATGAAACCTAAGGGAGCACTTCAGAGCGTTGTGGCCGCAGCAGTCGTCGCCATGCTGCTCGCGGCGTGCAGCGGCGGCCCGGCGGGAGACAAGGCAGGTGGCGACGCCGCCCCGGTGACCTTGCGGATGGTGACCGTGGAAGACAAGGGGGCGCCCTACGCGGACGGCGTCGCGGAGTTCGCTCGACAAGTCGAGGACCTCTCCGCGGGTTCGGTGCGCATCGACATCGTTTGGAATGGGGCCATCGAGTACTTCGGCGCGTTCGGTCCGCGAGCCGACCAGAAGGTCGCCGGACTGGTGCAGAACGGGGAGCTCGACCTCGCCCTCATTCCCGCACGTGCGTGGGACGAGCTCGGCGTGACCAGCCTCCAGGCCTTGCAGGCGCCGTTCCTCGTTTCGAGTGAGGGCCTGGTCGAACAGGTCGTCCAAAGCGAGCTGGCCGGAGAGCTGCTGGCGGGCCTCGACCAGGCAGGAGTCGTCGGGCTTGCGCTGCTGCCCGAAGGCCTGCGCCACCCCGTCGGGTTCGAGCACCCGTTGCTGCGTCTGGGGGACTTCTCGGGCGCGACGATCCGCTCGCCCCCCTCGAACGTGTCCCATCGGCTCTTGGAAGCGCTCGGCGCGAAGCCGGTCGACATCTGGGGCGACGCCTTCTACGCGGCCGCGGCAAACGGTGAGATCGACGGAGCGGAATCCGGCTTCGCCTGGGGGGGCAACATGCCGAGCCCGAGCACGTTCACCGCCAACATCACGCTCTACCCAAAGGTCAACGTCCTGGTCGCGAACGAGGATGCGTTTGGGCGACTCAGCGACGAGCACCAAGGGATCCTTCGGGAGGCCGCCGCCAAGGCGATGCGCTACGTCGTCCAGAACGCCCCCACCGAGGCAGATCGGGGGGCGGTGTATTGCAGGAATGGCGGTGCGATCGCGTTTGCGACTGAAGCAGACGTTGCGGCACTCGAGCGGACCGCCCGGCCCGTCTACGAGGTGCTCCAGGCAGACCCGCTGACCAAGGAGCTCATCGGGCAGATCAGGGCGATGAAGGCGCAGGCGACCAGCTCCGGCGATGCGATCACGCCGTGCGGACCGGCGAGCAGCGGTGCACCAACCACCACGAACGCAGAACCCTCGGAGTTCCCCGAGGGCGTCTACCGCGCCGATCTTCCGCCCGAGTACCTGATCGAGAAGGGGATGGACGCGCAAACCGCGTACGAGGTCGGCGGCATCAACACGCTGACTTTCAAGGACGGCCGCTGGCGTGGACACACGCAAAGCGCCCGCAACCCACCCGATTGCGGAGGTCCATACTCGGTCGAAGCAGGGCGCGTCTCGCTGCGCGACGACCAGTGCGACCCGCCAGCGAGCCACCTGGTCATGAGTGCCCGCTGGAAGTTAGAGGACGGCGAGCTCACCTTCTTCGACATTCAAGTCGGGAGACCGCCCGAATGGGGCAGCAAGCCCTTTAAGAAGATCGGCTGACCCCTTAGATCGGCTGTGCTCGATCAGGCGGTCCAGGGTCACTAGTTTACCGGCGTGAGACGAGCCTCCGCGCCGACGAGGTGCGCTCGCGTGACCCGCCGCGGTGGGGGCGGTCACCGACTCACGCTACTGCGTGGTTCCGTGACTGATCCGCGCGTCGCCGTGGGCGTCGGAGCGGTACCGTCGCCGCGTGACGCAGCTCCGTGCTCTGACGGCCGCCTACGGCGAGCCCGGGACTGACACAGCGCAGCGTTTGCTTGCGAGTGGTTTCGACTCAGTCGACACTGTGCTGGAGACGCTCGATGGACTCCGCGCCGCCCGGGGCAGGGTCCGCGGCGGGCTCACGTCGGCGGAGGAGGACCTCCTGCGATCAGCAATCGTCTTTCCCGGGGCCACGCTTGACGCCACGCTTAAGCAGTTGATCCGAGATGCGCTCCCCTTCTGCTCGAAAGAAGCAAGCAATCTCACGATAAGTTCGAGACGTTCGCCGCGCAGCAGCTCGGCACTGGAGAAATCACAGACACAAAGATGATCGCGCGGTATCTCGTTGCTGCCGATCCACGTGCGCGCCTGATCGAGGACTACATCTACGAGTTGACGGGCTCGAGTCTCCAGTCCGCTGAGGAAGTTGGGAAGACGGCAAGCGCCCTCGGGATCGGACTGCGTATCTGAAGGGCCGGTCAGGCGGCTGCTGGTTCGTAGGGCGAGTTCCGGCGCGCCCTCGAGTTCCTCGACTACCCCAGGTCGGCACGGGATCATGAACGCGGCGAGCGCTCCGAGCGCGACGATCCCGGAACCGAAGAAGAGAGCCGGGTGCATCCCGTCGACGAGGTTCTGGCCGGTGCCGTAGCCGCCGACGTCGAAGATCGAGGCGAGCACCGCTACGCCGAACACGCCGCCCAGCTCGCGGATCGCGTTGTTGGCGCCGGACGACTTGCCCTCCTCCTCCGGCCGCACCGCCGACAGGACGAGGTTCGCCACCGGCGCGAAGAAGAGCGCCATGCCGACCCCGGCGACGATGAAGGGGCCGATCAGCTCCGAGTACGGCGTCGTCGGTGTCGAGACCGAGGCCATCCAGGCGACCGCGCCCGCCTGCATCGCGAGGCCGACGCCGATCAGGGCAGGAAGCGCGGGCCGGAGCCGAACGGCGAGTAGCCCTGCACCGTCTGGAAGAACTGCGCCAGCAGGAAGATCGAGCCGAACATGCCGAAGTACATGAACAGCGAAGCGGTGTTCGCGAGCGCGAACGTCGCGTTGTGGAAGAACCGCATCGGCAGCATCGGCGCCTCGGTACGCAGCTCCCAGGCGACGAACGCGGCCACGAGCACGAGCCCGACGAGCAGCGCCCTCACGATCTGCGGGCTCGCCCAGCCCACGCTGTTGCCGCGGACGAGGCCCCACACGATCCCGAACAAGCCCGCGGTCGCGAGCCCGAGCCCGGGCAGCCGTCTTGAACTCCCTGGCAAACCTCACGCAGGGCCGCGATCGACAAACCATCAAGGCGCTTGCCGTTCTACACGGTTAAATCCGCCAAACGATCCTTGCTCGGTCGTGGCGTCATCATCGCGCTCGTCGGCGGAGCGAAGAACGCAGCGCTCGTCTACAGCCGCCGCTGGCTCGAGCGCCTCGCTGCGTGGCATTACAACTTCTCGCAGATCGCTCGAAGCGTGCGCCCGGCACTCTGCCGAGACACCAGACCGAAGCTGCCGCTCAACACCCAGTACGCAGGAGGTTTCCTCGTCGGCAAGCTCGCGTGCATCACTCAGGCGAAGCGCCGGTAGAGACCATCGGCTTCCGCGACGAGGCCGGCGAGCTCGAGCTCGGTCAGCGTTACGGCGATCTCGGCCGGGGCTAAGCCGCTCGCGCGTATGAGCTCGTCCGCGGTCGCAGGCAGAAGCTCGAGCAACGGGTCATTCGCCGACTGCTTCGGCGATGCCGGCTCGAGTCCGAGGGTCTCGAGCACATCGCCGGCACTCGTGAGCGGTGTCGCACCGAGCCGCAGCAGTGCGTTGGTACCTGCTGACAGCGTCGACGTGATCTCGCCCGGGACCGCGAAAACCTCCCTTCCCTCCTCGAGCGCGAAGTCTGCCGTGATCAACGCACCGCTTCGCTCACGCGCCTCAACGACAACGGTCGCTGCACACAGTCCGGCGATGATCCTGTTGCGCGCCGGGAAACGCCACGGAGACGGCTCGATCCCGGGCTCATACCGAGCGCACCGCGATGCGCCTCACCGTCGATCCCGCGCGCAAGGCCGCTGACCACCACGACGCCTGCTGCGGCGAGCTCGCGGCCGAGCATTCGCGCCACCTGCGCGCCGTACGGTGAACATGCTCGTGCGCCGACAACCGCGACCGAGGTTCGCAAGAGCAGCTCCACGTCGCCGGCGCCGCGGAGATAGAGGCGCTTGGGCGGGTCGTGGATCGCGCGAAGGAGCGGCGGCAGTTCGCGCTTACCGAGAAAGCTCATGTCGCGAGATCCGGCGGCGCACGGTACCCGAGCGCCTCCGCGACGTGCTCTGGCAAGACACTCTCGGTTTCGGCCAGCGCCGCGATCGTACGTGCAACCGAGGCGACCTTCGCCCGGCCACGACCGGACAGCCGCAGCCGCTCGACCGCGCGCGTCAGCAGCTGGTCGGCCCCGGACGTTCGCGAAGGAGGCGCCTCGGTGAGTCGCATGCGCGCGGACAGCACCCGCGCCCGCACCGGCGCCGATCCTTCGCCTTGTGCAGCCGCCAGCTCGGTCGCACGAGGGCGCGGCACCGTAACGACGAGGTCGAACCGGTCGAGCAGCGCACGAGAGAGCCGGGCCCGATAGCTGGCGAGGCGTTGTGCAGAGCAGAAACAGTGGGCACCCGGATCGCCTCCTTCCGGCCGCGCGCGCGACGAGGATCTCGCCGTCTTCGAGCGGCTGCCGAAGGGCTTCGAGTGCCGGACGCTGGAACTCGCCGAGCTCGTCGAGCAGGAGCACGCCGTGGTGCGCAAGGCTCGCTTCGCCGGGGCGAAGCCTCGGCCCGCCGCCGACAATCGCCGCCGTCGACGCGCTGTGGTGCGGGGCGCGGAACGGCGGGTAGCCGATCAACGGATGCTCCGGATCGACGAGTCCTGCGACGGAGTGGATGTGCGTGACCTCGAGCGCTTCGTCCTCTTCGAGCGTCGGCAGGATCCCGGGCAAGCGGCGCGCGAGCATCGTCTTGCCGATGCCGGGCGGGCCGCCGAGGAGGAGGTTGTGCCTGCCCGCTGCGGCGAGCTCGAGCGCGCGTCGCGCCCGCTCTTGCCCACGGACGTCGGCGAGGTCGGGCGGCGGGCGCCTGGCCCTCCCGTTGCCGGCGACGAACTCGGGCGCCTCGAGCTCGCCGCGCAGATAAGCGACCGCCTCTACGAGGTGACGCACGCCGACAGGCTGGACGCCCGCAAGCGCCGCCTCTGACGACGCCTCGTGGGCGCAAAGGAGCCGCTCGAGCCCTGCGCGCCGCGCTCCCTCGGCAACCCCGAGTACGCCGCCGACTCGTCGCAGCCTGCCGTCGAGGGCGAGCTCACCGCAGGAGGCGTGCTCCGCAAGTCGATCGCGCGGGATCTGGCCCGACGCCGCCAGCAGCGCAAGGGCGATCGGCAGATCGAAGCCGGATCCCTCCTTCTTCAGCTCGGCCGGCGCAAGGTTGACGGTGGACTTGTTGCCCGGCCACTGCAGCTCCGCCGACTTGATCCCGCTTCGGACCCGCTGCTTCGCCTCCTGACAGGCGCGATCGGCGAGACCGACGAGCGTGAAAGACGGCACGCCACTCTGAACGTGGGCCTCCACCTCGACACGGCGAGGCTCGAGCCCGACGAGGGCAAAGGTAATCGCGCGCGCGAGCACGCCACGAGGCTACGGGGGAATCTCGCACGCGTTTGTGACGTCTTCGGAACCTGTTAGCGGACGCGCGCGACGAGCACGTCTTCGAAGAACTCCCCGGCGCGCCGGCCGGTGCGACGGTTTACGTGCCGCCGCAGGCGCTGCTCGAGTACAAGACCCGCTCGCTCGAGGATCTCTGGATACAGGTCGCGGCGGTCATTCACCACGATGAGGACCGGCGCGCCGCGACGAAGTGAACGCTTGCAGGTTCCGAGCGCCTCGACGACCCCCTCGGTGTAAGCCGCGAGCGCAGCGCGCGAGGTCCCCGCGGCAGCAGCACCTACTTCGAGGTCTCGCCGGTCGTCGAGCCCGAGCAGCTCGTAGGCGTAGCGATGTTGCTCGTGGTAGTCGATCAGCCCCGGATACGGAGGCGAGGACAGCACGCCGTCGTAGCGGCGCGAGAGGCGCTCCGCGCGTACGTCGCCGTGGACAACCGTCGCAGCTCGCCCGTGAGCCCGGACGCGCGCGAACTCCTTCAGCCGTGCGAGCGTGTCGAGCGTGTAGCGACGGAGGAACTGCGACGCCGTCTCGACGGGGCGGCACTCGCGGCGGTGCTTGTGACACCAGTACGGCTCGAGTTGCGGCTCACGTGGGAAGTCGAGATCGAAATGAGTCGTCCTGCGTGCGGAGCGGGCCGCGCGAGCAAGCACCACGCGGAGGACGTCGGCGTGCTCGTAGTTGTCGACCAAGCTGCGAAACCCGAGCAGCTCCCGCGCAGCGCTCGTGCCGTACCAGCGGCGAACGTACGCGGACGGCCGCGCTCCGCTCGGCTCGCCGATCCGTTCGTGCGCGGCGCGCAGCTCCTGTTCGAGCACGAATGGGTTGTAGGCACGAGTCTTGACGTCCATCAGCAGGCAGTTGAAGGCCGCAACGTCCACACCCGTCGCGTCCAGCCCGCTCTCGAGCGCCTGAACGAGCGTCGTCCCGGACCCCGCAAAGGGATCGAGGACGTGCTGGCCCGGGCGGAAGTATCTGGCCAGCAGGGTCTCGACCAGTTGCGGGATGAACTTTCCGAGGTATGGGTGCAGCCGGTGGACGTGCTTCGTCCGTTCACGCTCGGGCAGGTCCCGCTCGGACCAGGAGAGCGCGAGATCGATGTCCGCGTAGAGGACGTCCTGGGTCGGGGCCACCCGCGCCTGTTCGACGCGGGGGTCAGAAAGCCTCGGCGACGCGGTGCAGCCGTCCGTTACGGACGGCCATGACGTCGAAGGAAATCCCTAGCCCGTCTGCCTCTGGATGTCTCGCCAGCCAGGCCTCGGCGGCCAGGTGCAGGCGTCGCTGCTTCTCCTCGTCCACCATCTCCAGTGGATCACCGAACCGCTCCCCAACCTTCTCCTTTACCTCGCAGAAGATGAGCCTTCGCCCTCGACGCACGATGATGTCGAGCTCGTGGCCGCCGGCCCAGGCGTTCTTCCCGAGGATCCGGTAACCGCGCAGGCGGTACCACCAGACCGCACGGCGCTCGGCGCGCAGACCTTGGCGGGGCATCCCTCCAGGCTACGCGCCGAATCGTCGCACGACTGTCACGGTTTGCGCACGGCACTCAGTACGCGGAA
>WNFV01007964.1_pt1 | contig 14628 bp, 15 predicted proteins | sample 5400101 | NCBI WGS metagenome assembly WNFV01 (sample SAMN13153361, study PRJNA577476) | soil metagenome | isolation source: 115 cm soil or saprolite under grassland replicate 1 | place: USA:California | collected 2016-06-15 | reverse complement strand
TGGTACTACCACCGGACGGAGTTCGAGCCATTTCGCGAGCGCATTAGGTCGACCTGGCCAACCCTCGATATCGAGCGGCCGGAGATCGCGGATCCCCCATACGGAAAGAGACTCGCGATGTTTGTCGATGAGGCTCGCGTCCCAAAGGAGCTCTATTGGGCGGGGTTCGGTTTTCAGGTTTGGTGCCAACTGCTGACGCATGCGATGCGTGAGGCGAACGCCACGATTCTGATTGTCGATGAGCCTGAGATCTATCTACACCCTGAGCTACAGCGGCAGCTGGTCAGCATCTTGCGCGAGGCGGGCCCGGACGTCCTGCTCGCGACCCATTCGTCCGAAATCGTGGGTGAAGCCGAGCCGCACGACCTAGTAATCGTCGAGAAGAGTCACACAACAGCCCAGCGCGTCATTGCGACCGAGGGCGTCCAGCGTGCGTTAGGCGTCCTTGGCTCCGTCCACAACACGGTGCTGAGTCAGTTGGCACGCACGGGTCGCGTGCTTTTTGTCGAGGGCGAGGATTTCAAGATTCTCGGTCGCTTCGCGCGCAGGCTGGGCTACCCGTTCCTAGCCGCCGAAATTGACTTTGCAGTTCAAATGACGGATGGGTTTCCGTCGGCCGATGCCTTGCGCGGCTTCACGAAAGGAATGGCCGAAGCTGTGGCGAAGCCGCTGGCTTTCGCTGGCGTATTTGACCGCGACTATCGCCCGGCATCTGAAGTGCGAAGTTTTCAGGCAGAAGTGAAGGCGCATGTCCCACTGTGTCACGTCCTCGACCGCAAGGAAATCGAGAATTACCTTCTCGTGCCCGCCGTTCTTGAACGCGCCATCGCCCGCGCGGCCAAGGACAAGGCCGCCCGGGGTGGCAACATGCCAGCACGGCTTCCCTCCGCCCAGGAAATGTTGCTGAGGCTTGCCGAGACTCATCGGCTCGACGTTCAAGGTCAACTCGTCGCGGCGGCCATTCGCGAGAGCCGAGGCTCGGGCACCGATCACTCCGTGACTACCAAAGAGGTCACTCGGGACTTCGAGAAAGAGTGGGCCTCGTTTGAGGGTCGGATGCGAATCGCACCCGGCAAGATGGTCTTTCGCGCCGTGGTCGCGGAATTACAGGGGTCCCTGGGAATCAACCTCACAGCTCGCGCGGTGGTCGATGCTTATCGTGCAGATGAGGTCCCATCTGAGATTCGGACCTTGCTCGCAGACTTAGAGCGTTTTCGGACTTCGCGAAGCGCCAAACGCTGAACGACATCCGACAGGCTATTGGCGGCCTGATTGCCAACCCCATTGGTGCCAAGTCGTCACCGGCGACTGCGCGTGCGACAGACTCGGCTGACCGATGCTGAGCATCTTCGTCAACGTCGTCCTGCCCGTCTTCATCGTCGCGGGGCTCGGGGCCGCGCTCGAGCGGCGCTTCCGCATCCCCGTCGTCCCCGTGAACCAAATCGTCCTGTATCTCCTGATGCCCTGCTTCATCTTCACGGCGCTGCTGCCGATCGACCTGCGCAGCGAGGAGCCGCTCCGGATCGGCGCGTTCGCCGTCCTGCTCACGGTGGCGATGCTCCTCATCGGTGCCGCGATCGCGCGGATCCTCCGCCTCGATCGCGTGACGACGAGCGCCCTCCTGATGACGGCCGCGTTCCCGAACCTCGGCAACTACGGCCTCTCGATCGTCCTGCTCGCCTACGGCGCCGAGGGCGTGCGCTCCGGAACGATCCTCCTCGCGGTGCAGCTGATCTTCGGACTGACGCTCGCGGTCTTCATCGCGTCGAGCGGCAGCGCGTCGCTGCGCGCGTCGCTCGGCGAGGTCGCGCGCCAGCCGACGCTGTACGCCGTGATCGGCGCGCTGGCGATCGGCCTCGCCGGCCTGTCGGTCCCCGCCTTCCTGCTCGCGGCGCTCACGCTGCCCGCACAGGCGGCGATCCCGCTGATGCTGCTCGTCCTCGGCATGCAGATCTCGGGGACATCGCGCATCGAGGAGCGCGGGCTCGTCTCGGTGGCGATCCTGACGCGTCTCGTCATCGGCGCGCTCGTCGGCGTCGCGCTCGCGGTCGCGCTCGGCATCGGCGGCGTCGCGCGCGACGTGATGATCGTCGGCGCGGCCATGCCGACGGCGGTCTTCACGACGCTCACGGCGACCCAGTACGGCGCGCGCCCACGCTTCGTGTCTGACGTGGTCGTCGCCGGGACGCTCGTGAGCATCCTCACAGTGACCGCGGTCCTCGCGGCGCTCTCCGGGAGGGTCACCTTCCCGTAGGCTTGGAGGATGCATCCCGCGCTGGACGTGGAGCTCGTCGGCCTCGACGGACGCGGGCACCGGCTGCGCGAGCACCTCGGCGACCCGCTGATCGTGTTCATGTGGGCGTCGTGGTGACGGTGCCGCGATCAGCTGCCGGTCTGGCAGCGCTTCTGGGATGAACGCCCGAGCGACGGTGCGCGGCTCGTGACGGTCGCCGCCGACGCTGACGTCGAGCGCGCCGCGCTCTTCGCGCAGCGGATCTCCGTCCCGACGCTCGTCGACACGCGGAACGACCTCGCGCGGCTCTTCGACACGCGGAACGACCTCGCGCGGCTCTTCGGCTATCGCGCGATCCCGAACGGGTTCGCCTTCGGGCGCGACGGCACGCTCATCGGATCGAAGATCGCGGCATTCGAGATCCGCGACCAGGCGACGCGCGACCTCGTCGAGACATGGGTCTCGACGAAAGGACCGGCCGGCGACGCGACGCCGCTCCAGGAGCCGTCTCCCGAGGCCCTCGACCTGTTCGCTGAGGGCTCGCGACTCATGCGGGAGGGTCGCCGCAATGAGGCGCTCGCGGCGTGGGCCCGCGCATTCGAGAAGGATCCGAAGAACTTCGTCATCCGTAAGCAGATCTGGCGTTCGCTCTACCCCGACCGTTTCGGTGATCCGATCGACATCGCATGGCAGAAGGAGCAGATCGCGCGCGAGGACGAGATCGGCTTCCGCGCCGCGAATCCCGCCCTCGCACGGTGAAGCGCGCGCTCGTCGTCATCGACATGATCCACGACTTCGCGCACGAGGGCGGCGCCCTCTACTGCGGCCCGTCGATGGGGCGGATCATCCCGGTCATCCAGGGCGAGCTCGAGCGCGCGCGGGCGGCGGGCGAGCCGATCGTGTACCTCACCGACGCGCACATGCCCGACGACGCCGAGTTCCAGATGTTCCCGCCGCACGCCATCGTCGGCACGAAGGGCGCCGAGATCGTACCGGAGCTCGCGCCGAGCGAGGCCGATGTAGTCATCCCGAAGCGCCGCTACTCGGGCTTCTTCGGCACCGACCTCGACATCACGCTGCGCGAGAAGCGGGTCGACACGCTGCGACTCGTCGGCGACTGCACGAACATCTGCGTCCTCTACACGGCGGCGGATGCGCGCAACCTCGGCTACGCGGTGGAGGTCGTGCGGGACGGCGTCACCTCGTTCGACGAGGAGGCGCACCGGAACGCCCTGCGCGAGCTGGAGAAGACCCTCGGAGCGAAGCTGGTAAGCGGCTGAGACGGGTGGAAGGGGGCCGAAGGCCCGCTGCGAAGAGCAGGCCCCGCGGATACGCTCGCCGTCATGGACTTCGACCTCACTCCCGAGCAAGACCAGATCCGCAGGCTCGCAAAGGACTTCGCCGACAAGGAGATCGCGCCGGGCGCGCGCGAGCGCGACCGCGGCCAGATCTTCCCGACGGAGATCCTGAAGAAGATGGCGCCGCTCGGCTTCCTCGGCGGGCCCGTGCCCGAGGAGTACGGCGGCATGGGCATCGACTACATCAGCCACGCGCTCATCACCGAGGAGGTCGGCCGCGCCGACTCGTCCGTCCGGACGACCCTCTCGGTGCAGATCTCGCTCGTCGAGCTGACGATCCTGAAGTTCGGGACCGAGGAGCAGAAGCGCCGCTACCTCCCGAAGCTCTGCAGCGGCGAGTGGATCGGCTGCTTCGGCCTCACCGAGCCCGGCTACGGCAGCGACGCCGCCGGCCTCGCGACGACGGCCGTCAGGGACGGCGACTGCTGGGTCATCAACGGCCGCAAGATGTGGATCTCGAACGGCGGGCCTTCGCAGCTCGCGCTCGTCTTCGCGCGCACCGAGCCGAAAGCGCCGAAGGCGCACGGCATCACCGCGTTCCTCCTCGAGCGAGACGCGCAGCCGTACGGCGCGCCCGAGATCCACGGCAAGCTCGGTCTGCGCTCGAGCAACACGAGCGAGCTCGTCTTCGACCATCTGCGCGTGCCCGACGCACAGCGCCTCGGCGATCTGGGCCAGGGGTTCAAGATCGCCATGACGGCGCTCGACGCGGGGCGCTACTCGGTGGCGGCCGGCGCGGTCGGCATCGCGCAGGCCTGCATCGACGCGTCGGTGAAGTACGCGGGCGAGCGCAAGACGTTCGGCAAGCCGATCGCCTCGTACCAGCTCGTCCAGGAGCTCATCGCGGACATGATCGTCGAGACCGAGGCCGCGCGGCTCCTCGTCCACCGCGCGGGCCACGTGAAGAACATGGGTCGCTCGAGCACGCGCGAGACGAGCATCGCGAAGCTGTACGCCTCCGAGATCGCCTCGCGCTGCGCCGACCGCGCCATCCAGGTGCACGGCGGGTACGGCTTCTCCGACGAGTTCCCCGTCGAGCGGTATTACCGCGACGCGCGCGTGAACCGCCTCTATGAGGGCACGACGCAGATCCAGAAGCTCATCATCGGCCGCTTCGCGACGGGCATCGACGCGATCGCGTGACCGACGAGACGCGCTCCATGGAGTGGGAGTCCGCGGCCGAAAGCGTGCTCCGGTCGCTCGTCGACATGGTCCCCGAGACGATGCGCGAGCTCGCCAGGGCGACCGCGCGTGACGAGAGCGAGCTCGCCGCCCAGGACCGCGGCGCCGCCATCGTCGCGGGCGAGGACGTCATCCGCGGGTGGATCCGCACGACGCCGCCCGAGCAGCGCGACGGCCTCGTCGAAGTGATCGATGGGCTCGGGTTCGAGCCCGAGACGTTCGCCGACGATCTGCAGTCAGCGGAGGGCTGGGAGGACGAGGCCGAGGATTAGCGCGGCCCGGCGAGCACCTGCGACGCGATCACGAGCTGCTGGATCTCGCTCGTGCCCTCGTAGATCCGCAGCGCCCGGACCTCGCGGTAGAGGCGCTCCACGGGCACGCCGCTCACCACGCCGAGGCCGCCGAACAGCTGGACGGCCGCGTCCGCGACGCGCTGCGCCGCCTCCGTCGCGTAGAGCTTCGCCATCGACGCTTCGCGCGTGATGCGCTCCGCTCCCGTGTCCTTCGCCCACGCGGCGCGGTAGACGAGGAGCGCGCTCGCGTCGACGTCGAGCGCCATCTCGGCGATGCGCTCCTGCACGAGCTGGAAGCGGTCGAGGGTCTGGCCGAACGCGACGCGCTCGTGGACGCGCCCGACGGCCTCATCGAGCGCGCGCCGCGCGAAGCCCAGCGCGGCCGCGCCGACCGTCGGACGGAACAGGTCGAGCGTGGCCATCGCGATCTTGAAGCCGTCGCCCTCGGCGCCGAGGAGCCGGTCCGCCGGCACCCGGCAGCGTTCGAAGCGCAGCGTCCCGAGCGGGTGCGGCGCGATGACGCTGATCCGCTCGGTCACGGCGAGGCCGGATGCGTCGGCGTCCACGACCAACGCGGACAGGCCCTTCGCGCCGGCCTCGCCGGTCCGCGCGAAGACGACGTACTGGTCGGCGATCCCCGCGTTCGAGATCCACGTCTTCGTCCCGTCGAGCACGTACGCGTCGCCGTCGCGGCACGCTGTGGTGCCGATCGCGGCGACGTCCGATCCCGCGTCAGGCTCGGAGAGCGCGAACGCGGCGATGCGCCGGCCCGCCGCGATGTCCGGCAGATAGCGCTCGCGCAGCGCGGCCGACCCGAACAGCGAGATCGGCAGGCTGCCGAGGCCCTGCATCGCGAACGCGGCGTCGGCGAGGCCGTCGCGCCGTGCGAGCGCCTCGCGCAGCAGGCAGATCGACCTGACGTCCACGCGCTCGCGCTCGCCGCCGTGCGCGGACGGGACGCACCAGCGGATCCAGCCCGCGGCACCGAGCGCGCGCACGAGGGCGCGCGTCCGTGCGTCGAGATCGCCGTCTGGCGAGCCGGCGAGCTCGTGCCCGGCCCACGCTTCCACGTCGTCGGCGAGCCGACGATGCGTGTCGTCGAAGAACGGCCACGACAGGAACGTTCGGTCGGGCATCAGTCGCCCTGGAAGACCGGCCTCACCTTGTCGACGAAGGCGTGATACGCGCGCTCGAAGTCCTTCGTGTCCATGCAGATGGCCTGCGCTTGGGCCTCGGACTCGATGGCCTCATGCAGGCCCATGTCCCATTCCTTGTGCAGCTGGCGCTTCGTGATCGCATTCGCGAACGTGGGTCCGTCCGCCAGCGTGCGCGCGAGCGCCTGCGCCTCGGCGAGGACAGCGTCGGGCTCGCACAGACGGTTGAAGAATCCCCAGCGCTCCCCCTCCTCGCCGCCAAGGCTGCGGCCCGTGTACAGGAGCTCGCTCGCGCGGCCGTGACCGACGACGCGTGGCAGCAGCGCGCACGCGCCCATGTCGCAGCCCGCGAGGCCGACCCGGTTGAACAGGAACGCCACCTTCGTGCGCGCGGTGCCGAGCCGGATGTCCGACGCGAGCGCGACCGCGGCGCCCGCGCCGACGCAGATGCCGTCGATGGCGGCGACGATGGGCTGGGGGCACGCACGCATCGCGATGACGAGGTCGCCGGTCATGCGCGTGAACGCGAGCTTGCCGGGCAGGTCCATGCCGACGAGCGGCCCGATGATCTCGTGCACGTCGCCGCCGGAGCAGAAGTTGCCGCCGGACCCGGTGATGACGACGGCCTTCACCGCGGGCACGCGCTGGAGCGCGAGGAAGGTGTCGCGCAGCTCCGCGTAGCTCTCGAACGTCAGCGGGTTCTTCCGGTCGGGCCGGTCGAGCGTGATCGTCGCGACCTTGCCGTCGACGGACCAGCGGAAGTGGACCGGCCTGATCTGCCCCGGATCCGTGATGGGACGCTCCTGTATCTGCATCAGACGCCCTCCCCGCCCGCGACGACGATCGCCTGCCCGGTGATCGCGGCGGACGTCGGCAGGCAGAGCCAGCCGACCGCCTGCGCGACCTCGGATGGCGCGATGAGACGCCCGAGCGGATCCGTCGCTTCGAGCGCCTTGCGCGCGTCCTCCCGGGTGCGTCCCGTCCTCGCGGCGATGTTCTCGATGGATCTCTGGGTCATGGGCGTGTCCGTGTAGCCGGGGCACACCGCGTTCACCGTCACGCCGGTCCCCGCGGTCTCGAGCGCGAGCGCGCGCGTGAGCCCGACGAGGCCGTGCTTCGCCGCGCAATACGCGCTGATGTACTTCCCGCCGCGCAGGCCGGCGGTGCTCGCGACGTTCACGACGCGGCCCCAGCCGTCCGCGACCGTATCCGCGAGCACCTCCTGGATACAGAGATACGCGCCCGTGAGATCGACGTCGATGGTCCGCCGCCACATCGCGAGGTCCGTGCGGCTGAACGGGGCGCTCTCGGCGATGCCCGCGGCATTCACGAGGATCGCGGGCGGCCCGAGCGCGTCGCGCGCGCACGCGAACGCGCGCCGCACGCTCTCGGGATCGCTCACGTCGACGACGACGGTGTGCGTCGTCTCGCCGAGCGCCGTGCGCCGCGCCTCGAGGCTCGCGGCGGTCCGTCCCATGAGCGTGAGGTCGGCGCCGAGGCACGCGAGCTCCATCGCGATCGCCCCGCCGATGCCGCCGCCCGCGCCGGTGACGACGGCGTGCCGGCCCGACAGCGCCCTGTCACGCATCGCCGCACTCTAGTCCGACCCTCTCTCGGGGGAACCCCTCGTTCGGGCCCGGGTGCTCGACCTCGTCGCTGCGGCGCCTCGGTCTGCGCGCCCGGGGGACGGTCGAGCTAAGACCGCCTCTCGCGCAGGCGGTAGCGCTGGATCTTCCCGGTGGCGGTCTTCGGCAGCTCGGTCGTGAATTCGATCCAGCGCGGGTATTTGTAGGTCGCGAGCCGGCCCTTCACGAACGCCTGCAGCTCGGTCGCGAGCGCGGGGCTCGGGACGCGACCGTCCTTCAGGACGACGTACGCGCACGGCTTCACGAGCTCGTCGCGGTCCTCGCGGCCCACGACGGCGGCCTCGAGGACGGCGGGGTGCTGCAGCAGGCAGCCCTCGACCTCGATCGGCGAGACCCAGATCCCGCCGACCTTCAGCATGTCGTTGCTGCGGCCAGCGTGCGTGAACCAGCCGTCGGCGTCGACGGCGTACTTGTCGCCGGTCACGACCCACTCGCCGATGTACGTGCGCTCCGTCTGAGCGCGGTCGCGCCAGTAATAGAGGGACGTCGACCCGCCGCGGATCCACAGGTCGCCGACCTCGCCGGGCGCGACGGTGCGGCCGTCGGCGTCGACGACCTTCGCCTCGTATCCCGGCAGGACGCGTCCCGACGTCCCGGGACGCACCTGGCCCGGCCGGTTCGAGATCGCGATGTACCCGACCTCCGTCGATCCGATGCCGTCGACGATCTCGACGCCGAAGCGGCGATGCCACCGCGCGCAGAGCGCCGCCGGCAGCGCCTCGCCCGCGGAGACGCAGATGCGCACCGACGAGAGATCGCACGCGTTGCCCTCCTCGGCGTACGCCAGCGCCGCGGCGTACGCGGTCGGGACGGCGTACACGATCGTCGGCCGCTCGCGCGTGATGAGGTCGAACACGACCTTGGGCATGGGGCGCCCGGGCTCGAGCACGACGGATGCGCCGACCTGGAGCGGGATGAGGAGCGAGCTGCCCAGGCCGTACGAGAAGAAGAGCTTCGACACGCTGAAGCTGCGGTCGCCGGGGCCGATCCCGACGACGTGCCGGCCATGCCCCTCGCGGGGGAACGCGGCACCGGCCTGGGTGTGCACGACCGCCTTCGGGCGTCCCGTCGTACCGCTCGAGTACTGCCAGAAGCACCAGTCGTCCGCGCCCGTCGGCACCGCCTCGGTCACGCGAGGGGACGAGGCGATGAGATCGTCGAACGAGCGCCAGCCGCGCGGGACGTCGGGGTCCGTCGCGACGAGCCGGCCCTCGACCGGAAGGCCGGAGCGCGCGTCGTCGACGAGGGACGTGAGCCCGGCGCTCGCGACGACGGCCTTCGCGCCGCAGTTCCCGAGCTGATAGCGGATCTCGGGCGCGGTGAGGAGCGTGCTGAACGGGACGGGCACGACGCCGATGCGCACGGCGCCGAGGAACGTCGCGATGAACTCGGGTCCATCGCGCAGGACGAGGGCGCACCGATCCTCTCGCGTGAGGCCGAGGCCGCGCAGCATCCCGGCGGCGCGCGCGACGAGCTCGGCGAGATCGTCGTACGTGAGCGTGCGTCCCTCGCAGACGATCGCGGGCGACCGGCCGTGGCCCGCCGCGAGCGGCGCGTCGATGCACGCCGACGCGAGGTTGAACGTCCGGTCGGGTCCGGCCGCCACGGCGCTCATGTTCGCGGAGCCGACAAGCGCGCCATGAGGTTCGCCCGCTCGCGCCGCGCGAGCGCCTCGCCGATCGTCCCGGGCGCCGCGGACATGGCGCGATCGAACGCCGCGACGGCAGCGTCCGCGCGCCCGAGATCGCGGAGCGCGACACCCTCGAGGTAGCCGATGAACGCGCCCTCGTACGCGGGCAGCGCCTCGCGCGCCGCCGCGACCGCCGCGAGCGCCGCGTCGGCGGTGGCCGCGTCAGCGACGTGGGCGGCGGCGATCGCGTTCAGGACGGCGGTCATCGCCCCGCGCGTCACGACGCCGCGAACGTCGGCACGGTCCCGGAGCTCGCGCACCATCGCGTCGCCCGCGCCGCGGTCGCCTCCGAGCGCGACGAGCTCGCTCCACGCGAGGGCGAGCCGGACGTCGACGTTCCGCGGCGCCAGCGCGGCCGCGCGGCGCGCGTCGCCGCCGCGGTTCAGCGCCGCGTACGAAGCGACGAGCGTGGCCGCGACGACGGCGTCGTCCTGGTACGAGCGCGCCGCCTTCTCGAGCAGCGAGGCCGACGACAGCGGGTCGCCGAGCGCGTACAGCGTGCGGCCGGCCGCGCGCTGCACGAGCGCCAGCTGCGGGTAGCGCTCGAGGAGCGGCGCGAGGATGGCGCGCGCGCGCTCGAGCTCCGCGGCGTCCAGCGCGGCCTCGGCACGCGCGATCTCGCGCTCGAACGCGAGGTGGCGGACGAGGTACGCGGCGTAGCCGCCGATGAGCAGGACGATCGCGACCACGGCCACGACGCCGGCGGGCCGGAGCGCATGCAGGAACGCGGCGACGCCGGCGGCGACGCCGAAGAGGCAGACCGCCGCGATCCACGCCGACCGGATCAGGGGATGCGCGCCGGGTGTGCGGACCACGACCTCAGCGCTCTTCACAGGACGCTCAGCGATCTTCGAGAAGCGCCTGCGCGATCACCGACCGCTGGATCTCGCTGGTGCCCTCGTAGATCCGCGCGATGCGGGCATCGCGGTACGCGCGCTCGATCCACAGCTCGCGCATGTACCCCATCCCGCCGTGGATCTGCACCGCGTTGTCGGCGACGCGTCCGAGCGTCTCGGTCGCGAAGAGCTTCGCCATCGCGGCGCGCTGCGTGATCCGCTCGCCACGGTCCACCCGCGTCGCGGCGTCATAGACCATGAGGCGCGCCGCGTGGATCTCGGTCGCCGCGTCGGCGATCATCCACTGGATCGCCTGGTTCGCGGCGATGGGCTTCCCGAACTGCTTCCGGGAGCGCGCGTACCCGATCGACGCCTCGAGGAGCCGCTGCGCCGCGCCGACCGAGCTCGCGGCGAGCCCCAGGCGCCCGTGATCGAGCGTCCGCAGCGCGAGCGCGAAGCCACGCCCTTCGTCGCCGAGGCGCCGGTCGGCGCCGACGCGCATCTCCGTGAAGAACAGCTGCGCCGAGGTCGACCCGTGCAGCCCCATCTTCGCGTCGTTCGGTCCGATGCGGAGGCCCGGCGTGTCGCGGTCCACGACGAACGCGGTGATGCCCTTCGACCCGGCCGCCGGGTCGGCGTTCGCGAAGACGACGAAGACGTCGGCGATCGGCGCGTTCGTGATGAACGTCTTCGCCCCATCGAGCACGTACGCGTCGCCGTCGCGCCGGGCGCGGGTGCGCAGCGACCCGGCGTCGCTGCCCGCGCTCGGCTCCGAGAGCGCGTACGCGCCGATCCTCTTCGCGGACAGGAGATCCGGGATGAACCGCTTCTTCTGCGCGTCGTCGCCCCCGAGCGAGATCGCGGTGGCGCACAGACCGACGGATCCGCCGACCACGTTCCAGATCGCCGCGTTCGCGCGCGCGAGCTGCTCAACGACGACGGTGTACCCGAGCTTCCCGAAGCCCTGTCCGCCGAGCTCCTCGGGGAACCCGATCCCGAACAGGCCCATGGCGGCGATCTCGTCGAGCAGGGCGCGCGGGATCTCCTCGCGCTCCTCGATCTCCCGCTCGTGCGGCTGCAGCTTCTCCTCGACGAACTGGCGGACCGTGCGCTGCAGGAGGACGAGCTCCTCGGGCAGATCGAGGCCGGCCATGGCGGGCGCGTCCGTCGCTGTCACGGTCATGCGGCACCTCCCGCGAGCGCGGCGCGCAGCCGCTCGGGCAGCCGCGCCGCCTTCAGGTTCGAGCGATCGAAGACGACCTGGACCGTGGTCATGTCCGCGCAGCGCTGGCCGTCGGCGCGCTCGACCGCGTACTCGAACGCCCACGAGACGCGGCGGACCTCCCCCACGCGGACACGGACGTCGAACTCGTCGTCGTAGCGGAGCGGCGCGTGGTAACGCACCGACGCCTCGCCGATGGTGAAGTCGACGCCGCCGTCGAGGAGCTCTGCGTAGCGAAGCCCGAGATGCTTCAGGAACCCCGCGCGGCCGACCTCGGCGTAGACGAGGTAGTTCGCGTAGTACACGACGCCCTGCATGTCCGTCTCGTTGAAGCGCACGCGCTGCCGTACCGCGAACGGGAACGGGTGCTCGGCCACTCGACCGAGCGTATACCGGCTGGCACGACCCCTGCTCCTCCCGCGGGCATGGCAATTCGACAGAATGATCCTCGCGACACCAAGACCGAGCGCATCGAACGTGTCGAGCACTTCCACGAGCCGGGCGTGGTCACACCGGCACCGGCGACGAACGTGAACGTCGGGCCGACGGCGGCGGCGAGCGACGCGGTCACGATCGTCACGCGCGTCGTGATGCTCGTGATCACGGTCCTCGAGGCCCTGCTGCTGTTCCGCTTCGTCTTCAAGCTCACCGGCGCCAACTCCTCGCAGCCGCTCATCGCGTGGCTCTACGGCTTCACCGAGCCGCTCGTCCGGCCGTTCCAGGGGATCTTCCCCGAGCCGCGTGCGCCCGCCGTGGTGATCGACGTCGCGGCGCTGCTCTCGATCGTGTTCCTGTTCCTGGTCGGCTGGCTCATCGTCGCGCTCGTGCGCGCGATCGCGGGCAGGACCGTCTAGCACGTAGTCTCCTCGCGTGGCCACGATCTGGGAGCCGACACCCGGGTCGATCGAGCGCGCGCACATCACGCGCTATCTGCGCTGGCTCGAGCGCGAGCGCGGGCTGCGCTTCACCGACTACGCCGCGCTCTGGCGCTGGTCGGTGACCGACCTCGACGCGTTCTGGGCGTCGATCTGGGACTTCTTCGGCGTTCGCGCGAGCCGGCCGTACACGCGCGTGCTGGCGAAGGACGAGATGCCGGGCGCGGAGTGGTTCCCCGACGCGGCGCTCAACTATGCCGAGCACGCGCTCGCGCGCCGCGACGACCATCCCGCGCTCGTGGCGCGGTCGGAGACGCGTGGGCTCGACCGCACGACGACGATCACGTACGCCGAGCTCGCCGCGCAGGTCGCCGCCGTGCGCGCGGGGCTCGTCCGCCTCGGCGTGCGCCGCGGCGACCGCGTCGTCGCGTACATGCCGAACATCCCCGAGACCGTCGTCGGCCTGCTCGCAACGGCGAGCCTCGGCGCGACGTGGGCGTCGTGCTCGCCCGACTTCGGCACGCGCGCCGTCATCGACCGCTTCGCGCAGCTCGAGCCGATCGTCCTGCTCGCCGTCGACGGCTACCGCTACGGCGGCAAGGACTTCGACCGCGCGGCCGAGACCAGTGAGATCGAGCGCGCGCTGCCGACCCTCCGCGCGACCGTCGTCCTTCCCTATCTGCGCGATGCGCTACCCCCCGGCCGGACCTCGTGGGCCGAACTCGCGTCACAGACCGCGCCGCTCGCGTTCGAGCAGGTCCCGTTCGCGCATCCGCTGTGGGTGCTCTACACGTCGGGCACGACGGGTCTGCCGAAGGGCCTCGTCCACGGCCACGGCGGGATCCTCCTCGAGCACCTGAAGTCGCTGCATCTGCACAACGACCTCGGAGCGGACGACCGCTTCTTCTGGTTCACGACGACGGGCTGGATGATGTGGAACTACCTCGCCGGCATCCTCCCGCTCGGCGGCACCGCGCTGCTATTCGACGGCAACCCGGGGTTCCCCGACCTCGATACGCTCTGGCGCTTCGCCGCCGACACGCAGATGACCTACTTCGGCACGTCGGCGCCCTTCATCCACGCGTGCCTGAAGGCGGGCATCACGCCCGGTGCGACGCTCGACCTGTCGTCGCTGCACGGCGTGGGGTCCACCGGCGCGCCGCTGTCGCCCGAGGGGTTCCGCTGGGTCGCCGAGAGCCTCGGGCGGCCGATCCTCGTCGGCAGCGTGTCGGGCGGCACCGACCTGTGCACGGCGTTCGTGCAGTCGTGCCCGCTGCTGCCGGTGCGCGCCGGGGAGCTGCAGTGCGCGGCGCTGGGCGCGAAGGTGGAGGCGTGGTCGCCCGAGGGGACGCCGGTGATCGACGAGGTCGGCGAGCTCGTCATCACGCACCCGATGCCGTCGATGCCCGTGCGCCTCTGGAACGACCCGGGCATGGAGCGCTATCGCGCGTCGTACTTCGGGATGTTCCCCGGCGTCTGGCGCCACGGCGACTGGATCCGCTTCACGCCCGAGGGCTCGTGCGTCATCTACGGACGCAGCGACGCGACCCTGAACCGCGGCGGCGTGCGCATGGGGACGGCCGAGTTCTACCGCGTCGTCGAGGAGCTTCCCGAGGTGAGCGACAGCCTCGTCGTCGAGGTCGACGAGGACGACGGGAGGCTCGTGCTGTTCATCGTCCTCCGCGCGGGCGCCTTGCTCGATGATGACCTGCGCCGGCGCATCGGCGCGGCGCTCCGTCGCGAGCTCTCGCCGCGCCACGTGCCGGACCGGATCCTCGCGGTCGGGGCGATCCCGAAGACGCTGAACGGGAAGAAGCTCGAGGTGCCGGTGAAGCGGCTCCTCGCGGGCCAGCCCATGTCGAGCGCCGTGAGCGAGGGTGCGGTGGCGGAGCCGTCGAGCTTGTCGGCGCTCGTGGACGCATATCGGCGCGAGGGGGCCGTGGCGCGCTAGGCGTTAGGCCTGGCCGAGGTGGATCAGGATCTCCTCGAGCTCGAGGGCGCGGCGGTGGCTCGTCCCCTCAGGCAGCTCGCAGAGCTCGTCGACGATGGCGCGCCGGAGGCGCGATCGCTCCTCATCGCCGAGGGGGGCGCTGCCGATCCGTTCGACCACCGGCACGAGGTCGGGATCGCGGCGCGACA